>Ga0208497_1000196_pt1 | contig 33290 bp, 35 predicted proteins | sample CryBogCBE25Aug07_FD_184555 | JGI IMG/M metagenome (GOLD analysis project Ga0208497, IMG submission 184555) | Freshwater microbial communities from Crystal Bog, Wisconsin, USA - CBE25Aug07 (SPAdes) | ecosystem: Environmental > Aquatic > Freshwater > Lake | place: Crystal Bog, Wisconsin, USA...
ACTGTTTATGTTGGCACAACTGCAATAGCACTAAATCGTGCAAGTGCAAGTCAATCGTTAACTGGTATAAGCATTGATGGTAGTGCTGCTACAGTAACTGGTGCTGCTCAAACTGCAATTACGTCAGTCGGTACACTAGCCGGACTACAAGTTAATACTACAAGCATAGCACCATCGAGTATATCTGGTGCAGCACTTGGTACAATTACAGACGCTACAACAGGTTGGAGTGCGCCGGGCATAGGATTTGGATCAGGCACCGGCGGTCACGGTGGTATTGTTTATGGCGGTGGCCAGTTTTACTTTGGATCAGAAAACGGTGTTGCCAGCGGCACTATGGGCACCAGAATGACATTAACCAACGCTGGTGTGCTTACTGTTTATAACAACATATTGCCAACTGCCAACCTAACGTGTAACTTAGGTTCGGCTACGTTGTGGTTTAACACATTCTACGGCGTGTCAACTCAAGCCAAATATGCTGACTTAGCAGAAAACTACCAAGCAGATGCTGAATATTCTCCAGGCACAGTATTGGTGTTTGGCGGTGAAAAAGAAGTAACAACAACCAATCAAGATCATAATACTGCGGTGGCCGGGATAGTATCTACCAATCCAGCACATTTAATGAATGGCCAGTTAACCGGTGACAATGTTGTTGCTGTGGGACTAACTGGTCGGTTACCGTGCCGTGTACAAGGCCCTGTTACTAAAGGTGATGTACTAGTTACTAGTACTACCCCAGGGGTGGCACAACGAATTGACAATTCTAAGTTTTTACCTGGATGTATCATTGGTAAAGCACTAGAGTCCATAAATACTAATAATATACAAACCATTGAAGTGGTTGTGGGAAGATTTTAAATGCAAAAACTAAAACAAATTTATCGTAGTACTTACGCAGGCGAAAACGTTATTACTCAACTAACATTGAGCAACAACGAATGGAATCCTGAAGTAGAGTTTGTACCAAATCGCGTGTTTAATACCTACACTACAACACAAGCTGTAGCTATTGCAAATGGCCCAACTTTAGAATCATCTGGATTCTCTTTACAACATATTGCCAATCACAAAGGTGGCCCATTTGGTGCAAATAAGCTACAAAGCTATGCTTGCAATGGCATATATAAAACTTTTACTCCAGATTTTTTAATAGCAATTAACGAAGATACTATTAAAGAATTAGCAACATCAGATTATATCAACGATAACATTGTTTACACTACAGGTCGTTATGTAACTGATTACGCTGGTAAGTTTTATCTTATCCCGCAGAACTTACCATACGATGCCGGCTCTCTTGCTGCATATATGGCCTGCTTTGATGGGCACAAAAAAGTTTTCTTACTTGGCTACGATGATTATCTAGAACAAGCAGATCACCCGTTACAAGAATTTTGGCTTAAAACATTAGTATCTGTTGTTACAACTTATAATGATGTTGAGTTTGTTCGTGTAATGCCAACACCGACATATTCTTGCTCAATGTCTTTAGCATCTTTACCAAACTTCCGTCAAACTGACTATAGAGGTTTTGTATTAGAAGCTGATATTGGTTAATTTAAAATAGATTCTAAAGTTTTAATTTTCTTTTTAATAATATCAAAATTAAAACTTCTCCACAGCCCGGGATGTAACGGTCTCGGGTAATCATTTAATTCTACCCAACAATAACCACGATGTTCAATATTGAGCGTTGGTACAAACTCTTCGTCTACACTTACTAAGAATGTATAGTAAACAAACTTGCGATTGTCCGCAGTGAATGTCTCGAGCGGAATAAATTTACGATTAGTAAAGTCAACGCCAATTTCTTCTTTTATTTCTCTAACAAGCCCGTGTATTACAGTTTCGCCGTCTTCAATCTTTCCGCCAACAATACCCCAGGACCCTGCGTGTTTAGTTTTGTTGCGTAGTAAGAAAAGATAACGATTAGTGGACTTGGCGTAAACTAAAGCGCCGCATCCTTCAGTGTGATTGTCTGTCATTTAGAGTACCAAACTCCATGTACCGGCTGGATATAAACCTTCGAAGCCGTTAACCCATGCTTCTCCAGTCCAGCGATATTGTGTAGTGGTGTTGATGTTAGATACGTACTGTACACCAGTGTCTCGGCTGTCAAACGAAACTACCCATTCTGAACCATTATACTCAATGATGTCATTTGCATTAGCAACTAACGTACTACCATTAAGTCCAGCCCATGCTGCAGGAGACTCCGATCCTTGTTGACCAATGCTACGCAAAATCAAATATCTAGTTCTAGCAGGTGGATTTAAAATATCACTATTTACAGTTACATTTAGTGGATCAATGATTGCATTAACTGCGGGCAATGTATTTGCAGGTAAAGTATTTTCAAACGGATGGAATATTAATTGGGAATTGTCTACTGGGTTAGCAGTTACAGTACCAACAATTTCGTGTTGCCCATCTGGATAATCAAATGTTAAACGAATTTGACTAATACCGTTAACAACTGTGCCATATAAATTAACAACACCGTCCCAAGGTACCTTAGTACCACTAATTGCACCACCGGCCGCAGTTGCATTTTCTTTATATAAAGTTAATACACCACTGTCGGCTCCGCCTTGATATAATACTTCATAGTTCATTGGTGTAAATCGTTGTTGACTCATTAAGCCTTCGGTAGTAGTAATAACATCTGGACTTAAATCACCATTGGCATCGTAGATGCTAGCAATAATTTGAGCAACAACACCCATCTTTTTAACTTTAGCAGGCAAGCTCAACCAAATTGGCATCTCAAATGTTAGCGTAGCAATATCAATGCTTTCATCTCCGGCCATTGGTACAGTTCTACCGGTGTAAACCACACTATTTAATAAAACAACACTTAGACTAGTCCAGTCAACGTAGTTATCTGTGCTTTGTATTTCAAGCCCGGGATTAAACAACGGTAATATTTGTTCAATGATTTGATGTTTTTGTTCTGTGTTACTAGTCCATATATCTAACTTCATTGTTAGTTTATATGGAGCAGGCATCATGCGTTCTACAGTATAGATACCATCTTGGCTTTGTTCGTATGTTTGATCTACATCATTATATCTGCGTTCACGAATTCTTAATTTGCCTTCGTGGTATGGATTTTGCAAACGATCGCGATCGTACTCTAGGGCAGATATGTATGCGGCCATTGCAGGAACAGCATTTAAAGTATTTTCGCTGTTACCCTTAAGGATCATTGCAGCCTGCCGACTAACATCGCCGTAGTATACAGGTACAGTTTGTAGTGTGCGATTACCAGTAGTATTTTTACCAAACTCTACTTGAAAGTTAGAACACATACGAATAAACTGTATAACAAAACGACGGATTTGTCCATCGTAATTAAATTGTACTGGCATTAATTATCGGCCTTAGGTGAAAATATTTTACTTAACGGTTGTAGTTCGTTATGTTCTACTTGTTGACCGTCGCGGTACTTGTTATTGTTATTTACATAACTCATACGTTGGGTACTATTATCTGCACCCGGAGTGATATTTGTTCTTACTTTGTCCTCAATCTTAGCCCAACGACTTCCGCTATAACGGAATAAACGATTTGGTAAGTAGTCTAAACGTAAGAAGTAGTCGCCTTCTGCAGGATTTTGTGGGAATGATGTCCCGGCACCAGTTACTAATCCGTTTGGAGCAAGCCCGTCTCCGGTTAAGTAGCCTTCTACTTTTCTTAATGGGCTTGCAGGTGTAACATCTGCAGTTGGTAATGAGTTGTCTGCGGTAATCCCGCTATTGTCAGCACTGGCATTATTACTGCCAAGTGGTTGATCTCCGCTAGCAGTAGTTGCCAAGGTATAGATACTGCTAGTGTCATATCCAGATGTGGGCACATCAATTTCTGCTTGTTGCACAATAGCTTCGTTAATTGCTTGATATTTGTCTAGCGTACTTAAAATTTGACCTACCGGAGTATTTGTACCGTCGCCAGCTTTGATGTTGTCAAGAATATCTTTGTACTCTTGACTGTCTACCAATGGATTAAGTTTAACACGCCATAAATGCGGCCACCAAGTTGGGCTAAAGCCTTCTGCGGCAAAACTAGCGTCACCTACTACATAATATCGTTTTAGTGCAGCAGGAACATCTTGATCTAATGCATCATAATCTTTTAAGTGTTGCAGTTCTAATACGTCACCGGCCATTAACTTACGGCCGATCATGTCAACCATATCACGTAAGTGAAAGGTCATAAAAATTGTACCAGTTTGTAGGAATAATCCAAATTGGCTCAGGTCAAAGTCTTGATCAGCACGTTGATAGATACCACGCATCTTGTACACGTCTTGGTCGTATTTGCGATCACGGTTTTCTAACCATAGCAAGTCTTGTATGTTTTTTTCGCTTTGATTTAGGTAATCCGGAACAGTAGGATCTGTGCTACCAGTTTGTTGAATAGGTCCAAGGTACTTATTAAGTAGTACACCAGTTCCGCCGATGGTAAACATTTCGGATATGCGTCTATCCATAAACTTATAATCGTTTGTATGTTTTCCGTCTTTCCAAAGGCTTAATCGTGACATTCTAAATCCTAATATTTGTAGTATTTATCGGCAGTTGACCCATAAATCGTTTTAATATATAATACAGTATGGAGTCAAATTCTACCCTAAAACACCGTTTGGACACTATATTTTTCCAAATTATAGAAATACCCCCAAATATGCGGGAGGATATGCGACGCTTATGGCGCCCTGCTAGAGCATTATGGGATAAATTGGATCAAGAATTAGTAGAATGTCGCAGGAACAATAAGCCCACATCAAAATATACAGAAATTGAAACAGATTTGCGTACCCGTTTAGATTTAATGGAACAATACATTACTTTTGCTACATTATTAAGCTAGATTGACGACAAATGATAATTAAAGTATAATAGCATTATGTTAATATTTTTAGATACCGAGTTTACCGATTTCCCTGAAGCAGAGTGCGACTTGATTGCAATCGGCCTAGTAGCCGAAGACGGACGGGAATTCTATGCTGAACTAACCGACTATAGACAAGAAGCCTGTAGCGGGTTTGTTCGCGAAACGGTATTGCCATTATTAAAGCAACACAAAAATCGTGTCGAAGGCACCCAATGGGAAGTAGCTAGAGCACTTAACGAATGGTTGCAACCTTACGAGCAAGAGTGTACTATTTGTTTTGACTACAGCACTGATTGGTATTTAATGGCAAAGATGCTATTATTACTACCCGACGAAGATCGTCCGATGTTTTTAACTACTAAAAATATTTGGGGCGATTTAGATCAACAAGCATTAGACTGGTTTTGGTTGGAAAGAGATACAATAGGATGGAAACCGCACATGGCACTATATGATGCCCATGCAAACAAATTCGCATATAAACCTCTAGTAAGAGAAAGACAAAATGGCTAATATTAAAATTAATGGTAAAGCAAGTAAAACAAGAAAGGTAGCACCTCGCAATAGTTTGTTACTTGATGAAAAGTATGTAGGTGAAGAACCAGTATGGGATACTGCCCGTGCAAAAGAAATGCCCTTCGAACAGTTCGACCACTTTATGCGTAAGAGCTTAAACTATTATAATTACTTCTTTAGTCAAAAGGATTTGAAAAAGCACGTAGTAGCCTGGATGAAAGAAGTTAAGGACTTTGACAAAGACGAAATCCGTGCATTTGAACGTGCCGGCGACCGTACAATAACAATGACCACATGTGGACTTATTATGGCACACCGTCAAGGTATGCCATTACAAGAGCGTCACCTTGAATATATTGATATTGATATTATTAAAAGTATTGCAGGAGGCCCAACAGAGGAAGAAGTATTAGAAGTTGTTGTAGAAGCACCCAAAGCATACGTTCCTACTATTCAAGACCGTATGAATGAAAAAACAGCCGATACCATTGGTGAACTCGAAGGACACTATGATGAATTTATTAAAAACAGCAAGTATAGCTTTAAGCCTTACGATTATTTTGTCGCTAACAATGTACCACAGAGCCAGCTCAGCAAATACGAAGCAGTATACCAAGCACGATTCGAAGAACTACGTCAAGCATACGAAAAAGTTGATGAGCAGATAACAGAAGGGTACAGTCATTACAAAGGCGCAGATTTTAAACGTATTTTTGCTTTCTTGGACCAAATACTAAATGACATTGTTCAGTATCGTGGCTTGAAAAAAGCTACAAAGAAAATTAGAGCTCCTAAAAGTGTAAGTAAAGAAAAAGTAGTTAGCAAGCTCAAATATGCCAAGGAAGATAAAGTTCTTCGTTTGATTAGTATCAATCCTGCAGACATAATTGGCGCCCAAGAACTATGGGTTTATAACACTAAAACTCGCAAGTTAGGCAAGTATATAGCTGACAGTTTAAAAGGACCTCTAAACGTCAAGGGAACTGGCATTATCGGCTTCGATGAGCATAAATCCGTGACAAAAACACTCCGCAAACCAGCCGATACATTGAAAGAATTCTCTAGGGCTACTAAGATACAATTACGTAGGTTTCTTGAAGATATTAAAGCATCCGAAACAAAACTCAACGGGCGCATCAACGCAGATATCGTATTACTTCGCGTTCAGTAATAAATACTGTAACAACGGAGTAGTCAATGGCCACACCATACCCTAACACACCACAAGCCGAAACCGGTTACGATAGTCAAAATAACGTAAACGCACCAAGCCTGTTTCAAGCCAATACAGGTAGCCAGTCCGGTGCTCACATAGCATTTGACGGATCTGTACTAGATTCAGCCGACACTAAACGTGCAGAAATTACAGACTATGTACGTATGCGCTTAGGCGATGGCATTGTTGATGTTGAGTTAGAAAAAGAACACTATGAGATGGCCATTAAGCAAGCTCTAGTCAAGTACCGCCAAAAAGCACAAAACTCTACAGAAGAAAGTTACGTCAATTTACGTTTGCTTCCTGAGACACAAGAGTACATACTACCTAAAGAAATACAGCAAGTACGTCAAATTTTCCGACGTGGTATCGGTAGTGTTACTGGTACAAGTGCTAGCCAGTTTGAGCCATTTAGCTCAGGCTACTTAAACACATATATGTTAGTAGCAGGTCGTGTTGGTGGCCTAACCAACTACGAGTTATTTGTCGACTATCAAAAGTTAGCTATGAAAATGTTTGGCGGCTTTATGAACTTTACATTTAATCCGGTTACTAAGAAATTAACCATTGTTCGTAAGATGCCTTGGCAAGGTGCTAACCCAGATTTAAATCAACAAGAATCTGTACTACTTTGGGTGTTTAACACCAAGCCAGATCAAATGATTTTTAATGATGCTTATGCTTTCCCTTGGATACAAGAGTATGCGTATTCGTTTGCTAAACGTATTTTAGGACAAGCATACAGTAAGTTTAGTAGTATTGCTGGCCCACAAGGCGGAGCAAGCCTAAACGGTGCTGCTATGGTAGCTGAAGCACAAGCTGAAATGGAAAAGCTAGAGCAAGACCTAAAAGAATACGTAGACGGAAGCCAGCCGTTAACTTGGATAACAGGTTAATTGACAAATTAACTAAAATATGTAAAAATAGCCCTTATATATTGAGGGCTTTTTTATGATTATTGGCGTATGCGGTTTTATTGGGTCGGGCAAAGACACTATTGCTGACTATCTAGTAGGTTTTCATGGATTTCGTAGGGATAGTTTTGCTGGCACACTTAAAGATGCTGTGGCGGCTGTATTTGGCTGGGATAGAGAGCTACTAGAAGGCCGCACACCCGAAGCCCGTGCTTGGCGCGAACAAGTAGATCCATGGTGGGCTAACCGCTTAAACATGCCAGACTTAACTCCACGGTGGGTATTACAATACTGGGGCACAGAAGTGTGCCGTAAAGCATTCCATGACGATATTTGGATTGCTGCCTTAGAAGCACGTCTAAGCCGACGTAGCGATAATACTGTTATTAGCGATGTACGTTTCCCGAACGAAATAGCCAGTATCCGCAATGCAGGTGGCAAGATTGTTTGGGTTAAACGTGGCGATATTCCTGTATGGTACCATTTAGCAGTAAACGCCAATGCCGGTGCTCCTATTGCTCAAGAAATGCTTAAGGACTTGGGAGTACACGTTAGCGAAACCGCTTGGATTGGTACTAAGTTTGATGTCGAAATTGATAACAACGGTACTATTGAAGAACTTTATACTAGCATTAAAAATCTGGTACTATAGGAGCAGGTCTCCACGGCACCCTGGATCCTAATATGTCAATTTGACAGTTAGCACATATAGTTTTCAAGTTGAACGGATTTACATTTTTTAAGTTACCATCAACGTGATACACAAACAGTTGCTTTAAAGTCTTAGCTTTAAAGTTGCACATCTCACAACGATCCTTCTTCCTATAGCCACTCTTGGCCCAAGCTGGCGGGATCGCCTTGAGCTTTTTGCCCTTGCGAATACAAGCACTACAACTATTGCGGTAATGTCTAATACCTTCGCTGATATAGTTTACAGCAACTAGGTTTATTTGACAGATAGGACATAGGTCACGCTTCAACATACTGTATTTAGCGGCTCAAGCGGCAACAAACCTTCCCAAAGGCTCCTGTAACCTCCATATTTTGCACCTTTATAATAAATAACTTTAACATGTAATATAAAGGAATATAACCATGGCACTAGTATCCCCAGGAATTTCGATTTCCGTAAACGATCAGAGTCAGTACGTAAACTCAAGCGTAGGCTCTGTCCCACTAGTTTTAGTAGCTACAGCAGAAAACAAGACATATAACAATGCATTGGCTGTTGGAACAACTAAAGCAAACGCTGGTAAATTATTATCATTTACAAGTCAACGCGACTTAGTAACAGCAATGGGCACACCAAAATTCCAGTTAAGTTCTGCTGGTACACCGATTAACGGTAGCGAACTAAACGAATACGGTTTGCTAACAGCGTATAGTGCTCTTGGTTTAGGAAATCAATTGTTTGCTATCCGTGCTGACATTGACTTAGCACAATTAACAGGTACTGGTGTACGTCCAGCAGGCAATGCCGCTGATGGTACATACTGGTTAGATTTAGCTAACACAGAATTTGGTATTTACGAATCTGATGCTACAACATCAACATTCAGCAACATTAAGTCTAAATTATTATTAATTACAGACACAGCACAATTAACAACAGACTCACCTCCACAACCAAAAGCACAAATTGGTGCTGTTGGTAGCTATGCACTAGTATTTGATGGTAGCGAAACAGTTCGTTTATTCTTCAAAGCTAGCAAAGATGCATTTGGTTCAGGTGGTGTTGCAAATTGGGTACAAGTAAACAGCCGCACATGGCAGTTATCACGTCCTGTTGCTGTGGGCACAAATGCAATTACTAGTAGTAACAAGGCATTAAACGGCACTAGCATTTCCATTAACGGAAATACTATTGCACTTGGTAGCGACTACACAGATGCAGGCGATCTTGCTACATTTATTAACACTACATTAGTTAATACATACGGTGAAACTGAAGTAAAAGCAGTAAAAACCGCAGCGGGCCAATTAGCATTTTATGTTACTAGTCTAGCAACTGATGGACAGTTAGTTCTTAGCAGTAGCGGCGTAGGTAACGCATTATCAGTTACTGGCATATATGCTGGTACTTACAATGCACCATTGTTCTTCTATGGCACTTTTGCACAAGAGCCAAGCAATGGCTGGGGTGTGTACCCAACAGGTTCTATTTGGTGGAAAACAACATCAACTGGTGGCGGTTATAGCCCATCATTGAAAAAATACAGTTTGGCAACAGACTCTTGGGTTCCTGTAGCTGCACCAATGGTTGGTACATCCGTTGATGCAATCACAGTTCTTGATCCAGTGGGCGGCGGCATTAATATTCCGTTTGATACAGTAATTACATCAATTGAAGTTACTGATAGCACAGCTAATAATTTCCGTCTTGCTAGCAAGATGCACAATGTTATTACAAAGGGCACAGGTAGCGTAGTTAGCACAACAGGTTTACCAACAGGTTCGTTTACCTTGTATGCTAGCGCAACTCCAATTGATAAGGCTTTATCAAATGCTCCTAAACTAGCATCTGATTCAGGCGCAAGAACTAACTTCTTAGGCTACACAATTACAACTACATTAACAACTGTAGATTCTTTGGTAGCTGACATTTTAGCTGCTAATATTCCTTACGTAACAGCAGAAGTTACTCAAGTTGACAGCACTCATGCAACAGTAACTATTAGCCATACTTCGGGTGGTGTAATCCAAATTTCTGACACAGACGGCATTTTATCTGCTGCTGGATTTGCAAGCTCACCTGACTTAAACGTAACAACAAACGGTAGCACAATTACTATTAACAGTTTTGTAACATTTACAAGCAATGTTAAATTTAATACAAGTGTTCCATACAGCGCACCTGCGGATGGTACATACTGGTATTATAGCACACCAACAACAGTCGACATCATGATCAATGATGGTACAGCATGGCGTGGTTACAAGAACGTAGCAACAGACTCACGTGGTTATGTATTAAACGGTTCTGGTTCTGCTGCAACTGATCCACTAGGTGTTATTATGTCTGCTTCTAAGCCAACAGCACAAAGCGATAATACTGTTTTAGTAGCTGGCGACTTATGGTTAGATACTAGCGACCTAGTAAATTATCCAGCATTGAGTCGCTACACAGGTACAACTTGGGTAGCAGTTGACAACACAGATCATGTATCAAGCAATGGTATTGTGTTTGCTGATGCACGTTGGGCAACTGATGATTCTACAAATGTTGTTAGCGATGCTTTACCAGCAATTACAGACTTGTTAACAAGCGATTACACAGACTTTGATGCTCCTGATTATCGTTTATACCCACGTGGTACATTATTGTTTAACACACGTCGTAGTGGTTACAACATTAAGAAATTTGTTGCAAATTATTTCAACGAAACTAGTTTCCCTGCAAACACATACGGTACAGTAACTGAAAAAGATGCATGGGTAAGCGTAAGTGGCCTAAACGAAGATGGTTCGTTAAAAGCTGGTTCTGCTGCACAACGTGGTGTAGTAGTTGCTGCATTACAAAGCGCAGTTGACAGTAACGTTGACATTCGTGAAGATAATTACAACTTTAACTTATTAGTTGCTCCTGGTTATCCAGAATTGATTGACAACTTAGTAATGTTAAACGATGATCGTGGCAACACAGGTTTTGTTATCGGTGATACACCAATGACATTGGAACCAACTTCTACAGCAATTAGCGCATGGAACAATAACGCAACAGGCACAGGACTAGCAACAGCAAGTCCATACCTAGGTGTTTACTATCCAGCTGGTTTAACAAATGACTTAGCAGGTAACACAGTTGTTGTTCCAGCTAGCCATGCTGTATTACGTACATACTTGTATAACGACAATGTTGCATATCAGTGGTTCGCTCCAGCTGGTGTACACCGCGGTCTAGTTGATAACTTCAGCGACATCGGTTATATCAATGCTACAACAGGCGCATTTATCCATAACGGTATCAACAATGGCCTACGTGATGCATTGTATCAGTTAACCATTAACCCAATTACACAATTACCTGGTACAGGTTTAGTTGTATGGGGTCAAGTAACTAAGTCTGGTGACACAACAGCACGTAACCGTGTAAACGTTGTTCGCTTAGAAAACTACTTACGTACATCGTTTAAGTCAATTGCAAATGGTTTCTTATTTGAACCAAATGATGGTATTACAAGAAAAACTTTAGCAACACAAATTGAAAGCGCATGTCACGATTTGTTAAGCAAGCGTGGTTTATATGACTTCTTGGTAATTTGCGATAGCAGTAACAATACTTCAAGTATTATCGCTAATAACCAATTGTATGTAGACGTAGCAATTGAGCCAATGAAAGATGTAGAATTTATTTACATTCCTATAGCTCTTTACAACTCGGGTACCATTGCTAATTTGGGCGCGAGATCAACCTAAGAATATAGATAAATAAGGATATAGGAGAATAATATGGCGATAGCATCGTTAAGCAAATTTACAGTTCCGTTGGCAAACAACCAGAGCGCAGACAACCAAGGTCTGTTGATGCCAAAATTAAAGTATCGCTTTCGCGCTACTTTTATTAACTTTGGTGTTACTAACTCTACAACAGAATTGACCAAGCAAGTAGTTGACATTAAGCGTCCAAGCGTTAAGTTTTCACCAATCACTATCGACGTTTACAACAGTAAAGTATACTTACAAGGTAAACCAGAGTGGGATGAAACAACAATTAACTTACGTGACGACAGCACTGGTGCTGTTAGCAAGTTGGTTGGCGAGCAAATCCAGAAGCAATTTGACTTCATGGAACAATCTAGTGCGGCTGCTGGTATTAACTACAAGTTCCAACTTGTATACGATATCCTAGACGGTGGCAATGGTAATACACAGCCAAACATTTTAGAGTCATGGGAATTAGATGGTTGCTTCCTAAGTAGTGCAGACTATGGTGACATGGACTACAAGAGCAATGATCCAGTGCAAATCGCATTGAGCATCCGCTTTGATAACGCTATCCAAACAGTTGGTGGTGGTGTAGGTACATCAGTAGTTAGCAATACTCCAGGTAGCTCAGTTAACTAATTAAGTTTTAAAACATTAAAAGCCCGGTCTTAAAACACCGGGTTTTTTATTGGATAAATATTATTATGGCATTATACAAAACATTAGATGACGGATCTGTAGGACAAACTATTGTACGTGACTATCAGCACGGCAGAAAGATTTTCATTGATAGTCAATATCGATTAAGTCCTAAGTACGGTTTTCTATTTTATGTTGAATTTGACTTTAATCCATTGATTACAAACGTAAGCAATCAAGCGGCACAAGAACTTGGAATGGTAGTTAAGTCATGCACATTGCCAAAGTTTAATATTGAAACTAAAGTACACAACGCTTACAACCGTGTAAACATTGTGCAAAACAAAATTAAATACGATCCAGTGAGTATTACATTCCACGACGATCAATCAGACAACGTAAGAAACTTTTGGTACGACTACTACAGTTTCTTTTTCCGTGATCCAGACTATGCCGATGCTACGTATCAAGCAACACACAAATATCAAAGCCGTCCAAGTTTTGACTGGGGCTACAGCCCACGCCCTACCGTTGGCTATAATAATGCCAATGGTGTAGAGCCATACCAATACATACAAGCTATTCGCATTTACAGTTTATATCAAGGACAGTTTAGCGAATATCAATTAGTAAATCCTGTTATACAATCATTTAAACATAGTGATCATGCCAATGGTGAAAACACCGCATTGATGTCACACGAAATGACAGTACAGTACGAAACTGTAAAATACCTAACAGGTACAGTAACAGAAAATACTGTAGGTGGATTCATTGATTTACATTATGATCGTAGCCCAAGTCCGTTAGGATCAAACCTAAGTACAGATGATACTATTATAGATTTAGCAAATAACACAACAGCAATCAATCCAGCATTGCGAATCGATTCGGCAATTGCTGCTACAAGTTTGTCTGGTGCATTGTCTGCTAGTTCGTTATTATCTGGCGCAACAAGTGCCGCATCGTTAACGCCAATTAATAGTGGCGGATTTAGTATTCCAAGTTTGGGTAGCTTAACACAAGGTGTAACCAATAGTGCTATGTTAGGGCAACAGTTAAATGCCGCAGGCATTGGCATTGTAGGCGGAGCCGCTAGTCAGGTTGCTGGTGCTATCACTGGTGGTATTGCCGCAGGCCTTGGCGCCAATGGACAAAACATTTTAGCTCTTGGTGCCGCAGCAATTAGCAATCCTAGTGCCGCATTAAAAACAGTTGAGAACATGGCTATTCAATACGCTACAGGTATTGTTGCAGGTTCTATTACAAGTTTACTAACACCGTTGACTAATAATCTACAACAAGGTTTAACTAGCGCAATTCAAAATAATATTACAACTCCAATATCAAATGCCTGGGGCGAAGGACAACTTTGGGTATCACAGCAGACTTATAGCATGATAGATGCCGGAACAATACCTCAACAGTACATGTCAGATCCGGCTCTTCAAATGCTACAGAACTCGGACAATGGTAATATGGCAGCTCCATTGACTATTGATAATTCTGTTCCATATACTCCAGAATAATTATGACAACTAATCAATTTACCACAGCAACCAACATAACAGGACCAGACCTTAGTGCGGCCTCTGCTAATGCTGATACTAGAAAATATTTTAATAATTTCTATTCTATTAATTTCAGTGTAAACGCAGACACTAATGATGCTATTACTGCGTTTTTTGAACAGTACACATCAAATAAAACTGCCGCTAAAAATCTTTCTGCTAGTATACTTTACACAGCAATGGCACAAAATTTAGATCCACTGACAGTATTAGCAGACTTTCAAAAATTACCACCAGGGCAACTTAACAATTATCTAATTGCATTTTTAAATATTAACCGTGCTCCTACTAGTGTAATTGGTATTAATGCCGGAACAAAAACTAGCCCTTACGTAACTCGCACAATTCTACTATAATGGCAAAATACGCTCAAGGTAAATTTCAATTACAAAATCCACAAAAGTATGTAGGGAATAAAACACCAACCTACAGATCAAGTTGGGAATTTGTGTTCATGCAGTTCTGTGACAATAATCCTAATGTTATCAATTGGGCAAGTGAAGCAGTACATATCAACTACCGTAATCCATTAACGGGTAAGAACACTATATATGTTCCAGACTTTTTAATTACCTATGGTGATGCCAATGGTAACCAACGTGCCGAACTAATTGAAATTAAACCTAAAAAAGAAACTACTTTAGAGGGTGCTAAAAATATCCGCGATCAAGCTAGTGCTATATTAAATATGGCAAAATGGGAAGCCGCACGTGCCTGGGCTAGAGCACACGGATTAACATTTCGTGTAGTCACTGAAGATATGATTTTCCACCAGGGCCGTAGCAAATAAATATTGCTATGACCAAGAAATTAGAAGAACTATTTAACCTACCCCCACAAGACGGCACACCCGACCCCACAGTTGAGGAAAGTACCAGTTTTGTCAACGAAAACCGCGACTTAATCACGGAAATTAACACCGCTATTAGCAAGATTGATATAGCACTTCCCACAGTACGTGATTTAGACACAGCCGACGAAGAACTAGATGAACTAGCAAAACTAGCCAAAGACAAAGCCGAAGATCTAATAGATTTAGGTATGAATGTAGAGCCACGTTTTAGTGGTGTTATTCTACAGACAGCTGGTGTAATGCTAGGTCACGCTATTACAGCTAAAACTGCCAAATTAGATAAAAAGTTACGTATGATTAACTTACAGCTACAAAAAGCCAAGCTAGATCATCAGATTAAAAAAGATACTGGTAAAGCCCAAGACGACGAACCAATTGATGGTGAGGGCATGATATTAGATCGCAACGAATTGTTAAAACAGATCCTTAACAAGCCAAACAAATAATTGATTTAGTATAAATATACAATATATAGGATTATAAAGATGAAACCGTTTCAGTCTTACATTTTTGAAATTAACAAACCATACGAATTTCGTATTAAAATGGCCACAGTAAATCCAAGTACTGTTATGGACCAAATTAAAAATGCTCTAGACACTTATCAACTTGAAAGTGTTAGTGCTGTTAAAAGTATCCCAATTCAGGAACATCGTGAATTTCCAAAATGGGGTCCTTGCGAATGTTGGACATTTGATGTTAAGGTTGCATATCCTACAACAGTACCAGCAATCCGCCAAACTCTTAAAGAACGTGCTGGCATCAATCCTGATTGGATTTGTGTGCGTACCTTAGGCGAATCAATTGATACTGAAGAACAAGAACTACATGGCAAAGACCATGAAGGCGCACTACTAGACGAAACTGAATTACAAGATGAGCCAGAAGCTCAAGCACTAGCTGGGCAGGTCCGCGTTGGAAGTTTGTTAAAAGAATTAGAATCACGTAAGTTTGATTTTGCACAAGATAGTAATGCAACAGGTGCCACGACAAATACAGCACCACTGGGTGACAAGAGCCCCGTAGGATCGCAACAAAACAAAATCTCTAGCCCAACAAAAGGAAAGTAATAATGAGCCACCACGACGATAATCTATATACCATCTTAGGTAAACTAGCTGCACTAAAACCAACAGCACAAGAAAAGCATGATGCTACAGTAAAACAAATTTACGAAAGTGTAGAAGCCCAAGGATCTATTATTTCCGGCGTAGATGCGGTTCAAGCTAAACTAGCCAAGTCATTTGCTGAAAGTGATTTTAGTAAGATGAGTACAGCAATTCAAAAAACAGGTAAGAGCAAAGCCAGTGCTGATGCTATTACTGCCGCTGCTGGCCGTGAGAAACTTGGACAAAAAGAAATGACACGTCGTAGTGTTGCTGGACGTAAAGATGAATGCGCTGGTTGTGCTATGGGCGAATGTTCTTTACACAGTATGCAAGAAGGCAATGATAGAGATGCTATTGTTTCCGCAGCACAAAAAGCAGCTGCAATTAAATCCATGAAACTTCATGGTCTTAGTGACGAACAAATTAAAAGAAAATTAAAAAGAATGGGTATGCAAGAAGGCGAAACTACACACACTGGTGGTGAAAAAGTTGCAACTGCTAAAGGTACAATCCATAAGAGTAAAGCAACAGTTGATACAGAAAAAGAATTAAGTCGTGGTGATGTTCCTGACCTAGACAAAGATGATAATGCACCTGCAGCATCAACAGAGAAAAAAGGCCGTGGACGTCCTAAGATGGCTACTAAAGATCGTTCACAGGCTAGTATGCCTTGGGGCGGTAACCCACCTAAAGTAGATGCAAATCCAACTAAGAAGTGGCCAAAAGATAAAACACGAGTACACAAAATGGTCGGCGAAACATTAGAAGATAAAATGAATAACCTAACACAAGATTTAATTACAGAAGGTCGTTTAATTGATGAAAGCGGCGAAACATTAGATCATATTTTAAATCGTTTCAAGCACGATGTTAAAAGATTTGAAGCAGGCGAAGATATTTACAACACTGATTTGTATCATGCATTATTTGACTACTACAGTGAAAATGGTGAAATGCCATATGGTACACAAAAAGCACGTGATGGTGACCCAGTAGAATTTATTCATGACCGTTTAGATATGCTATTAGCCGACAAAGCCTACGGTAAAGATCCTGCCAATGCAGAAGACTACGGTGTAGAGAGTGAAGCAATTGGCGATCCTCAACCTGGTATCCCTGGTAATTTACCAGTTCCTGGTAAAATGGATCGTTTAAACAATCCTCGTGATTACTACGAAGAAAAAGAAGAAGGCACAACCGACATGGCAGACGAATTAAATGAACTAGCACGTTTAGCTGGTTTATCCGAAGAGTCGCGCGGTCAATGGCTAAAGACTAAAGCTGCAGGCAAGCCAACAGTTGATGCATTTGGGCAACAGGATATTCCTGTAGCAGGCAACGCCAGTAAGTCGGAAGTTGACGAAGAAGATGACATGGAAGAAGGCAATCCATTTGGTAAAGCAGTACGTGACGCCAAAGTCGACGGTGTACAACCTGGCGAAAAAGTTGAAGTTGATGGCAAGACATATCCTGTTAAAGAAGGTATGGAAGTTCCTGGTTCTGATGCTAGCGAATTCAATGTTAGTACAAATATGAGCAGTGACGGCGAAAAGAACGTTACAGTAACAGCTACAGGCGAGCATGCCGCTAGCTTGTTACAAATGTTACGCATCGCTGGTCTAGGCAACGGTGAAGCTGCACAAGCACTACAACAGCCACAAGCTGAACCAGAAATGGGCGACGATGAAGGCGCCGAGTTTGTTGTTGTTGGCCAACCAGAAGCAGAAGTTGATGAAGAAGCAGTTGACGTTGATCAACCTGCTGAGAAGCCAGCTAATAGCCCAGACCCAAAATACGGTACAATCAAAAACATTACTACACAAGGTGATGATATGAATCGTGAAAAGCGTCAAGATCCAGGTACAGCTAATAAGGCTGCTAACCCAATGACTAACGCACAGCAAGTATTAAAATCTGTAGCACAGTTAGAATCTAAGTTAGCTGAAGAATACGAAAGTATTAAAAAAGTTAGCAAATAAAATAAAGCGCACTTAGGTGCGCTTTTTTATTACCCAAAATTCCACACTATAAATATTTCACATGAGTATTTTATATACCTTTCCTTTTTCTGCAATCTCTGATTTTGGTACAAATAAAACAATCGCAGGCACGGTTACCGTCAGCTTGCCCGATTATAATTTATCTATAACCAAAAGTTTTAGTTTGGCTTCACAAACCTGGGCAGAAAATCAAGCCACGGATTCTATAACACTAGAAGTAGATGATGGTGTTATAACGGATAATACTGTTACGTTTACTATATCAACTGCATTACAACACTCCGATGATATTGTGTTATTATACCCACCGACTGCCAATGACAATACAAATATCTATTATAGATTAAGACACGATGCTCAATCAATTCCAGCAACAAATTTTACTAATACAAAAAATTGGTTTAACTTGCCACTACGATTAGAACAAACAGCAACAGTTAAACTAAAAGTAATTGTAGAAGATTCAATCAATGACGTAGTAGACTTTTTGGCTGATCAGGTTGTGTATAGAAAAGAATTAACCTACGTAACAAGAGAACAAAATAAACCCAATATGTCCGCAGAGGATAACATTGAGTATTATCTTGGCAAAGACAAGTTTAAAAATTTATTTTTTAATACAGAGTTGCCTACAGCTTGGGAAATACCTGCTAGAACAAAAAATACAATGTTTAAGCCACTACAGGATATTACAGTTAATGCATCAGACGGCAAAGAATACAAATACAATAATCTTGGATATAGAGCTAACTTTGACTACACAGTAGACACTCTTAAAGACAAAGACATTATACTATGCTTAGGCGATAGCGACTTGTTTGGGTTTGGCTTAGACTATAACAACACATGGTCGGAATTATTACAAGAACGTATGCCCAGCAATGTATTATTAAATATGGGAATTAAAGGGATTAGTGCCGACACAATTACTAGGGTAGGAGTAAAAACTATTACTACATTACCTACATCCATTAGTGCGGTATGCGTACATTGGCCACACACCAGTCTAAGAGAGTTTGTTAGTAAAAAATACAAAAGCAACATACACACGCACAGGAATTATGATTTACCTTATGCTGATTGGTGGGATCACATTGACTGGCAAAGTAACAATTATAATTTCCACAAAAATAGAATACTGTTAGAAAGTGTTTGTGCCAAATTTGGCATACCTTTTTATGATTTAACTATTAACAAGGATGATACTCGTGTGCCATTGGATAGAGTAGAGTTTGGTATTTACACTTCAATTGGGCCACTAACGCATCAAGCAATAGCTAATTATTTTTATAAAAAGATAAACAACTTACCTGGCTTATTTGAAACAACGCAGTCGTAGTTTAACCCGGTAAAACACAGTCCCAAACTGAGAAGAAGGTTCGAAGCCTGCCCGACTGCTCCAAAAGGTATAAATACTATACTATGAAAATTACAGAAATCATTACAGAAGCTAAAGTACAAGACGACTCTAATAATGACGGAATTCCTGATAGCCATCAAACAGCTACCCCAGGTTTGCGTAGTCACAAACATTTAGACAACTCTAGCCCATATCATCCGTGGCGCTTTGCTGCATATTTCTTAGGTGGTGCCGGAGCACCAGATGGCAAGTACGAACACGAGCCAGCTAAAGATGGCCCAAACGGTCAGTCACTAGTAGCCGCTGCATACTCCGAAGGCGAGCGTAAAATTCTAGACCAAGCTGCCAAAGCCTTTGGTTGGGAAGCTAATCATACACAACTTACACCCGATGGATCATCGGAAGTTGAATCTGTACATAAAGTTAGTCCAACACGCAAAGTTGGCGCAATCGCGCTTAAGAAAAAATGAAACAATATCGCATAACTAGCGAAAACTTTGTATTGCCTGGAGAAACAGGTGATGCAGACGCAGTTATGGATTCTAAAGATTTATACGAATTAAAAAAGTTAGCCGGTATTACAGGACTGCTAGAAGCTGAGGCAGGCATGTATACAGGTCAAAATGTTGCACCACAAGCAACTGAAGATGGTATTGAAAGCCCAATTGGTAGTAATATTAGTGTCACTGCTGAAACACGCAATGCATTAGAAAAAGAATATCACGCCATGCCTGGCACTGATTTATGGTTTATTATTAACTTTACTAAGCCGCATCTAAACGGGAGTGTTAGGGATAAAGTAGAGGCCTACTTAAAACAACACCCCGAGTATCGCCCTCGCACATTTACCGACAATACCTAAGCCGCTTCGAGCTTATCCCTGCCTAAGTATTGATACCACGAATCTTGTTTAACATTAAATGGCATCTGCTTCCATTTGCCTACTAAGCTATAGTAGTCTGGCTTGTATGGTTTCATTTTGGGTTTAATTAGTTTGCTACCCTTAGCATGGTTACAACTCTTACAGCTGGTAACACAATTTTCCCAGTTAGTCTTGCCGCCAGCACTACGTGGCACGACGTGATCAATTGTTAGTTCTTCGTAGTCAAATACATCTTCGCAGTACTGACATTCAAACAAGTCGCGCATATATAAGTTATAACGGCTAAACTTAACGTTCTTTTTATAGTGGAAGTAGTCCTTAGTCACGCAGATGCTAGGAACGTTTAATGCTAAACGTTCGCTATGTATGATCCAATTTGGGTAAGTTTCTAGAACGTGAACCCTGCCTAGATACATTAGTTTGATTGCATGTTGCCAATTAATAACACTTAGGGGTAATACGCTAATTGGCTCGTAATTAGAATTTAGTAGAAGTGTGTCCGACATTAAATATACTTATATGAGTAAAGAGTTAGAAACTGCAATTATTAAGACACCTTATAAAAAGATGTCTTACACCGAGCATCAAATACAAGAGCTCGTCCGTTGTGCTGACCCCGTCACGGGCCCACAGCACTTTATGGACAATTATTTCTTTATACAACATCCAACTAAGGGTGCTATACAATATCATCCATTTGAGTATCAAGAACGACTAATTGATACATATCACAATTATAGATACTCTATCAGCTTAATGCCAAGACAAACGGGCAAATCGACTAGTGCCGTGGGATATTTGCTGTGGTATGCTATGTTTGTTCCGGATTCTACTATTCTTGTAGCCGCACACAAGTATTTGGGCGCACAAGAGATTATGCAACGTGTTCGTTATGCTTATGAGAACTGCCCGGACTTTATTCGAGCAGGTGTTACTAGTTATAACAAAGGATCACTAGACTTTGAAAACGGAAGTCGTATTGTAAGTCAGACAACAACAGAAAACACAGGACGCGGTATGTCACTATCACTACTATACTGTGACGAGTTTGCGTTCGTTCGCCCTACTATTGCGAGTGAATTCTGGACTTCCATTACTCCTACACTAGCCACAGGTGGTAAATGTATTATTACATCAACACCAAACTCAGACGAAGATCAGTTTGCACAAATTTGGCGTCAAGCTAACAAGTGCTTTGATGAGTTTGGTAACGAAACCGAACTTGGCGTTAACGGGTTTAAAGCATTCCGCAGTAAGTGGCAAGAACACCCAGACCGCGACGAGAAGTGGGCTGCAGAGATGTTAGCACAGTTAGGCGAAGAACGTTTCCGCCGTGAGATGGAATGTGAATTTATTATCTTTGACGAAACACTAATCAATCCATTGTTCTTGGCAGAGATGGGCGGTATAGACCCAATTGAAAAGCAAGGACAAATACGCTGGTACAAACGTCCCGAACGAGATAAGACTTATGTAGTAGCATTAGATCCTAGTTTAGGCACAGGTTCAGACCCTGCAGCAATACAGGTATTTGAAATGCCTGGACTAAAACAAGTAGCTGAATGGAGTCACAATAAAACTATTGTACAACGTCAATGCGTTATTATGAAAGAAATTTGCCAATACTTAGCAGACACAGTTGGCAATAACAATGTTTATTATAGTGTAGAAAACAATACTCTAGGCGAAGCCGCTCTCGTAGCTATTAATGAAATTGGCGAAGAAAACATTCCAGGCACATTCTTAAGTGAGCCTAAAAAAGGAGCCGCGGGTGTACGCTACCGCAAAGGCTTTACAACAACAAATAAATCCAAAATAAGTGCTTGTGCTAAATTTAAGAGCTTGGTTGAAACACGCAGACTAGTTATTGCTAGTAAAGCATTGATTAGCGAACTAAAGAACTTTGTTGCCGCAGGTACTAGTTATGCGGCTAAAATAGGCGAGCACGATGACTTAGTAATGAGCACATTGTTAGCTATACGCATGATTATGATGCTACAACAGTTCGATTCTGGGCTAGATTCTGAGCTTAAAGACAGCTTAGATACCTTTATCGAACCCATGCCTTTCATAATGATCTAAGATAAATAGTTTTATGTCTAAAGAAATAGAATCCATCGCATCAGCACTTTTTGATAAGATCCGCACACGTTTCAGCAATGTTACGTTGGGCGACGAAAAAGCTCAGGCTGCTACAGATCCCGAAACCGCACGGTTTTTCAACTTTACCTATACAGGCCAAGACGGCGCACAATTTGGCACAGTGACTATAAGTCTAATTGACGAAACAAGTTTAAAAGTATATTTTGGACAAAACATTTCTGCTGAGATGGATCGCGAACAGCGTAAAGAATGGTATGAATTCTTACGCAATCTAAGACTATTTGCAAAACGCAATTTATTAACATTTGACACACGTGATATTAATAAATCTAATTTAGAATTACAAGACGTAAAACAACAAGCTAAAACAGATGACGCATTTACAACTGCCGATGTCCCAGTAACTGAAAGTAAGTTATACGGCAAAGGCGGTCGCCCATATAATAGTTTTGCTGACAAAGGCAACACTAAAATTCTTATTCGTCACAAAGACAAAGTAAATGATGAAGTTCGCGGAAGCCGTGCTCGCCAAATCCAAGAAATCTTTTTGGAAACAGAACGCGGCGAACGCTTCTTATTAAACCACACAAACCTACACGGTGCGTATGCTATGGCCGAGCATTTAAATGCTGGTGGTGATTTGCATGACGAACGTGCAGAACATATTGACGGCATTATTAAAGAAATGTCGGCAATGAAGCATTTTGTGCGTAGTACTAAGCATCGCCAATTTGAAGACCAAGAAACAGCAGACATGACTTGTAGTGCTGTACATCATTATGATCAACTAAAACGTACACTACGCCAAATGCGTGGCGCTCGTGGATACCGTAGTTATTTTGAAACCTGGACTCCAGCAGAAAATCCTTTAGAAGAGAATGATGTTGATGTTGATGCACTACGTGAACGTTTTGTTAAAAAGATCTATGATGATCGTTTTACAGAAGCACTTCCTATTGTATACAACGCATACAAAAAATATAAATCAGAAGCCGCTGGACAGCTAGGTGATGAACTAGCTGAATGGGCCAATGAAGTAACAGAGTCAACTTGGGCTAAACCAGACTCTGCAGATAAGATTCGTGCTCTAAGAGAATTATTAAAAACTCCTATCCATGCCAGTGATGCACAAAGCAAACTAGAACCACTCATTGGATCAGATGAGTTAAACGACGGTATTGATCAATTGCTAAGAAGTCAAGGACCAGACGCAGATGTTACACCATTGGTTAAACAGTGGATGGTAAACAACATGCCTAATTTACTTGACAAAATGGAAATTGGAAACAATAATAGTCGTGACGCACAGACAAATTGGACAGCACCTGTTAGTCCAGAAGAATCACATCCGAACGATCAATACGGTAACACTACAATGGACCAACCAGTTACCGAAAGCGACGATTTGGATTTTTTACGTAATTTAGCCGGTTTGGTAAAATAATACAAAATACCGTTTGACAAGCTAAATACATTTGTTATACACTAGCAGGGTGCTAGAGTATATCTAGGCAAGTAGTACATTAAGACCATCTTATAAAGGAAAAACATCATGGCAACAACATTAGCAGAAATTCGCGCAAAGTTACAAGCATCTGAAAACCGCGGCGGCGGCAAATCACAACAAGGTGGCGACAACGCTATCTATCCACATTGGAACATCGCAGAAGGTTCCACAACACGCATTAGATTCCTCCCAGACGGTAACACAAAAAACAGCTTCTTTTGGGCTGAACGAGCAATGATTCGTTTACCATTCGCCGGCGTCAAAGGACAATCTGATAGCAAGCCAATCGTAGTACAAGTTCCATGCGTAGAAATGTATGGCGCCGCTTGCCCAATCTTAGCTGAGGTACGCCCTTGGTTTAAAGATCCTTCCCTAGAGGAAATGGGTCGTAAGTATTGGAAGAAGAAGTCTTATGTATTCCAAGGTTTTGTTCGTGAGAACGCACTAAGTGATGATAAGGCACCAGCTAATCCAATTCGTCGATTCACTATTAGTCCACAAATCTTTAATATCATTAAAGCGGCCTTAATGGATCCAGAGATGGAAGAGTTGCCAACCGACTTGCAACGTGGTTTGGATTTTCAAATCGTTAAAACAAGTAAAGGTGGCTACGCAGACTACTCAACAAGTAAGTGGTCACGCAAAGAGTCAGCATTAACAGCAGAAGAACAAGCCGCAATTGATGAGCATGGTTTGTTTAACTTATCAGACTTCTTGCCAAAGCAACCAAACGAAACAGAACTCAAAGTAATTAAAGAAATGTTTGAAGCTTCTGTTGATGGTCAACCATACGACGTAGAACGTTGGGGTGCTTACTACAAGCCATTTGGCGTAGATGCTCCTAATGCGGCTCCTAAAGCAGATTCTGCTGATGCACCAGCCCCAGTGGCAAGTGCTCCAGCTCCTGTAGCCGAAGATGAAGATGATGTACCAGCTCCAACTGCTCCTGTAGCAGCTCCAGCGGCAACACCATCGAGTCAGAAAGCCGAAGATATTTTGGCAATGATTCGTAATCGTCAGAAACAATAATCTTTCCTGATTAGGGTGTGGGGGCTTCGGTCCCCACTCTTTCTTTATGCTCGGTTACTTAGACCCCGTATTATTCCCGGACGAGATCCAGGTGATTGAACTCACCCCAAATCGTTACGTCTATCCTATATATAAAAATGGTAGCAGTGGCCTAGTTGAAAAAGCTATCAGCACACTCAATACCGACAGAATTGCTAAAATGGGGCACGTTGAGATATTTCTCCGTGATCCGTTTGAACGTTACGTAAGCGGAGTACAAACATACTTACGCTACAATCCACATCTTGATCGTGCTACAGCACTGACAATGATTGATCAATACCTGTTCTTAGATCGACACTTTGCTCTACAGTTCCATTGGATAGTAAACTTAGTTAGGTTTAATCCCGACGTATGGATGACTTTTAAATCTGTAAAAGAACTAGACAACGATCTAGGCGAAACTTGGAACACTCTTACACGAGACCAAGCACTAGTCGATTACTTTGATAACAATCAAAAACTTTGGTTCTATTTACAGTTAGATAAAATCCTATGCGAAGACTTTCTTGGGCAAGCAGTTAAAATGAATATGGTACTTGCTCATATTAAAATGAAGTACCCATTACTATACGAAGAAACAATATTACGAAGCAAGGAATTATGCGCTGTCCTAGACTAGATCACTTTGTACGCTTTAATCACAATGGCACAGTTAGCCGTTGTGGCCACATGGTTAATGCACCCAAGTTTAGTACACTAGAGGACATGGATTCTAGTAAATGGAATAGAGTCTTACGTGGATACATGGACTGGCCGGCAGAGTGTATCCGTTGTCAGCAAACAGAAGAAGTAAACGGAACAAGCATTAGACTAAACGCAATAGAGTTCGATAAGAAACAAACTAATCCAGACTATTTAATTGTAGGTGGAGTATTAGACAATGTATGTAATAGTGCTTGCTTAACTTGCCACGAGGGACTAAGCACAAAGATTGGTAGCTTAACTAGTAAGACATATCCTATTGTGGATAATACACAGGGCTTTTGGTCATTACCGCAAGATCGTATTGTACATTTAGATTTAAACGGTGGTGAACCTAGTGCTAGTAAAAACTATCGACGAATATTAGCAAACTTGCCCAAGAATGTTCGTAGCATCAGAGTTAATACTAATTGTAGTTTAATCATTGACGAATTGGCAGAAGTACTAGCACGTGGTATTGAAGTTACAGTTACAGTTAGCTTAGATGGCATTGGGGAAGTACACGATCGTGTGCGTTGGCCCATTAAGTGGGATAAGTTTTATACAAACCTAATGACCTACAAGTCTATGCCACTGACAGAATTAAATACGTGGACCACAGTCAGCGCATTAAACATTAGCGACTTTGATAACATTAAATCATTTGTAGCAGAACACAATTTACTACATTCTTGGGCACTTTTAAATACGCCAGACGAATTAAATGTTAAGTACAAGAACAATATGACATTACCTTATGCTGATGTTATTCCCGGCAAAGTTGCAGTAGACAGAAACAACCAACTTGAATTAAACGGGTTTATGTTAGATCAAGAATTATTGAGAGATATATGAAAATAGCAATTACAGGACACTCACAGGGCATTGGTAAAGAGCTTGCTAGAATTTACGCAGAGCAGGGACACGAAATTATTGGGCTTAGTCGTAGTAATGGACACAATATTAAAAGTGTTCCTAAGATAGCCACAGAAATAGAACCAGCTGATATTTTTATTAACAATGCTCAGGCAGGATACGCACAAACAGATTTATTGTTTGATGTATTTCAACGATGGATCGCAGAACCTAAGAAACAAATTATTGTAGTTAGTACACACATGACTAGAATGCCAGTTAATCCAATTCCGGGATTTGACATGGACGAATATCGTGTACAAAAAGTAGCACTAGAAGAAGCGTGTATGCAACTGCGTCACAGTAAAAAAGGTCCTAGAATTATTCTAGTGCGCCCAGGCGCAGTTAATACACAGTTTCACGATGAGCCAAGACCTGGTATGGCAGATCCTGCTGTATGGGCAGAAACTCTAGTTAAAATATTAGATTCGGCTGGTCCAGATTTATGGATTCCTGAAATATCACTTGTACCATTTCGCAAACAATGACACCTAAAGACGTATTAACTAATCCTGCATTTTGTCCTATGCCCTGGACTGGGCTTATGTACAACTTTGACGGTGATGTTAAGAACTGTATTCGTAGTGCCAGTAGATTGGGAAATATTTGTAATGACAAAATAGAAGATATACTGTCTAATAATATTAATGTTGCTAGGCAAGCAATGATCATTGATAAACAAAAGCCTAGTAACTGTCAGCCTTGTCATAATTTGGAAGTAGGTAAAACAAGTTTTGATATTGTTAGTGATCGTAAATTTTATATTAGAGAACTTAAACAAATACCATTAGATACATATCGAGTTAACAACTTTGATCTACATACAATTGATGTACGCTGGACTAACCTATGTAACTTTGCTTGTACATATTGTGGTCCACGCTTTAGCAGTAAGTGGGCAGACGAATTAAATACTCAACAACAAGTTCCAACTGACAAACAACGTGCCGACTTTAAAGAGTACATATTTCGACATGCAAAACAATTAAAGCACGTTTATCTAGCAGGTGGCGAGCCATTGCTGATGAAAGAGAATTTAGAATTATTAGACTTATTAGATCCAGATGTTAATCTACGTATTAATACAAACCTGAGTAAAGTAGATACTCGAGTATTTGATCGCATCTGCGAATTTAAAAATGTACATTGGATTGTCAGTGTAGAAACTATTGAAGAAGAATTTGAGTACATTAGATATGGCGGTAAATGGACAGACTTTTTGGATAACCTAACTGCTATTAAACAGCGAGACCATAAGATCAGTTTTAATATGCTACACTTTATATTAAACTATCAAACAATATTTGGGTGTGTGGATTATCTAACGGGATTAGGATTCCATAATAACTCATTTATCATTGGTCCATTGCTTACTCCAGAACACCTAAACATTAGACATTTACCAGATTCTGTGTTACAATCAGTTAAGGAAACATTGGTAGAACGAATTAGTAAACAACCTGGATATCTACTTGAAGATAGCTATAAGAATATGTTAAACTACTTAGATCAACCAATTGTAAAAGATTTTGCAGGTTCGTTGGAACAGCTATATATACTGGATCAGCGACGCAATTTAGATAGCAGTAAAATTTTTAAAGATTTATATAACATCAAGGAAAACTATCATGGCAACTAAACCATTTGACGTATCAAAATTTCGTAAGAGCATTACAAAAAGTATCGACGGTATCTCCGTTGGCTTTACAGATCCTACAGACTGGATCAGTACAAACAACTATGCTCTTAACTATCTAATCAGTGGCGACTTTAATAAAGGTGTGCCACTAGGTAAAGTTACTGTGTTTGCTGGAGAATCTGGCGCAGGTAAATCGTTTATCTGTTCGGGTAACTTAGTTGCTAATGCACAGAAGGAAGGCATTTATGTTATCCTAGTTGATAGCGAAAACGCACTTGATGAAAAGTGGTTACACGCACTCAATGTAGACACATCAGAAGACAAACTTCTGAAACTAAATATGGCTATGATCGACGATGTAGGTAAGATGATCAGCGAGTTTGTCAAGGAATACAAAACACTACCCGAGTTAGAGCGTCCAAAAGTCTTGTTTGTAGTTGACTCATTGGGTATGTTGCTAACCCCAACAGACGTTAACCAATTCGAAGCAGGCGATATGAAAGGCGATATGGGTCGTAAGCCCAAAGCACTTGCTGCACTAGTTCGTAACTGTGTTAATATGTTTGGTAGTTTGAATCTAGGACTAGTGTGTACAGCACACACATACGCATCACAGGATATGTTTGATCCCGATGACAAAATCAGCGGTGGACAGGGTTTTATCTACGCTTCCTCTATCGTTGTGGCAATGCGTAAGTTAAAACTAAAAGAAGACGAAGATGGCAACAAGATCTCAGAAGTAAAAGGCATCCGTGCCGCTTGTAAGATTATGAAAACTCGTTATGCTAAACCTTTTGAATCAGTACAGGTTAAGATTCCGTACGAAGAAGGTATGAATCCCTACTCTGGACTAGTTGACTTGTTTGAAGGTAAAGACATGCTTAAGAAGGAAGGTAACAGTTTAGTTTATACAGTTACAGGCGGCGAAATTATTAAGAAGTTCCGTAAGGCATGGGAACGTAATGAAGATAATTGCTTAGACAAAGTAATGAAAGACTTTATTGACAATCCACATCACAAAGAAGCAGTTGCTCCTGTAACAATTGATGAAGAAACTGGTGAGATTATTGAAGAAGTAGAAACAAAGTCTAAGAAATCTAAGAAAGAGGAAGTTACAGAATGACAATTGACGTAGAAGTTCTCAGTGAACTATATACTATTATGAAACAGTACGTTCCTGCAAAGGATCGTCAGGAGTGTGCAGATAACTTAATGAGTGTCATGGTTGATATGTTAGGCGACCAAGAACTTAAAGAGTTTGGCGGCACCGATGGTACGTTAAAGAAAGCTCTTAAAGAGTACTCTGCAGACGACGAGGTTGATGAAGAAGACGAAGACGGCGACTGGTAATGTGGTATAATAAGGTTGTTAGCAATCTAGGAGAAATTCCCGCTTTTATAGATTATTATGAGCGGGAATTATCTGCGGCTAAAGCCGACATTAAAATACAGGGTAAAGTTGAACGAGAACTAAGCAACTTACCCGGCGAAACAGAACACCGTTTTAATCAACTACAAGAAATCGAAGCAGTATTGGAACACTTAAATATACAGTTACGTAAGATACGCCAAAAGCACTATAAAAAATATTTGGAAGCCTACGCAAGAGCTTTAACAAGCCGCGATGCTGAAAAGTATGCTGAGGCCGAAGATGAAGTCATTGATATGGAAACTATCATTAACGAAGTAGCATTACTACGTAACAAATGGTTGGGTGTTATGAAGGGAATAGAGTCAAAGAACTTTATGCTAGGACACGTTGTTCGATTGCGTACAGCAGGAATGGAAGATATTACTGTTTCATGATAGATTGGAAGCAACGAGCCACGGAATTATTGGATGAGTTTGATCTTTGTTGTCAGGCAAAGCCCAAGCACGATGCTATAGATATACAATTAGAAAAAGACTCAGTAGCTAAGTTGGCATACCATTTATCTACACAACGTGGCTGGGGCACCGACACTGAGGTTGCTGAAGCATGTCATCAACTTGAACCTAAATTACAACGATTAAAAGAAAAACTAGTAATGGAAATATTAACTAATGGCCCCGTTTAGAAACGCATACGATAGTCACGAACACAGTCTAGAAGTATTAAACCTATTATATTGTTATGATAGTTTTTTAGACAATCTATCTGTTATTGCAGATATGGGCTGTGGTGCTGGATTTGATGCCAGTTGGTGGGCTACTTTAGAAACAAGAGACGAGCCACCGGAACCACGCAACTATACAGTTTATGCAGTTGACAAAGATATTAAACAAATTGAGCCAGATTTTTTAACTAAAAGTCCGAACCTAGTTCCGCTTGCTCAAGACTTTGAAAATGTTGCACTTCCACGCAAGGCAGATTTAATTTGGTGCCATGATAGTTTGCAATACGTAAGAAATCCGTTATCTACATTGGCTATTTGGAAACAGTCCCTTAATGAAAATGGTATGTTGGTATTATCTGTTCCGCAAACAACTTATCTAACATATAATAGATTAACAGTATCAAACTATAACAATCAATTTTATAGTTACAATATATTAAATTTAATGTACATGCTAGCCGTTAGCGGGTTTGATTGCAAGGATGCGTATTTTTATCGTAAACCAAACACACCTTGGTTATATGCAGCAACATACGCAAGTCCATATCAACCGATGACTAGCGATGCTACTTGGTATGACTTAGCTGATAAAGGTTTAGTTAACGATAGTATAATAAACAGCGTAAACAAATACGGATATGCTAGACTAGAAGATACCATAGTAAATTGGTTAGATAAAAACATTTATCAAATAACAGACTAATGAAAATTGTAATCGCCACAGGCGGCTTTGATCCTATACACTCCGGGCATATTGCCTATCTCAATGCGGCTCGTAAGCTAGGCGATTCTTTAATGGTTGGCCTTAACTCAGATGCTTGGTTAGAGCGTAAAAAGGGCCGTGCGTTTATGCCCTTTTTAGAACGTGAACATATTCTAATGAATATCAAAGCAGTTGACTCTGTTTACGGGTTTGATGACCGCGATGGATCAGCTTGCCAATTACTAGCGTGGGTTAAAGAACAATTTCCATATGCAGAAATAGTATTCGCCAATGGCGGAGACCGCACCAAAGAGAACATTCCCGAAATGTCAGTTGATGGTGTGGAGTTTGTGTTTGGGGTTGGCGGAGAAGATAAGGCCAATAGTAGTAGCTGGATCCTTGAGGACTGGAAAGCGCCTAAAACCTACCGCCCCTGGGGCTATTACCGAGTGTTATATGACATTCCAGGAACAAAAGTTAAGGAACTAGTAGTCGAGCCGGGCAAACAGTTAAGTATGCAACGGCATCGTATGCGTAGCGAGTATTGGAAAGTAACTGAGGGCATGGCGCAGATTAAAAACGATACTGGTATAACCACATTAGGAGTACATGGTAGCTACTTTGTAGCACGTACAGAATGGCATCAACTAGCTAACCCATTCCCTAGCCCGCTTAAAATGATAGAAATACAGTATGGCCCTGAGTGCACCGAAGAAGATATAGAACGCAGATAAATACTTGACTATGCGCGAACTAATTAATATCCTTGACGAAACCGAACTATTATCTGAAGCACTAATGTCTGCTAAAGAATGGAATAAAGAAAAATATTGGACTTTATTTGTAGAAAATCTTCGTGCTGGGCAAACAGATTTTAACTTTAAACTTAAAACTCCTGATCTTGTTCCTGGATCTATTTTAAATGCTGACGAAGTTGCAGAAAAAATTGAACACGCATACACAGGTAAATTTACCCCTGCTACAAGAGTAGAATTACTAAAATCAATTACAATTAAAGCAGTCGAGTTAGATGACAACGATGAACCTATCCCAGGTAAAGAATTCGTAGCAAGATTAACTCAAATTTCTAAAGATGAGAAAATTACTGGTGCATTAAAACCTAACATGGGCGATATTGCCGAAGCAGTATTAGGTTGTGCAGTTACTGCCAAGTTTGAAAAACGTGGTGCTGAAATTACTGTTGACGATGCTATTGCTGTTGGACGTCGTGTAGCAGATGCAGGCGGCGCAATAAATGGAGCAGCTGGTAAAGATCAACTATACTTTAAAGTTAGTATTCCTGCTATTTCTAAAAAAGCCTTTTATGCATTCCTTGGTAAAGATCCAAAAGGTAAAACATTAACAGATTATAATATTCCTCCAGAAAAAGTTGAGAAATTTAGCAGTTACCTTACCAGTGCAGTAGCCTATGCTAATACATCAAAACGTGTATTTGCAGCTATAGAAAAAGCACGAGCAGATAGAAGAAAAAATAAAGTTGACGTAATTAGTGATGGCGGCGAAAAAGCCAATCAGAGTGTTACTAAAGTTGACTTGAAAGTATTAGTAGATGGTACAAGTATAAACCTATTAAGTATCAAAGCTGGCGCAGTAAGTCAGTTTGGTCAGGTTGCTGGTTACAACTACGAACATTTAGCTGAATTTTTTGCCAGCACAGTTGGACTTAAATTGTCCGACACAGTAAGAAAAAAGTTTGTTGAAGTTCCTAAAGGTATGCGTGGCGAAGAAGCTCTTAAGTTAAAAATGAAAAACTATCTTGGCGGATTTAAACAGGCCTACAGTGAGATTTTTAAACAACTTAATGCAATGTCCAAGAATGATCCAGCTGGATTGATTAAACGTGTCTACGCCGGTACACTATTCCATTTAACTCGTGGTGAAGCCGGTGTTGAAATGGTAATTTTAGAACCAAGTGCAAAAAAAGCATTCTCCGAATTATCATTCGGCCCAGAGTTCCGTAAGGCATTGAATCAGCTACAGTTATATGTTGAAGAAGCACATACACCAACTGACTATTACCTAAACGTATACGGTATTCCTAAAACTGAAGCCGCAAGAAAAGTGTTTAAGGGTAAAGAAAAATTAATTATAATCAGATCACGAATTGAAGATAAAGTAAATTTTCGAAACGTAATTGGGATGGGCCCATTGCTAAAAGACATTGCAG
>Ga0208497_1000197_pt1 | contig 33272 bp, 65 predicted proteins | sample CryBogCBE25Aug07_FD_184555 | JGI IMG/M metagenome (GOLD analysis project Ga0208497, IMG submission 184555) | Freshwater microbial communities from Crystal Bog, Wisconsin, USA - CBE25Aug07 (SPAdes) | ecosystem: Environmental > Aquatic > Freshwater > Lake | place: Crystal Bog, Wisconsin, USA...
ACCTACCAGATGACAACGCGGCTGATGCCTATGCCCTTGCACGCATTGCTCAGGGTCATTACACTCTAGCCTACGAAAAGGAAATTATTACCAAACTTCAAGACCCAAAGTTCAAGGAGAAATAATGTTTTTAAAAACAAATAAGCATCTTAGGAACAGAATAAACGATTTAGAGAGCCAACTGTCTAAACAAGAAACTTCCACTTATGCTTGGAAAAAAGCCGCAGAGGCCGCTAAAAAGGACCTTGACCATTGTCGTCAAAGTGCTGAACTAAACTCGTTAACCCCTGATGTTAAAGACCACATTGAAGCCGCCTTTAGTCGGGGCTACAACCACGCACGTGTAGACGCAGAAAAGTCCTTTAAGCACGGGGTTGAACTTGCTAAAAATGAAATACTTACAGACCTTTATGAGGCATACGCAGAACTTCAAGAGCGTGCTAAAAAGAGGGCAGTCGAAGTTAAAATCAAAGCGCCTAAGAATAAAACACCTGATGAAGTAGCCGCAGAAGTGCACAAGGTTATAAAGAAAGTAGCAAAGAAAGCACCGCCTAAGCGTGCCTAAGTATGACTTCAAATGTTCTACCTGTGGTGGCCAGCAAGAGATTTATAAAGAGTTCGGTGATGATGCTTTACCACTTTGCTGTGGAGAGTCCATGAGCAAGGTCTATTCAGTACCGGCCGCCCATTTCAAAGGCGGAGGATGGGGCGGCCAGTGACACAGGATGAACTTCTTGCGCTAGTTAGTTCTAAATCTAATCATCCTTTTATGACCCTTAAATACAACGAACAAGGTCAGTTAGAGGTACAGCAGTTAGTTCGCGCTTTACGGGCCGCTATAAAAGTTCCTACTTACGCCGAACAAGGTATTCCTAGAAGGCAAATGGATTTTGAAATGGAAATGCAAGACCACGGAATCTTACAAGTCCGAAACGCTATAGAAAAGGAGTTAACAAGTGGGTAAAAAACTGTTAATGAGTAGGAAAGAAGAAGTAGGCCTTGTATACGACACAAGGAGCAAGTATTGGGTAGCACCATGCTTAGTGTGCGGTGAAGCCGGAGGAATTGGAGATTTTCGTGGGGCCTTTTGTGAAGACCACTACGTAGAGTTAACACCCATAGTAAGGGCTTACTATGGACCGACTGAGTAAGACTCAACAGAAGAAAGCGGAGCGCATTGATGAGGCGGCCGCTTTTGTCAGAGAGCGCAGAAAACTACAGATAGATGCGCTAGAGACTAATTACGAGACCGGTGTTCAACTGTACCTTGCACAGAAAGATACTTTGTCCCCCGAAGACCAAGCCAAGATAGAAGCCATGATGGTTGAGCAAAGAGAGGCGCTGGATAAGTTACGTGACCAAGCCTATCCGCCAACTGAAGCCTGATTACTCTGGGAATCTAGACCATGCAGAAGAGGTCGCCCATGTCTGCCATTGTGGGTGCTTTGTCTGGAACATCAAGGCTAGTTTTGATGACTATGAACTGGCTACCTACTTCTTAGACATGGAGTGCTCCTCTTGCGGCTCGTATTACACAGCGCCCTGCCCTTCCGACAAGCCCAGTTTATAGTGTGTAATGTGTGGTGCACGCTGTAAACTTATGTGTATGGCACTTAAATGTAAACTAGATGGGTGTAATAGTACGGCCGTAAATCGCCTTGTAAAAGGCTACTGTATGATGCACTACACGCGCCTGCGAACTACAGGTGCCTTAGGCCCGGCGGTAAAGTTTAAGGATGCCAATGGAACTTGTGTAGTACCGGAGTGCAATACGCACGCAGGCCCTACTGGCGCTTGTAGAGCGCATTGGCACAAAATAAACAACCCATTAAAAAGTCGCAAACGTGGTTTAAAATCTAAGGGGCTAACTCTTGAGTCATACAACAGTTTGCTAGAAGCCCAAAATGGGGGCTGTGGGGTATGCGGAAGTAAATCCGCAGGATTTAATCGTAAAAACTTTGCTATTGACCACGACCATTCTTGCTGTGACGGTCAGGTTACTTGTGGTAAATGTATTAGAGGGCTTTTATGTATTCGTTGCAATTTAGTTTTGGGTGCCGTTGAGGACAGCACAGAACTATTACAGCAGATGATTAACTACTTAGCCCCAACTCCACTTGATAGGCCTTTTACCCTTACAAATTAATGACTTTATTCCATACTTCTTGGGTAATACTTACTCGTACCCCCAAGGAGCACAACATGTCAGAAACGCATGAGACTAACCCTGACCTAGACGAACGAAATCTTCTCCGCGTATCCGCGGGTTCAAACGCCACTTCTGTGGCCTCCGCTATTGCCCACGCTATCTATGAGAACCGTGAGGTAAAGATTCGTTATGTAGGCGCCGGGGCCGGCCACCAAGCCGTTAAAGCCGTAGCCATTGCTAGCGGTTATGTGGCTCCTAGAGGCCTACGCTTGGCCTTGATTCCGGGCTTTGTAACTATTGAGGGTAAAGAAGGCAAGATTAGCGCCAACACCTTGCACGTATTCTGTCTCTAATTTAGCCTGTAAATAGCAGGTAAACACCGTACAGTTATTACATCTTCGGCCAAAGGATAAACATGACAAAAGGTTTTGATAACCCAGCACCACTCGCACCAACCAATGCGGGCGCCCCTTCCGCCCCTAAGGTTGTTAATGCCTCTGGTGCTTCCTCTTCTAACACTAAGGCAGTAAAGAAGAAGGGCGCTCAGTCAGGCAACCCTTCTATTATGGATTCCAAATCACGCACAGCCGTTAAGGCCACTAGCGGGGCACGTCATGGTGTTCGTGTAAAGTTCCAGAAGCAGGAAGAGCCATCTGCTGGTGCCACTATGGCCAACGCTAAACTTCTTCCCTCCGCTACTCCACGTCAGTCACCAAACTTTGCCGCAGGTCGTACAGACCACCCATAGTTCGCAGAGAACCGCAGGCCCTACTTTAATCGGTAGGGCCTTTCTTTTTGCTTACATTTTGTTACTATTGTCACGTTGTAACTTGTGACTAGCGAGGAGAATCATGCCTGTATCGGGAGTTAGCGTGATACTGCAAGAATACATTGATAAAGCCAAGCACCCACAAGGGTGCGTAGTAGCGCAGTGGATAGACACCTTACCGCCAGAAGAACAAGAGTTACTAGAAACTCTAAAGCGTTTTAACTTAGAAGACCAAGGCAAAGATAAACGCCGCGTAAGTATTACCCAATTATTTAAAGAGTTAAACTCAACAGGAGAAGGGCCGTTGCCCTTTAAGGCCACTGCTTTTCGTGTCCATTTTGGAGATACCTGCACATGTCATTAACAGAGTCGCTAAACAAAGCCGTTATAAATGCCGACCTTAAAGGCTTAGAAGAAGAGACAAAGAAAACAAATACTCCACCAGAGTTCAGGGCCCGGCTAGACCTTGATGATACCGAAGGTGGATTTTTTGTTTCTATGCCCCGTACCGCAGGGGAGTTACCAGACGCAGTAGACCTATTCAAAGACTTTGACCTAGACCCCAATGTTTGGCAAGTAGTTAGCGTTCGTAAAAGTAGATGGCAACGCCATGACGGTGAATGGTTAGAGGCGGCCCGAGTATCTGTAAAGCCAGCAGGTTACAGTAAAGAAACAGACCTTGACATTGATTTACTCATAAAAGAAGTTAGCAAATGGTCGCCCGGTAAAAGTAAACCGCACACTGGTGAGTTGTTTGCAGTCTATGCCATTGGTGATACTCAGTATGGAAAAGATGCAGGCGGTGGCACCGAGGCCACAGTGCAGAGAGTGTTGCGTGGTTTAGAGGCGTCACTAGAGCGCCACAAAGAGTTGTTAAAGATGGGTAGGCAGATTGGCACAGTAGTACTTCCACAACTAGGAGACTGTATAGAAGGAAATGTCAGCCAAGGCGGCCGAGTCATGGGGCGCAGTGATTTAGGAGTAACCCAGCAGACTCGCATTGGGCGCCGAGTATTGTTCCAATGGATTAAACAGTTTGCCCCCTTGTGTGAGCGCTTGATTATTCCAGTAGTGCCCGGCAACCACGACGAAACGACGCGCCAAATGTTGACCGACCCTACAGATTCATGGCAGATAGAGGTGGCGTCAGCAACCCAGATGGCCGTAGAAGAGAATCCAAATCTAAAACATGTTGAATTTATGTACCCTAGACCAGACCACGGAACTTTATCTTTAGATTTGGGCGGCTCTATTCTTGGATTAGCCCACGGACATCAAATGGGTGACATGAGCAAATGGCTGCCCGGACAGGCAACCGGCCGTACCCCTGTTGGTTCTGCTGATGTACTGCTAACTGGACACTTCCACCACTACCGCGGCCAGAACATTGGTCCCCGTCTCTGGATACAGGTGCCTGCAATGGACGGCGGCTCTGGTTGGTTCCGTGATAAGACTGGCCTTGAGTCTCCTACAGGAATCGTCTCGCTAGTAATGGGCTCAGGGTACGACCCACGACGTGATTTAGCAGTACTAGCAGGAGAGAATCGTCTACCATAGCCTTATAGCAAAGGAGACTTATGCCTAACAGCCATCAAAACGTGCAGAATCTTGGCGCTTCTGGCATGTATGGCACTAACACCGCTTATGGAGGAGGCGGTGTTCCTGTTGCAAGAAGTGAACTGGATTTCCTTCGCCTTGGTGTGGGTCGCGCCCCTCAAGCGGACTACCCTGACGGCTACCTCGGCACAATTCGCACCCGTAGAGATGACCGCGGCCGTGCGAGTTCTACTTCAGATAACGTGCTCAATTCCCTCAAGGTACGCATTGGCCAACGCTCCTACCAACGGGGTGTTCATCATGGCGAGCGCATTGACATTCAGGATTACTACTACCCAGATGGGCTAGACCCAATGGCTGGTCTGCGCCGTCAAATGCGAAACACTCGGGTTGATGGAACCATTGTTACAAAGCGCCATGTAGAGAACGCTATGGCCGCTCCTGCTCCGCACTTACCTAATGATGGTAAGGCCAACATGCGTAGCACTTCACCTATGTCACTGGACAAGCATCGTGTTGACCAGATGGCACGTATGCGTACTCCTTGGAGATAAAGTGAACAGAAGTGAAGACCAGTTTCCAACAGTCCCCGATTCAGGTACCCGTAGAGATACTGTAAACCACGCCCATCTAAACAATGCAGATGTAAAGTGGAGCACTACTACTGAGACTCTACACTCAGGTGGCTCCCACGTTGTAGCCAATGGTCCTTCCCAGATTGCCGGTAGCGGTAAGGCTGGCAAAGTGGCCGAGGTTCTAGGTCATGTTAAAACCGTTGCAAAGAAGTATGGCAATGGCTGAGAAACCACCAGTTAACTATTCGGGTGGCCACTTCTCTGATGGTGTCTATGGCCGCCGTCCTTGGACTTCCCCACCTGTAGCGGCCGGCCCTCCTCAAGAGTACATCGGCCCTTTCCAATCTAATCAAGAGCGCCTACTGAGCCAATCAATGGCCGCTTGGACTATGGGACGCGCAGAGATTCAAGAGTATGTTCGCCCTCCGCTACCTCAGATTAAGTTGTTCCCACCACGCTTTGGCTATACCGAAGATGAAATCACTATTGAAGACATCGCCCAGTTCTCTAGGAAGATGCCAACGGCCCAGAGGGTCGAGTCTGACTTCAGCCAGACCCCAGCAACCCAGCAATCTACATCTACTAACTCCCTTGGAGGTTCAATCTAATGGAAGAGGTAAATGACCCTACTGGCGAGGGTATGTATGGCGCCTACAAAGGAACGCAGTACAACGGAGATAGTCAATGTAAGTCATGTGGTAACCGTATTGGCCCTGTAGAATCATTACTTAACCGAGAGTTGTGCCCTTCCTGTCAGCGCGAGAAGAAGCACTCAAGAGTAAAAGGTGGAATGGCATGACCGTTAACAACAGCCGAAACAAAAATTCGTCCTTTAACGCGGGCGCCACTGGTGGTAAGTACCGCAAGCGTCGCCCCAATACTGAGGTGATTGCTGGCGCTGGTGATGAACTCGTCCAGAAGAACCGCGAAGGACTAAACCCTTATTGGAACTATGGCTTTATCAACTCTGAGGCTCCAAACCAAGTAAACCCAGCAGGTAACTAATGGCTAAAGATAGAGCCCATGACCCTAAGCGCGTAACCGGCAGCAATTTAGACGGACGTATTGCCGGTCCCCTGACTGGTAAAGGAAAGCCTGCTGACATCATCAAGGGCGCTCAAGACATTAGAACTGTACTTCAAAAAGCCGGTTGGAGCAGTTCGCTTAAAGCCGCCCACATCGAAAAGAGAAAACCTCCTATGACCATAGATGAGTACGAAGAGAAATACACATAATGAATAGAAGCGAAGACCAATTTCCTCTTAGCCATGTAAAGACCGTAGACACCAATGCCCTTAGTCCTAGGTCAAAAGTACGTGTGCTGTCTAACATTCGCAACCGCTCTAAAGTAGATTCCAATGGAATGACAGATTCAGAGCGCCATCTGGAGACTATTCAAGATAAAAAAGATACTGATGTTCTACATAACATACACCGTCGGGAACGCATGTCTAATGAGCCAACTCATGTAAAGATTAGAAGCAATGGCTAACAAGCCACACCCAAGAGGGGATGTTCTTGCTAGATTTGGCGCCCCGCGTCAGTTTTCCTCTACTTCAACACCTGCTGTAGAAAAAATTGGGAGTGAGTCGCAGGCACCTGCGGCAGTAGCCTCAGAACCAATGCAACCTGCTCTAAACCCCATCTCTGAAGCAAAGAAGAAAGCCCCCGCTAAGAAAGCGGCCGCTGTTAAAAAGGAAGCGCCAAAGAAAGAGGCACCTAAACCTTCTACAGTAGAGCCTGATGATGACGCGGAATCTACTGAGGCCATGAAGGCCTATAAGAAGAAACAAGAAGACGCCAGAATTAACGCTGACATTGCCGAATACAAACGAAAGAAAGCAGTACAGGCACTAGCCGCTAAAAGAAAGTAACTGGACTACTGATAGGATTACAACATGGAGATTGCTTCTAAAGAAGTTGAAGATTACATTAGAAACCATGGTGATTACGCCATGATTTATAAAAGCGCTGATAAGTACTACTTGCAAATGGAGTACTACGATAAAGGCCCAACTCCCCCATTAAACACTGCTCACGCTTTGCCTTTTGACAGCGCAGGAAAAGCCTACGGTGCTACTGAGGGGTACAGAATTAAGTATGGGGTACATTTTGGTTCAGAAGTACTAAAAGAATTTTTTGGGTGGTAACTACTAATGGCTGAAGAAGAGATTGAAAACGAGCGCGTCAATTTACTCGTATGTAAGACCTGTAAGACTATTGAAGAAGTCCCTTACACCAAGACCGGCAAGTATCTGGGTGAAGGTAAGTACGACCAATCTGATAACCCCTTCCTAGAGCCTATTGTTGCTCCGCATGAACGTGGCGGCCACATGGGCATTTTGACTGATGTTAACTTTGTCTATTGGATGACACCTTCCGTTAAAGCCTCCATTGTTGCCCAGATTAAAGAGCAATTTACTGGTAAAACCAGCCCATTGATGGCCGGCCTAGACGCTTTGGGCACCAACTTCTATGACACTAAGGATACATACAGCCAAGATGCGATGCGTTGTTGGCAATTACACAATAGAACCAAGGACTGCGGTGAATACAAAAGCGATAGAAAGTTACTAAGCGCCGGTACAGAGAAAGACCGTAAAGCCGAAGGCTTAGCCAAATCTACGATTAAAGTCTATCTTTGTGATTTTTGCCCAGTAAAGATGGCTCGTCAGGCTAAGGCCGTGAAAGCCAGAGGGCTCGACAAGTAGTTTAACCTTTATCGCCTCGTAACTCACTAGTAAACTGTAACTACATAACGAGGCAGGGTGGGTTCCCATGTTCATTGAAATGTCCTGTAATTGCGGAGCACAGTTTCAGGCTGATTCAGAAGAGAATGAACTATTGCTAGTGCTATGGGGTCAACGTTTTATTAACGCGCATCAAGACTGCGGTTTTGTTTCACGGGTTGTTGAAGAAGAGAAAGAAAAGACGAAGCGTTACGACATTGAGTACAAAGAGCGCAAGCAAAACGAGTTATAATGACGTATGGATTTCTACCAGACGTTGGCCCAGCAGGCAACACCAGTAGAACTCGAACCATCGGAGACTTCTTACTTTAGTTCACCCGGTGCAGGTCTAGACCCCCGCTTATTTAGAGATAACAAGTTAATCCCTTCAGTTCGCGCCTCAATACTGCGTGTTCTGTTTGAGCACCTTCAAAATCATTATTACAACCCTGAAGCCTATGCGACTGTTTGGCTTGCTGGCTCAGGAGTTTCTTACCAATGGACGGCGGCCAGAACTCCGGCAGACCTTGATTGTCTGGTTGGAATTAACTACTTGCTATTTAGGCAGGCTAATCCACAGTACAAAGCCCTTAGTGATAAGCAGATTGCTGAAATGTTTAACACTGATTTTAGAGAGTCACTTTACCCCCTTACGGAAAACTTCTTAGATACCTATGAACTTACCTTCTATGTAAATGTGAAGTCCGACATTCGTAGCCTAAAGCCTTATGCGGCCTACAACGTTACCCAAGACGTTTGGACAGTCCCACCTGAGACTAAAGCACCCATGCGTAACCGCGCTTTAGAGCAGAAAACCCAAAAAGATACGGCCATGACATCTGAAATCTTGTCCCGTTACTCTGATGCCCTTACCAAGATTGGTGAGTCTAAGACTGATACCGCACGTAGAAATGCTGAGTACGCCCTACGTTTAGCGGTAGACCAAGGCTCTGCCCTCTTTGATGAAATCCACCATGGACGTGCTTATTCCTTTAGTTCCTCAGGTGGGGGCTATACCGACCCCGCAAATTACCGTTGGCAGGCAGGAAAAGAGTCGGGCGCAATTCAAGCCCTACGCAAGTTAAAGAACATCAACTCCATGAGCCGTAAAGAGTTTGAGGCTCAGACTTATGGCCTAGAGTTACCTGATACCAACACGCTTATTCGTAGAGCGCTTGGAGGCAGAAAGTAATGTGTGTTAGAGAAGAAGATGTAGTAAGAACCCTTGATGAGGCTGTTGACTTTATAGACCTAAATCCCATTATTTAATTAGTAACTGGAGAACCGACTCGTGGCAATACTTATTTTTCTGGACGGCGTTCTACGCAACACGCTAACCAATGCCCCTATTCCCCAAGGCATGACACTCTATAAAAACCTCAAAGAAGAAAACCGTGTACTGCTTCTGGGTAACAACCGCGCTAAAGATGACCGTTGGCTACGAGAGCACAAGATTTTATCCGTAGATGACCTTGTTGGTCCTGAATCTGCTATAGGGTACGACTGGGAAGAGTTACGACAAGTTGAGTTTGTACGAGGCCAAGGCCCCGTGGACTATGTGATAACCTCGGACCCGACCCTAGCGGTAAAACTACTAGAGATAGGCGTGACGACCTTAATGTTTTTGCACCCTGTGTACCTCACAGAAAAGTTTAGACCAGATAGCAAGCAGGGCGCTAAACCTTGGGAGGAAATTACAGCAGAGATTGCTAAACAGCAAGAAGCCTTTGTAGCGGACCCGCGTATTCAATGAAACTTATCATGTTGGGGTGCGAAATCCCAAGCAACCGCATACTCCTTGAGAGCACCACGGCCACCTATGCTGGCGTTAGTTTTTGGGGTTTAGTCCAGCGTGGTCTACCTAAGAGTAAGACCTACCTTTTGGAGAACTACTTTAAGGAAAACTTTTTTATCTATGTCTACCCCGGCATCCCCAAAGATGAAGACCTTTCGCAGGAGGAGTTTGATGAGTTTGCCGCTGAGTACGAAGAGTTTATTGCTAACAACATAGACCGTATCAACCTTTTTAGTGAAATTGCCGGCCCGGCGGAATTTGTGCTCCAGCAGCGGAAAACCGCTTGGTCACAGGTACCTCCGAGTAAATTCCTGCCTTGTTGGGACTTTTCTACTGGTATTCCCGGCCTTCATCTCCTATCTGATGACTACCTCGACATCGCACTTCCGGGAGAATCTCTGGAAGATAATGTTCAACTCCTTACAGTTCTTAAGACTTTGCATAGAACTAAGGGCACTCGCTTTCACATTCTGGGCTCGGCCAAACCAGAGGTTCTTAGGCAGGTTCCAGCAGAGACAGCCAGCACCCTTTCGTGGCTTAGTCCTATGCGTAATGGGGAAACTATCGTCTGGGACGGAACCAAGTTAGTCCGTTACCCCGCCCGTATGAAAGAACAAGCACGTGCTAGATACATAAGCGTCTACGCCCGAGCAGGGTTAGATGTAGAGAAGATTTTAGAAGATGACGACAAAGAGGTCTGCCGTTTAGCGGTCTGGTCTTACCAACAGTATGAGGCGAGGTTAAACGGAGTGGCGCCAGAAGAGCCGGAGTTATCACATAAGAGTGGTGTTGAGCCTACTGTAGAAAACACGGAAATCACCCCTTCCCATAGTGATAAGAGACCCCCTTTGATGCGGAAACTTAACAACCGCGAACCAGAGGAAATGGGCAACTTACCCGTCTTTAACTACGATGAAATGACCATCGTTGAGGATGATGGAACCCTCAAGAGCGTGACCACTATGGCCTCCCAAGAGGCAGCCCTTCGGGCTTGTAACTCTTGTTTTGTAGCAGACAAGTGCCCTGCCTTTAAGCCTGATAGTTCCTGTGCTTTCAAGTTACCAGTGAGCGTCCAGACCAAAGAACAGTTGAAGGCGCTTATTAACTCTGTGATAGAAATGCAGGGTCAAAGGGTCGCTTTTATGCGTTTTGCTGAAGAATTAGGCGGTGGATACGCTGACCAGAACGTTTCAAAGGAGATAGACCGCCTCTTTAAGTTGATTAAGACAACCAAGGAGTTGGACGATTCCCGCGAGTTTATACGTATGACAGTAGAGAGAAAAGGTGGCGCCGGAGTTATGACTAATCTATTCGGAGATAGGGCAAATGTCCTTAAAGAACTGCCAGACGGCGGCCTAAATCCAGCACAAACAGATAACATCATCAAGGATTTAACCCAAGACTGACCTCTCACTCTTATCACATAAGACGCTTTAAGTAAGACCGTAAACCTATCCCATCTAAGGAGTTCTAATGGCACTGTCATTTCGCTTGGCCGAAGAGTACGTATCCGCTTATCGTGAGAAGAAAATCCCATGGGGCTTCTCTGATGCGGCTGGTAATTCGGTAGGCGAGATAACCTTTCTCCGTACCTACTCTCGCTTAAAAGAAGACGGTACAAAAGAGACTTGGGTAGATGTCTGCGAGCGCGTTATCAACGGTATGTACTCATTACAGAAAGACCATGCCAAACAGAACCGACTTCCTTGGTCTGATACGAAGGCTGCTTCCTCTGCTAAAGAGGCATTTGACCGCCTCTTTAATCTAAAGTGGTCACCTCCCGGCCGAGGTCTCTGGGTAATGGGCACACCTCTGGTTAACGAACAACGGAACTCAGCCGCCTTACAAAACTGCTCCTTTGTCAGCACCCTTGCTATGACTAAGAATGACCCTGCCAAGCCATTTGCTTTCTTGATGGAGGCTTCCATGCTTGGGGTTGGAGTTGGCTTTGACGACAAGGGCGCCGATAAAGAGTTTCTTATCTACGACCCAAAGTTGCCACCAGTTGTGCACCAGATTACGGATGACCGGGAGGGCTGGGTAACCTCTTTTTCTATGCTACTTAACTCTTATTTACGACCTGAGCAACCTGTTTATGAGTTTGACTACTCGCTTATCCGTAAAGAGGGGGAGCCTATCAAGACCTTTGGGGGGACGGCAGCCGGTCCGCGGCCCTTGGAGGATTTGCACAAGTACATCCGTAAACTATTCAAAGGTAGGGAAGGACAACTCCTTACTAGAGTAGACATTGCCGACATTGGCAATCTTATCGGTGTTTGTGTTGTGGCCGGAAATGTGAGGCGCTCGGCCGAACTACTGATGGGTCGTCTTGATGATGACACTTTCCTCAACCTAAAGAACCCAAAGGTATTTCCTGCTCGTAACTCTTATGACCCTAAGAAGCCGGGTTGGGGTTGGATGAGTAACAACTCTGTAGAAGTTTCGGTGGGTTCTAATCTAGACCCCATTATTGAGGGCATTGCACGGAACGGTGAGCCCGGAGTTATCTGGATGGACATTACTCGTAAGTACGGCAGATTAGCAGACCCTATCAACGATAAAGACTGGAGGGCTGCCGGTTACAATCCGTGCGCTGAACAGTCTCTTGAATCTATGGAGTGCTGTACTTTAGTGGAGACTTACCTCAATCGCCATGATTCTCTAGAAGATTACAAGCGCACTCTCAAGTTTGCCTATCTCTACGCCAAGACCGTTACTTTGCTTCCTACCCACTGGGAAGAAACAAATGCAATTATGCAACGCAACCGTCGTATCGGCACATCTATGTCAGGAGTAGCGAACTTTGCTGATAACAAGGGTCTACCTGCCTTGCGCCAATGGATGGATGAGGGTTACAAGACGATTCAGTATTACGACAAGAACTACTCTGAATGGCTCGGAATTAGAGAGTCTATTAAGACAACTACTGTAAAGCCCTCAGGTACAGTGTCTATCTTGGCAGGTGAAAGTCCGGGGGTTCACTGGTCAGTTGGTGGTCGCTACTTCCTGAGGGCTATTAGATTTAGGAATGAAGAGCCAATGCTTCCTCTCTTTAAGTTGGCGCAGTATCGAGTAGAACCTGCTAGTGAAGACCCCACTGGCACCTCTGTTGTCTTCTTTCCTGTTAAGGCTGATGCCAAGCGCTCTGAAAAAGACGTCTCTATCTACGAAAAAGTTGCGCTCGCGGCAACGGCGCAACGGTATTGGTCTGATAACTCAGTCTCGGTTACTGTCTCTTTTGATGCCGATAAAGAGGCTAAGGACGTAGGTACGGTTCTTCACTTATACGACGGTCAGTTGAAGACCATCTCTTTCTTGCCTATGGGAAACAAGGTCTATCCTCAGATGCCATACACTCAGATAACTGAGGAAGAGTACGAGAATTACCGCATGACTTTATTCCCCATAGACTTAAAAGGTGTCTATGAGGGTATGGCTATTGACGCTGTGGGGGAAAGTTTTTGCAGTACAGACTCATGTGAAGTAAAGATGGTTAAAGACGTTAGATTAGAAGAAAGAATCACAAGTAAATAAACAATAGTTTAACAACTATTGTTTGTGGTTTTTTACTAGCCTAGTGGTATGAAAACTAAAACTACCACTAGGCTATGCCGTTCTTGTAAAATAGATAAGCCCTTAGAAGAGTATTACTCAGACTCTAGAGTAAAAAAAGACGGGCGCAGGTCTAGATGCCGTCAATGCTTGACTAACGGGATGCCACCGGGCCCAATCCCCATGAATCCTTTAACTCGCCACGTTGTAGATGAAAGAGGGTGCTTTATTTGGTCGGGAGCCATTCACCCTACAGGTTACGGAAGCGTAAAATGGAAAGGCAAAGCAACTATGGCTCATAGAGTTGTTTATGAGTTAGTAAAAGGAGAGATACCAAAGGGTTTAATAATTGACCATTTGTGCAGTGTTAAACTATGTGTAAACCCTGACCATTTAGAAGCAGTAACTTCTTCAACTAATACACAAAGGGCTTGGGATAGACAGCATTGTGCTACGTGTACGTGTAACAAGTAGTACAGACGCCTGCGAGGTTAAACTGATTAGGGATAACGCTTAAGCAGGCGTTTTACCGACGTCTTCTGAGTCTCTGCTTTCCTTCTCTGCTTTTATCTTAATGTCGTCAGAGCACTTACGGACTTCGGCGTTGAAGTCAATAGTCTCTCCGCGCATAAGGCGTAGAGCCACCTCCAAGCCCCAAATCATTCCTGCCTCGGAATAGAGTTCTACATTCCGAGTGTAGGGAATGGAGTTGTAAACCTTCTCTGCTAGAGCCTCAGTAACGAGGGAGATGATTGCTTTTGATTTCTCTTCATCGTCCTCATGCTGAACATCTAACTCGCGTGATACCTCACGTATTAGTCTTTCATCCATTTATTATTTCTCCTTCTAGCCTCAAGCATTACTGACCACCAAAAAGGGTCAAGCCATTGTGTTGCGTAAGGTAACACAAGTACCTTGCACTCCTTACAGCGATGGAAAAGCCATTTACGATAGCGTGAGTCAATAAACTCTAAAGAGCCTGATTGACACCGTTGAATCTTTGCTTGCTTCCAACCTCCGCCGACCCTTTGGGGGCAACGGTAATACTTGTCGTAGCAAGGTCTGCTGATTCTCAACTGTTTAACTTAACTGTCTCAATGACAACCTTATCGTCCTCTTCGCGCATGGCATAGGGAACGTACTTGTCATACATGCCATAGGGGTCACCCCATACAGCAGTATCCATCTCCATTATGAAATCACCGCCCTTGTAGCCCTCAAAAGTACTCCCAACAGCGCTACGGGCGCGAGTTAACACCATGCCTACAGTGTTTTCTTGAAACTGAATACGGTCAGGGTCTCTTGGCAAGAGTTTACTTTCACTGTCAATAGAGAGTTCTTCGTAGGCTCCTCGCCAAGAGATAAGGTCACGAACATAGAGTAGTTCATCACCATGCTCAATGCAGAGAACCTTGTCGGGAGCATACTTCTTAAGGTCGTGAATAAGCGTACCTAGTGTGTATTGTTCCTTCTTCATACTGATGAAACACCACTTTGGGCAATTTTATTCCTCACTTTAACTCTTGCTCAACAAGTTCTCTAATCATAAGAATCGCCTTATCGTGAGCAAGCATTTCAGGGTCTATTTGCGCTTGTGAAAACCCTGCCTCTGCATGTGTTTTAAGGCGGACTATGGCATAAAGGGCGTTGTTTTGCTTAACAGGTTCATGCTTGGTTTTTACTTCTTCCATTAACTCTTCTCGTGTCATGGTTGTTGCAACTCTTTCCTTAACTTTTTGAGCACTCTAATCGCAGATGCGACCTCCACTATGCGACCTTCTAGGTAATCGCTGTCAGAGTTACCATCGGAGTAGGAGTCCTCTAACTGCCGTTGTAGGCGCTTTTGTTTATGTAGGGCGCGTTGAAGAGCCGAATCAATGGCAAATGATGTTGCGCTTCGGCGCGGTTGGTATACCTTTATGAGTGGTTTATAGGCCATTAGTTGTGACCCCCACAGTTACAGCAAAACTCGCAACGAGACTTGTTGTATAGGCATTGGCGTTCAATAGAATCGTTCCATGCAGAACTCTCGATGGGCTCCATGTCGTCGCCACACTTGGCGCACTTTAGAGTTGTTTTCACGTTACACCTCTGCTTTGTAATCAATAGAACCCATGATAAGGGCGGGCTTACCTTCAAGAGTCTCTTCAATGACACCCAACTTGATTGTCTTACGACCAGTTATTTCGGTGAGATACTTCTTAGCCCAACGCTTACCCGCAGAGGGATTGCTCCACGCGCTCTCGTAGTTCTCTAGAACGCCACTAGCATTTCTTATCTGTAGAGTAAGGAGCCATGCCCCACCCTGCTCTTTATTCTTGCGTAGACTTACCGCAAATGTACGTGTTTCTTTCATAGGTTTACTTCTTTCTTTAGGTTTACTTACGCTCTTTGATGTTCTCTATAAGACCCAACCTTAAAAAGGTGTTTCCGTTGTCAATGTCACGCTTAACTGCTTCTTGAAGTTCTTTCTCAGTATTCCTTAAAATAAAAGAGTGCTCTCTTCTACTAACAGTATCTTTGCATTGAAAATAAAACTCCTCTATAACCCTCTCAAGAGGTACTACGTTATTGAAGTAGCGCGTTAAGATACGGGCGAACTCGTTACTTTTAAGTACACATTCAGAAAAATAAAAGGATACGTAGTTGTTACCACCAACAATGCCCTCAAGTTCAATAAAGATTTCTTTGTTCGTGCGGGTACTAGTTGTAGTGCTAGACACTTATCTTCTCCTTTCTACTTGCATAATCCGATACACTATTAAAACTAGTGAAAACAGCATGGTAATGAAGAAACTCATGGGTTAACGCACCAAGGACTTTTTGTAAAGGTACCCCTATTTTGTAACAAGCGTGGTGGTGCTGAACTACGTACTCTAAGAGTCTATACGACTCTTCAAGATGGTCTAAGGAAGGTGTCATGCGTTCAATAGTGGTTGCGGGTATTAAGGTGGTATTAATCATGGCTTCTCCTCTATACAGAAAAGAATTTCAAGGTTGCCGTCATAATCGGCTCTCTCTACAAGACCCTTAGAGTTGGAATCAAGTTGTAGCCCCTTAGTTCGGGCTTGACCGACGCTTTCTGCTTCAACAACTGCTTCGTACTCGTAGACACGAGTAAAGCGTGAACGTACTCTGTACTTAGGCATTAGTTCTGAGTTCTCCTTTTCCTTAACCTTACACCACTCACAATTTGGTGGTTGATGGTTATGAGTCATTGGGGTCATGTCAATACTCACTTCTCACCCCTAGCGATAGCGGCGGCGTTCTCAACCGCATCTTTAACGCTTCCGTAGTAAGGCAACTCCTCAATCTCCCGCGCTATTTGCTCGCGGAGTTCAGGCTCAATAATTTGACGCATAGTTTCTTTATCTACTCTAGAAAGAGCAAGATGGTGCTCGGTACTAAGGCCTTCTGTCATGTTTGGCACACTTCCGAAGAGGTCTTTCCACTTAGCCATTGAGTTTGCCCTCAAAGAGCATCGCTTCCATCTCGGAAGTCTTGCGGAAGTCGTCATACTGGGAGGCGCCAGCCATAGTGGCGATGGTCTTGAGTACGCCAAAGAGAGCCATAAGTTCCTCAAGGGGTACGTCGTACTGAATGTTGAGTTTAGCAATAGATGCCTTGATGATAATGTCCACGAGGGTGGAAGAGTGGTTCTTAATAAACTCCGCGTCCTCTTTAGTTGGCTTCTTCGTGGTCTGCACGCGCTCCACAAGTCGAGTCATGCGGTCAAAGATTGCCTTCTCGTCGGCGGTCAGAATGTCAAATGCACTTCCCATGTCTTGCTCCGTTTCTAGTAGTTCCTATCTATGTAACTGTTTTTACGCTTGTTTTAATCCCTCTTTTTGCACTTCCTTGAGCCTTACTTGGAGATGCTCTCTATCTGAATAGAGTTCTTGCAAGGCGCGTGTTATGCGTCCGTCTAGGTAAGGGATTTCTTGCCGTACCTTAATGTAACGTTCAATTTTTTTTACTGGCGTTCTCTATTGCTATACGCAAGTACTCTTCAGACTTAGAGGTAAGTAGTAGATTATTGCCATAAGGGATACTATTCTCTATCATTGCAAGTTCTACTCTTTCTCTCTATTCTCTCTATTCTCTCTATTATCTTGTCATTCTTGTAGTGAAGAGCCTTTATTTTTCTCACCAACCTTTCCATTTCTCTGATAGAGGTTGCCTTATCTCTGATAGAGGTTGCCTTATCTAGGGCGCGGTTTAGAATGTAAGCGTCATTCTGAACTCTAAACTTCTCTTCTCTTAACTGAGAGTCATTCATTAGCGAGAGCGCTATGTAATCCATGCCAGTCCTTATGCGCTGTGGTTCCTTCCATTTGTTTGTGTTGGTTCTTCTAGGCATTATGGTTTGCTCCTATCTTCTAGATAGAAACTGTAGTCTAGAGCAGTTCGGACTAGATTGAGTCTGACTTCATTGGCATCGCCGTCGTCGCCGGCAAGCAGGGCGAGCAGTTCATTGAGAGTATTCTTGAGTAGAACCGCATAATCTATAGTTTCGTTTTCCATTGAGATGGCTCCTTGCTTAGATACGAGAAAGACCCCGTAGCCGATTTGGCTACGGGGTTTTAGATTACTTTACTGTTACTTAGGGCGCTTAAGGGTTGACTTTACCAATTCCTGAGCGACATTGAGAATGTCGTTCGGGGCACTAACTGCGCGGAAGATTTGCGCCTCGTGATGGTAATGCTTACGGTACCCCTCAACCTGTTCCTTAGTAATTCCATCTTGTACTGAGGGAAGGTTACCAAAGAACACCATGCAGGTGAGGACTCCCTTAGAGTTCAGGTCTGCGATTAGAGCGTCGCTTACCTCTGAGTTGCCCCACCCACCATCGGTGACCATGAAGAGAATCTTAATCGGCTTCTTACTTGCCTCAAAGATGTTTTCTGCCTCCTCAAGTGCAGGTTGAGCATAAGTTCCTCCACGTGCTCCATCTAGGCGATAGGTGCGTGGGAGAGCCTTCTCTTCTCTAGAGTAGAGTCGTTCTGCTTCCGAGTTGAATAGGAAGGCTGAGACTGAGCCATTGATAGACTCAATACCGCGCTTGATAACCCAAGTTTGAGAGCAGACCTGTTCCATCATTCCACCCATTGAGCCCGAGTTATCTACAATAATAACCGCCTCAATTTCGGTTGCCTCGTTACCAGTATCCCACTCGTCAAAGGCTTCCTTAATTGCATTGATGTCAGGGTTCATGGCGCGTTGAATGTTCAACTTGCCACTAGCAACTCGTGTTTTCCATGCAGGGTCATTGTCTCGGACAAGGCGCTCCAACTCAGTGGCGAATCGCTTACTGGTAGAGATGTACTCAGACTTTACAGTTCTTTCCTGATAAGGCGCCTTCTTTATAGAGGAGTGAGTGCGCTCACTAGCCTTAAGGATAGTGCGAATGTCACGCAAGTCGCGCCGAATACTCGTGCTTTCCATGATTTCATTCAACTTGTCGGCAACTTCTCGTGAGAGAGTGCGAGTATCTTCCTCACCAACTTCCTGAGTAATACCCTCCCCACCCTCACCAGTGCCAGCCTTCTTCTTCTTGTCTGAGTTTGTGTTGAGAGTCTCCTTACCCTCACCCTTACCCTCACCCTTGCCTGACTCAGCAAGTTCCTTCTGTTCTGTGGGAGAGACAGGACGGCTCTGAGTAGGTGAATCGCAAGCGTGACCTACACTAGCGTTACCCATCTTAGACTTCTCATTGTCAAAGCCTGTTAATTCTGCGAATCGCTTGACGAGTTCCTTACCGCGCGTATAGTCGTTGGGGAATACGAGGGTGCGATACTCATGGATAATGGAGTGGGTTTCCTTGACAGGCTCTAGCCCAAAGTCTGCTACTGCCATGTCGGCTATGCCTTGTCGCAACTCTAGAGGTAAGTAGGTGCGCCCCGTCGTAAGTGCGAATAGACCGCCCCACTCTTCCTCAGGGTGTTTCCCCAAGATAGTCGTGTACACGCTAGCCTCCAAGTACGGCGTGAGCGATGGATACTTCTCTAGGAGAAAAGTCTCCGAGCGCCCCTCTTCTAGAATCGTGAGGGCTGTCGTGCAACCTTCACCCATAGCGAAGAGCCCTATCTCAGAGCCCAAGCGTGGGCTAAAGATAATGTGTCCGAGTTCGTGATAGTTCAAGCCGTTAAGGGCTACGAGGTTATCATCTGTAAAGTTCGGAATGTTGAGCGCATTTAACTCTATGTTGCGCCCATCTGTACGGGCTGATTCCTGAAACTCCTCAGTTGCGTTCTCCACAACTTTCACGACAATAGAGTCTCCTGAGAGAATCCTGTCGGTGCGCTGTTGAACGTGGGCTAGCGCCTCCAACTTATTGAGCCGTAATTGACGCGCCTCACGCAAGTCCTCAAGAGTGGCTGTACTTCCGTCGCTCAGTGTCACTCTATGCTCGGGAGTACTCCCACCGTACTGGTTAACTGTATAGTGGAGGTCGTGGGGTGGATAGTCTTTGCGCTTTATTGGGTAGTACCCCCCGAAAGAGGGGGTACTCCACTTCTTCTTAGAGTTCTCAGGTGCGTTAGACATTCCACGTTCCTGTTCTGACTGCCTCACGCAAGGACTCTGCTGTAAGACCTGCGCTTGTGCCGACGTGTTCCTGTGTCTCGGTTTGTGTTGGTTGCTTGACAGTGTGAGGCAAGAGTTCGCGCTCAATTTGAGTTCGGTAAGCCTCAATAGACTTCCGTACTGACTCGCGCTCATTCTTAGCGAATCCATTGACGTAAGAGGTGATAGCGAAGTCAAGGTTGACCCCGAGGACATTCTTCTGAAAGGCTACGATTCCACGAGTAGAGATGGGAGTCGTAATCTCGTCAAGGTCGAATTGGTCACGCAACTTCTTGACCAACTCTAGAAGAGCCTTAGAGGTAATGAGTTTTGCCTCAATTTTCTTGTCGTAAGGAAACTCCAACTTGACCTTCCAACGGTCATTATTGGCTTGACTCAACTCGTGAGTACCGCGATACCCCTGATTCATGTCTGCCACGATAAGGAGGTCAGGGTGCGCCTTGATAACTTCATTACCGTTATCTAGGAGTTGAATCTCACGCCTATCATCTAGTAATGAGTAGAGCACCGTCATAATGCGCTCGGGCATGAAGTTGACCTCATTGAGAAGTAGCACGCCACCGTAGCGAACAAGGAGGGTGATAGCACCATCTTGCCAACGGAATCCACCGCTCTCACTAGGAACCCATCGCCCGAAAAGTTGAGAGGGGTCAATACCTGCGTTTGAGGAGACATTGAAGTACCGATACTTACGCTCTGAGGCGTAAGCGATAACGCTCATGGTCTTACCTGACCCCGCACCGCCCTCTATGAGGACGTTAATCTGATTAGCAAGGGCATAGTCATAGACCTCAAAGTCCTTGATACCTCCCTCAAAGTGGCGAGAGATGTACTCCTTAGCCCACTTAGGGTCAGGCACGCTAATCATCTGAGCGTATTGAAGTTCCTTCTCAGTGGGGGCAGAGTTCTCCTCTGTAACCTGAGCGGGCTTCCGCAAGGGGTGCAACTTAATCTCAGAGTTACGGCGCTTATCTGTAATGTAGCGCGTGATAGTGCTATCTCCCTCATAGAGGGCGTTAATAATGCTATCTACCGCCTCCTTATGGGTAATAGCGACCTGAGGTACTTCTGCGCTCTGTAGCGCATAGAGAGCCTTAGCCCCGATGTTGGTAACAAGACCAGTATCTACTAGCGCAAGGTCGCGCTCAGTAATAATGACTCCTACAGGCTCAAAGGAGAGGAGAGTATCGGGAAGTGCCGAGGTATCCTCAGTATCCTTCCAAGATTCTGCCCGTCCTGCCTGACCTGTGGATAAGCGGTGGAATACCTTGACCTTACCCTTATGAGGGAGCACAAGAGTCTGCGCGCTAACGCCATTCTCCTGAGACTCCACTAGAAACGCTATGTCCAAATTAACTCCTTAGATAGTCACCGAAACCGCGCCTTGCGATTTCTTTATCGTGTCTATGTAACTAGATAGAGGGGTACTTTATTCCATAGTAGGAGGAGGAAGACGGAGAGTTCAGGTAACGTTCAGGTAACACTCAGGAAGGACATTAGCGACAATAGGTATGTAATAAGACATACAACGTATACCCCAATAATCTATAACAAAGTGTTATGTAATAGGATAAACAGGGTAAATACACATAAAAGGTATGTAATAGGATAAACAGAACATACCCCAATAATCTGGTCATTTACCGCTTTACACGCAATTCGGACATTTCGGGCAGTAGCCGAGGTGGGGGCTGTATCTCTTACTCTACAGTTGTTTCACGTGAAACATAGCACTCTACTGTAGAGTGGCTCTCAGGTATCTCTCAGGTAACATTCAGGTAACTCTCAGCCGGTTCACAGGTTCTTCACAGCCAAAGTTCATCTGGGAATGTTTGTGTTGGCTTAATAGTTTTCTATTAAGCCAATAAAGGCTTTTAATTTGATGTGGGTGGGTGGGCCAGCACAAACAAATCAAGCGCGGGCTTAAACAAATCAAGCCCTAGTACATACAAACTTCTCACCACGCGTAGGTGAGTGCTCTGTCATACTCAGGGCTTGCTTTGTATTAGTAGATACAGATTTCTCACCACCACGCTGCGTAGGTGGCTACCTACTCTGTCATACTCAATTCTTAACTATGTAACTCATTTGGCGCGGTATTTATTCCCTACAGAGCGCCTCTGTCCATTGTCAGGGTTGCTACGAGTAGAACGGACGTACTCTTCTGTTAATTCTAAGAAACCCTTATGACTCTGTAGTAACTCCTTGTAAATACGGAGTAACTCTAGATGGTCCTTAATGAGTTTTCCGTAATCACGCTGGATACTAGCAACCCAGTTGAGCAAGGCAAAGACCACGAACAAGAGGGCTTGAATGGTTGCAAGGGCATAGTGCGAGGTACTTAGGTCTAGAATGAAGACTACAAGGTAGAACGTCAAGATAAGTCGGTCTAGGGCGCTCTGCCCCCAAAACAACTTCCATACTGCTTTTACTGCTTCTTTCATTGTCTCCCCTCCTTTTGGGGTATTAGCGCTGACTAGGCACGATTTTCTAAAGGTAGTACATTTGCAACAGCCTCCTCGCCCTCGTTACCTAAGGCGATTCCTCTTCTACAACAATTTTTTCACTCGTATGTACGGGGGCTTGGTCTAGAAACGCTTTTAATGCGTCGGTAGACACTTCCGTGTACTCCATAAGCGGTAAAGCAGGCGGGGGAATGGTTACCCCCACTCCTGACTTTACTTTTGCGTGTTGCTTTTGCTCAATCCCCCTAGCCCAGCGCTAAGATTGTTACAGGGCGTCGAACGGGTCTTTCCCGCTCAGGTCACGCCACCCCGCGTCGGGGTTCTTGAAGATTGCGAAACAGATTTGAGGAATAGGCTTGTTGAACCTATCCGAGAGCCCAAAGAGGGCTACGAGTGGCATAAGAAGAGAGTTTTGGTCTTTAACCAGCAAGCCGAGGTGGCTAGCCATGGTAAACGCCCAAAAGAGTTCATCTTGGTGGTCGTTAATGTCCTCCCGAGTGTTGATAATGCCAGTGGCACTATTCATAACCATCAGGTAGAGCAGTTCGCGGTTGCGGGTATTTGTGTTGACGGCGTAGGTCATAACGCCCTTCAAGAGTGGGATGTTATCGGCTAGACCGTTAAGCCCACGAGGCAGTACTAGCGATTCGTCAGGAACGTCGTCACCATCGGGTAGTAAGTCTACTGCGGTGATGATTTCGTTCAGCATTTCACGTGCTGTTGCCATGTATTACTCCTATTCAGCAGTTCTTAGGTTGTTTACTGCTAACTATGTAACTACTAGGGCTCTATCTTTATTCCGTCTCAGCCAATTCTCAGGAAGCACTCAGGTTACACACAGGTCTCTCTCACACACCTATTCCATAGGAAAGAACGGAGGGAGGGAGGGCGTTCAACACAAACAATGCGTGTGTATAGGGCGCAGGTTTGGACCCCACGCCCTAAACAACAGTTTTGAGCAGTCTGCCAACTAGGCAGTTCTTGCGTACTCTGCCAACCCGACTAGGTTTTGTTGGTATACCTAGCGAACATCACCCCCAAGAGGGGGCTAGTGCAAGTTTCGGGAGTTGAACCCTCAGGAAGTTACCTTCCGCTCCAGCGCTCTTGCTTATTAGGAGGAGGGAAGAGGTAACGAATCTCTACCTCAATCCCCCCACCTGTGGAGGTGGTGACCAGCCCTCTCCCTATAACTGAGGCAATTACGAGTTTGGCGCGGAAACACAGCGTATTACTCGGCTAGCCTCAGAAACTTACTGCTCTTGGTGGCTCTTTGTACGCTTACGCGCGGTCTGTATGCGAGACCATACGGCACTCTTGCCGAGTCCAATGGCTTCGGCAATGGCTGAGGCACTGATACCTAGGCGGTCAGCCTCAGCAAATAGGCGGTAACTTTCTGAGTTCAAGACGTGGCGGTTACGAATTGCCTGTTTGGCAATCTTCTGCGCTTGGTCATTTTCAACAATGCGAGCGAGGAGAGCCTTCTGCTCCTCTGTGAGTTCGCGCTCTGAGCGCTTTTGGTAATGGCGAGGGCGGTTTTTTGTGTTGGCGAGGGTACTGGATACCGTTCGCTGAATCAACGCCTCTAGTTCTTCGGGTGAGATTTCCATGTGTTTCCTTTGATAGTTGGGTCTTACTAACAATGTAACTACTCTGCTAGGGATTTTATTCCCTAGCAGATAGTAATAACTAGCACGCCCATTTAAGCGTGGCGCAGTGGCGCACTGCCCAGTTCTTTACTGCGTGCCTCTAAGAGGAGTTGAACCTCTAAGTAACCCAGCGCCTTCGCGCCAGCGATACTCACCTACGCCCTATGGGCGCTAGAGACTATCCACCTGCTTCTCTACAAGTGCTCCGTTCAGATTACTGAGTAGCAGGAACCTTATGCCTCGCAGTCGTGCCCGTAGTACCACTCGCCTGCTTGTACTTCATCTAGCAGGTCAAATACACGAGAGCATTCGCCACAACGGGCTTTGGTTTGGATTTTCACGCGAAACTAATCGGTGGGTGGTCGTTGAGGTCACGACGGGCTTCCGCTTCCACGATTGCCTTGTCGGACTCCTCCTCAGTTGGGAGGGGCTTCTCTTCACACATTACTGTAAACTCCTGTTCGTTGGTCGTATCTATGTAACTATTGAAGTCTCTCTTTTATTCCGCCTCAGGTGGTTCTCAGGTAACTCTCAGTTTCGTTGGGCTCGTTTGCCTAATACCCTAATGCCAAATGTTTGTGTTGGTTAATGCCAAGCCCAATGCCGTAAGGGAGTTCTTCTTTAAGAGTAAAAGGTTAACCCGTCGGCGTTCATCTGCTTTTCTAGTTGTGTGAGTAGTTCTGTGAAGGAAATCTCGCGGTTAGCCCACTTTACTAGTAGGTCGGCTAAACGTAACTCTGTTGAGGCTAACTCTTTGTCGGTCAGTTTAAGATTGTAATAGAAGTATCTACGAAGTGCATTTTCACTCACGTTCAGACGCACAGCAAATTGGACAGTGATTGCGTCTATTGCTTCACGTACGTCAAGAAGGCTCGCTGGTTCTAGGCTCACTTATGCCAGTTCCTCACTAGTTGAGTGCCCAGCCATGCCCCCGTGAGGAGGCACAGCCAAGAGGCAAGAGGACTCATGCCCGCACCAAGTTCTTACGCAAGACCTCACGCCCGCGCCCTAATCGGCTCATTACTGTTCCAATTTCACAGTTGAGTTTCTCAGCACACTCCTTATAGGAGTAGGAAAGAATGTCTACGTAGTAGATAGTAAGAGCCTGCTCATTAGTGAGATGGCGCCAAGCGTTCTTAACTTCATCTGAGAAGGTATCCCACAGGGATACCTCTTCCGCGCTTAGGGCGAGTTCCCCTGAGTGCTTGTCATAGAGGTCTACGAGGTCGGTCTCCTCACTAATAAGAGGACCTTCGTACTTCTTCACGCGGTTCCATGAGTTGATGAACTCATTACGCATGATGGTGCTAATCCACGCGACGAAGTGGTCTCCATCAAACTTATCGGCGTTGGTATACGCCTTGATAAATGTCACCTGTACCAAGTCTTCAGCATCAGCCTTAGAGCCTGTGAGGCGCGTTGCCTTGTTGAGGAGAGATACCCGCACCTCTTCATTGAGGAGGGCTTCTAGTTCTTGTTGGGTCATTTCTTCACCCCATCAATCCAGTTATAGAAACGCTGGGTGTCAAAACGGGGATTGTCTTGCCCTAGTGTGTGCGCGATTGCGCCGACTGCCTTATTAACGCCAGTGCGTTCACTGTCATTTTCAGTGAGGCTTAAAGTCACTTTAAGTGCCTCCGCTAGTCGAATGTAATCCTTACGGGTCATTTATCTAGTCCTATTCAGCAGGGGGTCTAACCTGCTGTCTATGTAACGACAACTCTACCTAATCTATTCCCACAGGTCTCTCTCAGGTCTCTCTCAGCACAGGTGGCGCTCAGGTCGTTCTCAGGAAACTCTCAGGATTGATTGGGGTTCATTTTGCCCTTTTCCCTATGCCGTTCTTATTTGTTTGTGTTGGTCTATGCCCTACTCCCAATGCCACTTTAGTCTGGGACTTTCTTTCAATGGAGAAAGGCGCCCCTTGCGAGGCGCCTCCTTGTTAGAGAATCAAGTCTCCATGCTCACAGAGCAACTTGCCCTCGTGATAGTTCTTCTTACAGGTCTCACAACCATTCTGACAGTCACCGAGATGGAGGGCGCTAACCATTGTCCACCTCCCTCTTTGCCTTGATGCACTCAGTCCCAAGGTGGAATCGAATCCCCTTAATGAACTGAGTCCAAGGGTAGTCACTAGCGTTCGTCCAGTAACCAACTCGGCGCAGAATGTCCTTTGGAGTGTAGAAGACGGGTTGGTCATCGGCGCGGATAATGGCGCCACTAATCTTCTGCACAATTTCAATTCTAGAGTAGACATCAGACCAATTCTTCTCAGTTATCTCTGAGATACCGACGCCCATGAGCGCGTGCCCAAGGTAGGTTGACTTTGCCTCCTCAATGACATCTTGATGAAGCGTCTCCCAGTCGCGGACATTTCCGCAGTTAGTGATAAGAGGCATCTACTTCGCCTCCTTAAGAATGGCGTTCAACTCAGCCTTAATAGTCCGAGCCTTCTCGCCCCTCCAATAGGTGAGGTTAGAGAGAGCATAGATAACCACGCTCTCAGCAGAGTCATAGCCATAACTATCGGCTATCCAGTTGAGGTTCTTCATGGCATCAACGTATGGCTCTGCGTAAGGGTAGAAAGACTTACCCTTACAATCAGCCTCAATCTCAGAGGCTATGACGTGCAGTTGTCTAGGCATTTAATGTTCCTTTCATAGACCCGCCCCAATGGTGGGTTCTACAGTAGATAACAGGGAGAGCCCCCAATCTATTCCCTCAGGTGGCTATCAGGTGCTTCTCAGGTTGCTCACAGAGACCCCCCACGGTTAAACAAATTATCTACAAAACAGGGGGACCAGTATTTATGGATACCTAGAGGGGTTTCGGGGGTAGGCAGTAGCCATAAAGTCGGGGGGTTGTGCGGAAAAGTCGGGGGGTTAAAATGTACCCCTCCCAAAATTTTTTGAAGGTGGTCCGCGCTATTGAGACAGTAGCCGAAGGCGCTTATGAGGCTAGATGTAGCCGTGGTAAAGTTATTGCGGCAAGGAGACCCGGCCACTGTTGCAGATAAAAGCGGGCAGTGGAGTTAGAGCACCGTAAGATGGACTTAGAATGTTCCGAGACCTTTGGACTCGTAGTTTCAACTAAAACGTGCGGTCAGGTCTCCTTGTTTTATTGGAATAAACCATAGGGCGCTGGTGTTACATAGTTATGAAGACCTACCGTAAAGGGCATGTGCCAGAGGGAATTTCGTCTCGGTACATTGGCCGTGGTTCTCCTTGGGGTAATCCCTTTATTATCGGGGTGGCCGGAGACCGCGCGACAGTGATTGAGCGCTATAGAGAGTATGCGTTAGAACGCATAAAAGACGACCCTACATGGCTAGACCCCCTAAAGCAGGTTGAAGGCCTAGTTTGCTACTGCGCTCCATTGCCCTGTCATGGTGATGTACTGATTTCTATGTTAGCGTACTGACATGGGTAAGACAGATAAGGATAAGAAGAACCACCACCGGAGCCCTGATGAACCAGAGCGTAGAACCTGTAACTCTAAGTACTGCTGGATTTGCCATTGGGATAAGCAACGCGCCCGCTTTACAAAGACGGGAATAAAGCGTCGCGCTTTGCAGAGGGAGTTAAAAGATGCTCGGGAATAAAATTACGCGCCCAAATCCAAAAACTAACCGTATGGATAATGAGGTAGTACACGCTACCCCCTTTAGCGGCGCTAGCCGTACCCCTTGTTGCCATACGGTAGTCTTTGAACTGCCCTACTATTCCCGAATGACCATAAGCATTATCGAAGTAACCTGCGATGGATGGAGAGACTATGAGTAACGAAGAGAAAAGCCCCCTTATAGGAAAGACTATAACGGCGGCCAAGGTAGTTGGCTGTAAAAAAATGGCGGCCAAGGTAGTTGGCTGTAAAAATGAAAGTAGAGATAAACCCTGTGACGGTGAAAACGTCCTTGAGTTAACCTTCTCCGACGGAACTGGTGTAACGATAACTGGTGGCTATGGCGGTTACACAGGTGAGTCTTGTGATGAATACCAAGAGTTTATCTGGATTGAGCCCTTTAGCCTTGAAAACATTGAGAGAGGCCTCTAATGAATAATGAAGCACTGAGCGCAGAGATGCGTGGACAAACCGCTGGCGGTATGCGCGAGGACTATGTGCTGGCAAGAAGTTCCCACCGGTGTATTCGATTCGGACCGCGCTAAGAAGGTGGCAGAGAACCTACTTGCTTACATTGAATCTAGTGTCATTACGCAAATCCGTGAAGAGATAGCGCGGGAGATTCGCGGTGAAGAAATCAAGGAAATTATGATTTTGGCTTTACGCGCTCAATTCACAGGGCATGGTTGGACTGAGGATTACCAAATTGGCAAAGCCAACAAATTGTGGATGATTCTTTCAGATAGAATTTCAGCCGCTATCGCTAGGGGTGAGAAGTGACATACCCGAAGTATGAAGATGTACTGGATAAGATAGCCGAGTGGCGTCCCACCAAATGGAATAGCGCTCTTAACGCCCTCGCAGAGTTACATCGGCCAGACCCTAATAAGGCAAAATGGAACCCAAATCAACCCGGAGAGGTCGGCGCTCACTGTTTAGGTTGCTATGCAACGCTCTGGGTTAATTGTCCCGTTATTGAAATCATTATGAAAGAGTTAGCATGACACGCCGCGTTGGTAATGTAATTATCATTGAGCCAACCCCGCCCGATAAGTGCGAGGGGTGTGGAAAAATCGCAGAGTTACGGCCCTATGGCAGAAACGGCGCCAACATCTGTATTGACTGTGGTAACTCTGATGAAGAAGAGACACGTAAGAACTTTGCACGCTTAATGCTAGGAGTAGAAGAGTAAATGATTACCATAGAGACAGTATTTAACGCCTCCTATGACCATAGAGAAAGCGACCCCGATGATGGTAGTAACCGTGGCGCCCATGGCGTAGAGATGACACTTATCTATCGTGGCACAAATGGCATTATTACCACCAGAGTATCTACAGGGTGGATGTCCAATACTCTAGAGTTTCCATACTCTAGAGTTCAGAAAGCGCCCCGAAAGCGTACTGGCCGCCCCGGAATGGACCCCGGATTACCGGGTGTCTACCCAGTGCTAGGGCCAGCCGCATACCACAGCATTAAACAAATCCAAAAGAGCGACTCTTTCCACGAGCGCTGTGAACTTCTCAATGGCCCCTGCTGGGGAGATGTTAGTTACATGGCCGCTGAAACTGTATTTACGGCCCTCACGTCCAAGGGCGGAGAAGGCGCGTTACTTGCTATGGAAGAGTTACACGACACATGGCTACTAGGAGTAGATGAATGAATGTAGAGTTAAGCAAAGAGGACCGCGCCTACCTGACCGCTCTGCTTACGTTGCAACAACTTAAGGGGCCTAACCCGAAGTTTACAGAACGAGAAAATGAGAGAACTAAAGAGGGCATAAAAATTCTTATTCATAAGATGATGGGGGAGTAGTGCTAGGACGTAGTAAAAAGACAAGTGATAACAGGGTAATAAAAGAGCCTGTAGAACTGACAGCGGGTAACCCCATTGGTTAGACCGGGAATACTAAAAGCCTAGTTGTTGTTTACTAAGCATGGATACAACTACAGAGAGAGAATTGGCCGTTCAACGCGCCAAAGACAATAAAGACATTTACTACGCTGAGTTACTCCGTAAAGTATTAGAGGAGGCTACGGCGGTAAATGAGATTAATGCTTACCAAGCCTCCGTTATCTACCGCGCTGTTGCAGATGCGGCACGGTGGTTCCTTGGTTAAGTTGACAACATGGTTTGATGGTGAACAGCACCACTTCTTGCTCAAGACAGGTGAGGCCTTTACTGGCCAAGAGGCCGGGGTTTGGGCTTCATACCGCGCTCCCCGTTATGGGCAAAAGGGCGTAGTAGAGATGCTCTATGCCACTAAAGAGTCTCGTCACTATGTTCCCTCTGTATTGGGGGTTCTTGCTATTCACGCGCTTAAACTCTACAGAGAACTGCCTGAGGGGAGTCATAACCTCTCCCCACACTCTTTGGGTATTCAGCGCCGTTTAGCCACTCTTTTGGGGCAACTACCTGCCGATGCCGCTATCAACAGCGAAAATTGGTTTAGTAGCCTCTGGCATGTCTATGCACAGCATCGTGCACAAGAGGGTCTAGTTCAGGGCTTGGAGCCTGTAGATTTAACCTACACTTTAACGGACGGAAAAAAGTTCGTCCTTGATGTTTTACAGGGGCGATTACCAGAGTAAAGGTGTCTAATGGGTCGCTCCGCAGAGTTTCTGAATGGAATGTGGAAAATGCCCCACGACGATTTCACACATTATTTTGCCGGTACCGGAGAAAATGGAGTGGGCACCCAAGGAGGCGCCGCTTTAAAAGTAGACCACCCAACCAGTACCCAGAGCAGTTACAACGATGATGATTACAATGACCGTAACTATCATGGAGGATTCCCCGACCCTCTAAACGAAGAGACGTATGGGGAAAAACGTTGGGCTAGACAAAATAACGTAGGTCAAGGAGAACAACTCCCTCTCTTTCGCCAAGATGAAAAGCCTGCGGTTTTTGACTATGGAGCCTCAACTAAAGAGTCTTCTCATAAAATCATGGACTTGTCAGCAGTTGCGCTGGATGACATGATAAAAAAGTTTCCACAAGCCAAACGAGTAGCCAGTTCTAGTCTCTCTAATTACTCTGGGCCAATGGCAAATGCGGCTATTGATAGAGGGCTTCTTCATGGCATTGAAGGCAAACCTGAGGGAGAGCATTGGAACCCTGATGACAGTAATGAGATAGGCTTTAATTGGGCCCATGACCACATTCAAAACATTGCTGCAAAAGCAAAATCCACTTTACAGCATGGGGGCTTCAACATAGAAGAGATTAATCCTGAAAAAGCCTCTGCGTTAAAGCGTAGTTTTATGGTCATGGGTAGACACAATAGAGCAGAGCGTCAAAAGTCTTCTAGCCCTAGAAAGCCAGAGTTTGAGCCAGAAGTACCAAAGACTTCCCGAACCTTCAACCCTGTACAACTTCGCCTACCCGGAATTAATTTAGATAGTGAGCGGGTCGGAGATGGCACGCAACCTGTTCCCGAGCACGACCCCTTTAAATGGCACGAAGGTGAAATTTAACTAAGTGCATCCTGTGGGAATTGAACCCACGTATCCTCATTTTAGAGTAAGGCGCTCTACCATTGAGCCAAGGATGCTTAGTGCGCGACTCAGGTTATGAACCCACAGCCAGAACTTTCGCCCTAGTCGTATACGCACTATAAGTATACATCGCGCTTGGTGGGGTTTTAATCCTCCTAGTAGTCGCGGCTTACTAGGCAAGCAAAGCCCCTAATGTAGGCGTATGGAAACTCACGCACCCGCTTCGCGGAGCGGATTACTCCATTAGGGGCTTTGTGCTACTGTAACGACATGGAATCTAAAATCCCCGTAGACTTTAACAATGTGCTGGCGGATGGCACACTACAGGCTCACAGAAGTAAATGGCCAACCCTAAAGAAGGGCTCTGAGGCTGTTGTCTTTGACCCCTATGAGGACGATTGTTACTTTGACGCCAAAGTTGTCTCCCTAGACAAGGAATACATTTACCTTGATTATGGTTATAAAAAGCATGGGAAGGAGAAATAACATGGCGACTAAAAACTATAACCCAAATGTAATTAGGCCACAATGAAGATTAATGGCTCAGACCGCGTCATTAATCCACGGCAAAGACTTTTTTATTATGGTAAGTATGGCGAGTGGTACCTTGTGGAGTGTACTTCTAATGAGGCAAACGAACCTTGCGTCATTGTGCTTGAGGTTGCAACTAACACGAGTGCTATTCATCAGGGCACCCTACAGAAACTTATGAAGGAGCACCCAACTTTTGTTGAGTATAACTGGGGCAATAATAGAATGTGCGTTAAGAAAGAAGAGATAGAGAGGATTTATCACGGTGTTGAAGTGTAAAAAACGTGCTTATAAAGACCGCATCGCCGCCCTTCTTGCTCTTGCAGATACACAACATAAAGATAGTTCTACACGGGCAAAGATAGAGCAGAGAGCCTACCACTGCCCTAATTGTAAAAAATGGCACCTTACCTCTAAAAAGGTTTGGCGCCCAAGCCGGCCTCAACTATAAGGAGAGAACGATGGGTTTTATACCGAATGAAATCTTGTTGCAGATGATGAAGATGGCGGGAGTTCCTGTAGAGAGTATTGAGTCCATCGTTTGTATGGGCCCCGACGGGGAGAACGAAGTTGTCTACATGGCCGAAGGCATAGAAGACAAACTCATAACAGAGACAGAGCAGTTCTTAAAGGCGCAAAATGCCTCTGAGTAACGATTCTAGTTTTGCGGACATTCTCAGAATCAGCAACATTCTCGGCATAAACGCATTGAAGGTAATAGACGCGATGTTAGAATCTACTCGTCCAAAAGGACACATCACAGGAAGTGACAGGATAAGCGATGACTACAACAAGTGATACCGAGAAGGCTCTTCTAGACCTAGTAGCCGTTCTCATTAAGAAGTTAGATGAAAAGCACACAGGCCCATGCGCCATGCAGGTGGTTTATGCGCCGTGCTACCTCCCACATTGTAACCACGGGTACAACTATCCCGCTGGTTGGTGGCAACCTGTACTACCTACCATAACAACCAGTGGAGCAGTTTCAGGCGTTGTACAGAACAACATAAGTTAATGAGTTTTATCAGCCCACTCCCTGAGTGGCAGATAGAAAATCCAAATCAAGTTCCTTACGAGGAAGAAGAGGAGAGTGACGGGTGAGGCTAGAGATACAACTTGAACCTGACCCTTATTGGGACCCAAAGTATCAAGACCCAATTTACTTAAAGGGGTTAAATGACAAAGCCATTGAGATTAAGAGAGTCATAGCCCAACGATTAGATGAGGTGATGTAGGTGGTTTGGGACGGATTTCTTTGGCTGTTTGGCGCAAGCCTTTATTGCCTAACGGCTATAACTGTTCTCGGAATTCTTGGCACAATTAAAGAATCTATCGAATACAAGATTGACAGCCGCGAGTACTTGAAAGCAAAGCAATTTCTACTACAACAAAGCGAGGTGGAGAAGTGAGTTATCTACAAGATTTACCATGCGAAACTTGCGGAACTAAATCTGTTTATAGTTTCCCAGATAAATTAAGTGCAACCTATTGCTACTGCTCGTTTCGATTAGAGATTGCCGAGCCGATAGCGCGGGAGATTGGGAGGATTCTTGTGATTGGGTGGGATTGTCCTAGAACGCACTTTGTTGGGATGGAAAGTTGCGACTATTGCTCAGGATTCTTTGATGCTATGGAAATTGCAGCCGCTATCGCTAGGGGTGAGAAGTGAAAAATACTTGCATAAATAGTTATGACATTATGGGGTTCAAAGGTTTGGGTACTTGGTTTAATGCTTATGGAGTTAGTTACATTGGCACATTAGATGATTATGATAAACTGCTTAAAACCAATGATTTAACTC
>Ga0208497_1000199_pt1 | contig 32778 bp, 38 predicted proteins | sample CryBogCBE25Aug07_FD_184555 | JGI IMG/M metagenome (GOLD analysis project Ga0208497, IMG submission 184555) | Freshwater microbial communities from Crystal Bog, Wisconsin, USA - CBE25Aug07 (SPAdes) | ecosystem: Environmental > Aquatic > Freshwater > Lake | place: Crystal Bog, Wisconsin, USA...
GCTTCAAGGAAGTCTGGATTGTTTACGTAGTGGACTGGTTTTTTCTCAGCCATGATGTGTTTCACCTTTATTAATAATTAAGACCATTGTACTACATAATGAGTATAAAGTAAAATTATTTTATGCAGAGAATGATGAACCACACCCGCATTTAGATGTTGCGTTTGGATTTTTTATTGTGAATTGGGATGCGGCTAAAGTTGTTTCATATGCTATTTCAGATCCAGCTAAATACTGCATGCTCATAGCATCTACTAGTAACTTAACTTCATGCTGTTCTATGACAAAGTCGTCTTCATTTTGATTATCGTCAAATGTGAATCCATATTGAAATCCAGAACATCCTCCTCCTGATACGAATATACGTAGCATAAGGTTTGGAACATCCTCTTCTTTTAATAGGGCTTTGATCTTATCCGCTGCTGTTTGATCTATTGTTATTTGATCCATAAAAATAATTGTACATTAAATTGGCAAAGCTGTATTATAACTGTATGGGGTTTTTCAAGTGGTTAATGGATAGTTTTAGATGATTCTACTTGAATAGAGGGAAACTCTTCAAATTCTTCCATCCTATCTTTAAACATCGCCTGTAGTTTATCAGCTAGTTCTTGCATCTCGTTCGGGTTGTATGGTTCCGGAACTTGGGCGTTCATCGCGATGAAGTCATCGATCGCACGGTTATACTCGGCTTCATATTTTGGATCAAGGTTCTTAATGAATATTATCTGGTTCTTTTGAAATGTATACTCATCATCTCCGGCAAAGTAAGTATACGGAGACAATACAACGGATTCTGCAGGTCCATGGGACGTCATCCGTGGGACATGCTTTACTATCATAGGAAATAATACGCTTATCTCATAATCATCTTCTTTTATGAGATGAGTTACGAGTTCTTCGCCTGTAACCAACTTCATTACGATGTAACGATCGCCGATCATATGTTTACCTCGTGGACTTTGTATTCGAACCGTTCATCTGAATAGATCTTGATTCGCTCTTCAAAGTGGTTAAATGTATGGTTCTTTCTTGTTTTATACTGTAAATCATCAGCTACATCATATAGTTTAAGGTGTGTCTTACCGTCTTTAAGCCTTAACCCACGACCGATAGATTGGAGGTTTCGGATCTTAGACTTAGTAGGAGAAGCAAAGATAATGTTCTCTATACTAGGTATATTTATACCCGTGGAGAATGTGGCATATGACGCTACAATGATAGTATTATCATCAAGTTCAGTATTTTTACGGATGTCTTCTCTATCCAATGTGTCAACACCACCATGTACAAAGTATACAGTTTTGTCAGGTGCTTTTGTCTTTATCATATCATACAAGATTGCGCCGTGTTTTTCTACATATTGAAATAAGACTAGTGTGTTACCCTTACAATTGATAGCGAGGTTTCTAAGGAACTTATTACGCATCTCATTTGATATAAGGAAGTCCATCTCTTCTTGATAAGTATGCTCGTTGCAGATTTTTCTTACTTCATCTTTATATTTAAGAACTATACAATTTATGTCTATGTTTACGACCTTACCAGAATCCATCAACTCCTTAGTAGTCGTTACTCTATGGACAGGGCCGAATAAACCTTCGAGCGTAAGTTGATTTAACTTCTTATTATCTATAGTACCTGTTGTACCTATACGATACTTAACATGTTTCATCTTTTCCATTATGGATATCAGAGATGTAGCTTTAAATTGGTGGGCTTCGTCACCGACTATAACATCAAATTGTTCAAACCATTGTTTTGGTTGGGTATAGATGGATTGCCATGTGGTAATCAATACATTAGATGTTATGTCTCTAGTAAAGCCTGAGTATAGTTTCTGACAATTATCTTTGACAAGCCATCCATTATGAGATGAGTAGTCTTCAAAATCTGAATACATCTGCTCAACTAATGATGTTGTTGGTACAACGATGATAGTCTTACGATCTTCTTCAAGGTGCCATCTCATCAAGCAATAGATCATGAATGATTTACCAGATGCGGTAGGTGATAGTAGTACGGTGCGATTAAGGTTTAATGCTGTACGTACTGCTTCAATTTGATAGTCTCTCGGGGTGATTGGTTCTCCGCGTCCATACAGATCTAAATCGTATATGAACTTAGATACTTGATCTAATGTATAGTTATGTAAGTCTAATGGTTTTGGATAATCATCAGTAGGGTTAAAATCTAACTCATAATTATTGCGTTGAGCAAACTCAAGGACGTATTGATATAGACCAGCATATAATGTCTTTTTAATTAATGAATACAGACGAACCTTACCATCCCATAAACGAGCCTTAAACTTAGGTGTAAACCTTGCACCAGGAACTTCATATGTAAAGAAGTTCTCTAGTTCTTGTTCACAACCAAGATCTCCATAAACACGGATGTTTACTTCGTTAATCTTTTCAATAGTTAATTTCATTAATCAATAATTATTCTAGACTTAGGCTCTTCTTTTTTACAGTCGCACTTTGGTTGTTTTGGTTCTGACATAATACAACACATAGTGAATAAGAACCACCAAGGACTCCATCCACATACTTGAACTAGATACGCTGTACCAACTAAGATTGCTATATTATATATCCATACCATTTTTACATCCCCGCTAAAAATTTCTTCCATTCGATACCGTTTTTAAGTTGCCAATCTCTTGCTTTGATTTGTCCTAAGATACCTTCGAGTAGATAACCCATAGTCTCAAGGTATTCGATCTTTGTATTTAGTGTAATTAAATCTTGATCACCTTGAAGGAACTCGTCCATCTCGTTCTTAAGTGGCTTGATTAGTTGATATGGTTGCCAACCTAAAGCTGCTAACTCTTCACGTGATAGTTCACCACGATAGTAGCGAAACTTATTCTTACGTAGCAGGTTGTATTCGGCTCTAGACTTAGTAAGGCGTAGCTTTACCTGAACCATTAGTTTGATGTACTTAGCATGGACCTTTGCTGTCTCAGTCGATGCTTCACCCAAATGGTTGTCATCGATAAGACTGTCCTGCTCCCACATCGTTTGAATCTCTTCAATATTCATAATTAAATCCGCTTATCAAAACTACATTATACCATAATAATTAATTAATGTACATAGTTAAATTATAGTAAAGAAGGTGTATCCAAAGGTTGCAGTCCCCGTCAGATATTGGATGTCGTCCACGTTTGATTGGAACTCAAGTGAGCCCAAGCTAATTGGGTGTAGATCTATAAAGTGAATAGATCTAACTGGAACATTATTACTGCCTAGGATCTGTAAGATACCATCAGAGTAGTTACCTACTTGGGTGCCAAAGTTTGGAGTAAGGCTGTTTGATTGTGCTACACCAGAAGTACTATTTTGTGAACCATTAATCAAAGCTTGGTATTGTGCCCAATCTTGTGGGAAACCTAAACCAATTAACCAATTCCATATAGCTGAGTAGTTAGTCATCTTCTCATCTACCACAAAGTTGATGGTTAAATCACCAAACCTAAGTAGTTCACCAGGAACTTTATTGATAGACAACGGTGTTGCCATAGCAACGTTTTCTAGTGTAACTTCAGGTAGCGTAGCTATCTGACAGAAGTATGTCACTTCTGGGATCTTAGTGATTGATAGTTGAAACCCGGTAGGTGATAATGGATTAATGCTACCTGGTACTGGACATAATGCGTTTGCCATAATAATTTCCTTAACGTTATATACTATTTATACATAAAAAAAGGGACTCTTGCGAGTCCCTTTGAGATACATCAATGTTGCTATACAAATTAATTACATGAGATTTGTGACGGCAACTTTCCTGTAGTAGTAGTTCTTGTTAGCAACGATAACGTTGTTATCAGAATTACCATCATCTAAGTTAACAAATGGGTTAGCTACGATACCGTAACGTGTCTTGAAACCAATTTTTGGTTGGAAGCTATTAGGATCAACAGCTCTAACTAATTGGAGAGGAACGTATGGGCAATAGAATAAACCAGCATCAAATGCTGATGTACCTTTGTAACCAACTACAAAGAATTGTGAACCATTTGCTGATGGGTTGTTACCGCCAGAATATGGATCAATGTATACTTTGTATTTGCCATTTAAAACACCAGCGAATGTTGTTGAAGCTTCATCAACGTTCAATGATGTTGAAAGAGCTGGAGCGTAATCTAATACACCTGCCATAGCTAGAGCTGAAGCTGTATCTGATGAGCAGATTAAGAAATTACCACGACCTCTACGAGTTTGTTGAGCAATCGCATTAGCTTCACGTTCGATTTGGAACAAGAGGCCTTTGAATTTTTCAACAGACCAACGACCGTTTGAGTCAACGTCAAGGTCAAATGTACCAGCAGTAGCTGTACCGTATTGAGCACCAACTTTAGCACCGTAGTAAACTGTACGGATAACTTCACGGTTGATTTCAGCAAGGATTTCAGTTGAAAGGATGTTGCTTAATTCACCTTCAGCATCTAAACCATGAACTGATTTCAAGTCTTGTGCTAACTCGATTGAGTACTCAGCTTTAAGAGCACGAGTCTTAGCAGTTACGCTAGTTTTTTCAATTGAGAAAGCCATTTGAGCGAAGTCAGCAGCAGGTGAACCTGTACCTAATGCTTCAGCATCAGCTGTAGTAATACCACGGCCAGTGTTTGTGAAGTCATCAGTGAATGGGTTACCACCAGCATTTGGTGAAGTACCATCACCACCGAAACCTGTATCAGCTTCGTTGAATAATGCTTCAGTGCCGTTTTGTTGTGTGTAACGTGATTTCATCGCGAAGATGAGACCAGTAGGTTGTGTCATTGGTTGAACGCCAGCGATATCGTAAGCGATCATTTGTGGCATAGCACGACGTACTAAAGCGATAAGTACTGGGTCGAAACCAGATACTGTACCAGTAGAAGCACCAGCACCACCTAAACCAATACCAGAACCACCAGAGTTGCTAGGAGCAGCTTCGAAAAGAGCTTCAGCGCCTTTTTGCATTTCACGTTCTTGGTTTTCTAAAAGAATCGCAGTAACTTCCTTACGGTAGTTATCTTTGATTTCTGGGAGTGAGCTATGCTCTAAAATCGGCTCCCATTTTTTTACTAAGTCTTGACGAATTGTCATTTTGTTTTCCTTATTTAATGTTATTGAGTACGGACATATATCTCTTGATTGAAGGATTAACAGCTTTTTCTTCTGTTAATGGTTCAACTGGAGTATCTGTCACAACTGACTCAACTAATGTTGATGTTGCCTTGTTTGTGAAATAATTTTCACGAATTACCTGAACTTTCTTAGAGAATGATTCAGCATCTTCAAAAGCTAATTCTTCAGCTAAGCCAACGAATTTTTCTTTATCAGTTTCTGTTAAACCATCTAAAGCATCAGCAACGATTTCGTTTTTAGCGGATTCGTTAAGGGCTTTAGCCATCTCAACGTTAGCTGCAACTTGTTCGTCTAGCTTAGCTTGTAATTCAGCGATAGTTTCTTCTTGTGCACCTAACACATCGAATTTTTCCTCTGGAACATCGATATAGTGCTCTTCGAATAAACCTTTCATACCGCTTACAAAGCTTTCTAAGATTTCAGACTTCATACCACTTTCAAGGGCGATTTCATTTTGTTTAACCCACTGCTCAACTACGTAGTTGAGGTATCCATCAACTTTTTCAACAAGACCCTCTTGATTCTTTGCTGCTTCCTCTTGGAGGCGAGCTTCGAATTCTTCTTCAATAGTAGTCATGGCTTCGTTAATACGAGTCATAACTGCTGCTTCGAAGATAGTAGTTGCTTTGTCTTTAAACTCTTCAGTAAGTTCTTCACCGTTGAATAAAGCATCCATATCTTCTTTAAAATTAACTGCATGGCCAGGTGCGTGAGCTGGGATAGAATCCTTAGCTGTACGGATAACTGCTTGATCACCTGCTTCAGCCTTAGCTGTAACAACGTTAGGTTTCTTAGAAGTAGCTTCTGCAGCTGGATCTTCGTCTTCTACATTGTTTTTAGCGTTAGCTTCGTTAGGTGTTTCACCACCATTTGGCACTGAACCATGTGGACGAATAACTGCTTGGTCACCCGCTGCAGCATGTTTCGTCACAACATTGTCCTCATTTAACTCTTCTGCATTATCTGTAGCTCTTGATTCAGCTAAGATTTGTGCAATTTTTTGTTCGATTGACATCTTAATCTCCTAAATTTGTGTATCTTTTTAAGATATACTATTATTTATAGTTATTTAATTTTCGCAAGGAATGATTGGAATGCTCTAATCTTTGCCTCTTGTAAATTTTTGCTTGAAGCTTTTCTAATAAATGCTTGTGCTTCTCGCAAGTCTTTCTCCACAAATTTTCCATCGACCATAACCCATTCTTTAGACTCCATGACACCCTCTACGAAAGCATTAGGGGCGGACGGGTCAGCAACTATATCAGCTGCTGTCGCTAAAGTAAAATCTTTACCTACATAAGAAACATCACCTTTACGATCTAGTGATCCCATACCTCTGGAACTAACGCCAAGTCTAGCTCCTTCATCGATAAGTGACTTCACTATCTTACCATATGGTGTATCCATGATCTTAGCTTTACCAATGAAGTTATCACCTTCTCGATGAAGCTTTTTAATCATATGAGACACCCTGTCAAGGTTAATCGTAGGTGAATCAGGATGACCTAACTCACCAAAGGCACGATTCTTATTGACATACTCATCGTTATATCGTTTTACCTCACCATCAAGTATCTCTACTGGATAGATACGGCCGTTACGATTCTTTAAGTTCGATTGAAGGAATACACCTTCAATGAAGTATTCTTTACCTTTACCTAGTTTCTCTTCAACTAAGTACTTAACCTCTTCGGTATGTTCTTTAATTAGCTTAATTTTAATTCTCCTTTATGCTTGCAGTTATTAAAATGCCAACGATGCATAGCAACTATGTTGTTACCACTCTTAAGCTCCAGGACTTCCAGAAATGTTTTGAGCACCGACTTTAGTTTCATCATCGTACTCACCATATTTTTCGTACTCAACTTTAGAGAAGTAACCTTCTTGTTTATGAAGTACTAACCATGTGGTTACATTAGCACCAGTTGCACCACCATGAATAACTTCAATGTCGTTTGTGTTGTTTGCTTTAGCAGTAAAACCATATTGGTTAAATTGGATGGTTGGAGAATTTTCAGGTGATCCAGCAAAGACTAGATGACCAGTAGCACCAGTTGCACCGCGGTTAATAACCACTGAGGAGTTTAAATTACCTGAACTGATGACTGAAGCTAAGTTAACTGCTGGTGGCATATAGCCTGTAGCACCAGAAGCTCCAAGTACTTGATCAGCTGAAGCTAATGTATTTAACGCAATACCTAAGCTATCATTTGCCCCGTTAACTTGAACTACAACCTCTTTGGTTGAATTCTTTACAATGTAGTAATCTAATGCCATTCTTATTCTCCGATTTGTTTAAGCACATCGATAAAGTTTTCTTTGCTTTCTCTCATGTGCTCAATGATTTCTTGTTCATCATGAAACAACTCAGCCAACTTATCTTGAGTAGTCTCATTGATAGCAATAATTGTGCCATCTTCCAATTTGTAGTCGATCTTACCTTCTACGATCTTATCAAACTTATTAAGATTTCTAATATCTCTTACGACAGGGTCTACAGTAAATTGTTTAGAGGAAGCAAAATCTACGTATGACTCTATTAAAGTATCTGTTACTTTTACATCGTAATATTCTTTAATAATGTTTGCTATCTTGTTATCTGATATGTCTTCGTATAGTTCTGTCTTAATTTGCTCTTCTATGTTTCTTGTCGTATGTTTTGTCTTAATGTATTGTCTTGCTTCCTCTAAATCTGTAAAAGAAGTCTTCTCACCATCGATAAGGATCTTACCGTTGGATGCCTGCTCAATAAGGTGTCCGTATGAGTGGACTCTAGCAGTAGTGCCAGTTAAGGCCTTAAGAAAGCTTCCGTATTGCATTATTTTGTTCTATCTGAACGTAAAAAGTTGCTGCATGTAACCATATAGTCTTCAGCTAACGTGATCTTTGTTTCTACCCATTCAGGCAATAGATCATCAGGCTTGATCATAGCAAGCAACTCAGTGGTGTTATGTAGTACACTCTTTAACTGGTTGATTGACATACGAGCATCCTTCTTAGCATCGAATGACTTTTCTGTCTCTTCTTTATGATACTGAGCTGGACCACCAGGATTAACTTCCTGATCTCCAAACACGCCTTCCTTCTTCATCTTTTTCTTCTTGCTCTCATAGGCAATGTTTAAAGACGTAGATGGCATCGCATCTCCCTTAGAGCCGCTTGGTTCTGCTTGTAAGTCGTTCATAGAGCATGTAGGGTTATATGCTGACTCCTTCTTAACCTTCATTGCTGCTTCTAATAAAGAAGCGTCAAACTGTGATGCGTCTAGTTTACTCATGACCCATCTTCTTGCCAGCTGCGGCAGCTTTTTGGAATTTTTCTTTACCGTATTTTTTACGGCCGATTGCTGCTGCTAAAGCACCAGGATTCTTAACACCAGCTTTATGAGCTAGTTCACCTTTAAGCTTTGCAAAGCCTTCGTATTTTTCTTCTAGTTCAAGAGTATTCTCTTCATCAAGACCTTCGAAGTCTTCGTCTGTTAAAGACTCGATGATAGATGCTAATTCATCTGTATCGATCTCTTCTGCAAAGAGTTCTACTTCCTCTTCAACAACTTCTGCTTCTTGTTCTGATTGTTCTGTTGCAAACATACCCTTAGCAACGTTAACTCTCATATCTTCTAGTCTTGTAGAGATACGTGTAGCCATTTCTGCTTGAAACGCTGCATCGATAGCTTGTGAATCACCAGAATCGATAGCTTGAATTAAGTCTTGTACGCCTTGTGACATTATACTTCTCCTTTAGTTTTATTTGGTGGTGGTAGTGATGGTGCGGTTGGACCTGCGCCCATTCCACTATCAACTGGAACACCGTTTTGCATAGCCATCATGGCCTGAATCTCTTCTTGTTCTGCGTTAATCTGTTTCTCTATCTCTTCAATCTCTTCTTCAGACTGCTTGAGTACATGACGTTTTACAAACTCCATGCTGTAGAACGTACCAATATATGGCTGTATCTGGCTTAACGTACTGATCCTATTAGACAGCACCTCGGCTTCTTTTAACTCTGCAAAGTGGTTGTCTTCTTGGAAGTCAAACCGTATATCTTGTACGATCAATGGCCATTCATCTGGTCTAATGATCTGTTTTGCAATCAATTGTACCCTAAGAGCTTCAGCAAACAACACAGAGAACTTACGTCTAACGCGTTCAATGAACTTATTGAACTTGATCTCATCTCTTGTTACTTCTGTAGTTCTACCAAGACTAAAACCTTCTTGTGATTGTAACCTTCCAATAGGTACATTCAAGCATTGATATAGTTTATTTTGGAAATATTGTATGTCTTCGATCTGACCGAGGTTTTGACCGCCGGAAAGGGTAGTGATTTCAGTACCTTTTCCACCTTCTCTTCGAGGCATCCAAAAGTCTTCCATCATAGAGAGGTGTTTACGGTCGTCTCGTATCTCGCCAGTGGCTGCATCGTAGACAACTTTATTTCTATACTTGTTCATGATATCATTGACGTACTGCTCAGCTTTAAGCTTTGGCAAGTTACCTACGTCAATGTAAAATATACGTCTTTCAGGTGCTCGCGATACCCTGTAGATAACTAGAGCATCTTCGATCATCTTTAATTGGTTTACAGGTTTGATCGCTTTATGTAGATAACCTAACATTGAGTTAGAGTTAGCATCGATCAGTCCTGAAGGACAGTAGATTACCGAATCAATCGATAACTTAACGCCCTGACTTGTATTCTCGTTGATACCTTTATCGTTATAGATATAGAACTCTTCTATGCCTACTACGACGTCGATACCCTTATCGTTCTTACCTTTCTTGATATTCTTGATACGTCTGATCTTGCGTGGATCAATGAAACGTAGTTCTTGAATACCGTTCTTAAGGTTCTCTTCATCTAATAGTATGTGATAGTAAAGCCTACCATCCACATACCAAGATCTAAATATATCGTGACCTTTTGTACCAAACTTATAAAGCTTAAGTATCTCATCAAACTCTGCCTGTATCATCTTCTTTACAGAACTAGATAAGTTTACATCATCTAGTACTACCTCTACAGGAGCTTCGTCTGAATTAGCTACGATAGCTTCATTAACAATGTCTTCCACGGCATTATCACAGTCGCCGTATTGGGAGATCTCCCTATAACGACGGATTAAGTCGTTCTCATTTTTGATAACACCTTCAAGGTCTACAGTCATGCCGTAGTAGGCAGCTGCAGCTCCTAGTGTAGATATTACCGTGGAACCATCATCAGGAGCTGGGGTAACAACCTCAGCTCCAGGTCTTATCTTTCTCTTGTCTTTCTCAGCACGATTTATTTCAAATCCAAATATTTGCATTATATAACCTTTATAATATTAATTTCCCGCCAATTAGATTGGTAATGGGAATGTACCTACTGGTGTAGTTACAGAAGCATTAACGCCGAAAGCGCTAGTACCGACTGTAGTATTAGAAGTCCAGTAGTTGTAGTTAAACTCAACGTCGAACATTTCAATTTGATTGTTAGCATCATAGTCAAGTGTAATTTGGCCCACTGATGTAGGATACGCATCATGGAACTTATATGACTTGATTGTTGCGCCGTTACGATCTAATTGATTAACTATTAAGTCAACTTGATAAGCTCGTGGGTTTGTAAGACCGTTTGTTTGTGCGTTGTTCATGATACCATCTGACCATTTTTCCATAGCATCCCTGATCAAGAACGTTGTATCGTTATAGATCGTTACTGTCCATGGAGCAAATGCTCTTTCACCTGCAAAGTTAACTTGACGGCCTCTGTATAAGATCTGCATGTTCTCTACTGTAGAAGCTGGTAATGTAGTAGCTTTACATAAGAACTGTGAACTTAAACCTACAGCCGCACCAGTTTGTACGAATGCTGGGAATGTTAATTGAACATTAAACTGGTTGGGACGAGCTCCGCCACCAATCAGTTGTGCTTTAAAATCGCTAATGTTTGCCATATTTTATCCTTTATTTTTCCTATTATTATTTATATGTTATGCACCGATTTCAGAGAAACTTACTGAAGATCTTGCTGCAATAAAGTTCAATGTAATGAAGTTGATTGAACGGTTAGGTTTAATATAGATATCGGCAACAAATTGGTTAGCGTCGATAACTTGACCTGTATTATTTGTATCGTCACAAACAACTGCAAAGTCAGTAACACCACGTCTACCTTGAACGTCTCTTAAGTAAGGAGTGATCAAGTTAACGAACTGAGCTCTTGTAAAGCTGTCATTAAACTCAAATAATTGGTACTTAGCTGCAACTGCAATAGCTTTTTCAAGTACGATGAATAACCTACGTACGTTGATACGATCAAATGCGCTTGGTTTAGCAAGCAATGTCTTATCACCGTAGAGGATTGTACCTTGACCAGGGAATGTTACTACTGGGTTTACACCAGCTGCATATAACATGTCTCTGTCTGTTTGCATTGGGTTAACTGCAAGCTTAACAACGTTCTTAATTTGACCTCTGTTGAAGCCACCTGGTGACCACCATGGATCATTTGTATGATCTGTACGGGCGCATAGACCAGCAACGTCACCGTTTAATGGAACCCATCTGTATACGTCGTTGTATCTATCGTATTGGTATTTGTAACCAGAATCTAACACTGCATAAGAAGTGCTTGATAATGAGTTTCTAAACGTTACGATGTTATCGATAGCATTAGCAGCTCCTGGAGTAATGATGTCATTACTTGGATCTAATGGAGAGATGAACACAACGCAGTCAAGTCTTGTCTCTGCTACGTTACTGATAACGTATTGAGCGACAGTTGAAGAAACTTTACCTGTTGGGATCAACGCGATGTCGTATTGATCTGCATTAGCAAATATATCAAAGCCATCTTGTAATTCACCGTCTGTAGCAGCAAAGTCATCTACACCGCCTAAGAGCGTCTTAGTAACGACAGCTGAAAGGTCTTTAAAGCCATTGTTAAGAGCTACAGAGCCCCAAGCCACGCCGCTTGTACCAACTCCATTGACTGAAGTAGATACTGATGTTGTATGATCCATCCACCAGATATATTGTGATTGGCTGTTGATTACGTTCTTATAGTAGTTGTTTGTACCATTTGTTTGTACTGCGTCTGATGCTTTAGATACGTATGAGTATTTTTCTAAGATAGCACCGATAGTACCAGTCCATAGACCATGTGCATCTACTACAACGATATGGAGTTCGTCATTTGAACCACCAACTGATGCTGCGTATGTAGATGTAGAAGGAGCCAATGGGAACTCTGACTCATATTCCCAACCTGAGAAGGTTGTTGCATCAGCCATTGAAACTGTGATTGAGTTACCTAATGCACCTGGGTACTTAGCAGCCCATTCACCTACAGAAGCTTCGCCAGCAGCAAAGTTTTCTAGGTAATGATCTTGGTTTTTAATCTTAATAGCTGTTCCAGAAGCTACTGCATTTTTAGCATTAGTAGTGTCTACTCGAACGGTTAATAGGTTATTTGTGTAAGCAAGGAAATTTGCTGCAGTGAAAAATGATTGCGCTGTCGCATCTGTTGGTCCACCAAAACGTTGGACTAAAATTGTTTCAGATGAGATTGTAACAGGATCTAATACGGGACCCCAAGCAAACACACCAGCGAAAGCACCTGTAGATGTTGAAACTGCAGGAACGATCTCTGAAAAATCTTTTTCTACTACCGCAACTCCTGGAGATAATTGGAACGGCATTTTTTTGTTTCTCCTTAAATTATGATTTTTATGATATAGTTAGAGTCACCTCTACACATATATTTATAAGTCTTAAAAATTCAATAGGACCTGTTCGTCCTGACCGCCCCTACCATCATCCATGAATCCGAATGGGGTCAGCTCATCCTCTATCTGTTTGATACGATTCTCATACATTATCTCTCTCAAGTTAACGTTGTTGAGCTCTTTAAAGTATGGGTTGGTGGTCAGCCAACTAAATAGTACTAAAGTCATGACCAAATCATCATGATACCCTTCATCCGCCTCGTAAGAGCCTTTGTTGTTCTCGATGAAGGTCGAGATCTCAGCTATGGTGTCCATGTCCTGTATAAGCAGCTTGTTCTCTTCCACCAAAGACTTGAAATTCATACAACCAATACGTTTTACTTTCTTATCAGTGTTGACACCTAGTTGAGTCTTACCTCCACCAAAGCCACCTGACACTACTTGACCGTCTACGCCTCTATTGACAAACAATAGGTTATCATACTCCATCTCACCGTATAGGATCTGCGCTACTTGTTCTGAGGAGTTAACCTCAAGCAATACGTATGCTTTATTATACTCTGTCGCTACTTTGTATATGACTGAAGGGAATAGCATAGGGCTAATCTGGTTGTCCCTATACTTTGCCACTTGCTTGTATGGTGCTGCTGTCACGTCTATGATTGAGAATGATGAGAAGTCACCTCCCACACCCTTTGCAGTATCAGCCACTAAGCAATAGCTATGATCCTTGATAGGCTTTTCATATACATCAAGGCCATCCTTACTATGTATAATGAAGCCAGCAGATAGCCTCCCGATCACATCGGCACGCACCAGAGTGAGTGCAGAACCAAGGAAGTTACACATAACCTCTTGGTTATATTTTAGTTCACCAAGCTGTCTCCTTTGCTCCTCTGCCCACTTCTCATCCCTACCTGGGATTCGTGTGTATGGGATATATAACGGCACAAAGTCATTGCGCTTATTTTCTGCATCGTTCCAAAACTTCCAGAAGTGGTTGTAACCTAATGGAGTAGAGCTTAGTAATATCTTTGTCGTTTCACCTGCAGATATCGTTGGGTAGACTGAAGTAAAGAAGTCATCAGCTACGTTGTTAGGTATGATCGCGGCTTCGTCCACATACAGCATGTTGACAGATTTACCTCGGATACCAGAAGATGTCGTAGCTGCAGTGAACACCTTTGAATTGTTCTCAAGTTCTATATCTCCCTTATTCCATGTAGTAACACCCTGCTGTAACCACATTGGAAGGTTCTCATACATCAACTGATACCTGTATAAGACCTCACGGGCGGCGGTGGCTTTGTTTGCCAAGATCGCGACTTGCTTCGATTCCTGAAATAGTGTATACCATAGTATATAGGCTGCACTAGTAGTCGTCTTACCTTGTTGACGACCTTCCATAAGGATGACTTTTCTATTCTCATGTATAACCTTCACCTTTTCCTTTTGGCAATCATATAGTTTAAAATCAATAAGACCATGATCAAGTGATATGATCTTACAATAAGTTTCAATAAAGTAGATCGGGTCGGCAGCACACTTCATGTACTCCTTGACTTGATCTTCAGTAAAAGGGATATTGACACCAGCAGCCTTTAACTGACTATTGGCGTTGTAGTTCTTTGACATTAGAATTGAGCTTCCCAGTTCTCAGTCACTGGAGCAGTTGGAGAGTCAGCTGTTGCAGTATACTTATTGATAGGATCTGCACCTTCTTGTTGTGATACGTTTGCCTTAACAGTGGTGATGAGGCTTTGATCTTGTACTGGGCCATACATGTTAGTCTTGATAGTAAACGATAGTGTATGGACTACGAATCGTCTCTCAGTAAATTGACCATCATAGTTATCTTCGACAGTTACGCTGTTTAATATGATCGGTATACGTTGTGTGATCTCTACACTTGGTAAAGCATTGATTGCTAAAGAGTATTCTGGATTAAACGTAGGTAAGATCTGCTCGATGATCTGCATCGCGTCTTCCTGCGTCTTTGTCAACACATATAGGTTGATGTTTATATTGTATGGCGTTGGAGATAATACAGACTTACGGATAGGGTTTGATGCAGTACTCTCATCTGTACAATTAATCATCTGCATCTTATTGGTCTTACGTGAAGAGTCGTATGTATAACCAGTTATCTCAAATGATAGTCTTGGTAAAGATATGTAGGTATTATTTGTTAAGTTTGGGTCTTGCTCGATACGAAGCAGCCACTTCTCCTTAGGAGCATAGGCAAGCGGGACGGCAAGGGTTTGTACCACGCTACCGTTGTTATCTTCTCGAGCTATCTTGATATCAGAGAATAAACGACCAAACGCAACGATCGTCTTTCGTATGGTACCATGATAGTATGTTAACCCATTAAGCATTATAAGGCCGCGATCCTTGCTTGAAAGTCTTCAAAGCTTGTTGAAGCTGCAGTGATTGCTTGTAGTTCTGATAGTTGGATAGTAGCATCATAGACTTCTGTAAAGTTTTGGTTGATTTTACTAAAAGCCGTCCTTAATGCATCTCCTGTACCATCATTAGGGTTTGTACCGATGTTGATTACTTGTTGTGTCATAGTGAGTCTGCCTTTGTAGTTGTTGAGTCTGCAGTCTTAAGTGTAGTGTCTGCTTGTATTAAAGGAGGAGTATAGTAAGTTGATAACTCACCGAATGGGTTAGCTTCACTAAATATGACCCCCTCAGCTTCATATTTAAACTTATTATTATCACCATATGAGTAGTCTTGATGATCAAGGTTAGCGATGATTGCGTTAGCCGCAGCTAATGAACCTGAATCGTTTGATATCAAGTATACTGGTGGTGCATAGGTATAACCAGAACCAGGTTGTACGACTAATATCTTGACCACTTCACCTGTAGATTTAGGCTCGTCACCAAGGTATGCTTGACCGTATGCTCTGTAACCAAAGAACTGCCATGATGCAGTACCATCTACACCAACGCTTTGTGTCCATGTAGGAGCATCAACTCCGGTAACACCCGCGATGGTACATACGTATCTCCTATCATCTACGCACACTTCATCGTTGACTTTAACTGAAGCGAGTGGCTTCCAGTTATCTCCAACTTGAACTGTAGGAGGCACCACATAGTTATGCCCTTTGTTTGTGATCTTGAATCCTGTCACTGTACCGTTAGGAACTTTCTCTGTATCAAATGACTTGAGTGATTCAAAGTTATCGATCTCCTTGATACCAGTCTGCATATGTTCTGATGCATACTGGAATAACTCGACTTGTAACTTATATACGTATAGCTTACCTGCTTGATAGAACGGGTCTTGATGCTTAACGAACTTGATCTCAAACAAACCACCAGTTAGTGGAAAGTAGAGTAGATCACCCTCAGCAGGTCTGTTAGGTAGTATTGAAAGTCCATGCTGCCCAACGAAACGTTCCCAGGTTCGACGAGCGACAGTTAATGTAGCAGACTGTTCCATCATCAAACCAAACTTCTGTATGAATGCGCCTTGACCTTCAAAGCCATCGTGTGATTCAAGGTACATCTCGATAGCATAAGCGTTCTTAAACTTACTTAGCCTGTCTTCTCCAAGTATATCATCTTTACCCACGAGTGTACGTGGGATATAGTAGAAGTCTTGTCCAAATATAGATATAGACTCAACTATGATGTCCTCATATGTGAGCTGTTCGGAACGTGTTCCGTTAGAGAAGTAGACTGAGCGAGCCATATTATCCTAAGAAGAATTCAAGTGGAGCAGCCTTATTCAGCATCTCATCTTCGAGGTCTTTGATCTCCGCTATAGCTTCTGAATATAGAGAAGCCCCATCAAGGATCACACCACCTGGTAGTTGGATGTTACCAAACTTCTTGATGTTTGTAGCCCATTGGCGTTTGAATAGTGCTGTAACGTAGTGACGGAACCAAGGTTCATTCCATACTTTACTGAAAGTTGCTGGGTCAAGAGCTCTATAGCATTCAACCACGATGAAGTCACCGATAGTCAACGCAGAGTCCCAATTAACGTCAAGTGATAGTCTACCCATCATACGGTTAAACCTATATAGTGGATAGCCGTTTAGTTCTAGGTTAAGTAGAGAGATGTGTGACATAACAGTCTTATAGTAGATCAATGACGTTGAAGTCAAGTCATATAAGTCGTTAAGTCTTAGTTGGTATTGTAAGTCAAATAAGTTCTTTGAGCTGGATGCTGCATTAAACGGGATGACTCTTGTGATACCATAGATGTAGTCTGGTAGCGGGAAGTAATGTAGGTCATATGTACCTAATACTGCTCCGTCTGCAGATATAACCGCTGTCGCTCCATTAGATCCGGTGATGGTCTCACCCACTATGAATGCTGGTAGAAGCTCTGAAGTAAATTGATTTTGAGATGTAGTACCATCATTTTGGCCTGCTATCGTCATGTTTTGACATACGATCTGTGTATCTACAGGATTACGACCATACTGCATGCATACCTTAGCTGTTGCACCAGATGTGCTTCCAGTGATCTTTGTACCTATGGGGAAATCAGTTTGTGTAGGAGTAGTGATGTTGATGATTGAGCCAGTGATCTGTGCTTTAAGATACATACGCTCTGCACCATCAAAGTGGTATTGGTTCCAATAGTCAAGAGCTTCATCGATACGCTCATTTAGTTGGACATCGTCCACGTTGATTTCAACTACTGGTTCGCCTAGAGCTCTAAGGCAATATTGAGTTAATTCTTCTCTGCTAGTAACGGCCATTATACACTTCCTAGTTTATTGTATTATTTATAACTATAAGGTATTTATAATGGAGTGTATAGAGTAATCATGATCCTGGATACGAAGGTTATATTTAGTAGGTGGTTCAAATATCTTATCAGTGTCTTCATACTTTGATATGACTACTGTATCCATCCAGATAATAAAGTCAGCATCAAATATGTCTCTACTTTCTTGTAATGGAGCTATAAAATCTACGATAGTATAGTCATCATCAACATTAGCTAAGTCGGCTAGTCTTTTGGCTTGTCTAATTCGTCCTTCATATGAGAAGTCCCAGTCTTGATATAGAGACCTTATCTTATCAGCATTTAACCATGTGACAGACTTTCCTTCTTGTTTAAGACTAGCCTCAAGTCTACCTGCAAGAGTAGTCTTACCAGATCCAGGAAGACCCATGATTAATATTTTAAACATATTGTTTTTCTATCTCAACGAACCTATTGTATAGCTCTTCACCAAGAACTTCCTTTGCAGGCTTTGATATCTTTTCTAGTTTAGGTCTAATAGTATGTAAACCTTCAAATCCCCAAGCTAATAAGTCATCATCGTTGGTGTCATTCTGGATATTATTAAAGTCGTACTCATGTTTTGGTAACTCTAAGAATTGTTCTATACGAGCGATCTCATGTTTAGGATCGTTAACTATATCATCGTACTTAACAACTATGATCTGGTCTGGAACATCTTTCTTGATCTGTTGAGATCCTTCCATGCAATCTTTAACCATATTAAACCACATCTCTGCCATTCGATTATCATCAGTTGCTGGATAACCTTTTAATATAAGGTTCTTATCAAAGTCTGATTTAGTTTGGTTTTTAATGATAGTTAACCAGCTTGCCATGATACTAGGAAGATCACGTTCCACTACAATAACCTTGATCTTTTCCCCGAATAAAGCATTGACTGTAGGCATGTTTTTAGCCCATCCACGACCTTTATCTATGATGATTGGTTCTGACCTATGCTGCCAAAATGCCGGTAATATCGCCTTAGTTAAGTTTCTTGCCTGCTCTTCAAAGTAGTTAGCTTTAACTGTTGGATCCTCTCTCCACGCTTCTTGCATCTTTACCGCTACGTTAAGCATAGGAGAAGTAGGAGTTACGTATATCGCTGGGTTTTGGTTAAGTATTGAAGATAAGACTGTTGAGCCAGATCTTGGCAATCCCGATAGAAAGTGTAATTTTTGTTTCATAATATATTTTTAATAGATGAGTAGATCAGTTCTCTCTGTTCTGTATTTATAGGTGCATTCCTGTATATGTCTATGAGCTGAGTGCTTATCTTCTTATACCAGTCATCGTCACGTTTATGATGGTCGACAAATAAACATGCAGCTGGTATATATTTGTCGATCTGATTACTATTTTTATAATGATAGAGAAGATACCAAAGGTTCCATGTATTAGTCGGGTTATCTCGATACTCGTCTTCCATCATCTTAACGTATAGTTCAGGTCTTTCTTTCTTTTGAAAGTCCTGGTCATGCACTAAGAATATCTCATCAGCATATAGTTCATTCTCATTACGATCTTTATGGATCCAACTTAGGTGTTCATAGATTGGCTGGTTCCATGTGTAATCAGCTCTGAGGTGGATCTTATTAGAAGCTATGAAGTTTGGTGGTCCTACTCGAACAGTCTTAGAGTAGATATCTAGTCTATCGCATGCTATGTTTGTGATAGTTGGCACGGCTTCAATGATGATATCCATCTGTTCACGTGTATTGATAGAGAAGTATTCATCAAGGTCTGGAGATAAACACCAAGTAACTTCTTCTGGGACCATAGCAAGGTTATGTCTGCGAGCAACATCAAACCTCCATGGTGTAAATATCTTTTGTTCGATGATTAAATTTGGATCTTTCTTTGCGTACTCTTGTAGTAGTTCCCATGAACCATCAGTAGAACCAGTATCTAATAAAACTCGATAATCATATGGTTGAGCATAGTACATCCATTTTTCAATGAACTTCTTTTCGTTCTTAAGTATAGTATATGCAGCAGTCTTAAACTTTTTCATTACCAAATCTTTCTCTTGCATAATCAATTAATGAAGGATGATGACCTTTACGACAATCAAACTGCCGACATGATAATGGTCTATAACTATATATAGAACATTTCCCATCTATAAACATACCACAACCACCTTCCTTCTTACGATACAAAGTGACTATAGGTCCAACTTGTGGGTTATCAGCTCTATGCTGATCGGTGGGTTCTATAAAACTTAAAGGGTATAATCCTGAAGCTATCTCTTCAGGTGTTAAGTATGGAGTTAACTTCTCACAGCATAGTGTACACGTACCGCATGGAACATCTTCTATAGGCTCATCAGAACCAACTGAAGTTAAGTTGATGTTTATGATCTTATAACTATGCATCTTGTTTTATAAAAAATACTTGAGTTAATCGGCCATCCTGTAATGTGTCTCCAAAGTAATCATTTGACTTATGATACGTATTACCTGGATAAAGTACTAACCTATTGAAAACGTTTCCTATAACATCTATAGGTTCAAATAGATCTTCGTATAGTTGGGTATTCTCTACTCTATTAATGGTCTTTAGCGTGTTATAACCTTCACCCGTTGACATGTATGACTGCCATCTTTGCTCGTCTTTACATCTATAAAGCGTTGTCCCTGAAGATACAGGAGCATCTGGATTAAGGTATAGTATAGCAGCAAGATCTGTATCGTTGTCCTGATGCACCCAACTATCACCGTCATCTTTTGTAGTTAGTTGAAAGTATGATCGAATCGATACGTTAGTTAGGCCAAAGTGTTTATTAGCAAGGTTAGCCATGTTTGTCAATACCGTATTGGCATATATCGGGTCTAGATCCATCACGTGCTTCGTTCTTTTTCCTGGCCAATCAGTATGTTTACCATACATCTCTGTGAATTCTTTAGAATCATAAAATTGTTGGTTGATTGCCCATGTCCTAACTTGATTGGGAAACATTATGAAGTTATCAATGATCATCACGCTCATCTTAGTTCCTTTATCAATAAGTCTGCTACTTTAATATGCTCTTCCTTTGTCCAATATTCTTTATCAGTATCTTTTCCAGCGATACCTCTAGAAGCGTTTAGTAAGTTTGTACCTCTTAGTATATAGTTTGGTACATCTGTAAAAACATCATCATCACACTGATCACACCATACATCAAATGCTAACCATCTACATTCAGATTTATCTAGTATATTTTGGCAGGAAGTAAACATGACCTTAAACATCTCTTTATACCATGCTTCTGAATTAAACGGTCCATATGCACCCCACATAAATTGTTTTGCATATGGACATGTGGTTGAGTCCATAAGATGGTATGACATGCGCTTAGTCTTTATACCATCATCTTCATTCATGTCAGTTATCCTATAATGGATATCAGGATGACTTGGTATACTATCATAATCATCAGCTAACCCAAATTCAAACCTTGTAGGAGCTGTCCATCCTATCAACACGATATCGTCTTTTGTTAGGTTTAAAGACTGTAGTTTTCTAGCTATACGCCAGTTACTAGATGCTGGCAAAGAGAAGTCTGTAAGCGGTTGACCTAACTTATCAGCAAGCACTGATGGCCATATCAATCGTTTTTGTTCCTCATCGTTTATACTTGCATCTATATAGAAGTTCCAGCCCCATGTATAGCTATCACCAAAAGTATATATCATAGCATGTCTTTTAATTCTTTTAATGGAGCGTTCCAGTTATCATACTCACGCTGTCTAAGTACGGTTAAGTTATCACCATACCATTTTGTGTGGTAGCCTAATTTTGCCCACGTATAATAAGTTAGTATAGGTATGATGACTATAGATTCTTTACCTATAGCTCCAGCCGCATGGATCAAAGATGTGCAACTCGATACGATGATATCCATCTGATTGATATAATCTAATGTATCGTCCCATGTCTTGATCTTGTCTTTCAATGGTATGACTCGTGGATGAGTAAAGTCCTCGTCTATATGAAAGGAGTATATCTCATAGTCTTCAGGTATAGAGTCGATCAGCTGTTCGAATGGTATGGTTCTATGTAAGTCTTGATCATACTTAGGATTTCCCATACACTTGATACCAATTCGTTTCTTGCGGTTATTTGGAAGTAGAGGTGCTTTGTTTAATGGAGTTAAGTATGGACCATACCATAGATCGTCTTCTTCTAGGTCTAAGTATGTCGGTGATGGCATAGAGTATGTCCATAGCCAATCATGCGGTATAGCATTGATGTTAGAAACAGTCTTGAAACCGTTCCTCTCAAATATAGCAGCGATATCTTTTCTATCAGTATACCATATAGGATTCATACCAACATCTTTAAAGTGTTTCATGAACCGTACTGATATGATCTCGTCACCTATACCGCCTTCTGCACAGAGGATTATAGTCTTTCCTGGCTGTGGAGTACCTTCCCATAGTTGACTCTTAGGAAATTTAAACTCGTGCCAGATGTTCAACTTACGACCATCGAGTAACACATGACGAAGGCCTTCTTTAAACTTACCGTTCCTTAAGTCATATGTACCTAGATTAAAGTTAACTCTAAAGTTAATATCTTGCGTGTGTGGTTCTGTAAGTATCTTGCGGAGGATCTTTTCTCCTTCGTCCTTCTTATCAAGCAAGAAGAAACACATAGCTTTGTCCATCTGGTTTGGATGGTCGTTGGGTTGTTCTTTCTCGTTGATACCCACATACGTTAATGCTTCTATAGGTTTATTTAAGTTTAAGTAAGCTCTGATGATGTTGACTCGTGCGTCAAACTTAGCTTGTGATGTTTGTACTAATGCATATATCCTTTCAGCTAGCTCTAACGTATCATTGAACTCCCTGATATCTGCATAAAGCTTTCCAAGCTGATCGATATCTTCTATCCGTTGAGCATAAGGTTTTAATAGATCAAGGACGATCTTGGCTTTGTCAAACTGTTTGAGGTAGATAAAAAACTCAGCTGTTGCTAGTGGGTTCATTTTTGATTTAACAACTCATCGTGTGATCACATTTTCTTTATTAACGTACCACTTGATATGGTACTCAGAGACTACATTATTAAACGTCCTTGCCGTATAGTCACACTGTTCTTCGGTCATCTCTTTAAATTTTGGCAACCAATACCCGTCTAATACTGGTTGATACTCTAATACATACATGTCTACATTATATATGAACCCTATTGGGGTCTCACATCCGCCAGCATCCATGTCTTTTTGGTTTCGTGTCTTAGAGAACATATCAAGGGTATGTGGGTAGATAGGACGCTTGTGTGTAGGATCTATGAGGAAAGTGTCGTGGTTGGGGTGTGGAACATGAACGTCGATGATCGTGCCGTGCTTACATACTCGGTATAACTCTTGTACGCAGTTGAAGAACCCTTGACCAAGGTGTTCTAAGATATGATGTGCTATGACACCATCGATAGAGTCATCATCAAATGGGAGTCTTTCATTCTCAATATCGACAACAAAGTCTGGATTAGATCCAGCATCGATGTCTACATTTAAGTAACCAGGATATCGTTTAGTACCAGAACCAAGATTTATCTTCATCATTTACCTTTTATTTCATATTATATACCATATTATATATAATGTAAAATTATTTATGTGATGCTTGTTAACGCGGCCATATGACTATAAAATTTTCCAGATCCCACCGACTTCCAGTTAGTACCACCCGCGACAGTCTGGACTGGGCTGGATCTATGAGTTGTAGTATTATCACCTAGTGTACCATTACTGTTGTTACCCCAGGTCCATAATGTGCCATCTGTCTTGATGGCTGCTGAGTAATAAGCACCACATGCTACTAGTTTCCAGTTAGTACCACCCGCGACAGTCTGGACTGGGCTGGATCTATGGACTAAAGTATTGTCACCTAGTGTACCATAGCCATAATAATTACCTCCCCAGAGCCATAATGTGCCATCTGTCTTGATGGCTGCTGTATGATAGGATCCACATGCTACTAGGTTCCAGTTAGTGCCACCTGCGACGGTCTGGATAGGACTAGATCTATGGACTTTAGTATTGTCACCTAGTTGACCAGCGTTATTATCACCCCAAAGCCATAAAGTACCATCAGTCTTAACAGCCGCTGTATAAGTTGATCCACACGCAACCTGTTTCCAATTAGTGCCACCAGCTACGGTTTGGATAGGACTAGATACAAGGGTTGTAGTATTGTTACCTAGTTGACCATAGCTACCAAGCCCCCATGTCCATAGCGTACCGTCTGTCTTAATGGCTGTTGTAAAATTGCTTCCAGCTGCGACTTGTTTCCAGATAGCTCCACCGGCTACTGTTTGAACCGGACTAGATTTACGAACACTCGTATTGTCACCCAGTTGACCAAAGGGGTTCTGTCCCCAAGTCCATAGTGTGCCATCAGTCTTGATGGCTGCTGTATATAAAGATCCACAAGCCACTTGTTTCCAGTTAGTGCCACCAGAAACAGTCTGGACAGGACTGGATCTATGGGTTATGGTATTGTCACCTAGTCCACCATAGCTGTTTTGTCCCCAAAGCCATAGTGTACCGTCTGTCTTGATGGATGATGTATGATATTGTCCACCTGCTACTAGTTTCCAAATAGTACTACCAGCAATAGTTTGGACTGGACTAGATCTAGGAGTTGTAGTATTGTCACCTAAAGTTCCAATGTTGAAGTTATATCCCCAGAGCCACAGCCCTCCATCAGAGAATAAGTTGATGTTGACAAAAGCATCAGCGAAGTCGGCGGGGTATCCGCCGTTATTAAACGTAAAGTTAGTTGGGTTCTTTGCCATCTTTTTCTCTTAACCTAAATGTTTGTATTAGTCCTGAGTCAAACGAATGAAACAGCCATGGTCTAAACATCACGCCTTGTCCTGGTTTTAATAAGTAGTTTATCGTTAAGTCCCATGCAAATAAATCTCTGTAAGGTAACTCATGCCCTTCTAATGCGTTCTTTGGACCTTTCAAGCTCTCGTATACGTTGAACGTACTATTATCAAGAGCTACAGCAAACACCCATTCATTTAGTGTATCAAAGCCCTCAAAGTGTATGAATAAGCTAGGATACCTAAACCTACCAGAGTATTCCTCTAACACCTCTACCTCTGCACCTAGTATAGCACTAAACTGTTCGTTGGCATCAGGCGCTATCAAGTAAAATTCTGGTATCTCCTTACCAAACTCTGACTCTTTGTACTGGAGATCTCGTACACAGTTATGCATCGATGTCGCTTGGTCCTGATTAAAGAACCCGTCTATAGTAACGATCTTGACCAATGGATGCATTACATGTCGTCCATCGAGTCATCACGGATGGCTGCTGTATGATAGACTCCACCCGCCACCAGTTGCCAGTTAGTACCAGCTGCAACAGTCTGGACAGGGCTGGATTTATTGGCTACAGTATTGTCACCTAGTTGATCAAAGGTGTTACGTCCCCAGGTCCATAGCGTACCATCTGTCTTGATGCATGCTGTATGATAGAGTCCACTCGCCACCTGTTTCCAGTTAGTACCACCAGCAATAGTCTGGATAGGACTGGATTTAGCGGCTACAGTATTGTCACCTAGTTGACCAAAGGAGTTACGTCCCCAGGTCCATAATGTACCATCTGTCTTGATGCATGATGTATGAGCGCTTCCACAAGCCACCTGTTTCCAGTTAGTACCACCTGCAATAGTCTGGATAGGGCTGGATGCACTGGCTACAGTAGTATCACCTAGTTGACCATAGAAGTTACGTCCCCATAACCATAACGTACCGTCTGTCTTGATGGCTGCTGTATGACTAGATCCACCAGCTACTTGTTTCCAGTTAGTGCCACTAGCAACAGTCTGGACAGGACTTGATTTATTGGCTACAGTAGTATCACCTAGTTGACCATAGGTGTTAGCTCCCCAGGTCCATAGTGTGCCATCGGTCTTGATGGCTGCTGTATGATAACCTCCACCCGCGACTAATTTCCAGTTAGTGCCACCTGAAACAGTCTGGACAGGACTGGATTTAGCGGCTGCAGTATTGTCACCTAGTTGACCATAGGTGTTAGCTCCCCAGGTCCATAATGTACCATCAGTCTTGATGGCTGCTGTATGATAGTAGCCACCTGCCACCTGTTTCCAGTTAGTACCACCTGCAATAGTCTGGACAGGGCTGGATTTATTCGCTACAGTATTGTCACCTAGTTGACCATTGTTGTTACCCCAGGTCCATAATGTACCATCAGTCTTGATGGCTGCTGTATGATAGTAGCCACCTGCCACCTGTTTCCAGTTAGTACCACCTGCAATAGTCTGGACAGGACTGGATTTAGCGGCTACAGTATTGTCACCTAGTTGACCATATAAGTTATATCCCCAGAGCCACAACCCAGCAAACCTAAAAGTATCGACTAGTTCAGGATACCTGTCTATGAGGTATGACTTCTCGACCAGTGTTGACCCGATGTCAATACCTGTACTATTCTTGTAGTTTGTGGTTAATCCCATGGTTTACTCGGTTATGTTGATGCCAGCTAAGTCTTCTGAAGTAGCACAAGCATCGATAGCTTGTAGCTTGGTGTATTCCCAGTCAAAAGATGATTGTACGTGTACTAACACTGTAGACAACACTGTCTGAACATCAGAAGGAGCCAATGTTACCCATGTCTCTCTGTCTTGTTTCCAGTTGATGTTATCGGTACTAGCTTGTGCGTTCATTAAGACAAGACGTGTAGCTCTGTCAGTACCGAAACTATAGTCAGTCCCGTTTAAGTTTACCGTAACACCGCTATTTTCTTTGGTCCATCGTTCTGCTGCGACTCGGTCTTTTAGCATAGCCTTGGCTGCGTCTAATGGTAGAGGTTGTACAATGTAACTCATGATAGCTACGGTGTCTGTGAATTCCCAGAACGGGCCATGTAACATCTCTATAGTTGGGTTGAACTCAGGGTTTTCTGTACCTTGGACAGGTAGTATCTTGACGTTATCTGATACTGTGATAGGGTCTAAGTTATCATTAGTAGCAGGCAAAGTAATGTCTACTTCGCACTCCTCTAAGATTACGTTCTCAAACTTATACTTGCTCCATCGCATTGGGCCTAAGATTACTGTATTATCGTGAACTATTACAAACATTTTTGTTTTCCTTTTTTAACTATTTGGATATAGGTTACCTGCTTCGTAGAAGAATATGGCTGCTGTATTCACGTTTGAAATTGCCACTTGTTTCCAGTTAGTACCACCAGAAACGGTCTGGACAGGACTAGATCTATGGGTTATGGTATTGTCACCTAGTCCACCATAGGGGTTACCTCCCCAGGTCCATAGTGTACCATCTGTCTTGATGGCTGTTGTCGAATTTGAAGACCCAGTACTAAGCTGTTTCCAGTTAGTACCACCTGCAACAGTCTGGATAGGGCTTGATCTATGGACTATACTGGAACCATCACCTAGTTGACCATTGGAGTTATATCCCCAAGTCCATAGTGTACCATCCGTCTTGATGGCTGCTGTATGACCGCTTCCAGCTGCCACTGACTTCCAGTTAGTACCACCAGAAACAGTCTGGACAGGACTGGATCTATGGGCTGTACTATTAGTACCTAGTTGACCATAGCCGTTATGTCCAAAAGTCCATAAGGTGCCATCAGTCTTGATGGCTGCTGTATGAACACCTCCGCCCGACACTGACTTCCAATTAGTACCACCAGAAACGGTCTGGACAGGACTAGATTTATGGACATTGAAAGTATTGTCACCTTGTGCACCCCATCCGCCCTGTCCCCATCCCCATAGTGTACCATCCGTCTTGATGGCTGCTGTAAAATTGGATCCAGTAGACACTGACTTCCAGTTAGTGCCACCAGAAACAGTCTGGACAGGACTGGATTGATCTACTTTAGCAACACCATTACCTAGTTGACCATAGTAGCTATATCCCCAGGTCCATAGGGTGCCATCTGTCTTGATAGCTGCTATGTGATAGGATCCATTCGCCGACACTTGTTTCCAGTTAGTGCCACTAGAAACAGTCTGGACAGGACTGGATTTAACGACATTAGTATTGTCACCTAGGTTACCATAGGCGTTCCATCCCCAGAGCCATAGTGTACCATCGGTCTTGATGGCTGCTGTATAAAAAAGTCCAGCTGCCACTTGTTTCCAGTTAGTACCGCCAGCTACGGTTTGGATAGGACTAGATACAAGGGTACCTAGTCCACCTCTGTTATTATGTCCCCAGTTCCACAGTGATCCAGTCGCAGCATACTGGTCGATCATAGCATAGTCGGTGACGAATAGCTGTTCTAGGTCGCCTTGACGGCTTTGGAATTGTCCGGCCATCCTATGCTCCTACAACTTTAATGCTTATATTAAACTGCATGTATTATATCATCCTGTTGTTAACCAGAATATCAATAATAAAGGTACACCGCCACTTATATTAGGTTATATTTGTTATCCTATTATTTATAAGAAAAACTACCTAGTACTTGCGACCAGGATACTTCTTAAGTGCATAGTCCATGTCTGTACGACCAGGATTCTCTTCGTACCAGCCTTTACCAGTATGGATATTAAGCACGGCTTGGAAGTATTCCTCATACATCTTAGCCACATGATCTAATGAGAAGTTATTGATAGCCCAATCTCTACAGTCTTGAGGTTTGATACGATCGATGTTCTTGAGAGCCCATACGAACTCTTCGAAGGTACGGCATCTGTAACCCGTAACACCATGGATATTGTTCTCTGTGAATGAACCCCAGTCAGTGGTGATGGTTGGTGTACCAGAGAATAAGTTCTCGATCTGTACTCCACCAAATGGCTCAACGTACATAGAAGCGACCATAGAGACTTTAGCTTTTGACATAAGCTCTCTGCGTTTCTCTACGTCTGCATAACCGATGAACTCTACATGAGATGGGATCTCTTTATAACCACATGCTTGTAGGTTATTCTGACCTGCAACCTTAAGTTTCATGCCAGCTTTCTCTGTAGCCTGGATAGCTATATGGATACCTTTACCTTCATACACTCGACCTAAGAATAAGCAGTAGTCTTCCTTAGTTTCAGGTGCAAAAGTAAAGTCATCTGGGTTGAAATAATTTGGTATTACTGTGTCATAGAAGTTGTTTTTACATGTACCGACAGCCTCAAGACCATAGTATGCATGCATGATAGCATATGATTCAAAGATCTTAAACCTTGCCCAGTGTCCACCAGCGTATCCGATACCGGGTTCTACGCAAATTAAGTCTGGATGTGCATCACACACTGGACGAGTACCTGATCCCCAGAATGGTAAAATAAAATCGTGTTTTTGTTTTCTAAGTCCTACTTCTCGAATCGCGTTTTTGTAAAATGTCTGATAAGCATGGTCGTTTGTGGCAAACTTGAAGAAGTTCTTACGCCAATCATAAGAACCATATGCTATCTCTAGATCTTTATTAGTAGTAACTGTAACGTGTTCAGTGGCTTCAACAATTGAATCTTCATGACCATAATGAATCACTTCATGACCGCGTTCGGTCATCATCTTACAGAACTTTAGAACTTTCATTGTATATGCACAGGCCACATATTCTGGAGAAGTTACTGTATGAGGGAGGCCTAGTGCATGGAATCTAAATTTATTACTCATTGTTATCACCTTTTAATTTACAATTATTGAAATGCCATCTATACATGTTATTTGAACCGCCTAACATGTTACAGTGGGGACATACTATTTTTGTTTTAGGTTTTCTCATGGCAATTTTTGCTTCTTCTGTCACTATCTTGCCTTTATGAGAATCACTAATCTTTTTCTTGGTTTCTTCTGAATGCATTATTACTTGTTTACTTCGTGCTGATTTTATTTTTGATTTAGTTTCTTCTGTTCTTTTTCTATCTTTTAATTTTGATTTAGTTTCTTCTTTACATGGTACACCTTTATTCCATGCAGCAAATCCTTTTCTTGCTTGACTCATTCTTTGTTTTTCTTCATCTGTTCTTGGAATACCTTTATTCCATGGTGTAATACCAGGTATAGCACCATCTAATCCATTCTCTATCTTAAGATTAGCCCATTTGTCAGAGTTAACTATGTCCATCTCTTCAGATATTAGTGTTGCAAACTCAACCAATTTACTTTTATCTGTAAATGGTTCAGAAACCCAAATCGTCTTAACATGATATAAACCATGTTTATTGATATGTCTAACCCAGTGTTTACCAGATCCTTGATACTTATATGGATCAGATTTAGTAGTCTTACCAAGATATCTCATCCCAGTAATACTATGTTCTTTTATATAAAGGTAAGTTGGTTTCATCTATTCCTTATAGTGTTCAAATAATTTTGTTATCAACGCTTTATGTGATAAAGCACCATTTAAACCTTTTAACTCTACAACTTTTTCTGGCTTGTCTGCAAAGAACTCGTCTACTGCTTTCTTTACACCAGGCCAATATTCATCACCATAATCATCTACTAATATGACACCACCAGGAACCACACGATCGTATATCAACTTAAGTGGATCCATTATACTTATATATAAATCCCCGTCAAGGTGTGCAAAGGAAATCTTTTCTGGTACTTGTTCTGGCTTGATATCACTGAACCAACCCTTACGTATATATGGTATTCTTATACCATCATAGGTAAAGTTCTCACATAGTAGATCGAGCGATGTCTTCATCTCACCCGGTAAGTTCTCTTCCGATTCTGGTAATCCTTCAAAGCTATCATATACATATAGCCATTTATCTGAGATGTATGATATCAACTTTGAGGTGTGACCGCAGTAGCAGCCAAACTCAACTATATCACCTTCAAGGTGTTGCGTCTCAAGCACATAATGACATATATGAACTATCCTTGAGAAGTCTTGCATCTCAAGTGTGTTCCTTAGTAAGACATCAGCCTTACGTGAAACGTTTATATCATGCGCCATTATCTATTCCTGATAGTATTCAAGTAGTTCTTGATATCACCATTTGGCATAGCAAACCTACTTACTAATTCTGGCTTCATCATCTCTACCATCGTATACACCGCTTCCTCTGTTCCGATAGTACCTTGATCTAGTAGCTGTCTTACTGTGTCATAGTAGTACTTGTTAAACTCTGTAACTTGATCCTTTGACCCACCAAATAATGTTGCACGACATACATAGTTTGGTTTAGTTCCTACTATATTTGTCATGACATTGATATTACAACCATGGATCTCAGAGTTTGTTTGGTACGGGTATGATGTTAAGAAGAACTTATCTTTAGGTAGGAACAAGAAGTTATATGTACCGATAGGTTCTGTAACTCCAAAGCTGTTTGACATACCTGAATCGATCCAATAGAACCGTTTAGATCCTAGTGGGTTTTGTTCTGCCACGTCTTGTAGCAGCTTGTTTTTAATAAGCGTTAGTGGTATGTAGTATGGGTTCATCAGCGCAGAGTTCTTTATCCAATCAGATTGATTGATGAACGCATCACTGTTGATGATAGCTTGTATCTCTTGGAACTGCGTGTTGTTCTGGATATCTTGTAGTGTTAATGCTCTACACTCAACACGATTGTTTGATGTAGCGATGCTTAGTTGTTTGCGTCTTAAACGTATATAATCATGATACTTAGGATCTGCATAGACTACTAATGGGTTACGTACAGATAATAGATGATCTAGACCTTTGATGTAGTGTTCTTCGAATGATCGATCACCACGTGATATATCAACTGCCATGGTAACTAGTGTTACATCACCAGGATACTCATACGTATAGTCCATGGCTCTGAAATCAATATAAGGAGCAGTGCGATTCTTTAGTAGTTCCTTAGGATAGAAGTCGTATGGCACTTTAGAATCGTCTGGCCTTTGTCCAGCCATCTTAGAACAATGATCTCCAAGGTGTCGAGCATACTCGCCATTAAGATAAACACCTTTGAATCCTAATGCAGTAAACTTACGGTCGATGTTCCATTCATTATGCCACTTCTCTACTCGACCTAACATGATAAGGTCATCTCTGCGTCTTAAGTTAGGAGAGCCGCACCATGCATGCCATGCTAAGTGTCCATCAGTGATCTTCCACGGTTTCTTCCAGAAGAACTCACCATCTACAAGACCTTTATGGTAGGAGTCGATACCTTGGAACTCAAACGTTCTCCATGATATATCGACAACACCGACTTCTCGATACTTTTGTAAGATTGCTTTTGATTTATTGAGGTAACCAGGTTGTGTAAGTTCCCAGTCATCTTCGAGGTAGAATATGTAGTCTGAATCACAATATGAGCACATAAAATCCATCGCCCACCATTGTGATCTGTTTCTTGGGAAGCATATGACGTCACATATATCTCCATACTCTTCAACTAACTTCTCAAATACACCTTCCTCAGCGGAGTCATCTACGATCACCATCTTGGTGACATAGTCTTGGGTATCAAAGAATGATTGAAGTGTCTTGGCTAAGACATCTAGTCTGTTACAGGATAGTACAAAGGTAGTTGTATCTGAATCTGGTTGGTCAACGGTGTGGAACTTCACTTGTGACATAGTTACTCCTCAGGGTATTATATGATTATAATATAGATTGTGTTTAATGTAAAATTATTTATCTATCTTTTTAGATAGCTCATCTATTTGTTTTTGTTGTTCTTTGATAGCGTTGATTAGGAAACCAAATAAGCCATTGTAGTTAACTGATTTATTTCCAGAGTCATCTGTAGACACTAAGTCTGGTATCACTTCTTCAAGCTCTTGAGCGATAACACCGTAAGACTTCATACCATTGTTTTTCCATTGGAACTCGACGCCGTTTAGCTGTGTTATAGTATCAGCAGCGTTCTTGATCTTCTTGATGTTCTTTTTCTTACGCTTATCTGATAGTGAGTTGAATATAGTTGCGTTGATAGTACCAGTAGATGGGTTAAAGTATAATCCAGTGCTTGAAGTGTATGCAGTAGAGAAAGTACCAGATGTCGCAGATGACATAACTGGATAGTATGGACCAGCTGATGAGTTATCATTAGTGATCGTAGCACCACCACCAGATGCGGATAGTGCAACACCGTTAAGATATATACTACTGAAGTAACCAGCTTGTGAAGACATAGAACCGGTAGCACCAACAAAGCCTGTGGCACCTGTTGCACCAGTAACTAAAGCAGGACCAGTAATATTACCAGTTGCAGTGATAGATCCTGTAGCTC
>Ga0208497_1000200_pt1 | contig 32744 bp, 36 predicted proteins | sample CryBogCBE25Aug07_FD_184555 | JGI IMG/M metagenome (GOLD analysis project Ga0208497, IMG submission 184555) | Freshwater microbial communities from Crystal Bog, Wisconsin, USA - CBE25Aug07 (SPAdes) | ecosystem: Environmental > Aquatic > Freshwater > Lake | place: Crystal Bog, Wisconsin, USA...
ACCAGCTGGTCGCGCAACACGAACGCCACTTGGCGTCGTAGGGAAAGTGCGTTGCATGCTTGGTGCAGGCTGGACTGGGTAGCCCTGATCATCTTGGCCATCGCCACCTGAAAATGGACGCGATGGAACACTCGGGGTGTACTCACCATATTCATCTTCAACGAGTCCCAGGAAACTGAGAATCGCGCGCATTCTGTCTTTCATCTACATCTCTCCTTGCGGCTAAACCGCTTCTAACCATGTTAGGCCAGACCAGCCTCAGCCACTACCTAGGGCCAAAGAGGGCACGCCCAATGCGAACTTCGGTACTGCCCAGTTCGCACGCGATCTCCAAATCATCAGTCATACCCATTGAACGCTCTTTGAGGTCAAGTGAATCAGCCAGTAAGACCAATTTTGAAAATGACAGCCTGGCCGCATCATTTCCAGGCGCCGCAACACACATAAGACCTCTCACATCTAGGTCGAGAGCTCTAGCCCGAGTGACCAGTGCTTCAACCTCTGCTTCACTGGCTCCATTTCTGCCTTCAACGCCAGTGAAGTCAACTTGAACATAGATCGAAGCTGCCTCTTTCACGCCAGCAATCTTTTCAATTTCCTTAATTCGACTGACCCCGCAAATTACATCTGCATTAGTTGCAATCCGAACAATTTTATTTGTTTGAAGTGCCCCTAAATAATTCCAAGAGACGTCAACGTCTGCGCACTCGAGGCGCTTTTGCTCTAACTCTTCGACGTAGTTCTCCCCCACGCACGTAATTCCCACTTCACGTGCGACGCGAACAACTTCTTGGCCAAAAGTTTTTGTGACACCAACAATTCGAACGTCGCTAAGGCTGCGCCCGGTCAGCTCTATACGACGTTGCAGGTCCAGGTAGTTCTCGGCTACTCGAGAAAAGAGTGGACTAGCGGAGGAAGCTTGGGAGGTCGTCATCGCCACCGACGTCAAAGAAGTCGTCGCTGGAGCTTGAAGAGAAGATGTCGCTCTTTGGCGCTTCAGTGATTGATGGCATCTGCGTGGTCTGAGGCTCTTGTTCCCTCTTCTTTGGCGCAGTGGTGTCAAACCCAGCGGCAATAACGGTCACACGAACCGCCTCACCAATCGAGTCGTCAATTACAGAACCGAAGATGATGTTGGCGTCTGGGTGTGCAACGTCGTTAATGATGCTTGCGGCATCAGTAACTTCTTGCATCGTCATCTTTGAGCTTCCAACAATGTTGATCAAGATTCCACGAGCACCGTCAATTGCGGTTTCAAGAAGTGGTGATGTGATGGCAGCGCGCGCAGCGTTAACTGCTCGTCCGTCACCAGTTGATGTTCCAACACCCATGATTGCGGTTCCCGCGTTACGCATGATTGTTGAAACGTCAGCGAAGTCAGTATTGATGAGTCCTGGGACAGTAATGAGGTCAGTTACTCCACGAACTGCAGCAAGGAGAACATCGTCAGCAACCTGGAATGCGTCAAGCATGGTTGTTTCCTGCGTTGTTACTGCACGAAGGCGGTCGTTAGGAATAACAATCAGCGTGTCAACCTTGTCGCGAAGGGCTTGAATTCCCTTTTCGGCCTGGTTGGCGCGACGCTTACCTTCGAATGCGAATGGACGAGTCACCACAGCAATTGTCAAGATTCCCATTGCGCGAGCAACTTCCGCAACGATTGGTGCAGCACCGGTTCCGGTTCCTCCACCTTCACCTGCGGTGATGAACACCATGTCGGTGTCTTTTAGAGCTGCTTCAATTTCAGCGCGGTGATCCTCAGCAGCTTGGCGACCTACTTCAGGGTCACTTCCAGCACCGAGTCCACGAGTAAGTTCACGGCCAATGTCGAGCTTGATGTCGGCTTCGCTCATGAGGAGGGCCTGCGCATCAGTGTTGGCTGCGATGAACTCAATGTTGCGAAGTCCAGAAGAAATCATGCGGTTAACTGCGTTAACTCCACCACCACCGACACCAATTACTTTGATTACTGCGTGGTAGTTGTTCTGCTTCAGACTCATGAAATCCCCTTGGGTACCTTTTTGCGAACTACGTACAACACAGTTCTATGCGATTTATTGTCCCCGAAGGCTAGTTTGCCTCACTTCTACGGTCAAATAGGCCTTTTTACGAGGGAGGGGGGCCAGTAACTGACAGCACAGTTGGGGCCTCAACATTCACTACATCACCGGCTTTCAGGGTGGTGTGGGCAATTACTGAGGCAATCGCCACGAACTTTTCCTTGAGCTTGGTCGCAGGGCCCAGGACAAAACTCACTGGACTCTCCATCTCCAGGGTGACGCTGCCATTGGCCCCCACATTGATTTTGGAGATTTGCCATGCGAATGATTTAGGTAGACGGTCAGCAACGTACACCGCTGAATAACCAGCTTTCCTAAATGGCCAAGTAGTAGTTAAAGGATTTAAGTACACAAGTGTTGGGTAGTTTGCATTCATAGGAGCAGGGCCCAGGTCAGCTCCATTGGCAGCAACATACTCAAGTACATGTGCCCCATTGAAGGCCACCGCAACTGGTCGTGTTTCATGAATGGTCACGTTCACGGTGCTCGGCCACTGCTTAGTAACAGAGACACCGGAGATCCAGCGAAATGATGAAAGGTTGTGTTCGATTGAATGCCCCGAGACACTTATTAATGAGGGGTGCGACTGAAGTCCACTCGCCTTTAATACTTTCTTTGGATCTTCATGGACAACACCGTAGAGGTGAACTGTTTTCACATTGAAAATTGATCGGTGCAGAATCCAGTTGCCACCAAGCAACAGAGTCGTGACCGTAAGACCAATGAGCACTAAGACCTTGGTCGAAGTTGCAATTGGCTTGCGTTCACGTTTTTGCTTCTGCGGTCTCTGCTGTCTTGGTTGAGCATTTGCTGGGCGAGCTGATCGTGACTGCGCAGTTTGCTTTTTTGCTCTCGGTCTTGTGCCGGCAGTTGTGACTGGCTTTCTGCGACTCACGTCAAATCTCCCAAGCCCAGAAAATGGTGCTCGCTGTGAAGCAGCACTCCTGAAGCTTCAAAGACTAGATCTTGGATGAACTTCATTAACTCATAAACATCATTAGCGCTTCCGTCACTGTCAACAATTATGAAGTTCGCGTGCTTCTCTGAAACTACGGCACTTCCCTTTCGAGTTCCTTTGAGACCAGCTGCCTCAATGAGACGCCCCGCATGATCATTCTCTGGATTCGCGAATACGCTGCCGGCATTCTGTCCACCAGGTTGATTCTCTCGTCGCCAAGACACGATCTCGCTCAGTTTCTTTTTCGATTCTTCAGTGTCACCCCTAGATAGGCGAAGCGACGCGCTGAGAACAATGTCACTTGAACCGAGTGCGCTGGAACGGTATCCAAAGACCAGCTCTTCTGGTGACCACTGCTTAAGTGCACCGGCGCTCCAGGTTGTTAGGCCAATCACGTTCGCCGCCATGTCGGATCCATGGCCGCCGGCATTCATCACGCATGCACCGCCAATGGTTCCGGGAACTCCAACGGCCCATTCAAAACCGACAATTCCCTCGGCGCTGAGGCGTCTCGCAAGAACCGGAAGGTCCATCGCCGCTCCGCTCGTGACAACAACGCCATCGACGTCTTCAACAACGCTGTACGACTCGAAGTCACCCTGGAGCACAATTCCAAGTACTTGGTGCTCGCCATCAGCGACGAGAAGGTTAGATCCATTTCCAAGAACGAAGATTGGCATTCCTACGTTGTTGATTTCATTGCCAAGTTCACTCAACTCTTCGAGCGAGCTGAGCGTTAGGAGGGCGCGAACCGTTCCGCCAACTCGGTACGTGGTTTTTTTGCCGAACTCTGCATGCTCTTGCAAACGTGTGCCCGCGGCAGTGGCCAAAGACTGAAGACTCATTTTCTAAGACCACCTTCAAGCTGCTTGGCCACAGCGGCAATGTCTCCGGCGCCGAGAAAGAGGACAACGTCACTCTGAGCGTGCAGAGCCTCTAGCTGGTGAGCAACTTCAATGAACGTTGCACAGTACGAAGTTGGCGTGTGCTTCATTGTTCCTTCAGAAATCAGCTGACCAGTTACTCCATCAGGGTTCGCTTCTCCGGCGGTGTAGATGTCAGTGACGATTACATTCGTTGCATCAGAAAACGAAGTGTGAAACTGCTCTGCGAGATGTTGCGTGCGAGTGACGCGGTGTGGCTGAAAGACGCAAGTAATTTTTTTGTAACCAGCGGCACGAGCGGCACTGATAGTTGCTTTAATTTCACCAGGTAAGTGGGCGTAGTCTTCGTAGACGTCAACGCCGCGCCAAGATCCCATGAACTCAAATCGGCGTGGGGCGCCTTGGAAGTTACTGAGTCCATTTGAGATCTCTGTGAGCGAGATACCGAGCTCCAGCGCCAACACACAAACCACACTGGCGTTGGCGACGTTGTGGGCTCCGGTGACATTGAGTGCAATGGTTACATCCAATCCAGCCCCCTTCAGTCTGAAATGTGAATTTCTGCGTTCAAGCTCGACGTCACTCACTTGGTAGGTTGATGCAGAGTCAGTCCCAACAGTCACTATTTCTTTGTTACAGCGTTGCCCCACTCGTTTGCTTCCAGGATCACCATTCCAGACAACAACAGGACCTGAAGTCCTCTGGAGTAACTGCGTAAAGGCGTCTTCTAGTTTTTCGAGTGAACCGTAGTGGTCAAGGTGATCTGGCTCAATATTTAATAGACCCAAGGCATAGGGACTGAGTTCACTGAAGGTGCCATAGCTTTCGTCAACTTCCATAAGCAGCGCGGGGCTCCCCCAGTGACCATTAGCGCCAACGCCGAGTACGGGTGCTCCAAGGAGTCGTCCATCGTCCCTGCCTGCTGCCTTTAGGACGCAGGCCATCATTGAAGTTGCTGTGGTCTTTCCGTGCGTTCCAGTCAGGCCCACTACTGGAGTCATCGCTCCAAGTTCACGAAGAAGTTCAATGCGGCTCAACATGATGTTGCCCTGTTGCTTTGCAGCAGCGAACTCAACATTGTCTTGCTTCACCGCAGGAGACCAGATAACAACAGCTGACTTTTCCAGTATCGACGCGTCGTGTCCAACGTGAACATCAATTCCAGCACTCTTCAGTTCACCAAGGACTGGCGAATCGGTGGCATCACTTCCAGAAATTTTGCAACCCATTTCCTTTAGAAGAAGCGCTACCCCACTCATCCCGGCGCCACCTATTCCGATGATGTGAACATTGGGATGAGAAGAAAAGATGCTCATTATCGTGCAATTTCTAGTACGTGCGTGGCAATGTTCTTGGCGGCATTGGCTCTCGCAAGTGAAGCAATGGATGCACCCATTGTAATTTTCTTCTCTAATACTGACTCAAGAGCACTTGCCAGCACTGTCGCGCTCAGTTGATTGTCACGAATCATTAGCGCACCACCAGATGCAACAACTTGTTCGGCGTTCTTTACTTGGTGGTCGCCAGGTGAACCAGGTAGCGGAATCAATACGCTTGGAATTCCTAGCTGGCACAATTCACCAACCGTCATCGCCCCAGCACGAGTAATCGCCACATCGCAAAGTCCCCATAGCTCAGTCATCTCACCAAATGGAACAATTCGATAGTCGAGTCCATTGCAAACTGGAGCGTTGTCTCTCACATATTCAAAGTCGCGTCGCCCCGTGACATGAATCAGCGTCAAAGAGTCCTTTGTCGACCATAGCTGTGCTAATTCCAAAACAGCCGTATTCACACTCTTTGCACCAAGTGAGCCGGTCATCACAACAACGACACTGTTGGTGCTCTTAATTGCTGGTTGCGCAGAGTGACGGAGCTGACTTCTGGCTTCTTCGCTGCGATCAAGTTCTTCGAGAGAGGTGCGAATTGGAACGCCAGTGGTGACGCAGTTTTTCATCGTGCTTTCAAAGGCAGTGCAACGCAACGCTGCGTGCTGTACGAGGTAACGCTGCGACGCACTTGGAACTGCATCAAGTTCTACAGACACGAGCGGGATACGCCACAGTGCGCCAGCGAGTGAAGTGGCAAATGATGCATACCCACCTACCGAAACAATCACCCGTGGTCTCCAAATTCCCACGCTGGCAATTGCACTCACAACTGCAGCGCCCAGCGAGAAGACAGCTCCGAGATTTGAGAGGATTGCTGATGGACTAAATGACCTTCGCAGTCCCCTCCCGGGCAATAGCGTGAGGCGAATGTCACCGCGAAGTAAATCTTTTTCCTGTCCTCGGCGACTCCCTACGTAACGAATGTCACTTTTTTTGACTCCGAGCTCCTGCAGTTGCTCAGCAATAGCGAGCATTGGGAAAATGTGCCCACCGGTTCCACCGCCAGTAATAACGATGGGGCGCGACATTAGTACTCCTGGTGGTCTCGGTATGAACGAGGACGTGCTTGGCGTGATTGCGTTCGTGATTCAAATTTTGCACGGAAGTCAGTGTCAACGTATTCACGGAATGTGAGGTCACCAGAGCGACTGGTGTCGTGAGCAATGTTGTAGAGAATTCCCACTGCCGCGAGTTCAGTAATGAGCGCCGTTCCTCCATAGGAGAAGAAAGGAAGTGGGATTCCAGTGACCGCCCACCATCCAACCACTGAAGCAATGTTCACAATTGCTTCGAAGATGATCCATGTTGTGATTCCAATAACAATGAATCGGTAGCTCTGATTAGTGCAGCGCTGGGCAATGCGCACTGAAGCGAACAAGAACGCTACGAAAAGTGCAATGACGACAAGTGAACCAATGACTCCTAATTCTTCACCAACAATTGTGTAAATGAAGTCAGTGTGCGGGTTGGGAAGAAATCCCCACTTCTCACGACTGTGGCCAAGTCCAAGGCCAGCCACGCCGCCAGCACCAAATCCAATTTTCGACTGATACAACTGATAGCCACTGGAAGCGAGATTTTGACTTGGATGTAAGAATGCCAGGAAGCGCTGCGCAGAATAGGGCTTCATCAACATGTATCCACCAAAGCCAACAACTGAAAGCACTGCAACACGGGTTTGAATCCATTTAGAAAGTCCGCCAATAGCAAGCATCGAAAAGGCGATGACAAGGACCACTGAAGAGGTTCCAATGTCTGGCTCTAAGAGAATCATCGCAGCGCCACCAGTAATCGGAGAAGTCCAGACTGCGAGCTGTTTCCAGTTATTTAGTTCGTTGTGATTGTGCTCAATCAACCACGCAATAAAAAAGACCGTCATGAACTTAAAAATTTCTGATGGCTGAAGGTTGATTAATTTTAGGTTTAACCAGCGCTTTCCTCCATTGGCGCTGACACCAACCACGTACACCGCCATCAACATTCCAAGTCCTAGAGCAATGAGCAAAGGGGCCCTGCGAATCAATTGTTCTATTCGTACCCGTGCGGTTGCGTAGAACGCAAAGAATCCAATAATTAAATATGCACTGTCGTGCAACATAAGTGACCACGGAGAGCCGCCATTAGCCGCAGCTTGTCCTTCACTCGCTGAGGCCACCATGATTGTTCCAAAGGTCAGCAACAAGACTGTTATAAACGCCAGTGCACGTGCGTTGGCATTTCCGCGCGGAAATGCGTGAAAGAAAGCTCCAAACCTCGAACGAGTTTGTCGGCTCTGAACAGTAGTCATTATGCGACTTTCGCAATCTTCAAAAAGTCACCATAAAAAATGCCAAGACCCAATACTGCAAGAAGTCCAGCCAGAATCCAGAAGCGAATGATGACCGTTGTTTCTGGCCAACCCATCAATTCGAAGTGGTGGTGAAACGGGGCCATCTTAAAAATTCGTTTTCCCAGTGTTCGGTAGCTAATGACTTGGAGAATTACTGAGAGTGTTTCTGCGACAAATAGTCCACCGATGATGATGAGGAGAAGATCGAGATTCATAAGCAGACACAGTCCTCCAAGTGCAGTTCCAATCGCCAGTGATCCGGTATCGCCCATCATGATGCGAGCGGGTGCTGCGTTCCACCACAAGAAGCCAAGTGTTCCACCCACTAGAGCGACTGCAACCAGTCCGAGGTCAAGGGCGGCATGTAAGTGATAGATCGAATAGTGGCGAAATTGCCAATAGCCAATTATTGAAATAACACCGAAGCAAAATGTCGCTGACCCCGCAGCGAGCCCATCCAGCCCGTCGGTGAGGTTTACTGCATTTGATGTTGCAACGATTACGAAGATTGCTAGCAGCACCCATCCAACAGCGGTGAGGTTCCAACCTGGAAGTGAGAAGCGAGTAAATGAAAGATTTTCTGACGTGTGCACCCACGTAACAGCAAGTACCGCGAAGGTCGCCGCGATTGCGAGCTGTCCAATGAATTTTCCTCGCTTGTGAAGTCCAAGGTTTCTGGAATTACGAATGGATAGCCAGTCGTCAAGAAAGCCGAGAATTCCTGACGCGATAGTTGCCAAAACCGCCAGCACGCCAGCTCGAGTAAAAGTGATTGAGGTTCCAACGTGTCCCATTGCGTAACCAATTGCTCCCGCAGCAACAATGATCACTCCACCCATGGTCGGAGTTCCCGCCTTGGCATGATGCGACGAGGGACCATCTTCTCTAATGAGTTGGCCAATGCCACGTGCTTGGAGAACCTTGATCCACAACGGAGTAACAAATAGGGCAATCAAAAACCCGAATCCCCCGGCTTCCATCAAACTAAGCATCTTGTCCTCACTTCACCAATTCTCGGGCAACCACCCGGTCGTCAAACATCAGTTCCACGTCACCAATCGTCTGTGTTGTTTCATGGCCCTTGCCAGCAATAACAACAACATCTCCAGCGTTAGCTAACTGCATTGCTTGACTGATTGCGGCTCTTCGATCACTCTGCACATACGTGACAGAATTCAGTTCACATCCCGACATCACTGCATCAATGATGGCATCAGGAGACTCTGAGCGGGGGTTATCTGACGTAATAATTGTCACGTCAGACAATTGTGATGCCACGCGGCCCATTTCTGGGCGTTTCGAAGTATCTCGTTCACCACCACAACCAAACACCGTGATAATCCGGCTGGTGGGACTGAGTGCACGTACATCATGCAACAAGCGACGAAGTCCCTCCGGTGTGTGGGCGTAGTCAACGATTGCGGTTGTGCTCGCACCCTTTATGACTTCGAATCTTCCAGGAACGTTTGTTACGAATTCCATGGCACCAGCGATTGCTTCATCACTCGCGCCAAGGCTTGAAAGAATGGTCATCGCCATGAGTGCGTTGTCTATGTTGTAATCACCAATGAGAGGTGTGTTCACCAAATGACCTCGCCAGAAGAAGGTAGTACCGGTCAGCGTCTGAACAATCTCAGAAGCATCACTTCGACGTACTTCGCTCACGGCAAGTTGCGTTTCTTTCGCGAGTCGCTGGCCATAGGAGTCGTCACACCAAATCACACATCGCTGTGCGAATTCACGTGTGAACAACCTTGCCTTCACCGCGAAGTATTCATCCATTGAACCGTGGTAATCCAAGTGGTCGTGACTCAGGTTCGTGAATGCAACAACAGCGAATGCCAGCCCTTCAACCCGAGCTTGATCGATAGCGTGACTCGAGACTTCAAGCGAGACAACTGACCTCGGCTTCGATGGGTCGAAGCCATCAACGATTGCCTTCAGAGAACGCATGAGTTCTGGCGCATCAGGCGTTGTTCGCTCATTGGTGAGCGTGCCGATGTTTCCACCGTTCCATGAGATCGCACGTGCCAAGTCACCAACAATTGTCGTAACACTGGTTTTGCCGTTGGTTCCAGTAACGCCAACCAATTCACAACGCAGCTGCGGATTTCCTGTAACTACAGATGAAGCATGCGCCAGTAGTCCACGAAGTAGGGACTGAGCAACGCAGATGACCGGAACTTCAAGCTTGAGTTCTTCGGTACTCACCACGCACACTGCCCCGTTAGCCACCGCATCTTTCGCGTACTTCGACCCATTTTCAGAGGTTCCGTTCATGGCAAAGAACACTGAACCCGGCGTGCAGCTACGTGAATCTATCTCCACACTGGTTACTTCGATGCTCGCAGTGCGGGCATCGAATGAGAAGTCATCAAAGACGTCACCGAGTTGCATCACGTCACGTCCGATGAAATCTTTGCGCCCTTGCCAGTGAGTGGCTTCTGAACAGCACCATTGGATGGAATGCCGTAGTGGCGAAGGGCGTACGACATGACTTGCTGGAAAATTGGCGCCGCTACTACTCCACCAAAGATCGCTGATTGTGGTCGCTGAATAATGACGATCATTGAAAGCACCGGATTGTTTGCGGGAGCAAATCCGACAAAGCTTGCGTTGTACTGACCAATAAGAAGTTTGGCTTTGCCAGGGTATGGAATTGTTGCGGTTCCTGTTTTGCCCGCAACGCTGTAGCCAGGAATAATTGCATTGGTACCCGTACCCGCAAGAACCACTTGTTGGAGCATTGAATTAAGCGTCTGAGCAACCGATGGGGACATGACAACGCGGGTTGCGCTTGGCGCTGTGGCTTTCACTGATCCATCTGGGTTGACAAATCCGCGAACGAGTTTTGGTTGAATGAAGACACCATTGTTCGCAATGACGTTGTACGCGTCGAGCACTTGAATTGGGGGCACGGCGTCAACTTGGCCAATCGGAAGTGAAACTTGGTCACTCGCATACCAAGTCGAAGCGTTCACCAGTAGCCCTGAAGTTTCACCAGGAAAGTCGATGGCAGTTTTTTGGCCGAAGCCCATTCGCTCAACCTGTGCGAGGAGTCCATTGACTCCCACCAGTGTTCCAATTTTGTATGTTCCAATGTTTGACGATTGCGCGAGAATCTGTGTTGCAGTTAGGTGGAGTGTTGCGTGGTTTTCAGCATCGTGAAAGAAGCGTGTTCCAACTACGACGCTATTTGGAACTGTGAAAACGGTTGTGGGAGTAACGAGACCTTGTTGCAGCGCCGCGGAGAATGTCACAAGCTTGAAAACAGAACCTGGTTCGTAGGCCTGGGCGAAGGGAAGGTTGTTGATGGTCTGCTGGATGCCTGGAACACCAACGTCCTTGCCCCAGGCTGGGATTGGTCCAAGCACTCCAGGGTTTGTCTTCGTATTAACGAGAGAAACATTGGCGAGAATTTCGCCAGTTTTTACATCCATCACAATTGCAGTTCCAGTAATCCCACCGGTTGCTTGCAATTGCTTCGCTACAGCGCGTTCGGTCACAAATTGAAGTGCAGTGTCGAGAGTGAGCTCCAGTCCTATACCGGGCTTTGCAGCACGGATAACTGTGGTGCGAGAACTTGGGAGATTAACTCCTGACGTTGATGTGAGTTCACGCGTTAGCCCATTTTGTCCCGCTAGGAGTTTTTGATACGCGTATTCGAGGCCTACAGATCCAGCCCCAGAAGCATTCGTTCCACCGAGTGTTGCCAGAGCCAGTTGATCATTCGGGTAACTGCGAACCGAGGAATCCTGTACGACAATTCCCGGCAGATACATGGATCGAAGTTTTCTACCAGAAGCTAAATCGAGCGAATTATTAAGTACGACGTAACCACTCTTTTTGGAAAGCAAAGGTATTAGTTTTTCGACTGGGACCTTAACAATCGATGTCATTACAGCGGCTTGGTTGACAGGGTCTTTAATTTGAAAGTCATCAGCAATCACAAGAGATGTTGGTCTAGAAACAGCGAGAATCTGTCCGTTGCGGTCATAGATTCCCGCACGCAGTGCTGTCGTGGTGACTTTTTGGCTCACCTGTGATGAAGAAATCTTTGAATACATCGCGTGTTGGAAAACTTGAAGCTGAATCACACGAAACGAAAGGAGACCAAAGATTCCAACAAAGAGTGCGACAAGAATAATCAGGCGATTTGGTGAAGGGCGCCGTCCCGGTCCTTGTGGACTACGGGCAGAACTACCTCTTTGAGTTCGAGTGCGTGAGTGTGTTGAAGTTTGGTGGGTGCTCACCGGATCGTCCTTGATGTAGCCGGTGCACTACCAGAGAACTTCGGCAGCGGCAAAGGCGCATCAAGCGACGTTGAAGGAACCTGAACCACGACAACAGGCGCAACAAGGTGGAGCTCGCCTGCCTGTGCAGCAATCTGGCTAGGCGCAGCCGTATTTGTCATGGTGCCAACTTGCACTGCGTAGTTTGACTGTTCTTGCAATAACTGACTCTTCAGTTGGTGAATTTCAATCTGACGACTTGAAACCAGCATGCTGCCAGATAGTGAAAGAAGAATGGCGACCATCACAACTAGCGCAGAACGACGCGATGTTGAAGTGCCCTTCCAAACTGTGACTACGACTCGACGACGTGTCCCCTTAGCGCGGTGTGCCGGTCGACGTGTGGCGGGCTTGGTGTTAGGGCGAACGCGCTCGCGAGTTTCAACGCGACGTGGAAGGGTGATGACGCTCATGCTGGCAACTTTCTTGCCACACGAAGTCGAGCGGACCTGGCACGAGGGTTTGATTCAATTTCTGAAGATGAGGCGAGTTGTGCGCTGGCCTTAAAGACTGTGACGCTTGCTACAGCACCACAAACACACCCGAGAGCCACTGGGCACTTGCAGCCACCGGTTCCTGCTTCGTGTAGAACTGACTTAACAACACGATCTTCGCCGGAGTGATACGAAATCACCGCCAGGATGCCATTGGCGCTCAGAATTTCAAGTGCGGCATCGAGACCTTCACTCAATTGCTCTTCTTCAGCGTTCACAGCAATTCGAAGTGCTTGGAATGCCCGAGTAGCCACGTGTCCACGGCGACGGGCAGCCATAGGAACTGCTCGCTCAACGGCCTCAGTGAGTTCGTCAGTGGTTTTTGGCTGACGTTCAATTACCGACTTGGCGATTGAACCAGCAAATCGATTCTCACCGTTGTCACGAAGGAGTCGAGCAAACTCGTGCTGGTCAATGCGAGTGATGTATTCAGCTGCTGTCTCACCCTTCGTAGGGTCCATTCTCATATCGAGTGGAGCGTCCGCACGGAAAGAAAATCCTCGACTTGATTCATCAAGTTGGTGCGAAGAAACTCCGAGGTCCATGAGCACACCAACAATTGGTGCACCATTTACAAAGTCAGACTGAGCGTTAACAACTTCCTTCATCTCAGCGAAGGTGGCGTCAACTATGCAGACGCGGTCTGCAAATTGCTCGAGGCGCTTCGCTGATGCCTCACGTGCTTCTGGGTCACGGTCAATGCCAATGAGTCGAAGCTGCGGTGCTGCAGTCAATAAAGCAAAAGCATGTCCGCCTCCACCCAGAGTGGCGTCAATAACCACTCCAGTGCTCGCACTGGATAGCAACTCAACAATTTCTTGTTCGAGTACTGGTTGGTGGTAGTTACCCTGGGCCATCTGCAGCCTTGCAATCGAAACAACAGGAGAGAGGGCGGAGGAGGTGTCCTCTCCTGTTCTAACGATTGAAAGGCTGCGCATGGTCCGCGGCCGGTACTGCTTGTAATCCCCTCTCACTTAATTTCTGCCTTGCTTGAAGATCGCTTCCGCTGAGCTGACCATCTGGTTATAGATGTCAGGATTCCAAAGTTCGATGTGATCAAGCACACCCACAATGAGGACTTCGTCGACGAGATTTGCGTATTCACGAACAGCTGGTGGAACGGCGAAACGACCTTGCTTGTCGAATTCAGCATCAGAAGATTGACCAGCCCAGTAGCGAAGTAGGCGACGCTCTTCAGCTCCACCGTTTTTTTCACTCGAGCGCATTTCTGCGGCACGGCGATCAAATTCTCCAGGAGTCCACAGTGCAACACACTGCTCATCGTTTGGGCTTAGGTGTCCGCCACGTTCAAATTCAGAACGGAACTTTGCGGGCAGGATGAGTCGACCTTTTGCATCCAGCGTGTGCTGAAACTGGCCAACAAAACTAAGCATTTCGGTCCTCCACCTAATGAGTCACCACTTGCCCCCACTGCGTCCCACATTACACCACAATGCTCCACATTGTTGCAAATCGTGGCATTTTTCACCATAAATCTCCCCAAAACAGGGTCGCTTTTCGAGTCGGGACGTGAGGGGTTCAGATCAGGTTTGGGGTAGTTCGAGATTGACCCTAGGCGCGCAGGAAAAGCTGGCGAACCAGCCAAGGGCCGCTGATTCTGGCTAAATCCCTAGTCAGTGCTTCAGAATCGTTGAGTCCAATGGACCCCGTGGTTTGATGCGTAATCGACTGCACAAGCCCCGGTGGGGTTTCTCGTAAAACGGAAATGACTTCTGAGGAGACGTTGGCGTGGATCACCGAGGAAAGAAATGTGCCCTCTCGCACACGCCACTGAGTCACACCGACGGTTTTCTTGCCTTCAATAAAAAGCTCTCCTGGGCCCTTGCCGGCAAAGCACACAACGCGGTGCGAAGCGTCACCTTCTAGCGGACCTTGATGAATTGAAACAGACTTGGTGACGTGCGCTTCGAGCGCCTCTTTCCACCATGCACCTGCAGTTACCGAGGACACATGAACATCAGGGCTCCAGCGTGGATCGCCAGCTGGGATCCACCAGTCAATCCAGATGTCGTCAGGTTGAAGTAGGACCATTCCCCCACCACCGCGTCTGCGACGAATCTCAAGGTCTGACGTTTTTTCAAGGTCCAAAAGATCGACGGACTGGCTTGAGCCGAGTACCAACGTTGGCTTTTCGAGTCGAACAACAAACATCGTTGGCTCTTTAACTCGACGAAGAACGTCGTAGTCGTACAGCTCTTCTAGTTCGCTCACGAGGCGCGAGGAAGAAACGGCGCCCAGAGCGGATCAGGGTTTGGAACGTGACGCCAGCGCCACCACGGGCCGTCAGGAATACGAGGTTGAAAGTGCATGAACCAACCAATCTCTTCAATGAGACGGTCACCCTTTTGCATGTTGTGACGTCGACACGAAGCGACAACGTTTGTCCATTCGTGTTTTCCTCCACGACTGCGTGGAATGACGTGATCAATCGTGTCAGCGTGCTCTAGACAGTACGCACACTTGTTGTTATCTCGAAGTAGCAGTGAGCGTCTGGTCAATGGCGGTGTTCTCACCTTGGTTGGGATTTTCACCATCTCGTGGAGTCGAACAATTGAGGGAATTTCAACAACCATTGTCGCGGAACGACATACCGCAGGTTCTTCGGGGATAGCAATTGGCTCAGCGCGACCAGCGAGCATCAACACAACGGCGCGGCGCTCGCTCACTAGCTGCAGCGGCTCATATGTGGCGTTAAGAAGAAGCACTCGCCCCATACAAAAAACCTACTTCCCCGCCGGCTGTTGAAGTGACCATTTCGCCGCTACAACAACATCTTTAGGGGTTAGCGTCCCATCAATTCCATTAACAGTCGACATTCGAAATTCCCAGTACTTCGCGTCTGGCAGTGGAAGAAAAGGCGCACGGCGCCACCAGCTCTTCCTTCGAAGTCGAAGTCCTGCGCGCGCAATGACCACAGTGTCTAGGGGGTGGCGAAGCAGATAGCGACCGAGGCCCCGTGGCCAGTACGAAGTCATATGCTTGCCCTTCTTCCAACGAGTGCGGCGCCAAGCAGTGGGCCCTCATCACCTAGTCCTGAGCGTTCAATTTTTAACCGATCGCTGTACTGAAGTCTGGCTACTGAGCGTGCAGCCTTGGTCGCCGCGTCAAAGAATTCATCTCCAAATCCGAGCGCCACAGATCCTGCGACGTAGCAACTCGAGACATCGAGCACCGAGCACAGTGAGCCAATTCCTCGACCCACCAGTTCTGCGGTCCGAGCACGAGTTTCGCTGCTGGCATCCTTGGGAGATTTGCCCGTCATGGCTTCAATGGCCCATCCTGAAGCTTCTGCTTCTAGACATCCCCTTGCACCACAGGAACACAGATTTCCATCTGGAACGACGTTTATGTGGCCAACATGTCCAGAGTTTCCTGTTTCACCGTCGAGCAGTTTTCCGTCAATAACAATGCCACCACCAATGCCGGTTGAAACAACCATTGAAATGTATGAAGCGTCATTTTTCGCTGCACCGTATTCGCCCTCTGCGAGTGCGAGGGCGCGTGCATCGCCATCAACAAAAGTTTTGACTCCAGTCTTAGATTCAAGTTCAGAGCGAAGAGGGAAATTACGCCACTGAGTGATGTTTAGTGGTGAAACAGTTTCGCCGCCTCTGGTCATTGGTCCAGCGCAGCCAACTCCGAGATAAGCAACATCTTTAGATTTTTGAAGTTGCTGCAACATTGCAACAATTGGTGTAACTAGATCGTTTCCAAGCTCATTGACGAATAGTCGCTCTCGAATAAGAATTGTTCCATCAGCGCCAACTAAGGCTCCGTCTATTTTGGACGCACCAATGTCAAGCGCTAGGCACGGAGCGGCGTTGTCGCCGGCTCCGGTAGGGCTCATTCGCTTCTGCGGCGTTGGCGTGACAACCAGTCACGAAGAGAGTCAATTCGAGGACCCACACTCGCATGAGCATCATCACCACGTCCAGGACGAGTGATGTCGCGCCAAGAGGCACGACCCATAAGACGCGCACTGCGCTCAACGACAACGGCTGAGAAGAACATCAGCGCGACGCCAGCGAGGCTGAGCAACATCGAAGTAGAAAGAAAGACCAGCAAAAGGGCGAGACCGGCAATGAAGCCAGCAATCCCCCAGCGAACTCGGCGTCCACCGTGCGAATAAATGTTGGTTTGCTCAACCTTTTCTTTGAAGCGTGGATCTTGCTTTGAAAGGGAGTCTTCTAGTTCGGCCAGGATCCGCTGTTCGTGCTCTGATAATGGCATCGCGACTCCTTCTGACTAGTTCCTACGTATCGTACCGTGTAATCAAGCATTTCGCACATTTCGAGTCATGGGGCTAGCCTTCATCCACTTTTATTTTTAAGGAAAATTGTGACTTCACAGACTCTTAATGTTGCAGTGATCTGCACCGGAAACATCTGTCGCTCCCCCATGGCCGAAGTAGCGCTCAGAGACCTCATCGCCAAAGACGCCCTTCTCTCTAGCCGCGTGAACGTAACAAGTGCTGGGACCGCGAACTGGCACGTTGGCAGCGAAATGGACGAACGTGCTCGTGCGGCGCTTGACCGTGCAGGACTCACCCAGGAAGGAACACTCGGGCAATTCGCGAGTGGTGACTATCTAAATGAACACGACATTGTTCTTGTTATGACCCGAGAGCACGTGCGCGATGTTGAACATCGCTTGACTAATCCAAGTACGCAAGTTGTCCTTGCTCGAAACCTTCTCGATGGCCCTCGTGACCTTGACGTGGCTGACCCGTATTACGGGACCGACAAAGATTTTGACGACTGCTTAGCGCAACTTACAGAATGTGTCCGTCAGTTGACATTGGTACTTCGTCAGCGCGTGGCGTAAGGCTCTTTCGAAGCTGCAACTCTGGCAAAGTAAATGAAAGAGCTAGCGCTAATAAGCCAAAAGGTATAGACCAGATATACATTCCGGCGATCGTTGTAGAAAGTGCGTGGGCAATTTCATTAAACACTTGCTTTGGAAGGTGCTGAAGAAAGTGTGGAGTCCAGCTCGCGGCTGAACTTGCGGCCGCTCCTGGCGGAAGTCCATGGACGTCTGCTGCGAGTGCTTTAGGAAGTTGGTTAGCGAACAGGGCGCCAAATACTGCAGTTCCAAATGACCCGCCGATTGACCTAAAGAAGTTTGAACCGGCGGTTCCGGCTCCAATGTCTTCTGGAAGCACAGCGTTCTGAACAGCAGTTGTGAGAATCTGCATAACTAAACCGAGGCCCATGCCAAAGACGACCATGAAGAATGCAATCATCCACGACGAAGTGCTGACACCAATAAATGAGAAGAGCCATAGCCCCAATGTCATGAGTGCTGTTCCGGTAATTGGGAATGGACGATATCTCTTTCCCTTCGAAACCATCTGCCCAGCAAAAATTGAGGTGGTAAACAGTCCGGCCATCATTGGCACCAGTCGAAGTCCCGACATAGTTGGAGAAATCAATCGCACGTCTTGGTAGTAGAGCGGCAAGAAAACCATGGCACCGTACATGGCAAAGCCAACGACAAAACCAATCGCTGAAGCTGAGAGAAACACTTTGTTCTTGAAGAGTCGTGGAGAGAAAATTGGCTCGACTGATCTACGTTCAATAAAGACACAAGCGCCTGCTGAAAGCAAGCCAAGGGCCACGAGAGCAATCGAACGCCAAGAACTCCACGGGAATGAAATGCCACCGAGAGAAGTAAAGAGGATCAACGCGGTTGCGGAGATGCTCAGTGTAAAAATTCCGGCGTAGTCAATGGTGTGCTGAACTCGCGCTTTTGAACTTGGCAAAAAGGCTGCGCATGCGGCAAGTGCGGCGATTCCAAGCGGAATGTTTACAAAGAAAATCCAGCGCCATGAGGAGTAGTCAACAAGCACTCCTCCAAGCAGTGGCCCGACAATTGTTGAAGTTCCAAACACTGCACCAAACCAACCGGCGTATCTTCCGCGATCGCGAGGCGGAATTACGTCGGCCATCACTGCCTGAGCCCCGACCATGAGCCCACCACTGCCCAGACCTTGAAATGCACGGAAAAAAACTAACTGCAACATGCTGTGGGCAATGCCACAAAGCATCGAACCGACTAAGAAGATAACAATCGCAGCCTGAAAATAACCTTTACGACCGTGCAGGTCGCCAAGCTTGCCCCACAGGGGCGTTGTGACAGTTGTTGCGAGCAAGTACGCCACAACTACCCAACTGAGGTGGCTAGCACCGTGAAGGTCGCCAACAATGGTTGGAAGGGCTGTCGAGACAATTGTTGAATCGAGTGCTGAAAGAAACATCCCCATCATCAGTGCGCCAAGAACAAAGTTCAGGTCACGTTTGTGAAGTATTGGGACGAGCGTCTGATCAGTCATTGGTTAATCCTTTGAGATTAGAGACAGTCTAGAACACCCTTGTGAAATTTGTTACAACCTATGTAATCTCTTTAGAAGACAAGATTGAGGACATATGAAAACCAAGCTCACCGAACTACTAGGCATTGAGTACCCCATCATGCTCGCGGGGATGGGTGGGGTCTCCTACTCGGCACTCGCTGGTGCTGTTTCAGAAGCTGGTGGCTACGGATGCCTTGGTGCTTCAACAATGTCAAGCGAACTCCTCGCCGAAGAAGTCGCCGCCACCAGAGCACTCACATCAAAGCCTTTCGGTGTTGACCTTCTCACCGCATTTCCCGACAGCCTCGTTCGCAACGTGGAAATCCTTATTGAAGGTGGAGCCACGACATTCGTTGCGGGACTCGGAGTGCCTAGTCACGTTGTTGAGATGTGTCACAAAAGTAATGTTCTGGTCGTTTCAATGTGCGGAAAAGTTGAACACGCCAAGCGCGCACTGGATGCTGGTTGTGACGTAGTCGTAGCGCAAGGAACCGAAGCAGGTGGCCACACCGGTCTTGTTGCAACAATGCCACTAGTGCCAATGATTGTTGATGCAATGAACGGCGCAATCCCGGTGGTAGCTGCTGGTGGAATCTTTGATGGACGAGGACTGGCTGCTGCACTAAGTCTTGGTGCTGATGGCATCTGGGTCGGAACTCGTTTCATTGCGACACCAGAAGCTCGAGCACTTCCTGGCTACCAGGACAAAATGATCGCCAGCAAGGAAGACGGAACCACTATCTCTAAGGGATTTAGTGGAAAGCCAATGCGTGTGATGAAGAACAAGACGTCTGACATGTACGAAGCCGATCCATCGCTTCTCAAGAAGTTCCCTGAGCAGCTCATGCAGTCACTCGGAAACGGAACATTCCACCTTGGAGCAGGTAACGACGCAGTTGGTGTCGACCCAGACCTCGAGGGCTACCCCGCTGGTCAAGCGGTTGGCGCAATTACTTCACTCATCCCAGCTGGGGACATTGTCCGCTCGATGGTGAAAGAAGCGCAAGCAGTTATTTCGAAACTGCCGCGCGATTAATTTGCGCTGATTCCTACGGGACAGCTCACACCAGTTCCACCTAGACCGCAGTACCCATTTGGATTAGCAATCAGGTATTGCTGGTGGTACTGCTCAGCAATAAAGAACTCTTTAGCTGGTGCAATCTCAGTGGTAATTGAACCATAGTGATTTTCATTCAACGTGACTTGGAATGCACTCGTGATCTCTCGAGCAATTTTCTCTTGTTGCTCATTCACAAAATAAATTGCACTTCGATACTGCGTTCCAATGTCTCCACCTTGGCGAAAACCTTGAGTTGGATTGTGATTCTCATAGAAGCACTTAAGGATTTGTGCGTAAGAGACTTTGCTCGGATCAAAAACAACTTTTACAACTTCAGCGTGGCCTGTTTTGCCGGTGCAGACTTCTTCATATGTCGCGTTAGGGGTAAATCCCCCTTGGTAGCCAACAACGGTGTTCACAACTCCAGGAAGTTCCCAGAACTTACGCTCGGCCCCCCAGAAGCAGCCCATTGCGACAAAAGCAACTTCAGTTCCTGGAATTTCATCAAGGAGCGAGACATTAAAAACAAGATGTGGCATCGAGACTTCAATCGGGTTGAAACGTCCCTTGAGGGCTTTTTCTTCGGAGATCATCTCAGTTGGTGAATGCATATCAACAGATTATGGGAACTATCACCAAGTAGTTCCTTAAGACACAAAAAAATTTGTGACCTAAAGCATTTATCAGGGCTAACCTACGTGGACATGCTGAAAATAGATCATTTAACGAAACGTTACGACGGAACTCTGGCCCTCGATGATCTCGACTTCGAAGTGAAGCCTGGCGTTGTAACCGGTTTCCTTGGACCAAATGGCTCGGGTAAATCAACAACTATGCGACTAATTCTGGGGCTTGACCGCCCCACTAAGGGGTCCGCCACAATCAATGGAAAGACCTATCACGAACTTAAAGCTCCGCTTCGAGAGGTAGGAGCGCTACTTGACGCCAAAGCAATCCACCCAGGACGCACAGCTCGTAATCATCTTCTCGCCCTGGCTGCATCGAACCAAATTAAAAAGTCGCGCGTTGATGAAGTGCTTGAATTCGCTGGCATTGAATCTGTTGCAAATAAAAAAGTCGGTGGTTTCTCTCTGGGTATGAGTCAGCGCCTCGGCATTGCTGGTGCACTACTTGGTGACCCTGAAGTTCTGTTGTTCGACGAGCCAGTGAACGGTCTGGATCCTGAAGGTATTCGCTGGATTAGAGAATTCTTCCGGAGCCTCGCCAACGAAGGTCGCACCGTCTTTGTCAGTTCACACTTGATGAGTGAAATGGCAGTTAGCGCAGACCAGATCATTGTTATTGGCCGAGGAAAATTTATTACTCAAGGCTCAGTCGATGATTTAACTGCAACAGCCCACGGGACTGTTTTCGTGCGTGCCTCCGACATTCATAAGCTCAGATCACTACTCACGGCTAGCGGGGCTGAAGTTCACGAAATCAATGACCAGGGCCTGACTGTCGGTGGCCTCACTTCTGATCAAGTGGGTGGATTGGCGTTTAAAGAAGGCATCACAATCTTGGAGCTGACTCCTCAACGTGCATCACTCGAAGAGGTTTTTATGGATCTCACGGCTGACAGTGTTGAGTACGGTGGCGGAACAATCGGAGTTGCTCATGACTAACGGCGTCACTCTTGTTTCAACAATGAAGGCTGAATGGATCAAGTTCAGAAGCGTTCGCTCCACCATCCTTGGAATGATTGTTTTCATTGTCCTCACTATTGGACTTGGCATTCTCGTCACATCACTGATTCACGCTCACTGGAATTCACCAGGCTCCCAGCGTGACCATCTCACTTTTGATCCAGTATCAACGAGTCTCGTTGGAACCGCACTCGCACAGTTCGCGGTTGGTGTAATCGGGTCATTATTCATTACTACCGAATACACGACCGGATCAATACGAACCACATTGGCAGCCGTACCGAATCGCTGGAAACTAATAATTGCCAAAACTGGTGTATTGAAGATTTCAATGTTGATCGCCAGTGAAGCAGTCTGCTTTGCCGCATTCTTCATTGGCAAAGCAATTTACGGAAACATGGACCCGTCAATTCCGGACACGCTCAGCAATGGCGCTGACCTACGTGCCGTGGTGCTTGGAGGCTTGTACTTGACGCTTCTTTCAGTGATCGGCTTCAGTCTTGGAATGCTTCTGCGCCAAAGCGCAGCAACGATCAGCACGTATGTAGGAGTGGTTCTTGTAATTCCACTAATCCTTTTCTTCTTTCCCCAGAGCATTCAGGATTCGCTGACAAAGTTTGAGCCTTCCTACTTAGGACGAGAAATGATGTCGGTGAATCCCATCGCGAATGGTTTCTCGCCTTGGGTGGCTGCGATGATTCTGGTGATTTACACAGCCGTTCTTTGGGTTTGTGGAATCTTCGTGTTTCAGCGTCGTGACGCTTAGGCATTTACCGCTCTAGGGTGGCGAAATGGAAATTAGCGAAGCACTGAAGACAACTGGCTCAATTCGTGACTACACCGATGAGCAAGTAAGCGACGAAATACTTTTTGACATCATCGACACAGCCAGGTTTGCCCCATCAGGTGGTAACCGCCAAGCGTGGAAAGTAATTGTCGTAAAAGACCCTGGGCAACGCCAGAAGATACGTGACCTTTATCTCGATGCTTGGCACGACTACATCAGCCACATTCTTGCTGGACTCATTCCCTTCTCGCCTCTGGCTAGTGACGAAGATCGACGAGCTGCCCTGGCGCAACGAAGTGCCGCAGAAGCAATTTCCAAGCCTGATGGCTATCCAGAAACATTGCAGAATGTTCCAGTCATGATGGTTATCTGCGCCGACCTAGAAGTACTTGCTGCGCTTGACCGCGATTTGGATCGCTACAAAATCGTTGGTGGCGCTTCGCTCTACCCATTTGTTTGGAACTTGTTGCTCGCTGGTCGAGCACATGACCTCGGCGGAGTGATGACCACAGTTGGAATCAAGAATGAAAAGGCGCTGATGGAAGTGCTTCAGATTCCAAGTTCATTTGCGGTTGCTGCAATCGTCACCATGGGCCACCCCGTGAAACGTCACACCAAGTTGACCAGAAAGCGCGTTGAAGACTTCACAACCATTGACACTTTCAATGGTGAAGTCTTTACGAACTAAGAACCCAAGATTTCTTCGGTATCTTCACCTTGGCGACGAGGACCAGATCTAATCTCAGGGCGCTTACCGTCGATGAGTAGCGGTGTACGCATTGCCTGAACATCTCCACCAGGAGTACTCATCGTTCCGAGGAAGTCACCGTCTGCAATCTGTTTTTGTCCAAATGCGCCAGCCACATCCAAAATCGGAGACATGGGTACGCCTGAGTGGTCGAGTTTTTCTAACCACTCATCAGTTGTGTACTTTTCAAAAATTGAATTGAGCACACTTCGAAGTTGAGTGAGCTCTGTAACCCGGTTGTCGTTTAACTTCCATTCAACATGAGCAGCTAACTCAGGACTAGCGAGAGCCGTGACAAGTTTTTCGTACTGCGAATCGGTGCCGACCGCCAGCAGCAAGTAACCATCTTTTGTTTTCACTGGTCCATAGGGGGCAATGCTCGGGTGATCATTGCCGAGGCGCATTGGATTCACGCCGGTTGCTAGATATCCTTGCGCCTGGTTAACAAGTCCACTCATCAATGATTCAAGCAATGGTGCTTCAAAGTGTCTCCCAGGTTTGCCGGACAACTTGGCAAAGAGCCCAGCTGCCAGGCCGACTGCGCCGTAGAGACCCGACAGCACATCAGCTATCGGTGCGCCAATCTTGGTCGGCTCCCCTTCAGCCGTTCCAGTAACTCCCATAATTCCCGATCGTGCTTGGGCGAGTAGATCAAATGAGGGGTCGTTCGCAACTGGTCCTCCCGATGATGCAGGCGTAATGCTTATCCAAACACAATCTGGGTTGAGCGCTTTCAGTTTGTCAATGTTGAGTGCACGGAGTTGATTCGGAAGAAAATTCTCAACCACCGCATCTGCCTGTTCCACAAGCTTTCCAACGGCAGCAAAATCTTTCGCATCACGTAGATCAGCGACAACATTTCTACGGTGCCGGTTCACTGCCAAGTAATACGTGGCATCATCACCAAATCGCGGAGGGGCAAGCCCACGTACGGGGTCACCTTCTGGTCCTTCAATTTTTATGACATCAGCGCCAAGGTCTCCGACGACCATTGCACAAAGCGGCCCAGCAAGCACACGAGAAAAATCAAGCACACGGACTCCCTCAAGCGGAAGTCCAGTTCCACTGTTGCAAGCTGCAATTTCCCAAGTCATACGATTCTCAGGCAGTCTCGACGAAACGATGCATATGCTCAGCGAGGTCTGTGACGATTTCAAAGCATTCAGGAATGATTGAACCAAGCCTCAAGAATCCATGAGTCATTCCTTCGGCTTCGAGTAGTTCAACCTCAACGCCAAAGTGCTCAAGCAGGCCGGCGTAGGCAACCCCCTCATCTCGTAGTGGGTCGCACTGAGCAACAACCATGATGGCCGGAGGTGAATTCGTTAGGTCATCAGCCATGAGCGGTGAAACTCGTGGGTCCGTGTGGTCTTGGTAACCGTCTAGATACTGAAGATAGTCAGCACGCAATTGGTCATTGTCCAACATAAATCCACGGCCGTATTTATTTGAAGACTCAGTCACAATTTCTGGACCCATTGGTGGATTTATGAGTACTTGGGCGACGATGTTTAGATTCTCATTTCGCGTCTGAGCTGCACCCACCGCGGCAAACGTGCCGCCAGATGAATCACCCAAGACAATCAACTTTGCGTCTTCATGGGCAAATTTTGAAAGGTTCGCAGCAACGTAGCGAAGCGTGTCAATCGTGTCATTAACCCCAGCAGGAAACGGATGCTCTGGTGCCAGTCGGTACTCAATTGCAAGAAACCTCATTTTTGTAGTGGTACTTAATGCACGACAAAGCCAGTCGTGTGTTTCCAAGTCGCCAATACAAAATGAGCCACCATGGAAGTAAACGACCAGTGCTTTGGATTCATCGCCAAGCGGTACGTAGTGGCGCGCCTGAAGCATTCTTCCCTCGAGTGGAAGTACCACATCAGTCACGGACTCCATGGCAATCTCTTCGCCGCGAATAGCTTCAGCGACATTCAAATAGTCACTTCGACGTTTTTCAATGGTCTCGCTCGAATACATGATGGCGGGGTGCTCTCGAACGTACGTCACCATTGCCTCAAGGGCTTTATGAACCATAGAACTGAGCCTACGCAATGAGACGCATTTCTACCAACTACCTTGTGTCCATGAGTTCTCCTACCCCAGACTGGTCCGCAATCTCCAAGCGCAACGCTCGAAGTGTGCAGACAACAATCGGGTGGATCTTCTGGGATCCAGGAGCGGTGGCGCGCTACGAAGCTCTCGGACTTCCAGCGGGTGGTGGCTACATTGCATCACGAGCAGCACCATTCAGTGATGCGGGCCCAGATGCGCTCACGGAGGTCTTTGGTTCAATTTCGCCACTGGGAATCTCGCTCGTGTTTGAAGTACTAAAGACACGAGACAACTTCATGAAGTTTTGGGATGCGAGGAACGAAGCAGTCCTCGAAGGGCTAAAGGAATTCGCTCCAGCAATACTTGACCCACTGATTGAATTTGGACCTCTTCTATGGAACGTTGTGCCAAAGCTTCCGATAGAGAACTGTCGCTTCGCTGCGAGTCACAACACTTTGAGCATTCCAAGTGACAGCGTTCTGTCTGGTTGGCACGCAGTGAATTTTGTTCGCGAATGGAGAGGTGACGTTCACTGGAACATCACCAAAGAAAAGAAACTTTCCGCTGGAGAAGCGTCAGTACTTCACAATGCATGGCTCGGCTACGAGGGTGACTGGCTCTCACTGTCGAGAGGTAATTCACAAGAAAGCATCGATGCTTCGTGGAAGCTCCTTGAAGAAAGAGGGCTCGCAGCTGAGCGCGTAGTAACTAAAGAAGGTTTAGCGCTGCGTCAAGAGATCGAAGACGAGACCGACACCAAAACGTCTCTCGTCTGGGAACTAGTTGGTCAAGAGAACTCAGTTCGATTCGCTGAGTTGTTTGAACCGCCATGCGTTGATCTGCTTAAGCGAGTGGACATTACGGCTGGGCCGAATTATCAGCCTGCTTCAAGAATTCACTGAGCAACGCAGTACTCCAAATTGGAGCGGACGACCGGGCTCGAACCGGCGACCTCGACCTTGGCAAGGTCGCGCTCTACCAACTGAGCTACGTCCGCGTGGTGGGTTCAATACTAGCCGACCAACTAGGAAAAGGAAAAATCTTTACGGGGCTGGCGAAGAGGCAATAAACGCTTCGACTTCTTCTCGCAAATAATCACGAAGCTTAGAAATATCTGGCATTGCTTCAGCGCAACCATAGATTCCGAATTCTAAATATTCTTCAAATCCGAGAACGGTGATGTTGAGTGCGAATGGGCCAAATAACGGACCCACCGGAGCTGCCGAGGCGACACGGTGACCACTCAGCCATAGAGGAAGAGGTGGCCCAGGCACTGAAGAGATCATGACGTTGGCCATTGGTGGAATCTTGTTAAACAGTCCGAAATTATGAATCAGCTTTCCACCGATCGCTAGAAGCGTTGGCCCCAGAGATTTAGTGATGTTTTGCAACATCTGCGCTCCGGCTTGGCGCTGCACTCCTACAGTTTTTTTCGAGTCGGCTGAAATTGCCTTGATTCGCTCTTCAGGATCATCGATGTTGGTGTGCAGGCGCACCAGCATGCCTGAAATCTGATTTCCCAGCGCTGCAGCTTCACCTTCTCCACGAACATTGATTGGAACAAATGCAATCAAATCTTTCTTGAGCGTTTCGCCGCGATCTTCTAGCAATCTACGAAGCGCACCACTCGATACCGCCATTACAAAGTCAGTGACCGATGCCCCTCTTGACTTTGCCGCCCTCTTCGAATCAGCCAGTGAAACCTGGAGGCGGTGGAATTCTTTTTCGGTTCCAGATGCTGCATTAAGTGACGTTCTCTTTGCTTCAAATAGTGAAGGCTGGTCCGGAGTTGCTTTGTTCTTTCGACGAAGAATTGCAACCCTGACTACTGCACGAACAATTGTGTAGAGGCGAGCAAACCAGGAGCGAACGTTTCTAATGGCGAGCGTTGGATCTTTGCGAATTTTTCCTATGCCTTGGCGAAGCAGTCCAAAGGAAGTAGTTACCGTTTCGTCTTCGACTTCTTCTGGCTTTGGAGCTGGTGGTCGCACTTCTGGAGAAATATCAAACAAACTTGCGAATGTTTCTGCACCTGAAACTCCGTCGGCGAGGGCGTGGTGAACTTTCAGAGCAACTGCTGCCCTGCCGTCTTGCATGCCTTCAATGACCAGAAGTTGCCAGAGAGGTCTCTTTGGCGAAAGTTGTTGCGACAAGAACTGAGAAATCAACTCATCAAATTGATCAGGAGTACCAGGTGCTGGAAGCGCAACTCTGATTACGTGCTTTTCAATTTCAATCTTTTTCTCATTAACCATGATTGGCCAGGTCATATCAAATGGTGCACGTACGAGTCGCTGGCTAAGGACAGGGATCTCGTGAAGTCGAGCTTCGATGTTGTTGCGGATTAATTCGTAGCGTTCCTTGGGGTCGGCAACGTCACCGAATTCGAGTTCAACAATGGCTCCGATGTTCATTGCCGAACCAGGAACTTCTAGAAGAACAAATGCGCTGTCGAGCGGATCAAGAAATTGTGTCATCGTCCCGTGCTCCCAAATCCACCTTCGCCCCGTGTTGCTTCGGGGAGTTCATCGACAAGGCTAAACGACACACTCGGAACCGCAAGAATTACTAGCTGCGCTATTCGGTCACCCTTTTTAACTTCGTAGTCATTTGTTGGATCAAGGTTGACCATTGCAACCTTTAACTCTCCGCGGTAGCCAGAGTCCACGAGCCCAGGGGCATTCGAACACGTAACCCCGTGCTTTGAAGCCAGACCACTACGAGGAAGAACGAAGCCACCATGGCCCTGTGGGATGGCAATAGCGACACCTGTTCCGACCATGGCCCTGCCACCTCCTGCCTTTAACACTGCGTCTTCAATCGCAACGAGGTCGCATCCAGCGTCACCTTCATTTGCGTATTTAGGAAGAACGGCATCTGGGTGAAGTGCCTTGGCAAGAATTTCCATAGGGCGAAGGCTACCCGTCACCGCACCCTTGGGGTTGTCAACTATTAGTAGTGTCGCAATGTGCTGGTTTGGATGGACTTAGAAATGACGGGGCTTGAGCCCTCGCGCCACGTCATTGTGGAAATTGCCACATTGATTACCGATGACCACCTAAACATTGTCGCTGAGGGACCAGATCTCGTGCTGCACGCATCACCTGAAGAGCTCAGTGAGATGGGCGACTTCGTAACAGAGATGCACAAGAAATCTGGACTACTTCCATTGATTGAAGCCTCGACAATCACTTTGGCCCAGGCCCAAGAGCAAACTCTCTCTTTTATAAAGCAGCACATCAGCGAACCACGAAGCGTTCCCCTATGCGGAAATTCAATTGGAACCGATCGACGATTCCTCCAGGAGTACATGCCCGAGCTTGAAGCGTTCCTGCATTATCGAAACATTGACGTTTCCACGCTTAAAGAGCTTGCTCGACGCTGGCACCCAGAAGTACTGGCATCAGTTCCTGATAAAGCCACGTCTCACCGAGCTCTCGACGACATCAGAGAATCGATTGCTGAACTAGTCCATTATCGCAATACCATGTTCCCTACACCGGAGAAATAAAAATGTCAGACACCGTACTTTCAATTCAAGAAGCCACTGCTCAAATGACCGCTGCTGGTCAAATGTTCGAAATAGAACGCGCCACGGTTAAGGGCGTTGAGATGAACGTCTGGAAGAACGCACCACAAACAATGGCTCAGGTTCTTGGGATGTCGCTCAACCACAGTGCTAAAGAATTCTTGGTTTACGAAGATCAGCGCTACACCTTCGAAGAGCACTACCGCGCAGCAGCAACACTCGCACAGAGGTTTATTGATCTTGGAATTAAGAAGGGCGACCGCATCACCATTGCATCGCGCAACTTGCCCCAGTGGGTCATGAGCTTCTGGGGTGCAATTCTCTCTGGTGCGGTGGTGGTTCCCCTCAACGCCTGGTGGACCACTGACGAACTGGAATACGGACTAAGCGACTCAGGAACTTCAATCGCCATTGTCGACGAAGAGCGCTTTGCGCGTATTTCACCTTTTATGGATTCACTTCCAGAACTCACAACTGTGATTGTTCTCAATGACAATCCGAAAAAGCCGCTAAACCTCGCCAACACAAATTCACGAGTGGCAGTCAAGAGCTTTGAAGAAGTACTCGGAACTGTTGATCCAGCACAAACCCCTCCAGAAGTTCCTATGGACACCGATGACGACGCGACAATGTTCTACACCTCTGGTACAACCGGCAAGCCAAAGGGTGCAGTAGGAACACACCGCAATGCTCTTTCCAACATGATGAGCTTGTTCTTCGTTGGACAGCGCGCCACACTTCGCTATGGCAACGCCAATCTTGACGATGATGGCAATCCGGTGCAGGGTTCAGCAATGCTAAACATTCCGCTTTTTCACGCAACAGGGTGTCTAGCCACAATGCTCGTGAACACCGCTTCGGGCGGAAAGCTTGTCCTATCGCACCACTTTGATCCGACCTTGGCATTAGAGATGATCCAGAACGAAAAAATCACTCAAATCGGTGGCGTTCCGGCAATTGCGATGCAACTGCTCGATCACCCAAACTTCGCTGACTACGACACTTCGTCAATCCGCTCAGTTTCATACGGTGGAGCACCACCACCACCTGAACTTGTAAAGCGCATTCGAGCCGCATTCCCTAAGGCCCAGCCTGGAAATGGATACGGCCTCACTGAAACGTCGGCTGCGGTTGCTCTAAACAATGGCGCTGACTACATTGCCAAGCCTGCGAGCTGCGGGCCGGCAGTTCCAACGTGTGAAGTTGCAATCGTGCCTGAAGACTTTGAAGGTGACGAGCCAAGCGCAGATCTTCCAAAGGGTCCAGAGGTTCGTGGAGAGCTATGGATCAAGGGTCCAAATGTTGTCCGTGGTTACTGGAACAAGCAAGAAGCAACCGACAAGGCCTTCACTAAGGGCTGGTTGCACTCTGGCGACATTGCACGTATTGACGAAGAGGGATTCATCTTCATTGTTGACCGTGCGAAGGACATGATTATTCGTGGTGGAGAAAACGTGTACTCAGTAATTGTTGAGGCCGCAATCTTTGAGCACGCAGATGTTGCCGACTGCGCAGTAGTTGGTGTTCCTCACCCATCACTTGGTGAAGAAGTCGCTGCAGTGATTGTTCTTCGACCTGGAAGGGTTATTGAGGGTGAAGAAATCTCACGCCACGTGGCCCAACGCCTTGCGAAGTTCCAAGTTCCGACAAAGGTGATCTTTCGAACCGAACCACTTCCGCGTAATCCTCAGGGCAAAGTTCTAAAGAGAGAACTACGCGACAGCATTCTCGACTAAAGATTCATACTTTAATACTACTTCTGGTAGTATTAAAGTATGAAAATAAGTATGAGCTTGCCAGATGAAGATGTCCGATTCCTCGACGCTTATGCAGAAGAAAAGGGTCTCGCCTCTCGTTCGGCCGCGCTCCACAAAGCTGTACGCCTACTTCGAGCCAATGGGCTTGCTTCTGCTTATGAATCTGCATGGTTGGAGTGGAATGAAGAATACGAAGCATCCTGGGACGCAACATCCAGTGACGGGATTCTCTAAGTGCAACGCGGCGAAATCTATTTAGTAAATCTTGAGCCAGCGCTAAGTGGTGAAGCCAACAAGCAACGCCCAGCTGTCATTGTCAGTAACGACGGAGCCAACAGTTCTGCTGAGCGAAATGGCTTTGGTGTGATCAGTGTTGTTCCCGTAACTTCCAACGTAACTCGAATTCACCCTTTTCAGGTGCTGTTAATGGCAGAAGCGACTGGCTTGAGTGTTGATTCAAAAGCCCAAGCTGAACAAGTTCGCTCGATTTCAGTGAAGAGACTCGGTTCGCCAATTGGTGAAGTGCCCCAGAACGTCATGGAAGCAATCGACGAAGCCCTTCGGATACACCTAGCGCTGTAATTTTGTTCTGAGTAATAAAAAAGCGGCCGCTCGAAAGCGGCCGCTTTTTTATTGGTAAAAGAATTACTTGTTTGGCTGTGGTGTTACGCGTAAGTAGTCCTTGAGCTTCTTGAAGCCCTTAGGGAACTTAGTTACAGCGTCTTCGTCACTGATTGAGTTAACGATAATTACATCTCCACCATCAACCCAGTTAACTGGAGTTGCTACTGAGTAGTTTGCAGTCAACTGAAGTGAGTCAAGTACACGAACAACTTCGTCGATGTTTCGACCAGTTGATGCAGGGTAGGTAAGAGTTAGCTTTACTTTCTTGTCTGGCCCAATAACGAACACGCTGCGAACAGTGAGTGTGTCGTTTGCGTTTGGGTGGATCATGTCGTAAAGGTTTGCAACAGTCTTTGACTCGTCACCAATAAGTGGGAAGTTAAGAGCTGTGCCCTGAGTCTCAGCAATGTCTGCCTTCCACTTGTCGTGTGAAGCAACATCGTCTACTGAAACACCAATGATCTTGGTGTTGCGCTTGTCGAAGTCAGCCTTACGAGCTGCAAAGCCACCAAGTTCGGTAGTGCAGACAGGTGTGAAGTCCTTAGGGTGTGAGAACAAGATGCCCCAGCCGTCGCCGAGCCATTCGTGAAAGTTGACTGTTCCTTCGGTGGTCTCCGCGGTAAAGTCCGGGGCCACGTCACCAAGACGAATCGCCATTTGATACTCCTTCGAGTGAAAAACTCAGTCCTTTGACTGAGTTCCTTTACTGTAGTGGATATATCTGAATTGTTGCAAATGTCTATGGGATTTGTAGGTTATTGCACGCAGAGCCTCAAAACCCTGTGAAACTAGAGGAATGTCCGAATCGCAGAACCCGACTGTTGCCGCGTTTGACCTAGATGGAACACTCAGCGAAGGTGGGAGCGTCGTTCACTGGTTGCGCTTTATTGCGGGCACACGTGCCACCTATTCAGCCGGACTTTCACTTATCACTCCCCTCACTATTGGCGCAATCAAAAGTGGTTCAGCCGCCGACAACGCAAAAGAACGTTTATTTCACAAACTTCTTGCGGGTAGAGATGTCACTGAAGTTCAGGCAAGGTCTCGAGAGTTCATTCTTCACCACTTAGAAACCAATGGCCGCGCTCACGTGATTGCACGCTTGAGATGGCACCTCGATCAAGGCCACAAGGTGGTAATTGTTTCTGCATCACCTCAGCTCTACGTCGATGTTGTTGGCGAAACGTTTGGGGCGAACGGCGGATGTGGAACTCGACTTGGAGTTGACGCGAGAAACAAACTGACCGGAATGTATTTAGGGAAGAACTGTCGTGGCTCAGAGAAAATTCGCCGCCTCAACGAATGGATTTCAGAGCAGGGCTTTGCTTCTAAGCCAGTGGTCTACGCGTACGGAAACTCACGGGGCGATCTAAAGATGCTTACCAGTGCTGATCACGGCTACGACTGCGGCAAGCTCGGTCGCTTCGGTGCGCTGAAGAACTTCAGTCGCCTCGAGGCGTAACTACTGCTCGATTGAAGAAGAAATTTCTACGATGCCGCTTTCGCGACCTTCGTAGATAATCTGCATCGAAGCAGCTTGTTCCTTCCAAGAAATAACGGTTGATCCACGTTGGTCAACAATGCCAACGTTGATGTCGTAGACACCGTCGAGCAATGGAAGCTGGGCAATATCAAGACCAATGCGATTTGACCCTTGCTTCAAATTGACTGGCGAACCCTGTGGGTCGCTTCGACTCACCAGCAGTCCGGTGCGAGTAAAAATTTCAAACATGAAGTTTCCGCTGTACGCCTGCTCAGCG
>Ga0208497_1000201_pt1 | contig 32668 bp, 50 predicted proteins | sample CryBogCBE25Aug07_FD_184555 | JGI IMG/M metagenome (GOLD analysis project Ga0208497, IMG submission 184555) | Freshwater microbial communities from Crystal Bog, Wisconsin, USA - CBE25Aug07 (SPAdes) | ecosystem: Environmental > Aquatic > Freshwater > Lake | place: Crystal Bog, Wisconsin, USA...
CCACGCCTGACCTTGGGTAGTTTCTTGATGCGCCCAGAGGTGGCTCAATCGGCCTACCCAGTTGTTATGGATGTCACCGATGCAGCCAGCGTACATTCCTGGCGTCCGTTTGATGATTTCCATGTCACGCTCTAGGGCGGCAAGATCAGTACCATCATCGTCCAAATGAGGATCGCCAATAAAAACAACTGCGACAGGGTCATTAGTGCGTACTTTAACTGGAATGAGTTTACGGGCTTTAGCGGCTTTATCTTTTCTAGCAAAAACCGCCTTTCGGCGGTCTATGAGTGTTCGGATATCAATTTCGCCAGATGGCAATGTCGGGATATGGATGTTTCCCAGTTTTCTCTGAGAACCCCGCATGGTTTCCTCTGCGGTTATTTTAGCAATTCGATGCTGGAAGGCTCTGCGTGAAAGACCGACTAACGAAGCTGCGACCGTCTTGTTACCAGTCGTTTTGAACGCTTCGACAATCTGCTCATCACTTACGTTGCTTTTTGGCTGCATTTTTTGCTTTTGTGATTCTGGCTCTGGCTTTTTTAGTTTCTTTATCGTCACGCGCATAATTTACATAGATGCGGCTATTTTCGATTTTCCAACTCACGCGATGAACCAAACCGCAGTCACAACATTCTTCCAGTAAAGGTTTTGCGCCATGCGCGACCGCATACCATTTTTTTGAATCCAGTTGGATCGGATCACCTTTCATCGCAAATCCTAGGCTAATGCGTCTTCAATGCCCGTTTTAATAACAGCGTCTGAAAACGGTTGTTGACCTTGTTCTACATGAATCATCGCAGGAACAATCAGATGGAGCGACTTTACAATATCAATTATGTCATCAACATGACAACCACAGGCTTTTGCTACGGTTTCTGCATAAATATCGGTTTGATTTTCTGAAGGGGGCGCCCAGCGAGCAATCATGTCCTTAATCGTCTTAATTCCAGACATCTGGTAATGCGTGAGAATCCTGCAAGCAGCTCGAATACCAAATTCAGGCGTTTTAAACGAAACGAAGGCTTCATCCGGCTGATCTAAGGTTTGTCCACGCCAAACGACGCCAGTGCGACGAATGTTTAGAGGATTATTGATTCTTAGACCTCTTGGGACATTACTCATCGAATTTACCTGTTGAAAAAATAAAGCCACCGGTTTAAGGTGGCTCTACCGGCGTTTACCAGACGTTAGGGATGTAAAGAAGACTTACGGATTCCCGCCTACGGGCAGAATCCTAACACACCTTCATCCCTACTCTGCAACACCAGTCGTCAAGACACACGTTAGTCGTACCCGTTGATTGTCGGGGTCTGTCAGAAAAGCAATTAACTGTCACGGGAGGGTAGCGTGTTCCCAGTGGCTTAAGACCAGGCTCTGACCCACCCCTGTCAACTTGGCGCCCTACACGGAGAAGCGCAGACGAGTATCCCCTAGTAAAGAGGTCAGAACCTCTCCACCGGAAGGGAGAAAGTGGGGATTCTATGGCCTTTTTCTACCGAATCCTGTGTACCTAATCTGGTGCAAAGCAAATAATTGTTGACAGACCCTAATATAAGCATATATAGTCGTTTTTCCTGACACAACGAAGGGGTTTATTAAATGCAAATTATCTGTGCCGATTGTCGATTCTTTATCCCGTCTCAGCTCAACGTTGCTTTTCACAAATGCAAAGCGACTGAACGGTTTGACCTTGTGACTGGTCAGCCTATCTACGACTACTGCTCTATCGAGCGCAATACCACGAGTCCTGCTCGCTGCGGGCAGAAGGGTCGTCACTTTGAACTCAACATGGAATTGGAGGAGATGAATCATGGCGAATGATCGCAATGACTTTGAACCATCAGTGCGTAATAGCGCCTGGTGGTCTGGGGATTCCCGTAAGGCTGCTAACGGTCACGCCAATGAAGCGGTGATGACCAAGATGGGGCTGATGCCTCCGGTCGATCTGAGCGATGTGGAGGCGGTGCAGATGGGTCATGTCATGCAGCCTGTCATAGGCCGTCTGGCTTCTGAGAAGCTCCGGTTGGAGCTGAAGGATGCCGACTATGTGATGACGCATCCTAAAGAGACATGGCTCAAGAGCCATTTTGACTTCATCAGTGCCGACGGTAAGACACTGGTGGAGGCCAAAAACTACGACAAGATGACTAGGAATAAGTTCGATGAGACTGCCAACATTATCCCTGCCGCTGACATGGCTCAACTTATCCATGAGTCTGCTTGTCATGGTATTGATCGGGTTGTGCTGGCTGTTCTGTTCGGCGGTAATGAGTTCCAGACCTTTGATTTTACGATTACGCAAGATCAGCGCGATCTTTTAATCAAGGATATGGCGGTGTTCTGGGGTCATGTTCAATCAGGGGTTCCTTTGCCGCCTGAGACGGTTGCCCAAGCCCGTCTGATGTATGCCACAGATTCGGGAACCAGTGTCACGGCTAATCAGCAGATCGAAACGGCTGCGGCACAGCTTAAGGGCATTAAGCAACAGATCAAACAGCTTGAGGAACATGAAGCAAACTTAACCTTGGCTCTGCAAGGCTATATGCGCGATCACAGCGAGATCATTCGTGTGGATGGTACGGTGGTAGCGACTTGGAAGACAGCCAAGAGCAGTATGAAGTTCAATGCGACGCTGTTCCAACAGGCCATGCCTGACATCTACAAGCAGTTCGTGACGGAAGTACCAGGCAGCAGAAGGTTCTTAGTCAAATGAATAAAAATGATTACTACCACATGGCGGTTAAATCAGGGTTATGGCAAAGCACGCCTATTTCAGACAATGCGCTTATGGCTATATCTCTAATGGAGTTTGTTGATATGGTGGTTCGAGAAGAACGTGAGGCGTGTGCGAAGGTGTGTGATGATTTGGTTGCTGACGGAATGAGGGGAACGCCGGAATGGAATAGCGGTGTACTGAATTGCGTCGCAGCCATCCGCGCACGGGGGGAGAAATGAGCGATCATCAAATGCTTACGTGTTTGTTCTGGTTCGCAATTATTGACAGTGCAGTATATTTGATTACGCAATGGAGAAACCGCGAATGAGCGCATTACCTAACATTATCCAATGCGGTGTGTATTTCCTAACCGATGACGGTACGCATCATTCGATGGCTCTTGTCCACTTGGATAAGGACACGATCGCGGGTGTTGAGATGTTGTTTGAGAAGATGAAAGAGACGGCTGGCACTGATCTAGCGGCACGTTTGGAGATTCTTGAATTCAAAACGAGTTTCGTTAGTTCGGTGGTATTACAGCAGACCTTTGCTGCACTGGCACACAAGGTTGAGACCGAAAAACTGGCGGTATTCAAAGTACCGCTTAATTCCTAACTTGGAGGTTGTATGAACGAAATAGTGAGATCAGGCTTTGCGCCGGCAAACCTGTCAGAGGCGGTGACTTTCAGCGATATGCTCGCCAAGTCATCAATGGTTCCAAAGCAATACCAAGGCAAGCCAGAGGACATTCTGGTAGCCGTTCAATGGGGCTACGAACTGGGTCTAGCACCCATGCAAGCCCTGCAAAACATCAGTGTCATCAATGGCAGACCATCCGTATTCGGGGATGCTGCCTTGGCTCTGGTGCAGTCGAGCCGACATTGCGAGGACATCGAGGAGACGATGGAAGGCGATGGGACTGAGAATCCAACCGCCGTGTGTATTGCCAAGCGGGTAGGTCGCAAGCCAGTGGTGTCCAAGTTCAGCGTAGCCGATGCTAAACGTGCAGGGCTGTGGGGCAAGCAAGGGCCGTGGACTCAGTACCCTAAGCGGATGCTACAGATGAGGGCGCGTGGCTTTGCCTTACGGGATGCCTTCCCAGACGTTCTTAAGGGGCTGATTACCCAAGAGGAGGCTGTGGACTACCCGTCAGAGGCTGTCAGGGCGGCAGAAGCCCGTATAGAGGCTCCTAAGGAGGTTGTTGTGGATATTATTGACCCGTCACGGCTTAAGTATCACCTGATGCTGCCTGGCAATCAGGTCTACAGCAGCCATGAGACGGCTGATGAGTTCATCAATGAGTACGGTAACTTGGTTAAGAAGATTAAAGCTTCCACCAAGTACAGCAAGGAAGATAAGCAGCTCAAGATTTCAGATTTGAGGGAGGCCAATGAGCCTACCCGTCGTTTGCTTGATCCGGTGCAGACTCTAAGGCTGTCTGCGGCTTGCGCTACGTCAGAAGTTCTAGTTGAAGTTGAAGACACACAAGGAGACGATCATGCCGCATGAGCCGAAAGAGGGAAGTGGAGTGTTTTTCCCTCAGAAAGATAAGAAACATCCTAAAGCACCTGACTGGAAGGGTCAGATATTGCATAACGGGGAAACCATTAAGCTGTCAGGCTGGATCAAGAAATCATCCTATGGTGAGTTCTTGAGTCTGTCAGTCGATAAGTGGCAAGAAGGGGTTAGAAAGTCTTATCCTAGGGATATTACGCATAAAGAATATCCTAAAGACAGCGACATACCTTTCTGAAAGCCACACTTACACTCCCGCAGCCGCCGTCAATTAACGGCTATTGGCGATCTTTTAAAGGACGCCAAATCCTCTCTAAACGAGGGCGGGAGTTTAAGAAAGCCGTAGCTGATTACGTCCTAATTCACAAAGTTCCTAAATTCAAGGATGCCAAATTGAAATTGACCCTGACGCTCAGGCCGCGCAACAAACGAGCCTGTGATATTGACAACTATATCAAGGCCACTTTGGATGCTTTGGAGAACGCTGGGATATACGGGAATGACTTTCAAGTGGATCACCTAGAAATGATTCGTGGAGAGCCTATCAAAGATGGGGCAATTCACATTATGATAGAAACACTTGACGCACCCCCAGAAGTGAGGGCTTCAGACGAACCCCCCACAAGCCCAGATGTGAGCGCGTCAGCGCAGAGTTAGGAACGTCAGCGGAGCGACGTATTTGGGCGGCTCCGCACTTCTTCTCCTAAAGGAAACCTATGACCACCAAGACTCATATATTTGTTGCCACACCGATGTACGGCGGTATGTGTACTGGCTTCTATACCCAGTCCATTATGACCTTGCAGAAGGCTTTATATAGCCAAGACATGGATGTGACGTTCAGCTTCATGTTTAACGAGTCTCTTATCACTAGGGCGCGTAATGCACTGGCGCATCAGTTTTTGAAATCAGATGCCACCCATCTGTTGTTCATTGACGCAGACATTCGATTCTTTTCTGAGCATTTATTGCAGATGATTCAGGCTGATGTTGACATCATTTGCGGCATTTATCCTAAGAAAGAGATCAACTGGCACATGGTCAAACAGGCTATGGATAGGGGCGTTTCTAACGATCAGCTCAAGCACCATACCGGCAGTTTCGTGGTCAATCTGGTCAACTATTCCGGTGAAGTGACCGTACCTATGAATGAGCCAGTGGAAATCTGGAATGGCGGTACAGGCTTTATGCTGATTAAGCGCCAGGTGTTTACTGACCTAGCGCCTCATGTCCCGTCATATACCAATAATGTGCATGACTTGGCTAATCCTGCTAATACCGATGCCATCAAAGAATACTTTGCAACGAGCATTGAGCCTGAAACTAATGTGCTATTGAGCGAGGATTATCACTTCTGCCGTCTGGCACGAATGAACGGTATCAAGGTCTATGCAGCGCCCTGGGCGCAATTGGGACACATGGGTAGCTATCTGTTTGAAGGCTACCTAACCCAGTCTGATTAACGGCATCCCCAGCGACGGCGGGCAGCGCGTCCTCGCTCACCTTTCCAACTACGACTACGAGCGCAGAACGACTTGTGGCGTGGGTTGGAAGGGTCTTTGCTGGGCGATTTCAGATTATGTCCCGCTGCCTTGGCTTTCTTTCGGCCTTTCTCAGTCAGGCCAGCACCTTTGCTTGCGGGCAACTTCTCGCCACGACCAACGCTTAGGTTCGGAAATTTACGCTTGTTAGCCATTAAGTTCCCTGTACCTGCTGTGGTTCTTCTTAAATTGGAGTTGAGTCGTTCTGGACAAGGTATCCCTCAATTTGAATACCTACCGCAGCGGTACTGGACGGCGTATTTGCTTGAAATTGTAAATCAGTTTTTTGTGCATAAGCAAACGGAATAACGCGTAAGGCAATGAATGAATTAGTAAATGGGGTTTGTAAAACAGTCTGCGTTACCCCTGTCGAAGAAATACTTTGTACTCTATAAGTACAATATGAACTAGATATGTTGCCTACTTGGTTAGATGTGGCTTCTGCACGGGTCAAATAGAACGTATAGCCGTTAGGTACAGTATAAACGGCCATCTGACTTTTACCAGCACCTACTTGAATTTCAGCATATTGAGTTGTAGTAAGAGTTGCAGACGGGCCGATATTAACAATACCAACAGGTGCAGTAGCACTAGTTACAAATAAGTTATTGATTCTTAAATAAGAATTCGTAGTCGCCACATGGGTTGTGCCGTTGAGAGTCACCGTTTCTGAAATTTGGTTATAGCTCCCATCTAGCCCCTGAACCAAAATAGTATTAGTTGTATCCGAAGACGAAGAACTCCACAAATACTGGATGGCAGCAGAACTAGGGTAGGCTGGATACGCCGTGGTGTTCTCCCAAATAGGGATAAATGTAGTACCCACAGCCGATTGATAGCCAAAGATATTAATCGCACTGTGGTACGGAACCTGACCCCTAGCAACTTGCAGCTCGAACGGCTCTGTGCGTCCGTTCTGGCTCATCGACAAGGTGGACTGTGCCATCAATAAACCTTACGACCGCCATTCTTAACCAGATTCATCTTTGTTGAATCAGGCCCATCAGAGAAATCAAACACGCTGCGGAAGCCACCCTTTGGCATGGTTCCTGGTGTCCAACGGTTCTGACCATCCCGCGAGCCATCACGGGGTAATTGTGGGCGAATAGCCTTAGCATCCTGCTGTCCCCAGTTGAGGTTAGTATCCGCGTCCTTTTGCGGAACGCTACTCTTGGGAACTAATTTGCGATTGCCGTGCATCGTTCTTCCTTTCTTTTGTCTGTATGACAAGATAACTAAATAATACGAAAATGCCTAGTGTGGCTACTCGATCCCATTGCGGCCCCCACATCACCCAACAGGCAAGGCCACACGACATCGACAAAGCCAGAATCGTTATCAAGCGTTCCGAGATTACAGCCAAAGCCAAACGAACTAAAGCAATCGTATCCATGAGTATCCCCAATAATGAGCAAGGTACTCACATACTAACGCTATTCGTCTTCGTCATCAATGGCAAAGCCGGAACCCCATTCTTCATCTGAAATCTTCATCTTGATCTTCTCAAGACTAAGCGCCCTGTCAATCACCTTGGTCTTATCGGTAATCGAGCAAGTAGGGTCGCTCATCACTTCCTCTAGCATCTTGGAAATCGCTTCCTCAAGAGCTGGATCAATACCTTTGGACTTCTTAGCCATATCTTTTACCTAGAATAAAAGTCTTGTTGATTTTCAGATTTTTCTCTTTGTTCTTCTAAAATCGCCGCTTGTGCGGCAGCAGCTTGCGCTTTTGACCGATCAACCTTTGACAGATTTCTTTGTATTGCCCTTGGATTTACTACAGAACTAAGAGCATTGACTAATGCAGACTTACTTCTTCCAAGAACACCAGATACCGTATTTAACGGCGGGTATTTTGTTCCGGTAAATCTGGAAACTAATTGAGTTTTTCCTCCAAGTTTTCCTAATTCGTACAATGGATGACCTGATCTTCCAGACCCATATCCATATACATTAGTAGACATCCAGCCGTCTAATCCCTTCAAATCAACTTTTCCGTTTGGCGTGACCCAGCCTTGTTCAATGCCAGCTTCCATTGCTTTTGCAACAGAATATTTAGAACCGGCGTCTTCTAATTTTTTTAATAAAAGAGGGTCAGATCGACCGATAATTTCTTTGTCAATTAAATTAAGCAATTCATTGGCTCTGAATCTATCATTTCCATTGGAGGCGCTTCTTGCAATATATTTTAAATCGCTCCTAAGAATTTGTAGTTCTTTACCAGGTATGTTTGCTACAACATCTTCAGTAGGAATAGATAAAGGGGTTTCTTTTGAAACGGAAGAAACAGATTCAATAGCTTGCTGTATCGGATCGGTTCCACCTTGTTGCATCCTGTTTGCCGCTTTTGAATCTAGCCACGCTTTCATTTCTGGAGCTAATGGAGTGTGTCCAGTTATTTTTGAATAAATCTCTTTCCATCCATCAGAAATATTTTTAAAGAATTTTTCAACTATGTTAGTTGGCTCTTTGGTTTGAGTAATCCAACGAGAAACTTGTTCCGCATACCATTCGCTAAAATTTCTAAAATAATTTCTATCAGCTTCTGCGCTTGGTGCATTAAATCTAGCTTCCCCATACTTTCTTGAAGTAATAGGACGTAATTGTTCTATTGTTTTTGAGCCAAAAGGAACTTGTGAAATTTCTCTTTTGTGAGCCGCAATAATTGCGTTTTGAACTTCTGGCGGCGCATCTATAAATGCTTGCGCTTCCGCTTGATGTCCAAACTCATGCGCTCCAGTATCAAAAGCATACGCTCTTGGTAAGTCTCCACGAATAATAAGATGACCTGGCCCTGAAGGATTAAGGGTTGTCATGCCAAACAATCCAGAACGATGAGTATAACCAGCCCATACTTTAGGAGGGTTTCTAAAACCCAATTTAGCTCCTAACTCCTCAAGAGAGGCTTGCATATCTTTCATCCACTCAGGCGCATTAGGATGATCGGCGTCATAGAGGGTATGCCAATCCTGGTGCATCCATAACGGCGCACCGGTTGGGCCTTCTCCACCGCGACGACCAGCCTGTTGCTGTTGACGTTGGACAATTTTTTGCATTTGCTGAAGAACTTGTTGCCTTTGTTTTTCAGCAAGAGCAGCTTTCCACCTTGCCAATAAATTTTCAGCAGTTCCAGAAACAACGCCCTGACCAGAAGGATTAACTCGACGCTCTAACAAAGCCGCTTCTTTTAAAAGAGTTGCCGCCTGAGTGTCTATTGGCATATCTCTAACAAAAACTTCGCCAATTTTTTCGCCTTCTTCATCTAAAACATTTCTAACCCATTTTTCATCTATGGTTTCTGTTTTTCGCCCAGCTAATGAAGAAACATCTTGAGTTGCTAATCTTTCATTTATTTCAGCATCTTTTGTACTAGCCCCAGGACTAGGTAATGGTTTTTCTTGCCTTAATTGAGAAGTAGAAAATTTGTATCCTCTTTTTTCAAAAGGTTTAACAAAATTTTCCATTGCTTGCGATGTGGTTCCAACCAATCCTTTTATTCCAGCACCCACAATAGGCAACGTGCCAGTTAAAATTCCTCCAGTTAATGCCCCCTCTTTTGCTGCTTTTTTCTTTTCTTCTAAAATTGAAGCGGGGTCTGTTGATCCAGTCATTAACGCACTGGCTAGTCCAGTAGTTGCGGCTCCAACGCCAATGTCAGCTAAATAACGAGGATAACGAGATAGACCCTCAACTGCTTTAAATGCTCGGCCAACAGGAGCCGCAGTTAATGCAGTTTCAGCAGTAAATTCTCCGATACCCGTGGCTGCTGCCAAAGCCGGATCAGATTGAGCAAGTTTTTTAATATCTCTTAATTTTTCTGCGCTGTATTTTTGAACAGGCTCATAAGGAATGTTTTGAGCCAATCCAAGAAGTGGTTTAGAAACTCCACCTACATACGCTTGTTGTGCTTTTGCTTCTTCTTGTGGATAACCAAGAAAAGCTCGACCAATTAAATCTCCTGCTGAATACTCTTTTTTAGAGTCAACAGCAGACAAGTCAGATGCCGCATCTTTTTTATCAGAAGTTACCCAACTAGGGGTTGAGTCTTTTTTTGTAACCCAACTTGGAGTTTCATCAGCCATTTTATGGGTCTCGACCAAATTGTTTTCTAAAATCTGCAATATGTTCTGGATGATCGTTTATATAATCAATATCCGCTTGACTTGGCGCGGGATAACGCCGACTGTCATCTGTATTATCAATCGGCAAATCTCCCCGTGTCGGAGCTGTTGCTAAAAATTTAAAATCGTCACTTATGGTTGCTCGACCCTGATTTGCCGCTTTGATAACTTGGTCAACATCCCACGGAATGTATTTATCGTGGTTTTCTTTTGCTCTGTTAACTCTACTAATCATTTTATCTGTAGCGCCTGGATGCGCTTCATACACATCGGCAAAAATGTTTAATTCTTGTTTCATTCTTGCCAAGAATAACGCTTCAACCGCAGGACTATCACCTGATCTTGCAACTTGTTGTTTATAAGCTTCAAGCAATCCTTTTGCCGTTGAACTGGCATAACCTCCACCTAAAGTTCTTGCCATGTTTTGGTCGAGACCAGCAACTAATTGACCGAAAATACGTTTATCTTGATCTGTCAATTTACGAGCAAATAAAGTGCTTAATGAAGTTGTCATGCTGTCTGGAGATTGCCCAGCCAATTCAGCAAAAGCACCCAACATGGTTCCCTTAGGAAGTTTTGCAATGTTTGCTAAATCTGTAGATGCTTGAACAAAAGATTCAGCCATATTAAACGCATAGCGAGTGTTTAAACCAGAACTGCGACCGCCGCTGGCTGCTCGTACTTGAGCCAACCTATCTCTTTGTTCGTATTCTAATTTGAATCGTCTTTCTGCATTAGCTTCTTTTGCTCTATCATCATTTCTTTTTTCTATGTGTTCAATCGACGTTTTGATGCTTTTTATTGTAGCGGCAGCAGCCTCAAGCCGACCTTTTTCTATTTGAGCAGAAAGAATACCGCTGCTACCCGTTTTGCGAATCAATTCTTCTCTTGCATACATAGCCGCTTCTTTATCAGTAGAAAGCAATTTCATGTATTCATTAAAATTATTTTCAATATCAGCGTGTATTTGTTTTACTTCGGCAAATCGCGCATCAAATTTTTCTTTCTCTCTTTTAAATAAATCTCGTTTACCTTCTTGCCATCCTTGCATCATTCCCGACATAGCGCCAAGAGCGTTCATAGCTCCTAACTTGCCAGAACCGCCAAGCATTAGACCAATGACTGACATCACGCTAAACAATCCACCCAATTCTTTTATATTGGTTTCGGTGGGGTGCATTTCTGGGTATTCCCACTTAGCAAGTTGCTTTGCTTTTTGATCTACCGCTTCGTGAGTTTTATCTGCATATTCTTGAATAACTTGTGCTTTTCCTTCTGCTTGAGCATCAGCTTGAGCAGCAGTAGCCTTAGCAAGGTTTTCATTGGCTGTCGTTAACTGCGAGCCAATTTTCATTTCTTCTGATACTAAATTTTCTGTAGAGGGAATAACATTGTTAGAGGGCGTTAGATTAGTAGAAACAGGAGGCAATGTTTTTTTAACAGGAGAAATATTAGGCTGCATACTTGTGTTTAAAGCGCCTGGCAAACCTGAAGATTTAGTTATTTTTGGCGTTTGACCAAACTGTTGCGGAGCCACTGGCGGTGAAGCCAATGGATTGGTATTTACATCCGAATATATTTGTTGTAAATCAGACATAATTAAGCCCTATACATTGGTAAACCAGCCGCTATTGAAGCCAACTGTGTGTAGAAAGCCTGACTTGTCTGATTAAGTTGCTGGTCTAATTGAAGACCAGTCTGGATGGCTCCAAGCGCCATTCTGTCACCCACTTGGGCAATCTGTAGACCGTACTGCATTTGATTATTAAGCAGATTAGTCCGAATCATTGCTAACTGGTTCTGAGCCTGTTCAACGCCAACACCGCCCCTGTTCTGAGCGTTCTGCGTCAACTGAGCCTGTGCCGCCTGATATGCCTGTTGGGACGCGGGACTCAAAATACCTTTAGACGCTTGGCCTACTAGCTCATTGCCCATCTTTTGATAGGGCTGTGCCATAGCCTGTTGTTCTCTTTGCGCCGCTTCAATCTGTTTACTTGCTTTACGGGATTGCAAAGCGCCAGCAAGTCCACCAGCACCCGCTAACCCAAGGCGAGCCAAATCCTGACCAGTCATCTTGCTAAAAAACCCTTTAGAGGCAGGAGTAGTAACTGGAGCATTTTCAGAATCTGGAGCGGCAGCACTACCAGCAAGTCCTTCTGACGCCGCTTGTAATGCGGCATCCCGATTTTGTTGAGTCATATCAGGAATTTGAATCGTAAACGGTGTTTGTCCTGTTGTTTCTCCTGAAGGAGAGATATTAGGAAAACTATACGTTTCTGGAGTGAAAGTAGTTGTTTCTGCTGGAGTAACGCCAGTCACTCCTTGTGGAGCAGCATAAGTTTCGCTTGGAACATAAACATCTGGAGCCGGAGCCGGAGCATCTTGCCCTGCGGTCACCGTGACATCAGGAGCAACCGTGGAACCCCCCTCGGTTGGATCAAATTCCAACAATCCCGTATCTGGGTTACGTGTTCCAGAGCCACCACGCTTTTTGAGGAGTTCCGCTTCTTTTGGCGTAATGTGAGCCAAAATGGTGTCCTTGCCCCTGCCCTTGCTTTGCAGCATCTTGGCTAAGTCTTGCAGATCACCCGATATCTCGGTTTTTAATAATTTCGCTAACTTACGCATTTTCGGACTCCGACGGGATTCCCGTATTTCTTATAGATTCTACATTCCAGCCGCCCTTTTTGCCCGCCTTGTCATCCGTACCTGCTCCCATAACGGGAGACCCCGCATCGCCTACATTAAGCGCCTGACCTAATGCGGCAGAGCCTGGTGACTGTCCGGCTTGCGGTGTGGCTGACATTCCTGCTGTCGCGCCTACTCTACCTGCCGTAGCAGATGGCGTTGACTGGCCTATGCCAAGAGCTTGTTTGAGGCCACCAGTAGCAAGGGCTTTTTCTACTCCACCAACGTAATCATTTCCCCCTTTAGTTGGTATAACATAATCAACTAGACCAGAAACAAGGCCACCTTCGGCAGCGGTCTTTAAATTTTGACCAGAAGCCAATGCACCGGCAGTTCCTTTAAGTCCTGCGGTTAAAGCGCGCTCACCCGCTGTAGCGGTTTCTGCTGTGCCAAACAAACCTACAGAACCGTCTGGAGCAAGTTTGCTAGGCGCACTACCTAAAAGTTGTTGACCCACTCCACCCACAACAGCTCCAGTAAGAGCGCCTTTCTCGGCAGCTTTAAGCAATTGACTGCCTACAATTGGTTGATTATTAACAACATCATTTACAACAGTTCCGGCAACTGCGGATTCCACTCCAACAATTGCTCCCGTAGCAACAGCAGCAATAAAAGTATTTGCAATTACCCCTCCTACAGCGGCTGCAACAGCGTCTGTTGATGCCGCTGCCACAACAACTTCAACAACTACGGCTACTGCTGGCATTACAGTTCTAATTCAAATGTATATACAGGTTGAGCCTTCCCAGACACTACACGGGCGCTCTGACCTATTTTTACGGGTAAACCGGTCTTTTTGGCAATCTCAAGATAGCCAGGAGAGTCAGCATAAGTGACTGCTTTTTTAATTCCCTGATTTTTCAATAACTTAGCGGCTCCCGTAAAATTTTTTATCAGGTTAGCCGCTGTGTCTGCTGAGAAAGTATGTACCTCGACCGTCGTAGGGTCGGTTTTTTGCATCAGAAACACGGTGTTACCAAACTTGGCTAGCTTGTTGTTTGGGTCTTTTAACTTGGTAGCGAGCTTCTGAATGAACACTTCAAAGGTATCTTTGGTTGTTTTCTCCCTGTTAAAAGATCGTCTAATGATCTCTAAAACATGGAGTTCGCCTTCCTTTTTGCCCTGCTTTTCGTTCTTTAAAGCAGACATAACATCAGGTGTTTTGTCGGGTTGTTGCGCCGCAGCAATCTGTAAACTTTCTGGCTTGGTTGGCATTTTCGTTCCTACGCAGATAGATGCAATTTAGCGGCTATCTGTTCATGTATGTAGAGATGACTGGCAAGCCAATCATAAAAATCAGATTCTTTACCAAAATCAACGTCTAACATATTGAACGGATTATTGAGTCCTAACAAGGCGGCAAATCGTTGATGCTCGACCTGATGAGACAATAACCAATCATCAAAATTGCTGGTGTCCACCTCACCCAAGGGGTAAACCGGCATAGGAGTGCCTTCCCTTTGGAGGGTCTGTCTAAACAAACGATGCTGAAGCTCATTCTCAAATAGAAATACGTTAAGAGATTCTTGATCCCCGTATTTTACAAATGATAGAGCATCAAAATTCATGCTTATCCGCTTTATCGTCTAACTTGTCGAATATCTGCTGGCAAATACGTTTAATTTCGTCAATATCGCGCCGATAATCTTCTTTCGTAACGTACATCATTGGCATCTCACGAACATCATCATCCAGTCTGTCTAAACTGTCTGTAATGCGATTTATGCTCCAACCGCCGAAGAAGGCGGCTACGCCTACTGCCAAGTCAAATAACGTCTGGTAGTCCATTATAGGCCGTCACCAGGGGTTATATAGACCACCGCACTGCCTGAGCTTGTGATGCCCGTAAAGTACGCGCCTGGAACAAAAGTTAAGATTTCATCTGTACCGGCAAGCAATGGAATAGCAGGGCCTGAGCTAGTCACTACCGCCGCATTGGTAGTTGCCAAAGCCGCAGTCGTGCCAAAGCCTAAAAACACTGTAACAGTACCCGTATTGATAAGGCGGTACTGGTTCGAGCCAAGACCATAGCTTGGCACTTGCACTGGGGTAGGCGGGGTCGTGATAACTGCGGTAAAAGTCACCGTGTTACCGGTCGGGGTAAATGCTGCCGAAACGCTCATTTTTATTCCTTTAAGGTTGGGATAGATGGCACAAAAGCGCCGTTCTTATACAAAAGACCATAGTTTGCAGTTGATGGATCGGTGTCTGGAACTGCCGTTAAAGGGTTGCCATCAACGTCGTTGCCTGGTGTCCAGTCGCTAATTCCGTCCCACAGAACCATGTTTACAACAATGTTCGCAGTATTGATAACAGCATATCTATTCATCAGAAATACTCCACAACGTAAATAAAGCCGTTGCCGCCAGCGCCACCATTGCCACCGCTAACCGTGTTTGAAGCACCACCGCCGCCACCGCCGCCTTGAATTCCCGCACCACCCGCTTTAGTGCTTGAGCCGCCAGTACCGCCACCTGCACCGCCACCACCGGGCGAATAAGTTGTGACCGCAGTACCCGGATTACCTGCGCCTCTGCTTACACCAGTTGCTTGAGTATTAGTTACGGCTAAAAAACCACCGGCTGCGCCAGTACTGTTTCCGCTACTTGAGTTTCCTGCGCCGCCTCCTGTTGGAGCAAAAGCGTATTGATAGCCAACACCAGCTCCACCAGCACCATAAATACCCGGTGAGCCGGGGGTTCCACAAAACCCGATTGTGTTGGCGGTTCCATTAATGCCTGTGCTTCCGGTACTCACACCGTTTACACTGGTTATGCCATACACAGTTGTATATGTTCCGGCGGTTCCACCAACTGCTCCGGCAGGGGTAGCGTTGCCTGGAATTCCACCTGCACCGCTTCCAGAATTGGTTGAGGCAGTTACTTGACCGCCGCCCCCGTTACCACCGCCAGTGGCATAAATAAATGTTCCAAAGTTTGAGTTACCGCCGGATGTTCCGTCGCCACCAGCAGTGTTAGATGAAGTAGCGCCAGTTCCACCTGTGCCGCCAACGCCAACCGTGCAAGTGACAGAAGAACCTAAAGCAGAAACGGGGAACCATTCCTCAATGTATGCACCGCCACCACCACCAGCGCCTCCAGAAGCGCCGGTAACATAATATGCACCGCCTCCACCGCCGCCACCGCCACTACATACGACCACTTTGACAAAAATAGCGCCCGCTGACGGGGTGTATGTTCCGCTTGAAGTGAACAGTATTTTGTTGGTCGGGGCGGTTCCCGCTGATACAGAAAATGTTTTAAGCATATGTCACCTTATGCGCTAATCGCGCCAAATGTTTTCCAAGTGCCTGGAGTGCCAGCTGTTGTGCAAACCCAGCCAACGTAACCACCGGCAGTTGGAGCAGAGTTGTACACAAGGCTACCAACAGCCCATGTGCCAACCGTGGGAGCCGCTGATAACTGATACAGGCGTGTTTTGAACTGACCAGGGTTATACAACCCGTTACGCACAAAGTTGCTGAGATCGGCAACATTAGGCGCAGTCATCGAATGAATTTTACAAATCTTTAAGGTTTGGCCCACAGCACTACTATCATAAGCAGTGAAAATGCAATAAGCACCTCTTGTGGCAAGCTGTAACTGACCCACAAGAATAATGCGCACCCAAGTGTTAGCAGGAAGTGAAAAGTTTGTATTAACTGTGTCTTGTGCGAAACCAACATTATAAACCGCCGACGACGAACTAGTTTTGACCAAAAAGCTAGTAACGACATACGTTCCTATTCCCGTGTATGAAGCAGAAGCCGTATTCATTACGGCTTGACCGGCACTGCCTGTTGATGAAAAACTGAATTGATTGACATAACCCATCTGGGAATCAGTGACATACGCATATGTCGCATTGGTTCCACCAGAGGCGTATCCCCATTCGACAGCAGAGCCAACCGTGCCACCTAGCGCATTAGTTGCGTTGATGGCGTCATTGGTAAGCCATGCCGCTTCCGTCAACATGGGCGATACAAACAGCGAGAACGCGTTACCGCCAGGGAACCAGCGAGGAGCAGCACCCAGAACACCCGATGTCTGGCTAGTAACGTCTCTAAATATGCTTGGGCAATCAGCAAAGGTTAATAGCGATGTAGAGTCGCAATTAGGAATAAACGTACCCACCGATCCGCTGTCAATCGACACAACCGAACTGTTTTGGATATAAAACTTTTGGGTGTTACTGACGTTTTGATAATTCTTGATGGCAACCATTGATGAGGTGGTTGCTTGGAAAATGCTGTTAGTAACTGTATAGCCGTTGTAAGTAAACGACGCAGCTCCTGATCCGTTTGCTTCAGGCGCCCAGCTTTCAATGCTGACGTTTTGCGCTTTGTTAAGATAAAACGCAGCAACCGAGTTGTTATTGGTTACGCAGTTGATGAACCTATCAATACCCATTGGGTAGGTTCCAAGGCCAATGAACATGATGCCAACTACGTTATTTCTGAACCAGCAGCTGTCAAACGTACTTGAATTGCCACCGCCCTGTGTTGGGTCTTGCGTGAAATACAAGCCAACATTTCCGTAAGACGCTGAAATTGTGCTGTAAGTACAGAACTGATTGCCGAGCAAATAGAATCCAACATCGCAGTAATTGATCTGGATATTGTTCATCTGAACGCCAGATGTGCCATTGGTGCTATTGGAATAAATGCCCCACTGACCGGTAGTTACACTAGCCGCCGTGATGTTAAAATTCTCCATCAGCAGGATTTCATTCTGCCAGTTGTTACCAGGCAAAATGGTTATCACAGGGGCGGCAAAACTGGTTGGCGCAATGATGGATGTGCCACCGTCACCAAAAATGTAAAAAGGATTATTGCCAGAATTGATCGTAATGGTTGACGTTGTTTTGTACGTTCCGCTTGGAATATAAACAGGGACTTTATTGGTCAGCGCGTCGTTAATACATTCTTGAATAGCAGCTGTACTGTCTAATACGCCAGCAGGGTCAGCACCGTAATCAACAATGCTGTATCCCTGACCGCCGCCACCAGCGTTGGCAAGAACATAAGTGAAGTTCGCGTCTAGTTCAGACAGCGGGATCGGGCCGGTTTGATTGGCAAAGGTAAATGGAATACTCATTTTAGAATCTCACTCTTAATTCGTGTTCAAACTCAAACGTGTTCACCACATAAGAGGGCGCGGTTGAGGTCAATGTTAAGCCTAAATATTTACCGTATTGCTGGGCATCAGACTTGTACAAGTAATAGCCACTGGCTAATCCGACCTTTCCTGTCCAGTTCACATTATTCAAATATGTATTTATCCAAGACACATTTGAGCCTAAATCGTTTTGCCAATAATACGGGTTATCAGACAGGGTATAAACTGGGCTAGATGAATACTCAGAGTCAACCGTGACATTCAGCGGATACCCGTAAAACAGGCCAGTTGCTTCTACAGCAAACTTAAGGGCTTGCTTGGTTCGGATAGGATCGCTCATAGGCAGCAACGCGGTCTGAATGTAAGTGCTTACGTTAGAGGTTGGGTCTGAATACATTTGATATACATTTGACCCGTCATAGCCGTACATACTGATTTTGCCGCCAACAGGGGCAGATGCAATAAATTGCATATCTGTTGTAGTGCTTGTAAAGAACCATTTCTTATCAAAGAACACGGCTTGAATAAATCTAGGCACGTTGGAAGACCCTTTACCACCTGTGTAACGGAAATTGAACACCGCACACAAGATGTTGTTCAACAATACCTGCCCGCCATACACGGGATAAGTAAAATCAATATTTGTGAATATCCCGTCTAACGGGTCTGAAATCTTTGTGGTTGTCGAGCCAACTAACGCATAAATACCGTAGTCGTTCATAAACAACACGGTACGGAAATACGGAAATATCGAATACGGCTTTCTTGAACCGATACTGGCGCTGATGTTGGTATTGGTGAATACCGTTGTGCCAGTGCTGGTTACTTGAACGTCAGAAAAGACGTTGATGCTATCGTCGCCAAAAACATACAGAAAGTTGTTTGCAGACAACAACTGAGTGATGTTGCCGTGCAATGTAGAGTCTGAAATGACCACTTCACCAGCTGACACGCTAACAAAGTCGCTGATTGACCCTGCCGCGCTGTAATACACATTACGGCCTTGGGCGATCCACACACGACCCGAAAATGAATCTATGCCAATGTTTTGATTGGTATTAACGACAGCATTGGCCTTGGCATTACTGCCTCCACCGCCACTGATGGTAACGGTAATGTTTGCCGCATTGGTGTATCCCGTACCGGCATTGGTCATAATCACCGACACTACTTCACCACCGGAAATGATGGCCGTGCCAGCCGCATTGATTCCACCGCCGCCTGTGATGTTTACTACCGTGTTGGCAGCGTTAGTGTATCCATTACCACCAGAAGTCACCTGAACGGCAACTGTACCTTGGGCAAAAGTTAACAGCTCAGTAATCGCATTAGCATTTGTGCCGCCGCCACCGCTAAATGTGACTGTCGGCGGGCTAGTGTAGCCAGACCCTGCGTTGGTCAAAAATATCTGGTTTACCGATCCTGTATCCACATTGGCTATAGCATTGGCTCCGGCTCCACCGCCACCTGTGATGGTCACAGAAGGAGCAGAGGTATAGCCAGAGCCTGGATTAATAATTCCAATAGAAACAACTGACAAGTTGCCGACGTTGCCAGAAATGCTCGCAGCACCCACGGCTCTAATGCCTGGAGCAGGAGGCGCACTAATAGTGACTTTAGGAATTGAGGTGTAACCGCTGCCTGGGTTATTAACCAAAATATTAGTGACTTGCCCTGCCGTGTTGGTAATCGAACATAGGGCAGTTGCTTGGATACCGTTGGCTTGGTCAGGAACGCTGATAGTTATGGTCGGTGGCGATGTGTAACCCGTGCCTGGGTTAGTGATGCCAACACCGCCAACAGAACCTACGTTATTTAGGTTGGTTCCGTCCCAAGTAAAGTATCCATTAACAGGGTCTAATATTAGCGCGTATTGATTGTTCCAGTTGCTAACATTGAACTTACCCTGAACGGAGTTACCATTAACTATAACGCTGCCCGTTACCGCTATTGGCCCGCGAGTACCGGCAGAGGCATTTAGGTAATATGTACCAATACCGCCGGTTCCAGTGCCGTATGAAGAAATGGTGATTCCGGTAGGTATGCCCGCACCAGTTATGATTTGACCAACGGCAAAAGTGCCTGTGACTCCAGCGGTCACATTCAAAATATTAACCGTCAGCGTTGGACTAAGCCGCACAGAAGAAACATAAGCGGTCGTTGCAGTAGCAACCGTTTGCAATGAATAAACTGAAAATGTTCCGGCTGGCGCAATAGTGCCAATGGTATTAACTGGTAGCGGTGGGTTAGCCGATGACGCTAAGATCATGTACTCGGCGCTACCGTCAATCTCAAAAGCAATTAAGTAGTCTGTCAAATTAAGACTAACGCTGAACAAATTGATGACAGTCGATGTGAATCCAACTGATCCTAGTTTGAGATAGTTAGGCGTGATCTTTAGGTTAGCCGCGCCAATCGGCATAGCATTTTCAAGCCATGAGAACTCATCTTCATTGATAGCCGTGCGATCCGCTTTGGTATTGACACCACGGAACTGTCTTACGACTTGATACGACTTTTTTTGTTCTGCTGCTGCCATATCTGTTAATACGGCGTACTGTAAGGGTTAGGCATCCTTCTGGTATAAGTGGACACCAAGACCGATTGCGTATGCTTAATGTATTCCTGCTTAAATATCTCGGCTTCACCGAACGATTGCTCGTAATACTTGGCTAAATAAGCCGCATAGAACTGCACTGGGCCAGTATATGGGTCATTAATGGTGTCTACGTCTGCCAGAGCCACCAAAGGAGTTGGCAATACCACCGTATCTAGCTCAATGATGTAAACTTGGTCAGGAACAGGCGATATATAGCTTTGAGCCTGTCCGTAGGAGCTAAAAGCAATAGGACGGCCTATGTAGTTCTGCCAAAAACGCAATTCAGCGTTAAATTGCGTCCACGGCAGGTATCTCTGGGGTACACGGCTGTTTCCCCAGTACAAATTGATGTTAATGATGTCTAAAGTATTGGTTCCCTGCGGTAAGCAGCTCCAATTTATGATTTCTGAGTTGCCAGCGTATTGCAGCATAGCTGTACCGTTCGCAAAAGGCGTTGACGGTGGTATAGCACCCGATCCCGTGGGATATATTGGCGCTGAACTGCCCAACGTACCCGCAGTCACTACCTTATAGATAAAGATGTTGCTTACAACGTAGTCATTTAAGGCTACAGGCGTATTAGCAGACCAAAAGTAAGGATTAGCGCCCCCAGGTACGGGGGTAGTAGGGACTTGCGCTTGTTGAAGAACTCGGAGACACCCTGTGTCTCGGACGATACGCTGACGCGCTTCGTTGATGTAAGAAGTTAGCTGGGGCTGTGTGTAAAAATTATAGTTGGCATCGTGCAACAGGCGCTGAACCTGTGTGATGTACCCTGAAAGTGTTTGCGACATTTGAGGCCCATGCTAAATAACCGTGCGAGTAATCTTTTTTTATCACCCGCACGGCTTGTCTTAGAAGCTGACCACATCACCATAAACGCAAATGTCTACCGTGTTGGCATTACCAGACGCGGTGTTGACATTGACGTAAAGGGTGGAAGTCGTGTTGCCCGAAACAAACGTAGCAGTCGGAGTAATATCTTGGAACGTACCCACAGCAGACACGCTGCTGATTACCGTGTTAGCCGTAATCAGGTTTGCGCCGTTGTTGGTTGATCCAATCGAAATGTTAGCCGATGCCACCGATCCACTTGGATTTTGGATCGTTACTCGACGGACAATCACGCCTCCAGAGTTAGCAACAGCACCGCCAGCAGTTAATCCACCGCTTAAAAGCGGAAGTGCAATAACCGCGTTACCAGCCGAATTTAACGACTGGGCGCGAATGGTTGCAATTTTGTAGTTTGAAAAACTATCTGGCGTATTTTGTGCTACTGAATCTGAATTTGCCACGGTAATTCCTTACTTGTTATTGAACGTACCGGACACAGCCTGACCACCGTTCGAGCCGTACAACGTCACAGTGATGTTGGATGTGTTGCTCGAAATCGCTTGCACGTTCACGCCATCAGACATGAAGAATGAAGCGACGTTGACCGTGGAGATGTTCACCCAGGTCAACGAGGAAGCGTTGTTTGACGTATTGAGCTGAATCACCACGTTGGTGGTGGGCGGCAACTGCCAAACACCGGCTGGCACTGAAACGCCAGTTGTAGAACCCGTTCCCGTGTAAACGGTGACGGGCTGGAAAAATGCACCTGCGGTATTAGTTACCGCATTAGCACCAGCAAGAACGATTTTATTAGTTGAAAGTGACATGGTCGCTCCTTATAGCGAGATAGAGTTGTAACCGGTCACTTGAGTCATTGATTTTGGCTTCACTGATACCAGTTCAGCAATCATCAACACAGCGCCGACATAACCGATCTGCCAGTTTGGAAGCGTGGATTCAAACCCAGTGAACACAAACGAACCTTGCTCATGGATGTAGAGCGAGAGATAGTTGGTGTTCAAGAAGTACACGGTTCCCTCTGGGCAATATGGGTCTGGATAAATTGGCACACCAGCAACCATCAGGGCGCGGAACGCAGCCTGTGGGCCGTTAGCTTCGCCATCAAAGCCCGAACCTGGGGTAATGACATATTGCTCTTGACCAACGTAGTCCTGAGCCAACAGCGTCCAAGTACCAAAACCGCAAACACCGAACGTAGGCACTTCAGCGCCGTACTTCACAGTACCCGAAATGTACTGCAAGATGTTCTGACGGGTTGGGTTGACGTTACCAGCGGCATACACTTTTGACTGCCACCATGTGTTGCTTGAACGGGAAATGTTGCCGTAAGCACCAGCGGCTGGGTCAGTGTTCGATACCGCACCAGGCAGACCGATGAACTGCTGCGTGTTGGTGGTGTTGGTGTACAGAGCCGTCGCCATCGCGTCCATCATCACGTTAGTCGCGTCATTCATACGCGCTTCGATCAATGGAATAATGGCAGCGTCTTGCTGAACAGCGCCTTCCATGCCTAAGAATGGCACTGGAGCGATCATCAGCTTGAGGTCGAATTCTGCGTTGTACGCACCCTGCTGAACGCTGGGCTGGTTGAACGAACCAGAATAGTCTGACCACTGAGCGTTCACAAATTGTGAACCCTGCACTGGCACAGTGACCGAACTGACACCGCCCGATGCGCTCTGACTGTTGGCAATCAAAGCAGCCATCAATGGCGTTGAGTTATAAAGCTGGACAACCAGCTTTGGGATAAACGCTCTACGCGTTACATAGGTAAGTTCCGTATATTGCGAACTACCTGTTGCGGGTACAATACCACCACCGATTGGCATAATTTTTCTCCAAATTCCTTAATTAAAAACCGATTGGGCGCGAACCTTTTCGCAGTTCAGCTAATGCTTTTGCAGCTTCGTCCCTAGCGCCAGTAACCGGATTCTTCCAATATTTGTTAAGGTCGAATTTGCTAATAGCACTTGGGTTGTAGCCAGACGGAGTTGGTTGAGCAGATTGCTTCATCCACGACCAATATTCCGCAGCGGCTTCGTGATTGGTAATGCCCTTGTCGAGCATTACTTTTTCAATAGCTTCAATATCTTCTTCTTTTGCAAGACCATTTTTAACCACACGATTGCGTCGTGCAGTCAATTCTTCCATCGCATCACGTTCCCGTAATTGCGATTCAAGGCGCTCTACCCGCTTGTTAGCGGATGCGACTGCCGTGTTGGTTTGATCTTCGATGTCTAGTTCAGGAATTGACATCTCAGGCTTGGCTTTCTTGGTTAGACGCAAGAAATCTTTGCGCGTAGCGGGGTTATCCGCAAGGCTGCGCGCAAGCATTGCCAATTCATCACGGGCTTCAAGCGATAGGTCTTCTAGGCTCATTAGGAATTACCTCGGTGCTTTTCTTGATTTACGATTAGGATTTCGTTGTGCAGCCGTTCGCTTAGGGTTGGGAAGTCCCTTAGCAGAACGGTACGCCAAAACGTCGTTGGCAAACGCTTCACGGTTGTCATCTTGTTTTGACGAAGTATTAGCCATCATTATCTCTTGCTACGACGCTTAGAAGACTTATGCTTTTGTTGCATAAGCTCTTTCCCGCTGCGCTTATGCATAGGGCTGTGATGCTTGTAGGGATTACCCTTAGACATTAGATTACTTTCTTGCCGTTGCCGCGATCATTCACGGCCATCTTGTTCTTAGCGCCAATCTTGGTTGGGCCAGACAAACCGCCAAATGGCTCATAGCGTGGGGTGTTGATAATCGGGCCATTGGCCTGGTTATTGTCGGTTGGGCGACGGGGTTGCGAAGCGCCACGGGGCTTAAATAAATCCATGATTTCTTTCCTTTACATCGGACTTGGAGGAGGAGGCGGTGGAGCGCCGCTTGGAGCAGCACCTGGTGGGCCACCCATTGGAGGCATAGGGATGGCGGGAGCTTGCGCCATTGCTTGGCCTTCTGGCGTAGCACCTCCCGCTTGCGGTAAATTCTGCAACATCTGAAGTATTTCAGTTTGCTGTAATTCTTTGGTCTTGCCCTTACGAGGGCCGATCACGCCAGTCAAGGCGCGTATCGCAGCCATTGCTTTCTGGCCTTCTACCGATTCGCTTCCAAGGGACGGCAATGATTGTTCAATCAAATCCATCGCCATCGACAGGTTGACCATCGCGCCTTCTTTGTTTCCCATCTTAGGTTCTGGGGTAGACATGGGCGATGCCATAGGAGGCGTACTTGAATCAGACATACCAGGAGCCTGAATACCAGCATCAGGAGCCGCACCTGTAGGCGCACCCTGTTGCTTCTTCATCAGCTCCATCATTTTATCTTGCGAAACGCTCAAGTTATTTTTCCAGTCGAATTTAACCGATTGTGAATCATACTTTTAAAACTTGTCAACTTTAGTTGAAAGAGGGGTAGTTACCCACCCCTCTCTCTGTAAGGCAAAGGATTGCTCCTTTGATCTTACTTGCGAGCCTTACGACCCTTGCGTGCCTTGCGAGCCATTACGGTTCTCCAGTGCAGGGCCAACTTAAATTGGGAAGTCAGCCAAACCCATTAAATCCCAAGTGGGAATTACCGACGAGCCTTCCGACCCTTTTTGTGCATTTTACGCATACTAGTACCTTCCTAAAGCGCGTCCCATTTTTCTGGGACTTGACGCTTTGTAAGTTTTAACATTGGTTGTTTTATATTGCAAATTTCCTGGGCCGCTTCTCGCAGATAACGCTTGTGAGCTAACTCTCGGTTGATCTGCGGTTGAGGAAATCTCTGGTTTTCTAGACATTATTCAACTGCCTTCAAATCAGGTTTGCCCTTGCCTTTCGGTTGAGCAGGAGGAGCTAATGCTGCTTGCGCGGCCTCTGCTTTCTCTCGCTTTTTGAGTTTCTCAATCAAGTGCTGCTTCATCGGCGGTTCTAACAAATCAATCAATGATTCTTTGTCAATCGCGCCGGTCTTGAACAGGTTAAATGCCAACTGCCGTAAATCTTCGGTGAATATTGGGCTATTGGAGTGAGCGTCTACTTTAACGACAAAGTCTTTGGTGAACTGTTCGGCAATGAACTTGTTTCCGGCTTCGTCCTTGAAGTGCGTGTTGTCATACGCTTGCATGAGCTTGAGATACATGGTTGCCACTTTCTCAAGGCTGTCTTCAACGATCAGCGCCCGCTTTTTAGCGCGACTTGAACCTAATCTAGCTAACTGCGAGGCGTGACCAGCGGAGCGAACACCCTTCTCACCCTGACCAGACAAGATGCTTGAAATACCACTGGCTTCCGCAAACATGGCGTCCACTTCGTGAATAACTTCAAACAACTCGGCGGGCATGGCAGGGGCTAAACGATCTGCCTTAGCGTTTGGCATATCGGTTGATAGCAATCCACCAGCGCGATTCAACGCAAAATTCTTTTCATCCAAGATACCGGTAAATCCGGTAAGTGCGGTAGGTGGATTAACTTGCTTAGATAGCAAGTCCAAAATCTCGGTCATGCGTCCGTTGCGAAGCTGCTGAAGCAAGATCAGCCGCTGTACCTCGGACTGACCCCAGTAGTAATCGTACTGTGGGCTTGGGCAAATCTGCACAAAGGGCAATTCGCCTTTGAGGAATACGGTTTCACCAGGTCGGTCATAGATGAAAATATCTGGATCAGCCATCGTCACCACGTTGTAATCGCTGATCTCATCGTTCCAGACCCAGAGTTCGTGCATCTTGACGGTATCTTCCGCAACACGGGCTTTGTAGCGGTTCATGCCGTACAAATCGAGGTTGACGTTACCGTAAATGGTTGGATTGGTCTGCGACATTACAATTCGGTCGATACCCTCTGGGATGTCTTCTGTTCGGGTATGAACTGCCGTTCCAATCCGTTTAACAATGGCGTCTCGCTTCGGATGACTATACAAACGGTTGTATAGCTCCGACTTGGTCATGTAATACGTCTGGACAATGGCTTCTTGCCGGTCTGTGTAGGGAACATCTTCTCGCAACACACCCATGCAGCCGGGTTCTACCAAGTAGGGATGAATTCCGTTATTAACAACAATCTTGATAAATGAACTGTTGTAAACCAGTGCCCAGGTGAGGGCTGCGCTAAACACTTGGTCAGTATTGGAATTTAGCCACTCGTCGTTCAGTGCTTGTGTCAAACGGGGAACCTTAACGTGTTCCGGTTGTGGAACACTTGCGCCCATATTGATGGTGAAACGTGTGGTTTCAGCCGAATACAAGAAGCTGGTCAGTTGGTCAATGTGCGGATAAATCTTGTTAAAGTGGGACGGGGATTCTTCCGGCCCCGCCCCAAACAAGTACCAAGCGCGTAAAGACGAATAATCGCCCTTACGCTCATTCAGAGAAACAAGGCACTTTTCTACCAGATCACGGTAAAAATCTTCCCTGTCATCATGATTGGTTGGTATACGCATTATTTCTTAATCTGAAGACCTTCGTGGTCTTGAGTGTAAGACGCGGCTCTCGGCCCAGTCAAATTGCCTTGCGCCTTCGGATTGATGCCAACCCCTTCATCGCGTACTGGCTTACCGTATCGACCGGACAGAACAGACTTCATGTTCATACCATTGATACCACCGCCCCAGACCGCTGCATCACCAGGTCGTGGTTCTCGCTTGATGTTCTGCGATTGAACAGGCGCTGTGGGCTGAGTGTTCTTACGGGTGTAATAACCCGCTTGATTCTCGCCCTCACGCGCTGACTTGATGTTGGTCATGTTGAAATCCATAGCCAACTGATTCAGCGTCTTATCGCTCTTTTTAGTGGTTTCAGAACCAATGCTGGGGGCTTGTAGAAAGACCACCATCACGGTTTCTTGACAGTCTTCGTTGACACACGAAGGAACATTGCTTTCAAAATAGCCATGTACGGGACATTTGTAATCGTGAAGCACACCCATCTCATTTACCTCCTAGCATTTCATTCAGAGTAGGATTTGAATAATCAGCCTTATTAGTAATACCCAACTTAATCTTTATTTCGCCATTAACCACTTGTAAGCCAGTGCTGCGTTTCATTCTTGGCGCAGCGTCTTTGCTGTATGCAACATATCGGGTGTTATCTCTGTTTTGGAATATGCGTACCCTGCCCTCGGCATAGGTGTGGTACGCCCGACTGACCCGACGTTGAATGGTTTCCGTTAAAGTGTCTTGCTCATACAGAAACACCTTTTTGAAGTGCGTCAGGCTCATGCCAGCCAGATCGCAAAACAAAGCAAGGCTGATGCCTCGGTCTTTGTCTTTGGCAAACCGTTGCATATAAAGCAACAGGTCTTTTTTTGGAATCACCTTATCCATAGACGCCAATCTTCTTTAGGTAGTCAGACACATTGCGCCCGACCGCAATCTGCTCTGGCGTTTTATCTTCCTGATTACGGGAAATCTCCCGTGACAGCTTTTGGTTAATCAAACGGGGCTGAAGTTGTTCAGCATAGGCCGCTACCGCAAGGGCAGTGGCTATGACCCGATCATCCTTGTTACGTCCGGTTGCCTGAATCGTACCGCCATCCCGAACAATGGTCTTCATTTCCTCAAGCAAATCCATCGAATAGATAGCCATCATGGAACGCTCAAAGTAATCCTTCATGTAGGACAACATCCGTTCCTTAGTCGCACTGGTGGTCAGCCATCCAATGCTGTTGCTAGGGCCACTGAGCGTGTCATTACGCCGCCAAAGGTAGTTCTGCATATTGCCGTAGACATCCATCAGAGAACGTCCCATAGAGCCGCCTATGGCAACTGCCTGACGCTTGAGGTTCTTCAGTTCGTTGATAACTGCCTGACCTGGGCCATTGACCTCAAGGTTAAGGGTTGAGTTCTTGTAGGCTCCGGCTAGGTGGGCAATGACCCAAGCAAACTGATAGGTATTCAGTTCACTGGTTGCAAACTCTGCCACCTGTTCCATACCGTCTGAATAGCATCTGAATACTTGTATGCAAAAGCGATCAGCCCAGTCGGATGACCCGTAGGCTGGGTCTGCGCCAATAACGTAGTAAGCCGTATCAATGGGTTCTTCCCAAATCTTCAAGGTTGCCATGCGCTCGTTTGAGGGTATGACCTGCGTATCTTGGAAGTTGGCTCCCATGACGTAGCGGTAGGAATCAAACTTGAGTTTCTTAGCAATCTTTGCCGCATCGGTGCAGCGGGCATTACTGAAGAAACTAGTGCCGGTCATGATGAACGCATAGTCCTCAGTGGGCGGGAACTCCTGATACATCAGGGATTCTTCTTTAATTCCCTCAAGTAGCTTCCAACGCCACCAAGCCATCTGACGGGAGTTGATCTCAACGTCATACAGTTTCTTGATGTCTTTTGTCCATTCCTTTTCTTCTGGCGTTAACTTGCCGTCCCAGTAGACCTTGTAGATATTGCTGTTAGGGTCTACGGAGTAATACTCATTGCGCCACCAGCCGCAGAAGATCGCCTTCTGTGTTCTGGCCTTCCGTGCAGTCACATACATATCGTGGAACATATTGAAGCCACGGGCTGTGCTTTCAAATATGTACATACGGTTAGGGTTGTTCTCAGCAAGTGATGCCAATAGGGATGCCAGACCTTCCTCATCGCCCCAGGAGGAGGTTTCAGTACCGTGCAAATAGGTAATTGCCTTACCGCGTCCTAGAGAGCCTTTGGCGCGTAACCCAGCCACCTGATAGAACAGACGGGAACGGTTCTTCAGGGAGAGCTGTGTTCTGTTATGCGCTAACAGGGGAATCCGGTATTCCTTGGGTAAGCCATCCATGTACATGGACAGGGTAGACCGAAACATATCCCTGTTTTCTTCCGTATCGGTTGTCAGGGTTCCTTGGAGACCCGGATTGATAAAGTGCCAGTACAGATCGAGTGCTAGAGAGATTGTAGTGATGCCAAGCTGCCGTCCTTTGAGGATGACAAACATATGAACATCGTTTTCTAGGCCAGACGCAATTTCGTTCATCACATAGGTTTGAGTCCCTAAGAGATGATCCATGCGCTTTAAGCCTTCCTCTTTAGTTTCAATCTTTAGTTGAGAACAAAAGCTATAAAACTGTTTGAGGTTGAATTTCATCTCGCTTTCTTGCGGGCTGGCTTCTTGGCTGTCTTAGCCGACTTCCTAAAGGCTTCAGCCGTAGGCGCACCAGCAGAACCGACTTTACGCATCTTCTCGCCAGAACCTTTAGCTATCCGTTCCCGTTTAGCATGGATATTGGCGTACAGACCTTTTGCTTTGCTTTTCATGTTAATTGCCCTCTTTTAATTTCCAAGCCAGTATCTTCTTCATTGAATCACGGTCATTCGCTAAAGCAACCAAGCCTTCAACATGAAGTGGCGGGTACTTCGCTTTCCATTCTTCCCAGAGAGCGCGTTTCTTTACTTTACTTTTCCTGCACTCAAATACTCGCAATACCTCTTGCTTGAGATTAATGCGAGATTGTCTTAACTTTTCTTGGATTTCTTTGGAATCGCAATCCATTCTCCGCACCAGTCCTCTTCAGCAGTAACAGGCCAGTGGGCCATGACAGTCTCAAAGATACCTGAATTGCGGGAGACATGAGGACGGGGCGCATATCGCTTGCAGTGACCTGACAAAGCATAGTCAGGAATAGCGTCCCAGAACTTACAGGTGTTACATAACATCAGTCGTAATCTCGCATTTGATGACGGAGTCGCAAAACCTCTTGCTCCAGCGCCTTTGTCCGGCGTTCTGTCTCAAGAAGCTGCTTAAGCACCTCAAGGGAGATCATCGAATACTCCCCGTAATGCTCAGGCATGGGAATGTAGTTTAAGCACTTCTCCATATTCGTACTCCATCCTCGCTGTTTCGAGCAATGAACTTCTTGCCAAACTTCTTAGAAGCTCGGTAATTGGAATTACACGCTACTTGCAAGCTCTTACCAGGCATAAGGAAACTCTCGCCAATAGCCATAGTCTCGTAGGGATAACTACTACGCAAACTAGGCAGAGGTACATCCTTATCTACTTTAATAGCACTGGTCATATACATAACTCCATATACACAAGTAAGCATCATATACAAATAAACAGAAGATGCAAATAAATAGGAATTTTTTATGGGGGGGTTGAGTTAAGGGTCACGCCCTACAGCCCCCCTGTGTCCAATGCCTGGGCGCGGGTGCTAGCGATCGCGTGTGCCAGCGAGCGACAAGGCCATAGGAGGACTACAGAGAGCGAGAGAGTAGATGCGCGAGAGAGTGTAGATGGGTGGACATGATTACCCTAGATTGGGAGAGGACGGAGAGTAGACCTTCTCTCTCACTCTCACCCCTACATCAACGCGTTACATATACCTACATTACAGACCACTATTTATGTCTCATATATATATATAAGAGAGTTTGATCTATCGACTCTAACCTTCCACTAACCAAACATTAAGACATCTTAATGTAAATACCTATTGACATCGCTATAACGCTTATATACGATATATACGTTGATGTTGATAACTAACTCTAACTAACAGGTGGTACAGATTATGAGCGGATTAGAGATAACCGGTGTCGTGTTGTGTTTCGGTTTAATTGTGTTTGGTCTGATCGGAGCGATTAAGACATCGGGGGAGAAATAACCATGGCATTACCAAAAACAACAACAACAATAACCACAAGCAAAGGCACGTTCTCTGGGGAATTAGTCGCCTATTGGCAGAATTTAGCAAGTTACTATCGCGCGCCTGATGGAACTGTTTGGTGCTATGGAATCACCGGACAATGGGTAAATAAGGGAAAACTGACTAAAGAAACATTTCAAAATAACTTACGCGGAACATGGGTAGAAGCTTAAATGCAGCTTGTAGCGCATCCGACTAGGGTGCGCTATTGGGTGCAAAATAGCACCGTATCCTAACAACAGAGGTAAACACAATGACTACGACAATTACGATCGAATCTCACGTTTTGAAAGCTCATTTAATCACTGCATCAAAGAAAGATACTCGGTTTTATTTGTGTGGTGTGCTGGTTGACACCACCAACCGCCGCTTAGTGTCCACCGATGGTCACGTTTTACTGGTCACGCGTTTCTTCTCGGACATAGAGGGCGAGATTGTGCCTGATTTTATTATCGGGCGAGATCAAATCGTGAACGGTCTTAAGACTGTTGCCAAGCGATTGCCAGTGACAATCACAATAGACCAGGACGCTGTAACGGTGGGTGCTGTCACCGGAACCGTAATTGACGCTCGTTTCCCTGATATTTCGCGGGTGATTCCTACGTCAATAAGCGGCGAGACAGCGCATTTTGACTCAGAGCTCGTTAACCGCGTTTCGGATGCGCTCATTTTAGTTGCCGATTCATCCAGTAAAAATAAACCTACCTTGTTTCAAAATGGCACTTCACCCGCGATCATGACTCACGGCGGCGATGCTTTCGGCGTGGTGATGCCCATGCGAAGTGATGCGATTGCCAGCGATGCGCTTATCTTGGTCGATAGCATCATGGGCCGGAAGATAACCCAGTCTGAATCAATAGCGGCTTAAGTTTTACCACCACTGAGCGGGACTAACACCGCTCTTTTTTTCCTAACAGAAAGGTATTTTATGACCAGGAAACGCACGTTAGCACCTTGGAGGAAACACACACCAGGCCCTTGGAGCCATGACGACACGTGGAAACTAATTATGCACGGATCAACAGAGATTGCCACTTTGCGCTATTTCAACGTCGCTAACGCTCGCCTAATCACAGCAGCGCCAGAACTGTTACGCACGCTCAGAGATTTAGTCGCATTGGCTCGCGACCCAGACGGCTGCGATTTTGACGCGGATGGTTTGCTTTTAGACGCAGAAATTTTGATTGCGAGGGTGACAGAATGACCGTTTATATATTGCATTGTGAGGTTGATGTCGTAGGGGTTTATCTGTCTCGCGCATGGGCAGAGTCCGACGCGATAAAGTTTGATCTATTTAACTGGTTTATCACTGAACACGAGGTGACAAAATGAAAACCACTATTGAGAGCATTTATGTCCACGCGTTTATGACCACTGCGGATGGGGTGGAATATTGCGACTCAGCAAAGTTTACCCCCGATGGGTGGTGCGTTTACGAGCGCACAGTAACCGATGCTGGAGGGGAGTTTGATATTCCCTATGAGCAAGACTTTAAGACCAAAGAAGAAGCATTAAATGCGGCTGAAATACGCGCCGCGATTCACAATGTAACGATTGACGAATACTAGGGAAAACTATGAATAACCTTATAGACCGATTATTGATGCACCCAGTGCTGGATTGTCTCGCGCAAGCGACTATTGCCCTGTTTTCCATTGCTATGCTTATTGCCGTGTTTGCCTGTTTTTGGTGGGGGTAACGTGAAAAACATAATCGAACTTCTGCGCCAGAAGCCACCCGTTTACGAAACGTGCTTAGAAGCTGCCGACACAATCGAACGGCTAGAGAAAGATTTCGCCGACGGTCTCGAGGACTGGCGCGCCAATAATGTGTACCACGCGCACAAAATTCAAGCATTAGAGGCAACCATCGCAAATGCCGACATTGAAGCTGATTACGCTGAAATG
>Ga0208497_1000204_pt1 | contig 32507 bp, 34 predicted proteins | sample CryBogCBE25Aug07_FD_184555 | JGI IMG/M metagenome (GOLD analysis project Ga0208497, IMG submission 184555) | Freshwater microbial communities from Crystal Bog, Wisconsin, USA - CBE25Aug07 (SPAdes) | ecosystem: Environmental > Aquatic > Freshwater > Lake | place: Crystal Bog, Wisconsin, USA...
GTGGCTGCCGCTCGTTGGCAAACCCTGGTCTCCGACGACGACGCCGGCTTCGACAAAGTCGTCACCATCAACGCCGCTGATCTGCAGCCCTTCATCACCTGGGGCACCAACCCCGCCCAGGTCGTGGCACTAGACGGTGTCGTCCCGAGCCCCGACGACTTTGACGACCCCGATATGCGGTCAGCCACCGAGCGCTCACTCGCCTACATGGGTTTGACCGCCGGCACGCCCCTGCGCGACGTGCCCGTCGACGTGGTCTTTATTGGTTCCTGCACCAACTCCCGCATTGAGGACTTGCGCGCCGCCGCGGCGGTCGCCAAGGATCAGCACGTCGCCAGTGGCGTCCGCGCCCTGGTGGTGCCGGGCTCGCACCGCGTCAAGCGCCAGGCCGAGGAAGAAGGGCTCGACGCCATCTTCACCGCCGCCGGCTTCGAGTGGCGTGAACCGGGTTGCTCGATGTGCCTCGGCATGAACCCCGACCAACTGACCCCCGGTCAGCGTTCGGCCTCGACCTCGAACCGAAACTTCGAAGGTCGCCAGGGCCGCGGTGGTCGCACCCACCTGGTCTCCCCCGTCGTGGCTGCCGCCACGGCCATCAAGGGCCGTTTCGCTACTCCCGCGGAGGTGGGCGCATGAAGGCAGTCCACGTACTCGAAGGCCGGGGCGTTGCCCTCGAGCGTTCCGATGTCGACACCGACCAGATCATTCCGTCCGACTGGCTCAAGCGAGTCGAGCGCACCGGGTTTGGCCGCGGCCTCTTCTCGGAGTGGCGCGACGACCCCAGTTTTGTCCTGAATAACCCCGACCACGCCGGGGCCACCGTGCTTATCGCCGGCCCGCGCTTCGGCACGGGATCCTCGCGCGAACACGCCGTGTGGGCCCTTATGGACTACGGCTTCGAGGCCATCATTGCCCCGAGCTTCGGTGACATCTTCAAGAACAACGCCTCGAAACAAGGTCTGGTCATCGCCCCGTTGGCCGCGGCCGATGTCGAGGAACTGACCGCTCTGGTGAAGGCCGAGTCGTCACTGCTCGTGGTGGTGGACGTCGAACGTGGCACCGTTGAGGTGCCGGCCAAGGGCTTTAGCCGGGCCTTTGACATGGACCCCATGACCCGCGAGCGCCTGCTCAACGGCTGGGACGACATCGGTCTGACCCTTCGTCGCGAAACCGACATCACGACCTTCGAAGAGACCACGCTCGCACCAACGCTGCGCGGCCTCTTCGACGCCGAGGGTCACGTCACCCGGTAACAACCAGGCTTCGCTCGTCTCGACGAGCCTGCACGTGGCGGATTGTTGCCAAGACGCCAATAGCGCCGCTCGCCACGCCGGCAGCGGCCGTGGCGAGCAACGCCGCCCACAGGTGGTCACCGGCGTAGTAGATGACCCAGAAGCCGGAGCAGGCCGCACTGGTGTACCAGGAGAGGGCCGAGACGCCCTCGGCCCGGCGCACTTTGATCAGCTCAACGAACTGCGGACCACGCATCAACGTCATGCCGACCCCGGTGCCGTAGACGCCGGCCTTCCAGCCCCAGAGAAAGATTGGGGCAAACATCAGCGCGAACGAAAACAGGGCTGACTTCGCCACCGTTGCCCACTCGCGCAGCGGGGACAAGCGCGAGACGATGTACATCTGAAAAGGCCACACCAGCAGGCTGCCGAGGACTACTTCTAGCGAGTGCGACGAGAGAACGCCGTAGGAGACCCAGAAGCCGCTGGTGAAGACGAAGAGGCTCCACGTGGCCAAGGAAACGCCCTCAACGCCATCTCGAAGTAACCGGACGAACTGAATAATCGTGGAGACGATACCGATAGTGATTGCGGCGTAGGCGGCAGCGACAATCACTAAATGAGGCACCTACCCACCCTATGCGGAGACCGAGTCCTCGAAACTTGTAGCGCCAATACCCTCCGCAGAGAGTGAACTTCGGTTAGGTTCCCGAGAGCGTTCGGATGACCAAAGCCACCATGAGGTCCTTCTCACTCGGGTCGCTCATGGCAACCATGAGGGTGATTGCCGCTAATGCATTATTCGTAATCGTGGGCCGACCGTCATCACCCAGCAGTATGTCATTCCTATCCAGGAAAGTGACGAAAAGGGCGGCAGCACTTCGCTTATTTCCATCAGCCAGCGCGTGGTCCTTGACGACAAGATAGAGCAGATTTGCTGCCTTTTCTTCGCGGGTGGGGTACACGTCCTGTCCGCCGAAGCTCTGGTAGACCGCGCCGATAGTGCCATCCAGCTTCCCACTGGGGTCGTGTCCAAAAAGCTTGTCTTGCGGAAATTCAGCAGCAACTCGACTAATAATGATCCGGGCTCCCTCAGTGGTCAGCTGCCAATCCGCCACTGAGCCAGTGGGTACCGCGATTCGGCCTTCGTCGTACTCCCGTAGCAACTGCAGCCCCGGAATGTAGCCAGCGAGGACGTCTGCAACACCAGAATCGAGCTCATTGTCAGCACGCGACAGAAGTCGCACGATTGAACCAAGCTCCTCCAAGCGCTTGCTATTTACAGCCACACCAGCAATGACAAAGTCCTTCAAGACTGAGTTTGCCCACTTTCGAAACTGAATTGCCCGTCCCGAGTTCGCTCGGTAGCCGACTGCGAGGATGACATCAAGGCTGTACAGGGTTACTGGTCGATCAGAGGAAGCAAAGTGCATAATTTGCACATTGCCTTCCCTCTCAACTTCATCGCTACGGAAGATGTTGTTTACGTGTCTCGTAACGCCGGTCCGATCGACACCGAATAATTCCGCTATTTGGGCCTGCGAAGCCCAAACTGTTTCTCGACTTCGATCGAGCGGCAGTGATAACTCAAAGCCGGGACCGGCGTAGACCACCACCTCATTGCTTTCAGGGAACCCACTCGACACGAAACTCCTTCTCGGACACACGACTCAACTGCATGGAGACATCACCGAATTCCCGGGTGACCACGCACGCAATAGCGAACCTATAGACCCGTTGCTACATCGCGGTCGTCAGTTGAAACTTCGAGTTGGGCTGAACGCACACTGTCAAGACCCAACGGTCTCGTCACTGCAGCTTCATCGAGCTACCGGCGGCGATTTGCCGCGGAAATCACTGCCGCCAGTGAGGCATCAAGAATTGACGAGCTCATGCCAACACCCCACCAGGTGGTGCCGTCTGCCCCTTCGGCCTCAACGTAGGCCACGGCCGAGGCACCCGAACCGGCCGTCAGGGCGTGCTCGGTGTAGTCGCGGACGTTGAAGGAGATGTTGAGTTCGGTGCGTAGCCCCGCCATCAACGCGTCGATTGGTCCGTTGCCCTCGCCCTTCACGGTGACGTGCTGACCGTCAACGAGTAACTGGGCAAAAATTCGTGTCTGGTTGTTGTCGGCCGAGACTTCGCTCGAGAGCAGCTGGAGCGTGGGGCTCTCGGGTAGGTAGGTCGTGGTGAAGACATCCCAGATCTGGGCTGGAGAGACTTCGGTGCCAGTCTGCTCTGAGATCTTCTGTACCTGCTTGGAGAACTCGACCTGCATGGCGCGAGGCAGTTCGAGGCCGTGCTCGGTCGACAACAGGTAGGCGACGCCACCCTTGCCCGATTGAGAGTTCACGCGAATGATGGCCTCGTAGGTGCGGCCAGTGTGCTTGGGGTCAATCGGCAAGTACGGGACTTCCCAGACCTCGTACTCGTCACCAATGACGGCCATGCCCTTCTTGATGGCGTCCTGGTGGGAGCCGGAGAAGGCGGTGTAGACCAGTTCGCCGACGTAGGGGTGGCGCATGTGGACCGGGAGACGGTTGGCGTACTCGGCGACGTGGCGAGCCTTGTCGATGTCACGAATGTCGAGTTCGGGGTCGACGCCCTGGCTAAAAAGGTTCAGGGCCAGGTTGACGACGTCCACGTTGCCGGTGCGCTCCCCGTTACCGAACAGCGTGCCTTCGACCCGGTCGGCCCCGGCCAAGACACCGAGCTCGGCCGCAGCCACGCCAGTGCCGCGGTCGTTGTGGGGGTGCAGCGACAAGATGATCGAGTCGCGACGGTCCACGTGGCGCAGGAAGTACTCAATGGCGTCGGCGTAGAGATTCGGCGTGTACATCTCGACGGTGGCCGGCAGGTTGAGGATAAGCGGCCGCTGCGGCGTAGGGTCGATAACGGCGATCACGGCGTTGCAGACCTCGAGGGCGTACTCGAGTTCGGTGCCGGTGAAGGACTCGGGCGAGTACTCGTAGAGGAACTCGGTCTCGGGCGAGGTGGACTCGAGCGACTTGCAGAGGGCGGCCGCATCGGTGGCGATCTTCTTAATGCCGTCCTTGTCAAGACCGAAGACAACCCGTCGCTGCAGGGTTGAGGTCGAGTTGTAGAAGTGGACGATGGCGCGACGGGCCCCGTGCAGGGACTCGTACGTGCGGCGGATGAGTTCCTCGCGCGACTGGGTGAGCACCTGGATGGTGACATCGTCGGGGATGAGACCACCTTCGATGATGTGGCGCACGAAGTCAAAGTCGGGCTGGGAGGCCGATGGGAAACCGACTTCGATTTCCTTAAAGCCCATGTGGACGAGCTGGTTGAACATGACGTTCTTGCGCTCAAGGTCCATGGGGTCAATGAGGGCCTGGTTGCCGTCGCGGAGGTCGACGCTGCACCAGATGGGGGCCTTGGTCAAGCGATTGTTCGGCCAGGTGCGGTCCGGAAGGTCGACCGGCACGGTGGCGCGGTACTTCTGATAGGCCATGGGGCTCGGCTGCTGGGGGTGCGAACGCATGGGCTTTCCTTCCGGTTAGGTTCAGTCGGCGACAAAAAAACCCCGCCGATGGCGGGGTGACGGGCGAGGCAGAGCCCGCCCTATCGAAGAAGTCGTGCGGCCGAACGAATTGTCATTAATCCAAGTGTACCTAACGGGGCGTCCGTCGCCACTTGGCCAGCCGCTAACCTGCCAGACGTGCGACTGTTTAAGACACTCTTCAAGCTCACCCTTCTCGCGATTGTCGGCGCGGCCATTGCGGCCGTGACCGGTCTGATCAAGAAGACCAAGGCGAGTGACGTGAGTGTCGAGCAGTGGCCCGACGTGCCGCGTAACCCCGCGGCCTAACGTCCCACTTCCCTACCCGTTAAAGGAACTTTTATGGCAGACATGCAATACCGCCGTCTCGGCCGCTCCGGCCTCCAGGTCTCGGTGCTCTCTTTTGGTAGTTGGGTCACCTTCGCCAACGACAATCAGATAAAGAACGCCGAGCAGGCCGCCGAATGCCTGAGCGTCGCCAAGGAAGCTGGCGTCAACTTCTTCGACAACGCCGAGGGCTACGCCCAGGGCCAGTCGGAAAAGGTGATGGGCCAGGCCTTTAAGGACCTCGGCTGGAAGCGCCACGAGTACGTGGTCTCGACCAAGTTCTTCTGGGGCATCAACGGCGACACCGTCAACATGAAGTGGACGCTGAACCGCAAGTACCTCCAGCAGGCCATCGCCGGTTCACTCGAGCGTCTCGACCTCGACTTCGTCGACCTGGCCTACTGCCACCGCCCCGACCCGAATACGCCGATCGAGGAGACCGTCTGGGCCATGTCCGACATGGTTTCGCGCGGCCAGGCCCTCTACTGGGGTACCTCGGAGTGGAGCGCGGATGAGATTCGCGCCGCCTGGGAGATCGCCGAGCGTCACCACCTGCACAAGCCGGTCGTTGAGCAGCCGCAGTACAACATCCTGCACCGCACCCGCGTGGAGAAGGAGTACGCCCGCCTCTACGAAGACATCGGACTCGGCACGACCATCTGGTCGCCCCTGGCCTCGGGTCTCTTGACGGGTAAGTACCAGAACGGCATCCCCGCCGGCTCGCGCGCCTCGCTCCCCGGTTACGAATGGCTCCAGAGCATGCTCACCAACCCCGAGAGCCTGGCCAAGGTTGACGCCCTCCTCGAGGTCGCCAAGGACCTGGGTGTCTCGCTGACCCACCTGGCCCTCGCCTGGTGCGTCAAGAACCCGCACGTCTCGACCGTCATCACCGGCGCCTCCTCGGCCGCTCAGGTTCGCGAGAACATGGCTGCCCTCGACGTGCTGCCGCTTTTGACCGACGAGGTCATGGCTCGCATCGACGCCATCAACGCTGACTGACGCACTTTCACGTTCGAAAGATGCCGCTACGACCGCAGGGTCGTAGCGGCATCTTTCGTTAAGAGCAGTAAGTGGTCTGGACTTGTCGGACTGGGACGCAGGCCCGGTAGTAGATAGTTATAAAAGGCGCGTTCGTCAGTACTAAGAACGTTGATGATCAAACCCTTGATGCCCGTCGATTCTGCGAGCACGAGAAATCTCACGATGGCGTCAGCCAAGATGCCAGCTTTCAGACCTCGGTCCTCATGACGGAAGTCCACTCCGAGTGGTGAAAGCAAGACGTGCAACCTATCGAGGGCGTTACTCTCCGGCACCCGATACGTTCCAAGGGGCGGCGCAACCTTGACAAACGACCAGGCGTAAAAGGCAAGGATGACGTTGCTCCCCACTTCCGTCACCACAAAGGCGCTCGCGGTGTGATTCTCGACGGCTTCTTGCCCCTGAAAGTTCAGCCAAATTGTGGCGAACCCACCTCGCGAAGTGAACGTCGTCACGTCGTCGGTCGTCGCCAAGGGCCGCGGTCGGAGATAACTTACTTCCAACTAAATGGCGATCGGCGCATCAGGAGGTCGTTGAGACCAGCGATTTCGCGGGCGGGCGCACTATTGATGGCTTCCCACGCAGCCCACGCTTCATCACTTAGCGTGAATGTCACTTGCTCACGAATGAGAGACTCGGCAACAGGGGTTACGGCCTCGAGAACGAAGGAGGAGACATCCAAGTTCGACATCGAAGCCGCGGCCTCCAGTAGGGCCCTTTCGTCATTGGTCACTTTCAATTCGAAAGTGCTGGTATGCATTTGATTGCCTTCCATAACATCCCTTTCCATCGGCGCTCGCGCAGGAACTCCGCCCCACGCGTGCCCAAATCTCAACCTATCGCCAGCTAGTGACATCAGCAATCTCCTCGCCGGTAGCCTGCGAGGGTGCCCGAAGCGACTGATGTCCTAATTGTGGGAGCCGGACTGGCTGGCCTTCGCGCCGCTCAGGTTCTTAGACAGCAGGGGCGCAGCGTTCGCATTCTCGAAAAGGGCGATGCCGTTGGGGGACGGGTGCGTTCACACGCAGTTGATGGGTATCTTCTCGACGAGGGCTTTCAACTCATTAACCCCGCTTACCCCGAGCTGCAAGCCGCGGGCGTTCTTCCCGATCTCGATCTGCGCTCCTTCGACCCCGTCATCCGGTTCGTTGAACCAACCGGCGTCTTCGACCTCGTTGATCCCCGTTTTTCTCTCCTCGGCGGCCTGCGCAGTTTGCGCCACCCGTATCTTTCCTTGGGTGATGGCCTTCGCATCGGCCGACTCCTCGCCCGCGCCCGACTGGCTTCGGCCAAACGTCTGACGAGTGGCGCTGACTTTGCCACCCGTGACGGCCTGCTCGCCGAAGGACTCGACGAGCGAGTCGTCGATGGCCTGCTGCTGCCGTTCCTGCGGGGAACGGTGCTGGACGATCAGCTCGATACCTCGTGGCACTACACCCAGCTCCTACTCAAGGCCTTCACCAAGGGGCGCCCCGGAACGCCAGCCAAGGGAGCACAACAACTCTCAGACGTCATGGCCGCCCGCAGTAAGGCTGACATCCTGTGCTCGACGACGGTCACCGCCGTCTCCCCCACCGCCGTCGAGTCCAGCGCCGGTCGCTTCGAAGCCAGCGTGGTGATTCTGGCCAGCGACCAAAGCGAAGCAGCCTCGCTCACCGGTGACGCCACGCCCGCTTGGCGAACCCAGACCGCCTACTGGTGCGCGACGCCCAAGGTGTCCAAAAGCGCCCAGCTCCGTATCGATGGAAGTCGAGGCCTATGGAACACGCTCGACATCTCCTCGGTCGCGCCCGAGCGAGCGCCGCAGGGAAAGTCGCTTATCGTGGCCTCGGCCGTCGGGGACGTGAAAGATCCTCGTGTCGCCGGTGACGTGGCCCGCCTCTACGACCTCGACGAGCGAGACGTCACGGTAATTGAACGCCAGGTCATTCACCACGCTCTGCCTGTCTTGGCTCGTCCACTTGACCTCAACCGGTCAAACCAACGCGACGGACTCATCCTCGCCGGGGACTATCTACAGACCCCCTCCATTCAAGGGGCGCTAGTCAGTGGTCGCCGAGCGGCACAGTCGGCGCTCGCCCGCCTAACGAACTAATTCTCTGCTTCGACGATTGACTTAATGCCATTGACCGTGGCCTGCATGTTGGTGCGCCACGTTTCGAGTCGGCCGGTGATGATGGCTTCGGCGTGCTCGGGATCGTTTTCCACCGCGCGGCTCAAGCCTGACTCGCCGAGCCCGGCCGTGGCGGTCATAGTGAGGCGCGTCTGGTCACCTTCGGCGTGCATCTCGTAGGACCAGATTGCCAGAGGCTCTTCGACACGGTCGACGATATAGGTAAAAAGGTGGCCGGGCACCCACGACACGACCGTGCAGACGGTTGACCACTCGCGGTCATTGCGACCGTTGCGGCCCTCGAACACGCTGCCGACGCCGTGAGGGGCATCACTCACCCACTGGGCACCACGAAACTCGGCCGAGAACTGCGCCGGCGCATTGATATCGCTCACCGCCGACCAGGCCTGTTCGGGGCTTGCGGCAATAACGGTCGAGACGGCAACGGAGGGGAAGTCGGCAAGGGACATAGCCCAAGCCTAGGCATCATCTGACTAGTGGTGCGCCTCGACGGAGAGGCGCCTACGCAAAGGCCTCAGCCGGCAAGTCCTTCTCACCGTTGGTCAGGAAGAGCAGCACACGGTCAATGACGACCTGGGGCTCAAGGCCCTGAGGCATCTTGGGAGCCGAGCCCTCCAGGGCGCGGTTCACCAGACCGGTCTCGGTGTGGGGAGCGCGAATGTCGAGCACCGAAATCTTGCGAGCGCGCAGTTCGCGGGCCGCCACGGCCATAGCGGCCTTGGCCGCCGACTTCGAGGCGCAATAGGCACCCATGCCGGCGATGGTCATGTCGGCGGCAACACCGGTGAAGGAAGCAATGAAGCCTTCCGACAACACCTGCTCGGCGAGTGAGATGACATTAATGGTGCCCAGGGCGTTGGTCGCGAAGAGCTTCTTCGCCACGGCGTCACTGAGATCAGCGAAGGACCCGAAAGCCACGACACCGGCACAGTTGAGAATGCCGTCAACGGCGCGGCCCTCCGTCACTTCGGCGAAGGCGGCGTGCAGGTCGGCGCGGTCACTGATGTCGGCCGTCGCGACGGGTAGGTCGGCAAGATCAGCGGCCAGGTTGGCCGGGGTGCGAACAATGAGGCGAACGTCGGCCCCGGCGGCACGAAGGGAACGAGCCGCGGTGGCGCCAAAGACGCCGCTCGCGCCAATGATGACGATGGTCTTATCGGTGAAGGACATGGCTCCCGCTTTCTGGTCGGAACCAGCGTAGAGAGCGATGATGCTTTCCCGTGCGGGGAGAAGCGTCCTTAGCGCAGGGCGATGACGTGGATGCCGAGGATACCCTCAGTGCCACGGAGCCGCTCGACGACGGCCGACGGGGTCGGCGCACCGGTCGAGAGCACCATCAACGCCGTGCCGGCGTTCTTGTCAGGACCCACGGCCATCGAGGCGATGGAGATACCGGCCTCGCCGAGGGCGACGCCCACGTGGCCAATCATGCCAGGCTGGTCGTTGTTGCGCACGACGAGCATCGAGCTCGCGGGCGGAATTTCGACGCTGTGGCCGTCCACGCTGACAATGCGGGTTTCCACACGCGAACCAATGGTCATGAGGGTGCCGGAGACAGCGTGCTGACCAGAGCGCACGGTGATGACGTTCACGTACTCCGGGGAGTCGTGCGTCGAGACCTCGCCGAAAGTGATGTTGTGATCGGCGGCCATCTGCGGAGCGTTAACGAAAGAGGCCGTGTCGTGACCGGTGGCGACGAGGAGACCCTTCAATGCGCACAGCGTCAAAATCTTGGTGCCGGTGCCGGCCAGTTCACCCTGATAAATGACCTCAAGGTCGGCCGGCTCACCATCGAGCAGACCACCAATGAAGCGACCGAGAATCTCGGCGAGTCCCATGAAGGGGCGAACGGAGTTCGAAACTTCGCCGGCCGCCACGTTCACCGCGAAGGGCACGAAGTCACCGGCGAGGGCCAACTCGACCTGCTCGGCGATGGCCACACCGGCCTTGTCCTGGGCTTCGACGGTCGAGGCACCGAGGTGGGGCACGACAACGACGCTGGGCAGTTCGAAGAGGGGCGACTCGGTGGTCGGCTCCTTCTCGAACACGTCGAGGGCCGCGCCCTGGACGTGGCCGGACTTGATGGCCTCGGCGAGGTCGGCCTCGTTAATGATGCCACCACGGGCCACGTTCACAATGCGAACGCCGACCTTGCACTTCTTCAACGACTCGGCGTTGAGCAGGTTGGTCGTTTCCTTGGTCTTAGGCAAGTGAATGGTGATGAAGTCAGACTGGGCGAGCAGTTCATCCAGGGTCATCTTCTCGATACCCATGTGACGAGCCCGCTCGTCAGTGATGTAGGGGTCGTAAGCCACGAGGCGCATGCCAAAGGCCATGGCGCGCTGGGCGACCAGGGCACCAATCTTGCCGAGGCCAATGACACCAAGGGTCTTGCCGTGGAGTTCGACACCCTCCCACTTCGAGCGCTCCCACTTTCCGTTCTTCAGGGCCGAGTGGGCCTGGGGAATATTGCGGGCCTGGGCGAGGATGAGGGCCATCGTCTGCTCGGCGGCCGAGAGGATGTTCGAGACCGGGGCGTTGACGACCATGACACCGAGTTCGGTGGCCTTGGCGACATCAACGTTGTCGAGTCCAATACCGGCACGACCGACCACGATGAGGTCCTTGCCGGCCTCGAGGGTGGCGGCGTCAACCTGGGTGGCCGAGCGAATAATTAGAGCGTGGGCGCCCACGATGGCCTCGAGCAGTTGCTCGGGGCTCAGGCCCGTCTGAATGTCGACCTCGTGACCCGCGGCGCGCAGCGCCTCGAGTCCGGAAGCAGCAATGGTTTCGGTGACGAGTACGCGGGCCATGGGGAGGGTCCTTTCAATTGTTGACTAAAAGACTAATGAATTGTCGCCGGACATCAACCGTTAGCGACAAAGGAAGCGAAACGCTCGAGTCCTTCAGCCAGCTGGTCGTCGCTGAGGGCGTAGGAGAAGCGGAAGAAACCGGGTGCGCCGAAGGCCTCACCGGGAACGACCGCGATTTTGATGGTGTCGAGCAAAATGGTCGCCAGCTCAGCCGAGCTGTTGGCCACCTGGCCACCGAAGGAACGGCCCAAGAGCTCATTCACGTTCGGGAAGCAGTAGAAGGCACCCTCCGGGACTGGGCAGTGCACGCCCTCGATGCTGTTGAGCATCGCCACCATGGTCTGGCGGCGCCGGTCGAAGGCCTCGCGCATTGCGTAGACCTCGTCGAGGCCACCGTTGAGGGCCGCGATAGCGGCCCGCTGGGAAATGTTCGAGATGTTCGAGGTCGTCTGGGACTGGTAGTTGATAGCCGCGTCCATGACGTCCGGGGCACCGATCATCCAGCCGATACGCCAGCCGGTCATGGAGTAGGTCTTGGCCACGCCATTGACGATGATCCAGCGGTCCCCCAGCTCGGGGGCGACGGCGGCAATCGAGACGTGCTTGGCGTCACCGTAGGTGAGGTGCTCGTAGATCTCGTCGGCCATGATCCAGATGTCGTGCTCGGCGGCCCAGCGACCAATCGCGGCCACTTCCTCGGCCGCCACGACGGCACCGGTTGGGTTCGAGGGCGAGACGAAGACGACCAACTTGGTCTTAGGTGTGCGAACCCGCTCGAGGTCCTCAACCGTCAAGCGGAAACCGTTCTCCTGGCTGGTCATGACCGGCACCGGCGTGGCGCCGGCGAGGTAGACGGCCTCGGGGTACGTGGTCCAGTAGGGGGCGGGAATAATGCACTCGTCACCGGGGTTCAGCAACGTCATGAAGCCCGTCGCCACGGCGTGCTTGCCACCGTTGGTGACCAGTACCTGGCTCGGCTTGACGCTCACGCCGGAGTCGCGCAGCGTCTTTTCGGCGATGGCTTCACGAAGCTCGGGCAGACCGGCCGTCGGGGTGTACTTGTGGTTCGAGGGCACGTAGCAGGCGGCCGCGGCGGCCTCCACGATGTGGGCCGGCGTTGGGAAGTCGGGCTCGCCGACACCGTAGCCAATGACCGGCTCACCAGCGGCTTTAAGGGCTTTGGCCTTGGCGTCAACCGCCAAGGTTGCCGAGGGCGCAAGGCCTCCCAAAAGGTCGCTAACTCGTCCTGACATGCCGCACTCCGTTTCTTTCCTAACATTAAGTCTATGACCTCCCCCGAAAACCTCCAGATTCCCGCTTCTCTTCTCCCGCGTGACGGACGATTCGGGGCCGGCCCCTCGAAGGTGCGCGCCGCTCAGCTCGAGGCCTTGCTCGCCGACGGCCCCACCTACATGGGCACTTCGCACCGCCAGGCCACGGTGAAGAACAAGGTCGGCGAAGTACGTGATGGTCTGCGCGAACTCTTCTCCCTCCCCGACGGCTACGAAGTCCTGCTCGGCAATGGCGGCACCACCTGCTTCTGGGACGCCGCCACGTTCCACTTGATCGAGAGTCACTCCCAACACCTGCACTTTGGTGAGTTCTCCTCCAAGTTCGGCACGGCCGTCAAGGCCGCTCCGCACCTCAGCGACCCCGAGGTCATCTCGGCTGAACCGGGTACCCACCCCACGGCCATTACCCGTGAGGACGTTGACCTCTACGCCCTCACCCACAACGAGACCTCGACCGGCGTCATGATGCCCATCGTGCGCCCCGAGGGCGCCAGTGGACTCGTTGCCGTTGACGCCACGTCAGCAGCCGGTGGCCTGATGGTCGACGCCAGCCAGTTCGACTGCTACTACTTCGCCCCGCAGAAGTCCTTTGCCTCTGACGGCGGACTTTGGTTGGCCCTCTGCTCACCGGCGGCCGTGGAGCGCATTGAGAAGTTGGCGGCCTCGGACCGCTGGACGCCGGAGTTTTTCAACTTAAAGACCGCCCTCGACAACTCCCGTCTCAACCAGACCTACAACACCCCGGCCCTGGCAACCATTCATTTGCTGGCCAGCCAGATCAAGTGGTTCAACGAAAACGGTGGCCTGATCTTCTCGGCCGGTCGTTCGGCCCGCAGCGCCGAGATCCTCTATACCTGGGCTGAGGAGTCAGACTTCGCCTCGCCGTTCGTGCAGAACGCTTCGGAGCGAAGCAACGTCATTGGCACGATTGATTTCGCCGACGGCGTGGACGCCGTACTTATCGCCAAGATTCTCCGTGCCAATGGCGTCGTCGACACCGAGCCCTACCGCAAGCTGGGTCGCAACCAGCTTCGCATCGCCATGTTCCCCGCGATTGACCCCGAGGATATTGCTGCACTTTGCGGTTCAATTAATTTCATCGTGGGATCGATTTTTTAATTTGGCGAATACCTTGATTCAGAGTTGAAGAGTGGCCAAGGCATTCCCCCGCAAAGCGGCAAAGGATTTTCCTCAACATCTCGGCGAAACGGGGCATCTTCGTTGATGTCTTGAAAAGGTCGAATCGACTTGGATTTCAATTTAACTTGATTCAAAAACAAATTAAATTGGCTCGTTGCCAAATTATTCCTATTGGGATCTTCGAAGGGCGATCCAAACTTTTGTACGAAGACGGTTCAGGGCCTCAAAGGAACATCGCCCATTCTTTTCGTCATCAGAACTCAAACTCTTTCTTCTCTGGATAGTCTGTTTAAGCCATCAGGTCCCCAGAAAGGTTCAAGTGTGAAAGACTTTGCCCTTCGAACTAGTTCGAGGTCAAATGGCTGAACCCCAGCACGTCGAATTCCATCTGAAGCCGATCCTCAAATGGGCTGGTGGGAAGCGCAAACTACTGCCTGCCATTCGCCCATTAATTCCTGCGTCATACGGAAGATATGTCGAACCCTTTTTCGGCGGAGGTGCAGTGTTATTTGACCAAAGACCGCCAAAGGCTTTAGTCAACGATTTGAATTCGGAGCTAATCGCGATGTACACGACTATCCGTGACTCAGTTGAAAACCTTATTGAGATTTTGAATGGAATGGCGGACACCCCTGAAAGTTTTTACGAGATTCGCTCCTGTCCGGACCCCATTCATTGGTCCACCTCTTGTGAGAGTAGCACTGGGTTTTCTTCCTGCCACTTAGTGGCGAATTCCACCGGCGTCATGTAGCCAAGAGCACTGTGTGGACGGTAGTGGTTGTAGTTCTTGCGGTGCTCTTCCAGCATGAAACGAATCTCCCACATCGAGTCAAAGATTTCAAGCGTTAAGAGCTCATCACGCAGTCGTGAGTTGAATGACTCGATGCGTCCGTTCTGCCAGGGTGAACCTGGATCGCAGTAGCTGGTGTTGATCTTGGTCGCTCGACACCAGTCTTGGAGGCTGTCGGCAATGAACTCCGGGCCATTGTCCATGCGCAAGAACATTGGTGCCTGACCTCGCTCTTCAACAATCTCATCCAGCACGGCCATGGTGCCCGCGGCCGTGATGCGCCGGGCGGCATTGGTGGCGAGAGCTTCGCGGGTGAACTCGTCAGTCACGTTCAAGATCTTGACGGGTCGCCCATCGGCGGTTTCGTCGAACTGAAAGTCAAGGGCCCAGACGTGGTTCGGATGAGCTCCTCGAACCACGATTGGGTTGCGACGGGCCTTGGGCTTTCGCTTCTTTGGGCGTTGCACCAAGAGGCCTTCAGCACGCCAGAGACGCTGGATTCGCTTGCGATTGACGACAAAGCCATCTCGAAGCAGCATGACGTGGATGCGGCGGTAGCCGTAGCGGGGGTATTTGACCGCCAGGGCCCGGATGCGAGATCGTAGGGCGCGTTCTTCATCACTGCGAGTGGTGCAGTGACGCTGGGTGCTGCGGTGTTGGCTGACCACCAAGCATGCTCGGCGCTGAGAAACCCCGAATTCGGCCACGAGGTGGGCAACCGCCACTCGCTTTTGATTCGGGGTCACCATTTTCCCTTGGCGACCTCCCGGAGCATGTCGTTGTCCAGTTCCTTCTCGGCCAAGAGTCGCTTGAGTCGAGCATTCTCCTTTTCGAGGTTCTTCAGCCTCGCCACGTCGTCGGGTCTCATCGCGGCGTATTGGGTGCGCCAACGCTGATAGGTCTGGTGAGAAACCCCGAGCGATCGCATCACTTCGGCCAGCGGAGTGTTCTCCGCCAGCAACCGATCGGCCTCTCTGAGCTTGCGCACAATCTGTTCGGGCGTGTGCCTGGTTCTTTTCATGGTCAACCTCCAACCCCAGTTCTATCTGAGGGTCATTACTCATAGGAGGTGGACCGATTTGCGGGGGTCAGGACACCGTCAATTGAAAACGGACTTCTTGAATTACTACCGTAGAAGCGAAATTTAAATTTGTTACGCGAATTCCGGTAATTTAAGTCAGTGACGAGCTTTAAATGGGCATTGGCGCTTGCCCCAAATAATTATTTGCGGAGCGCGTTGGAAAATCATCTGATAATCCCCGAATGGACTTGGGCGACCCATGTTCGCCTCGACCATTATTTGAGGGATATACCTGATTAAAGACTCATAAATTCTCTTCTGGCCAAGAATCTTTTAAGATGAATTCATGGCGCTAAAAAAATTCTTAGCCCTTCTCGGCCCAATTGCACTCCTACTAGGCGCCCAGATCCCCTGTGCTGCTGACGGCTCTGCTGGAACAACAGGTAATTCAAGCAATAGCCTCCCCACTCTGGCCCAAGTAACTTCCGCAATTGAAATTGCAGCGACTTCCCCGTCACCTAATTTCTCAGAGACAATTCCTTCGCTTTCAAACGAAGCCCCTCCCTATTTTGTTTCAAACGCTCAAACCTGCTTCTTATCGGGTACTTTCCCGGAAGATCCGGCAAACTCCTGTTCAGTGGGTGATTTAACGGCGAGTAAATCAATTTTTGTTTTTGGCGACTCTCAAGCTGCAATGTGGATTCCAGCTTTTAACGAGTTGGGTCAAGAGCTCGGATACAAGGTCATCTACGTTTCAAAGCCTAGCTGTGGGCCAAATTTTGCATTCGAAACCACGGAAGGTCCAATCTGCACCGAATTCGAATCAGCAGCAATTGCCTATGCCAACTCTCTGCGACCAAGCTTCATTTTTCCGATTGGATTTGAGCGATCTGCTTACGGTACTTTTGGCGACTACCTACTAATTGAAGCCTATGAGAAGGTTGTATCTGCACTTGCCCCCAGCGGTGCCAAAGTCATTTTCCTTAGTAATACGCCTCATTTATCAAGCGACTCGGACCTTTTTTCCTGCCCCCTCGCGCATCCAACCGAAGTTGCGATGTGCAATACCACCCCTGAGGCCTCATTGAGCATTTCGCTTCGCGTGGCGTCGGAACAAAGCAAGGTGGCATTTGTGAATCTTCTGCCGCTTTTTTGTACACAAGCGATGTGCCCTCTTTGGATGCCATTCTCAGGTTCGGACTACTTGGTGTACGCCAACTCCACGCATATAAATTCAGACTTCACGACCCTTATCGGACATGCCTTTACCCAATTAATAGAGCCCGCACTAACTTCTGGTGCTTCGGTTGGAGGACCCAACCTCTCTCAGCCACCTCTATTGTTAAAGTTCACGCAAACCAAATATAAACCCCATGCCAGGGCTACAGCTGAGTTAACCGGTGGCCTACCAGGGAAATCATCACTAGCGGTAACGGGGAAAGGCTGTTCAACTATTGGACTGCGAGTGGCAGCCAAACCGGGCTCAATCTGTAGAGTGACAGGCAGTAGACGCGCCGCCCCTCCATACCTACCAATTTCATCCAATGCGGTCACTATCGTGTTCGCGCCAGTGACAAAAAGGGCTCGATGAAGCAGTTTGCGAGCCCAGTCGCCATAAGTCGCAAATGGATGCTCCTTGCTTTTGCGGGATCATTGGTATTTTTCTTTTTAACCATCAAACGAACCTCGACCCTCTCCAATTACGATTCGGGTGTTTATGGGCTTGCTGCACTGAAGTTCGTTCATGGAATTCTTCCCTACAAAGACTTTGTTTTTGTGCAGCCGCCAGGGATTCTGCTGCTACTCAGCCCACTTGCACTGACAAGCTATTTTTGCTCCTCCGCAACGACCTTCACTTTGTTCAAATTTTTGACCTGTGTAGCAAACGCAGCGACGGCTTCGATGATCTTCGGATTGCTTGAAGTTCGATCACGGCTACTGGCCATCATTGCAACTACTGCATTCGCATCGAGTCCGATATTCCTTTTCATCGACTCATCGGTAAAACTTGAGCCCTACCTCTTGTTCCTCGTCATGTGGTCCATTTTTCGATTAAGTCTGTTCGACGGGGTCCAAATTCCTCGGCGAGAGCTGATAAAAATTGGAATATTCCTCGGCTTTGCTGTCTCAATTAAGTATTGGGCAGTCGTTCCCTTGCTCGCCATATCCATCAGCTTGTTTCCGCGGATCGGGAGAAGGGCGTGGAGCGTAATCCTTGCTTCGGGGCTTACATCCCTCATGATCTGCCTGCCCTTCATCATGTGGGGTGGCAAAAACTTCTTCATCGACACGATTTTTGCTCAGATTCTTCGAACCTCACACACTGGATGGCAAACGTCAATTTGGATTCGCATTTACTACTTACTGGGCTGGTCATTTCCTCCCGCGATAGCAAATCAGCGCTTCGTGCTCTTTATGGCAATTGAATTATTAGCCCTTCTCACTGTGGGGCTTTGGGGGCTTCGCCGTCTGTCAACTTCTCAAATCGCCATTCTCGTCGTAACGATAATGACAGTATTTTTTCTTCTTCTACTTCCTGAGTGGTTTCCTTACTACGCAACACTCTCTTGGCCATTTTTCATTCTCGCCGCGTCGTACGGCCTCCTCGGCGTCAAAGCACTGACTATTGGGAGACTGGCTGAAAGGGCACTATCTCCTACTAAGAAGAAAACGTTTATGGGCGTAGCTCTTTGCGTCACGGCGGTGTGCTTGGCTCTAGTCTTCTCGGTGTGGGCGTGCCAACTGGGGCAGACGCAAGGGGCCTTCTCCTCCAAAGAAGTAGATCTTGCAAAAACAATTCCCCAGGGTTCTTGCACCATTTTTGATATCCCCTATTTCGGCATCATCTCTAATCGTTACCTCATGCCAGCGAGCTGCCCCAACATTGTCGACCCCTCGGGCATACAACTTGTGGCCTCGGCCGAGAATCTTTCGCAATCAGCCATCACCGACTACTGGGAAGCGAGCATGTCCAAGGCCGATTATGTCGTTCTCTACGAGATTGACTCGCCTTTCATTCCACGGAATCCACCGCTCTTGCGATATTTCCATTCTCACTTCGAGCAAGCGTCAAAGAGTGGGGAACCCGTCATTTTTAAAAGAATTTCGTGACTCTTTCTCTTTGAATGCCACGGCTGCAAAAACAATCACTAAACATATTGAAATCAGCCAAGTTCCGTCCGCTCCCACAAGGCGCTCAAAAGCAGCCATGCTCCCGCGACCCCCGACATATCGCATACGCCAAAATGGGATTACCTCCGACATGGCAAATATAGACAGGCAGATTTTCGCCCATGTCTCCTTGTTCTCCATGACAACAAACGGGAGTAGTACGACAAAAACGAGGTAGTGGTCCCAGGCGACCAGAGAGCACATTGCCGAACCCAGACACAGAACAAAGAAGGTAGTGACTGGCCTGGTTTCGCTCAATTTCAACGCAATCCACAAGAAGAAACTCATCGCAAATAACAGAATCACTACCTGAAGAATGAGCGGAATTGGTTGCGAAACCAGTGGTGGCCTTAATAGGGGCGAATCGATGCTGGAATTAGCAAACATTTTTAGGCCGCTGTCGAGCTTTGCCACTTCGCCACCACCAAAAACAATGTGACGCCAATAGGTCCGAGAGCTTTGGGGCCATGCAATCGCACTCCCCACGGTAAGTATGACCATCACCGCAATTCCACGAATCGTCGGAAGCCACTTACGGCGCACCATCCACCAAAGAAGAAAAAGGACAGGATAAAGCTTGATCGCGGTAGCCGCACCAGTTAAGTAGCCTTGAAATTTGGGAGGCACGACGAAGTAGTCGACCGCAACCATTGCCAGAAGCAGAAGCGCTGTTTGCCCGAGGGAGATGCACTCATAGACCGCCGGGAGGGCCAGCAATCCCAGGAGGGATATTAGGGCCGAAGTTGCGATTTGAGTAAGTGTTGAAGTCCTGAAGCCGGTGCACTTCCGTGAGACCAGAAAGACAACAAAAAAGAGAGATGTGAGACTTGCGATGGTCCAAAGCGTCACGTCTAACCAGTAGTTCATCCACATCAATGGGAAGAAGAAGAAAATCGCCCCAGGGGGATACGTGAATGCTTCGAACTGAAAATTCCTGTAAATATCACCCAGCGAAACTAAATTGGCGAGATTCCCGAGTCTGGACGTCAAATCAATATAGACGGGATCGACTAGGGCACTATTTGCTGAGTAGCCCCATGGATGCCAACCCGCCACTTTGATAACCAGTAACGGAGTCAGCGAAAAGGCAATGATAACGAGTACTTCTGCTACCTTCCTGGCCGCTACCCACTTTTGATTGCACCTACTACGGCCCAAAAAGCGAACCCGACCAGGTCGCGACCACAACTCCAACAGCCACGGTGCTGAGGACGAGCCATCCATCCGAAGTCTCGTCAATCGTGCTTCGGGAGACCTTGTAAACATGGCGATCGCCTGATGCCCGGAAGTAGTACTCACTCACCTTAGGCACAATCACGGTGACGGTATAAACGCAGGACGGAACTCCATTTACATCTTTGATGGTTCCATCTGTCAGTTCGCCGGTTGTCAGTAACTTCCCACCAGTTGTCGTGACCTGAACTTGCGTTCCATTGTGCACCACAGTGGAGGAGCATGAAGCACCGCGGTACACATAGCTGAATTTCATTTTTTGCGTTGCACGTGCTGGGCTTGGCATTGCCAAAACTGCAATACCTGCAATTGCGAGGACGGAGGCCGTACCGATGACTACCGGCTTAAGCCATCTTTTCTGATGCTCACTTCCAGTCTTCGTCGCGCTATCAACTGTCTGGTCGATTGATGGTGCTCCACACTCAGCGCAAAACACTTGATTGCTATCAGTTGGGTGGCCGTTTATACAGGTCATATCAACACAATAACATTTATCTCCCCATTCGCAAGGAGCGTTCCAGCAGGTGTAGAGACGTTCTATCTTTGGGGATTCCAACTAGAGCGATTCAGTGAGCATGATAACGTAGTCGTCCGGTCACGACCTGGAGGACGGGACTGCTTGAATCCCGACGGGTAATCCGGAGACTAAATCATTTCTAAAGCGGGCAGACTTTCTGACTCGCTGAGTGCATAGTAGTGAGCTTCGAACTCCGCCGGTGAGACCCAGTCGAGCGCTTCGTGAATTCGACGGTTGTTGAACCAATCGACGTACTTGAGTGTCTCCCACTCGACGTGCTCGACGTTGCGCCATGGTCCCTGGCGGTGGATGAGTTCGGTCTTGTAGAGACCATTGAAGCTCTCGGCCAACGCGTTGTCGTATGAGTCGCCCTTGGATCCGACTGACGCGACGATCTCCTCCTCACCGAGTCGTTCGGAGTAGCGAATACTGAGGTATTGGACGCCTCGGTCGTTGTGATGGATCAGCCCGGTGAGTCCGAGATTGTTGCGCGCGTAGATCGCCATCTCGAGTGCGTCCAGGGCGAGATCGCTGCGCAGCGACGTGGACGCTTGCCACCCCACGACGCAGCGACTGAACACGTCGATGATGAACGCGACGTAGACCCATCCGGTGTGCGTCTTGACGTAGGTCAGATCCGCCACCCAGAGACGATTGGGTGCCGCGGCGACGAACTTCCGATCGACGAGGTCCTCGGGACGATGCTGGTTCTCATCGCTGATGGTCGTGACCTTGAACTGGCGACCGCGGCGAGCGCCGCAGAGCCCCAGGTCCCTCATCAACCGTCGCACCGTGCAGTTGGCGACCGTGACCCCCTCGCGGTTGAGCTGCTTCCAGATCTTCACGACGCCGTAGACACCGAAGTTGTCATCGAAGACCCGAGTGATCTCGGCCTTCAAGACCTCGTCACGCCGTGCCCGGTCACTGGGTTCTCGTGACACGATGTCGTAGTAGGTGCTGGGGGCGAACTGCAAGGCTCTGCAGATCGGCTCGACCCCCCATCGATGCTTGCGCGCATCGATGTAAGCAACTACCTCTTGGTTCGACCGTCGAGCGCAGTCGCGAAGAAAATCGACGCGTCCTGCAAGATGGCGTTCGCCCGGCGAAGGTCCTTCACTTCACGCTCGAGCTCCTTGACCCGGGCGCGGGCATCCGTCGTGATTCCCTGGCGAGAACCGGAGTCGACTTGCGCTTTTCGCACCCACGTCCTGAGGGTTTCTGGTGACATGCCGAGGAGTTTGGCGATAGCGCTGAACGTGGCCCACTCCGACGGGTAGTCCGAGCGTTTCTCGATCGCCATCCTCACTGCTCGTTCACGCAACTCGGGTGAGTAACGGGTTGATCCTGACATGGAGACATCCTCTCAGAGGATTTAGTCTCCGGATTACCCGTCGGGATTCATCCATTGTTCTTGAGAACCCGGACGAAGGCTTTGGACCTAAATTGACTGCCGCGGTCGGAGTGGACAATGGTGCCAACTGGACTTCTCGTCATGATGGCGTTGCGAAGTGCTCGCACTGCGAGCGAGGACTTCATTCGGTCATCGAGCGCATAGCCAACAATGCGGTTGGAATACAGATCCTTCACCGCACAGCAGTAGATCTTGCCTTCACTCGTTCGGTGCTCAGTGATGTCGGTCAACCAGACCTCATTGGGTCGAGAGGCGGTGAAGTCACGCTTCACGAAGTCGTCGTGCACTGGGGGTCCGGGGCGCTTGGCGTAAGACTTTTTCTTGGCAAATGACCTGTCCCACGGTTTAGTTACCTGATTTTAGTGAAGAACAGGCCTTTAATGAAAGGCTGTTCACCATGCCACGACCATTCCCCGCTGAATTTCGATTGCGTGCTGTTGCGCTCGTTCGAGCTGGCAAAACCATCACGAGAACGGCTGAAGAACTCGGTGTGAGCCAAGCGGCTCTTCACGGTTGGGTTCGCCAGGACAAGATCGATCGCGGTGAACTCCCAGGCATCTCGACGACGGAGGGTGCCGAATTGAAGAAGGCCAAGCGTCGCATTCGTGAACTCGAGATGGAGGTCGAGATCCTTCGACGGGCTTCAAAGATCCTCGGGGACGAGAGGCCCTACCCAAAAGGATTCACCCGGTGATCGACGTTCTCGTCGACGCCGGGTTCCCCGTCAAGGTTTGTTGTCGCACGCTGGGAGTCTCGAGTCCGGGTTACTACCGCTACCGTCAACGGCCGCTCGCGCCCACCAAGATGCGTCGTGAATGGCTTACGAGTCTCATTCGAGAAGTGCACCTGCAGAGCCGCGGCACCTACGGCTCGCGACGCGTGCACGCCGAACTCACGAAGGGTTTGGGCGTCTTCGTCAGCGAGCGACTCGTGGCGGTGCTCATGCATCACGCCGGCATTTACGGCCTTCCCGGTCCCGCCAGGGTCAAACGACTGCGTGGCATCGTGACGGCCGACGATCTCGTGAACCGCAGGTTCCATCGCGACCGGCCCAACCAGTTGTGGTGCACGGACATAACGGAACACCCCACGCGAGAGGGAAAGGTCTACTGCTGTTGCGTGCTCGACACGTACTCGCGACGCATCATTGGCTGGTCCATCGACAGTGTCCAGAATTCGAACCTGGTCGTGAACGCTCTCGACATGGCGATCAAGAATCGCCGTCCGGCACCGGGCGGCGTCGTCCACGCCGACCACGGCGCGCAGTTCACGTCGTGGGCCTTTACCGACCGCATTCGAAGCGCTGGCTTGATGCCATCATTTGGCACGGTGGGCGATGGACTCGACAACGCGATGATGGAATCGTTCTGGTCGAGCATGCAGATTGAGCTACTCGACCGCAAGCGGTGGAAGACGAGAGTGGAACTTTCGAATGCCATGTTCGACTACATCGAGAACTTCTACAACCGCCAGCGACGACACTCGCAACTCGACTACGTGTCGCCCATCGAGTTCGAATTAGCATCAACTTCTCAACCCAAAACCGCCTGATCTTCACATCAAATCAGGTAACCAAAGTGGGGGGCAGGTCAAAGTGGAAACCAAACCCTCAGCAGTCCCGATCGCCAGCCTTACGCCTGATTGGCGCAACCAACTCCACCGACAGGATGCGGCAAGCCCATGCGTATTGTATGCCTCGATTGACAAAGCACCGCGCCACCATCCGAAAGAAGCAACCGCCAGAACGACATAAAGCAGTAGTTCTGGTTACGTCGATCAGCGAACTGAGAGCTACTTTGCAAGCAGTCTCGCCTTTAACAATGCAAATTCCTCATCACTCAGCACACCTTCGCGATGTAATTCCACTAACGAACGAATTTCCTCCACGACGCTTTTCGCTCCGGCCGCCACATCGATGGAATCCGGCTCCACCTCCGGCGTCGTTAACACCTTCACCTCGCCAATAGCGTCCGAAGTCAATTCGCTTTGCTCATGAGAAGTAGGGGCTGCTTCGGCGCCAGCTCCTGACCCAATGATGTTTTCAGGTGCGGACCTCCGGTGCCGGCGTACCGCATCGCGTACAAAACTTACTAGTTGCGTTTAACTTGTTTCCGCACTTCAGGCAACTCCGGAAGGCAGTTGGATTTAGCAAGGGAGGCTCTGAGGGGTCGAGACGACTTCCGCAACCTGTGCAAAACTTTGCGCTCGCTGGAACACTTCTATTGCACTTGTAACAATTTTTAGGCTCGCTGGACTGGCTTGTTCCGGCGCTCGGATTTACGGGAGTGCGAAAATCCATAGCTTTAGAGCACGAGATCGAAACGCACCCACCCGCCTCAGCGAGGCAGTCCTGATGATATGTGGAGCCACAACCAGCACAAGTCGAAGTCGATGCCCCATCACAACTCGTCCGGCAATAAGGGCAGAGCAACTTAGCCATGCTTCACCGACCGAGGCCCGCACTGCGACAAAGTCACGACCGCCTTAATTGTTTCATTAGCGAAAAGACGTTTATAGCCATTTTCTTGTTCCAGCAAGCGATACTTGCTCCCACTGCCATAGACAACTTCTGCCAGAGCCCAATAACTCCCGTTCGGCGGTACCCGCAATGTCCAAACACAGTCGGTAGTGGTCTCAAATTGGTGAACAACGGTGGTTGCTGTCGTAGTCGTCGTTGTGATGGGGCTGGAATTCTTAGTGGTCGTACTGCCCAAAATATATCCGCCTAGTAAACCCACAAGTGCGAGTGCGGGTACGGCAAACAGCCAACGGCTCCGGGCTTCCCGCCTCCGCGTCTTTGTTTCGATCCCCTCCAGCAACTTGTCGCTGGCCGACTCAACATCGTACGAGTCGACTTGCTTCACCTCGCCCTCGACATTGGAAAACGTTCCTCCTTTGCCATTAACAGGGTCTATGACAATACCCAGCAACCGGGGATCTGAGAAGAAATTCTGCTGAATGAATTGGTCATAATTTGACATAAACACCCCGAATCGAGGGTGTGTGTGATACCAACCAACGATCCGGTATTCGGGGAATTGCGACTCGATGGTGTTCAAAGCCGAGTCCCAAACCTCGTGCGTAAAGGTAACATTTGCCGTGCCAGCGGCAGCAGCGAGTGCTGGGAGTGTTACCTCGACCTGAATCTCGTCGTCGCCAAGTATTCCGACCAGCAAACCACCGACTTCGACGTCAATCTCAGAGCGACAATGCTCTAACATCGACTCGAAGACACCGTTGCTAAAGTTTTTCATTCCCCCCCCCGGTCAATGCGAGATAAATTTCTTCGGTCTCAGTTCGGATTGTCACCACATCGAACGTGGCGAGACCTAATTCGTCGACTGTGATGTCAAGAATCGCGTCAATTCCGCCAATCACATTTGTTGCATCAAGTCCCATCGTTTTCGAACACGAAGGGCAAGCAATGTCGCTGGCGACAAGGGCGGTAGACATCTTATTGATAGCAATCGTGAAACCACAGTCAAAGCATTGACCACCACGAACGAGCATTTCTTCAAATTTTATTTCGGAATTTGCAACCTTTATACGTTCGGGAACAATACTCCGCAGTGTTGCACTTCTTAAAGCTACGCAAGGAATGAAGTCGCGGTAGTCCTCGTGGGCTAGGCACCATTCATCTTCTACGTAGTCCACCGTGTAGGTGTCAAAAGACTCACCAATGAGGAACCAGCCTTTGTTTTTCAATGGCGAGTCACCGCCATTTAAAAGACGAATTGCCTCCTGTGTCTGCAGTCCAGCAACGACTGAGCTCGTTGTAGCAGTCGTCGGGACTTTCCCTTGCAAGACTTCCTCGGTGCTCAAAAGCGAGCAGGCCTTACGTTTATCCAAAATCGAGCGGTCGACCTCGCCAAGTGTGCACTCATAGCAGGCCCCTGAAGGCGGAAACACCTTCACGACCCCACGGATGCCCTCAATCGCTCCGTCGATCCACGTGATGCCAAATTTACGACATGCTTGGTTAACCCATACCCGAGCCTCGCGATTGTCTAAACATCCAATGACTAAATTGAAATTTCGAACCCAACCGACGCCCTTTGACTGAACATAGGACACGTGTGCTTCAACTTGAACATCAGGATTGAGTTCACTTGCCCGTTCGGCAACCAAAATTGCCTTCTCTTTACCTTCATCTCCTTCACGAAAGAAGACGCATCGCGAAAGATTGCTGGTACTGACCGTGTCCATATCAACAACAGTTATGTTTCCAACCCCAAGCAGCGTCAGGTTCTTCACAACCTCATTGCCAAGTGCCCCAGCACCAACAACGAGTACCTGTGCGCTGCGTAGCGAGTTTTGATCCCACCAGGTAATTAGTTCCTGGCGGTCATACCGACCTTCTGAGAGAAGGTTCTCCATTTCAACCTGCAGTAATTTCGGCAACAAGTCGGAGAGTATCGCCTTCTTTGACCCCGGCTTCGGCAAGGGTTTCAGAATCTCTTAACTGGCGCCCTGAGGCGCGGTGATGAAATTTGTATGAAAGCGGCTGGCCGTCGGGCCCAACTACAGGAAGGTCCATGAGCTCGATGAGACGCGCAATCAGGCGAATAACTTGAGCATCATCAGGGACGGTTGCCTCCTGATTTCGGACGCCGGTGGCATCTGAAATAACTACTTTGACGTTAGCCATTATTTTTCTCCGTCCCAAAAGACTCTTCCTAAAACTACTGGAACCTTATCGTAATTTTGAACCGACTTCGTAGCAAAGCGATGCCGCCGGTGCACGACCCACCAAATGCATGAAATGGCTGAAAAAACTGTCGCAACCATCATCCAAAGAAGGTCAACCGAGATATCGCTTGCGCTCGAAATCGGGAGGGGACCTGCATCTGTGCCGGGTAACTTTCGAGCTAAAAAGCCAGATATGAAGGGCTGCCGGAGCGCCACTCCGAAAGTCGGATCCGTAGATTTTTTCTGAACCAGACCAACGACATCTCCAGATTCGTTGATTACGACACCGCCCGAACTACCAGGGTCGACAAAAGCGGAGGTCTCAATTGAGGGAATGCCGTCCACGGGAAAATCACCGATAAGCCTTCCTGATGATGTCTCCAAGCGCCCACCTGGAGCAGCACGAACATAAAGTTTCTCATTGGTTGCTATGGATGAAACACGGATTGGGATCGATGAAGGTGCAATGAATGAACTCTTTAGCTCAGCGACATCGTCCAAGGTATTGTGCAGAATAACGTTTGAACGGTGTGCGCCGCTTTTTGAAACAATCATGGGAGTCCGGCAATGAACCACCACGTGATTGGCCGTCAAATAGAGCCCCGGCGAAAATTGCCAAGCCGTACCCGTGTAAGCCCCGCAGTCAAGAAGAAAGGTCGCACCTACAGCAGCGGCGACTGGTGGGCTCGCGGCCAGAGCAATTCCCCCTTTAAAAAGGGTAAAAACTCCTATTAGAACAATTGCGATGGCACGCTTCATTACTTGAGCGTTGGCATTTCCTCGCTCTTGGAGCGGTACCGCAAAACAGTCGTGCCGATTTCAATCAAGTCTCCATCGCGTAACGATTGCCCTGGGCTTGCTACCACACCATTCACCATCGTTCCAAAGTCCCCCGAGAGTGCCGTGATTCCGAGACTTGCGCCCTGCCCTCGTAGTTCAAACTGCAATGGGGCAATTGTCGCGTCCTTGATCAAAGTTATGTCTGCCATAGGGCTCGAACCAACTTTTGTGACGGACGCAAAAACGATGAACTGCTTCCCCGCCATTCCACCCGACACGATTTCAATCCAGTGTTGCTTTGTAATTTCAGAAATTAGACCAAGAGAGAGTCCAACAAGAAGTCCAATGATGACATCCGCAACTACTCGATTTGCTGTACCCGATGAGCCCAGGTTCACATAATCAAATATGTAGCCACCGATAAACCCTCCGAGCAATCCTGCAGAGAGACCATTCACTACCGCACGACCCGAACGCTTCGCAAGGCCCAGCCCGATTCCCATGGCCATTGCAATGATTCCCCATGCCAATCCACGAATAATGTGGTGACGAATATCACCTTGTGCCGCGATTAAGGCTTGCTCACCTTGTTGTAAATAAAGGGCAATCTCGTAATTTGTCCACAAGTGTTGGTACAGTAAGTCCGCGATATAGGCCAAGATAATGATGGGACCCACCATGAACACGGTGCCCATACCAATTGACCGCCACACTTTTGCGGCGTTGCGCGACTCAATACTTTCAGCAAAACTGAAGGCGACACCGAGAAACAGCGCGAATCCTCCGAAATAGAGAAGCGTGCCCGCTAGGGTGCTGTTTCCATACCATGGGTTGCTGGAATCCGGCTGACAAATAATTTCAACGGCTACCGAACTCACTAACGCACCGCCAAGTCCTACCAAGGTGTTCACCACGAGTGGATTGCGCCAAGCCGAGGGGCGGCGGCTGGTACCGACCGTTCGAACTAACTGTGGTTTTGCGGACTCTTGGAGTCGTTCAACACTCAGTTCAATCGAAGGAGATGAAAGATCTTCGAGAGAAATAATTAATTCCTCTGGACCTTTCGATGCAAAATCACCACTTTTGTCTTCATTATTCATCGCGGTCCAGCCCCTCTTTCCAAATTGGTGCTAATTAATTGTTATTTCGGGTTCTACCGGTATGAGCTGCAACTCCCCAACCGGAATACGATCTGAATTATCCGCAACCCATCTGGCCGCCAGAGCGTTGAGGGGTGAACGAGTGTTAAAAAGCTGATATTGGAGCAACTGCCCAATTTCAACGATTACGTCAACAAGGGTTTGGCTTGGACTCCAGAAATCTGCAATACAAATGTAGTTACCGAAATTTGGGTGGAAAATTGGCTCGGTAGTGGTGCAGTATGGCTTTTCTCGAGGGTAGCTAGGTGGCAACGAAATGTTCACCACAGTCATTCCGGTTATCTTAAGGTCGCCTTCAATCTTTTGAAGTGCCGGGACGCGATATATGACTTGGTATTGACTAACTGGGGCGAGGCCAATTGGTGTGACAGAAATGTGGGGGTGGCCAGAAAACGCTGCAGTAACAGCTTGTTGATCCGCGGTGAGGCGTCGGGAGCGTGGTGAGTCTTGACTCATGCCATGAAACATTAGCATTCAGATGCAAACACATCCGAGAAATTAAAGGGAATATTCCCTCCTAATTCCTTTGGAATGCAGCTCCACATGATGCACAATACAACTGATTCGGCAGATGGGCTGCACCACAATTTGAACAGTAAGAACTGCCAGTCGATGAAGACGAGGCAAAATTTTGAGGCGAATAGGAATTGCTTACTACCGGAATCGCTTTAGTCGGCAGGCACATGAAGACCAGAATTATTAACAAACCCAAGTACGGAATCAAATTAATTAACGCCAACCATCCGCTAAAACCACCATCACGAAGGCGCCGAACCTGCACCGCTAGCGACGGGAGCAGAAGTCCTAGTCCAAGGATTATAAACAAAGGTGTACGGGATGCGGCGGAAATTATCACCAAACAGAGATAGACCAGCACGCCAAAGAGGGCAAACCACCAGTACTCAGATCGAGATGCAGTGCCAGAAAAATCGGCGTACTTCTTGAAACAAGTTTTGATTGATTCAGAAAATCCCATGCTAGAAATATAGCCCATGTTGCCGCCATTTCTTAAAGCAGACCCTTCATCATCCCCGTCCCAGGGGGCGGCAGTGGGAAGGTCACCGTTTAGGGACCAACTTATGGAAGCGCCGAGGTCAACGTTCGACGTTGAAAAACCGCTGACTCTGAAAGTCTTGCCGTTGACATTCATCGTGGAAGAGGTGCCAGTGCCCGCTGAAGGAATCGAATCCATGCGAAGCTGACCTGACGAATCGGTATTGCTAATTGACGGCAATCGGTGGCCCGCAATTTCGTATGCGCCCGCCGGTAATTACTGTCGTCACTCTTCGGCGCGTTAGAACCACTTCGCGCTGAGGGTCCTTCGGCAGATGCTAGTTCGTGTCTTCGGCGCGTTCCGCAAGGAGGTCATTGGCAACTACAGCTTCTTCGTAGAGCCCTCGAAGCAGATCGAGCGCGTACGCGAAGAATGCGAGACCAGCCGCCGCTGTCACTACTATTAACAGGAGCAGGAGACTCCACCCAATCAGTGCGCTCGAAGAAGCCTGGCTATGAACCAAGCTCGAGTGCAAGTAGGCCGTCGCGACGACTCCTACCACCAACACCACGAATGCGAGCAATTTACAGACGTTGGCGATGGTCTGAGCCCCAACGTATCGGGGCTCGTCTTTAACAAGTGACATCGAATCTCCTCGGAAGTTAATACGCCCCACCGTAACAAACGCCTCTCCCTAACGAAGGTGTGAGGTAACTCAACGCGTCGTCCGTGGCAGGCACTGAATTTCGGTCGAATATTCCGTCAATACGTTGTACGTCGCCGTTGATTGACCAGCCGCCGCGGCGTGGCGACCATCAGGGGTCAAACACAACGTACGGAGCTCGGCCCGGAAGGGATCTGGTAGTTCTGCAGCCTCATTCAGCATGGCCAAACAGGCGTCAATAGGGCTGAGTCCCGCCTTCAACCCTTCAACCACGCTGCGTGCTCCACCAACTCGCATTGAGAGCTCGCCTCGACCGGTGCAGGCGGCCGCACCGTACCTAACATCGGCATAGTTCCCGCAGCCGGGAATCGAGGAATCCCCCACACGACCGGGATACTTCCAGGGATACCCCGACGTCGAAACGCCAGTCACCAACTCCCCATACTGGTCGAGGGCGATGATGTTCACCGTGCCATACATCCCCTCGGGTGGGCCGAGTCGTTCGACGAGCTCAAGCGCGGTCAGGCGATACAGCTCGTCCCCTTCTTGGGCGACCGTGTTCTCCCCTTCGAGTGACATCGGTGAGGGCCTGAGTCCTTCACGGTAGCGACGGCGTGATGCGTCGGTAAGGAGATCTGCTGTTTCAAAGCCCTGCTCGTGGGCAAAGAGTTCGGCGCCCTCGCCGACCAGCAGGCAGTGCTGGGGCAATACTTCCATCACGCGGCGAGCAATGGAAATGGGATTGGGGTAGTTCTTTATTGCCCCGACCGCACCGAAGGCACGGGTCGAGCCAACCATGATCGATGCATCAAGTTCGACGACGCCCTGGGCGTTCGGAAGCCCGCCGGTACCGAGGAAGACGTCATCGAGATTGTCCTCGCACTTGCGAATCGTTGCTTCAACCGCGTCAAGGGCCGATCCGCCTCGGCGGAGGATATCCATGCCCAAAGGAAGGCCGACTTCGCTTCGTTCGCTGCCAATGATTACCGGAGAAAAGGCCATGGTGTCCACGTTAGAGCGCGCGGTTACGCACGATGAGCCAATTCCTTGTGCCCCTAAAACGACTCCAGAAAAGCAAAACGCCGTGGTCTTCTCGCTCCATTGAGTTCGAGAAGACCACGGCGTTCGCCGGTGATTTTTACAACTCAGTCGGTGTCGCCACCCGAGACGTCGGCAACCTTCTTCTTGCCGGCTGACACGAAGGGCATCATGGCGCGCAGCTTGATGCCGATCTCTTCGATCGGGTGCTTCTTGCCAGCGTCACGCAGTTCGCGGTAACGGGGACGGCCAATTTCGTTTTCCTTGATCCACTCTTCGGCGAAGGTGCCGTCTTGGATTTCGGTGAGGATCTTCTTCATCTCGGCCTTGACCGCGGGGGTCACGACGCGCGGACCTCGGGTCAGGTCACCGTACTCGGCGGTGTCGGAGATGGAGTAGCGCATACCGGTGATGCCCTCTTCGTACATGAGGTCAACGATGAGCTTGAGCTCGTGGAGGCACTCGAAGTAGGCACTCTCGGGCTGGTAGCCGGCCTCGACGAGGGTCTCGAAACCGGCGCGAACCAGTTCCGACACACCACCACAGAGCACGGCCTGCTCACCGAAGAGGTCCGTCTCGGTCTCTTCCGTGAAGGTCGTCTCGAGCACGCCGGCGCGAGCCGAGCCGATACCCGAGGCGTAGGCGAGGGCGATGCCGTGGGCGTTACCCGTGGCGTCCTGGTGCACCGCGATCAGGGCTGGCACACCGCCGCCCTCGACGTAGGTGCGGCGAACCAAGTGGCCGGGGCCCTTGGGAGCGACCATCGCGACGTCGACGTCGGCCGGCGGGTTGATGAGGTTGAAGCGGATGTTGAAGCCGTGGGCGAACAACAGGCACTTGCCGGCCGTCAGGTGCGGGGCAATCTCGTTGTCGTAGGTCTTCTTCTGCTCGGTGTCCGGGACCAGGACCATGATGACGTCGGCTTCGGCGCAGGCGTCGGCGATGGAGCGCACGCGCAGACCGGCCTCTTCGGCCTTGAGGACTGACTTGGAGTCAGTGCGCAGGCCGACGCGGACGTCAAAGCCCGAGTTGAGAAGGTTCAACGCGTGGGCGTGGCCCTGTGATCCGTAACCGAGGATGGCAATCTTCTTGTCCTTCAACAAGGCGGGATTGACGTCGGCTTCGTAGTACATCGTGGTCATTGGTCAGTGTCTTTCTTTTTGTTCGGAGAAATCAGGACGACGCTGTCGTTCCAAGTCTAGGCAGTGCGACGCGTCCGGTCCGGTGGAGCTCAATTGTGTCGTAGTCGTCGAGCTGGCGCTCGAGGTCGTCACAGGCGGCCGGGGTACCGGCCAGCATGAGGGTGATGGACGTCGCGTCCACGTCGACAATGGCCGCACCGGAGTTGGCGACCACGTCCGACAGGGGCGTGCGGCTGTTCACATCGGTGCGAATCGTGGCCAGCAGCAGCTCGCGCTCGACCGCGTCCTTGGGCGCAATGTCGCTAATGGCCACAACATTGACCAACTTGTCGAGCTGTTCGACAATCTGCTCCAGCGGGGCCGATTCGGCGTCGACCACGATGGTGATTCGCGAAAAG
>Ga0208497_1000205_pt1 | contig 32319 bp, 30 predicted proteins | sample CryBogCBE25Aug07_FD_184555 | JGI IMG/M metagenome (GOLD analysis project Ga0208497, IMG submission 184555) | Freshwater microbial communities from Crystal Bog, Wisconsin, USA - CBE25Aug07 (SPAdes) | ecosystem: Environmental > Aquatic > Freshwater > Lake | place: Crystal Bog, Wisconsin, USA...
GATTGATGCCGATGCTTCCCGGACCAACGACGCCGGCGCGGATGATTTTCATGATGATGGTGTTCCCCAGAGGGTGATGTGGTGTTGGGTGGCTAGTTCAAAGAGCCGGTTGCTCTCAAGAAGAAGAGTGCGTCCAGCTTCCATGGCGATCGTGGTGACCCCTACGGAAGCAGCGGTTTCAAGGGTCTTGGGACCGATTACGGGAACGTCAAAGCGCATATCTTGACGCGGTTTCGAGACCTTGACCACGACGGCTTCCCCGCTTCCAAGTTCTCCGCCACGTCGGATAGTGGCATCCGTTCCGTCAAATCCCTCCACGGCCAGGACAGTCCCTTTTTTCACAACCACGGTCTGGCCGATATCAAGGCGGCTTACTTCTTTCGCGATAACAAGACCGTAGGCGATATCATCGAGGATCCGGGTTTTCGGCTTTGGGCCGGCAATAAGGCCCTCGCCGGCAAGGTGCTCCCCCAAAAATGTCGTGGCGGGCAGCAGGGGGACGCCCGCCTTTTCCAACTCCCCCGCAACGGCACCAAAGAGTGTCTCTGCATTACGCTCACGCAATTTGGCCAGAAGAATCAGGGCATGAAAGTCAGGTCGGAGATCAAACAGGTTACCTGGGGCTATCTGACCGGCCATCAGGGAGGCTGTGGCGCCACTTTTTCTTGCGGCATCGATCAACCTTCCTAGTTGACCTACCTTCATCCAGTGGATTTCATCCACGAATCCTGCCAGAGCAGGGTCGGTTTCACCCTCAAAGGCGGCCACAATGATCCGTGAGACGCCCGCCTCCCTCGCCCCCAGGGTGGCAAGTCTTGGATAAAAGCCGTTGCCGGCGATCAGAAAGAGTGTCTTGGGATTCTGCACGGATAGAAGGGGATGCTTTAATGCTAGCTGTAACGCCTCGTTGCCGACAGCTAGAAAAGCACTTTTCCCTTTCGGGTGAGGCATTCACTATTCAAGGAGATGAAATTCCCGCTCATTGTTTTTCTCATCGGGGCCGCTATTTCGGGATCAGCTCTGGGTAATCGGTATGATCTTACTGCTCAGGATGCCGGGAGAATGGTGAGCTTGAGGTATGGCGATGCTCTCACCATCCATCTCCCTGCGAATCCCTCGACCGGCTACTTGTGGAGTGTTACTCTTTCAAGGTCCGATATACTCACCCCTGTTGGGGGCGGAGAAATTCTATACCCCTCTCATGGCTCAGGTGAGAGACTTTTGGGAGCAGGTGGAATCCAAGAGTGGACCTTCCGCGCCATCCGTTCTGGTAACACAAAAATGCTCTATGTCTATTCACGTCCATGGGAGCGTGGCGTGGCTCCAGCATGTAAGATTGCATGGCCTGTTAGCGTAAAAGAATGAAAAGAGTCATCCATTGGTTTCGCCGTGACTTCAGGATCACTGATAACACCGCATTAGCGGCGGCATCTCAATCTGGGGAGGAGATCATCCCGGTTTATATCGTGAGCGACTGGAAGTCGCGGCACGGGTGGACCGGCTCTGCTAGGCAGGAGTTTCTCTGTGGATCCCTGTCCGCTTTGGCCAAGAATCTCGAAGCGATCGGCGGACGACTCGTCATCCGTAAGGGGGATGCGGTGCGGGAACTCGAGAAACTCGCCGTTGAGACGGGGGCCACTGCAATCTTCGCCAACCGTGATCCTGACCCATTCGGACGGGCTGTGGAAGCCCGGTTGGCTGTCATGGCTGAGGAAAAGGGGATCAAACTCTCCCTGCACAAGGATGTCTGCATCCACGAGCGTGATGAAGTGAGAACCGGTCAGGGAACCGTTTTTCGTGTCTTCACTCCCTACTCGAAGGTTTGGTTCAGCCAGCCCAAACCATTGCCCGGTCCCTCGATTAAGAAACTTGTAACGCCTTCCGGAATAGTTTCGCTACCGCTTCCTCAACTTTCCGACTGGGGGTTAAGTTCCAGTGTCGCGCTTCCGGAACCCGGCGAAAGGTCTGCTCGAGAGCGTCTGAAGCAATTCGTTGCGGGGCCAATGTCTTCTTACGGAGAATACCGTGATGTTCCTTTTCTCGAGGGGACCTCGCACCTGTCGCAGGACCTGCGGTTCGGACTTATCTCACCACGGCAGGTTTACGCGGCGGCCAAGAAGGTTGAGGAGGGCCTTCCTCCGGAGGGGCGTAAGAACTCCATGAAATTTCTGGCTGAGATTGTCTGGAGGGAGTTCTACATGCAACTGCTCTGGCACTATCCCGAGGTGATGGATCACGAATTTAACCCGACTTGGCGCGGGATGAACTGGCCCGGTTTGACGGCTCTGCCTGATGCCTTCGAGCGTTGGTGTGAGGGTTGTACGGGATTTCCAATTGTTGATGCTGCCATGCGCCAGTTGGCTGCCACGGGTTGGATGCATAACAGGGCGAGGATGATTACGGCGATGTTCCTTACCAAGGATCTCCATCTCGACTGGCGCTTTGGGGAAGCATTCTTCATGCGTTCACTGATCGATGGTGAGATTGCTTCCAACAATGGTGGTTGGCAATGGAGCGCCGGTACTGGTGCCGATGCAGCTCCCTATTTCCGCATCCAGAACCCCTGGAGTCAGACCAAGAGGTATGATCCCGAAGGACTTTATATCCGCAAGTGGATCCCAGAACTTCGGAATGTCTCCAACGCCTCCCTTTTAGAGGCCCCTGCGGATGGTCATCCTATCGCACCCGGTTATCCCGCCCCAATCCTGGATCATTCCTTGGAGAGAGACCGTACCATGGAGTTCTTTGCCCTGCACAAAGCACGGCTATAAGAGTAGATCCTGTGCCGGATCAACTCCGGGGAAAAGTCAGAAACTGGTATGTTTACCGCTCTCTGATCTAGTTCCCTGGCTCGGGAAACATGGTTCATTCTTAGGCTTTTATAGAAGCCGATTTCCTGTCTTCGATCTTCTGTCTCATCAGATTCTCAAGTTAGTTGGTGAAAGAAAGGTTTTTCTGCGCTGGGGCCAACAGAGCAACAGTCTTTACTTCATCCTGTGAAAGAAACTCTTGCAGAATTTTAACAATTGTTTTCATTAACAATTATCCGTTTCGTTCTGAATATATGAGTTATTACTGAGAGTAATAGAAAAAGAATAAAATACTATATAACTTACTAAGCAATGAATGCCTAGTCTCCATGGATCAACTGCGGACAGCGTCGGAATCCGTTACGCTTGGAAGGATGTCTTCGAGCGCCTCTTTACGATTTACCGCGACGGTCAAAAATCTCCTGATCGTCAAACTCCAAAGGGAGAAGTTTTTATTTCTTCAAACCACCGGCGGACAAGAGAATCCCCTTAGCTTCCACATCCTTGCGGATGAGATTTTCAATATAGTTTGAAAGAGAACGATTTTCTTGGGTTGCAGCTTGTACGGCAAGGGCTTTCAAATTGGGATCCAAACGAAAGCCAGTTAAAATTTTAGTAACGCGCTTCTTTTTCATAGACTTGAAAATAGTAAATTTGTTCTCAAAACGCAAACATCAGTTTACGACAAAACTTGCAATATAGCATAAAAAAATACTAATAGTTAACTATTAAGTAAACGATGCATATTCAAACTCGTCTTGAGCCTTCTCTCTATAACGCTTTCCAAGAAGCTGCCAATCGAGAGGGAATGACCCTCTCGCAATACTTGAGAAAATTAGTTGTACAAGATCTAAAATCAAAGGGGTATAAGTCAGACTCTTCCAGGGTAGGGGAGGTGAAAGACGGAAAGTCACCAATCTAGAGATCGATGATACTTTTTTTATGATTCAACTGCCTCTCTCGATTTGCAATGGGTAACGGCCTCCTGTAATCACAAGGCTACCATGCATGTCCGACTGACCAAGGATTTTACATTCGAAGCCGCGCAGACCCTTCCCCGTGTGCCTGCGGATCACAAATGCGGACGGATGCACGGTCACAGCTTCAAGGTGGAGATATCCGTTGAGGGTGAGACCGATCCACTCACGGGTTGGTTCTATGATCACTCCCGGATTAGTCGGGCCATGGATCCGCTGTTGGACCAACTTGATCACTCCTATCTCAATGATGTGCCGGGACTTGAGAATCCGACGATTGAGAATATGTGTGCATGGTTCTGGGAGAAACTTGCGCCCTATCTTCCTGGCTTGGCTGAGATCGTGATCCACGAGACTCCGACAGCCCGTTGCAGCTACCGAGGGAAGTGACCTGTCACCTTCCATGAGGTTTGCGCGGAGCCTAATGTCAATCCTGACACTGCTCTTCCTAGGGTGTTCAAAGCACTCCCTTCCGGAGGGAAGTATAGCACCTGAAACTGTTCGTCTGAAACTCTCACGCGGGGATTTTCCTGTACTGGTGTACGCTCCCAAGGGGGAAGCAAAAGGTATTGTGGTCTTTGGATCCGGTGACGGTGGATGGAAAATCTGGGAAGAGCGCGCATGCCGTTCCTTGGCGTTAGCTGGATGGCGTGTGATCGGTTGGGATTCCCGGGAGTATGCTTCGGATCATTTTTCCCACTATGACGCAAGAATCCTGGGTCGGGATCTTCAATCGATGGCCACTGCCGGTGGAAGCGGTCTGCCACGAAGTGGTCTCCTAATCTACGGCGGATATTCGACCGGTGCTGAACAAGCAGTTGCCGGTGCTGCATGGATGTTGTCGCAAGGAGGCTTCCCAGATGCCCGTCCAAGTGGCTTGCTGCTTGTGTCACCAGGAGAGAGGGGCCGATACGGCCTCAATGATTCCGACCTGATCGGAATAACCCCGCAAGGGAGGGGAAGTTTCGCACTTGACTCTTTGGCGCCGGATCTCGGGAATCTTGCTGTGGCTCAGATCCATGGCACGTTCGACCCACTTGATTCCACGAAATGGATTGCCGGTCTCTCTTCCCTTGGTCCTCATCGTATTTTCATGATCAATGGGGCGGGGCACTTTTTTGGAGATGCCGATGCCCGCCTGCAAGAAACCTTGCGCCAGGCGGCGGATTGGTTGTTTTCCATGCATGCCGCGATTCATTCGAAGACCTCATGAGCCAACCCCGTACTCTCCTTGCTCGGCATTCGCTTGCCTGGTTGCTCCTGCTTTCCGGATTCGCCAATCTGATTGAGGCCATTATTCCGAAATCTCAAGCTGTCGCTGATTGGATGGAGCAATGGGTGCCCCTGGAGGTCTCGCAGGGAAGTCGTCTCCTTATCCTTCTCTTCGGACTGATTCAGATGATGGTGAGTAGGGGGATCTTTCGTGGTAAGAAGACGGCGTGGGTGGTTGCGGCCACTGCCATGGGCATCACTATTTTGCTTCATTTAGGGCGTGCGTGGGACTGGCAACATGCCTCTTGGTCACTACTTCTATTCACCATCCTGCTTTTGCGGCGCGGGGATTTCACGGCCGCATCAGACGCTGCTTCTTCCCGATGGGGCTTCCTGATCGGAGGGGGTGCAATGGTGGCGTTACTGGTCTACTCCTACTCCACGGTCTGGCATTATGCTCCACAGGCGCATCTGCGCCGTGATCCTGCAGTGATTACGCGTGCCTCCGTTGGGTTGGTCTTGTTCCAGAATCTGACTTCGGAGGTTCACGAATCAAGGCGTGCCCTGAGGGCGTTTCAGGGGGTGCAACTTGCATCCGCGATCGTGATGCTTGGGACGCTCTTCCTTCTCCTGCGCCCTGTACTGGGAAGGCGTCTTCATATTGTCGCCGGTGAACTTGAACGGGTGGCCTCTCTCGTAGCGCTCCACGGTCGTGATCCGATGGATTGCTTTGCCCTCCTCCCGGACAAGCGATGGTTCTTCCACAGCGCGTCGGATAGTGCCGAGAGCGTTATTGCGTACGGACTCTGGAGAAACTATGCGGTGGCCTTGGCAGAACCAATCGGCCCCGAAGAACAGAGGCAGGAGGCGATGAATGCCTTTCGGGATTTCTGTGCGCAGCAGGATTGGCGTGCAGCTTTCTATTGCTGCCATGAGAGGAACAGGAGAGGGTGGGAGCGTGCAGGGTGGTTAGGATTTCATATTGCCGAGGATGCCCGCTTGCATCTCAGTAACTTCGAACTCAAGGGGTCGGACTTTCAAGGCCTTCGGACGTGTCTTAACCATGCCCGCAAGGCGGGGTGGACATTCCGTTGGTACGAAGGTTCGCCGGTCGATCATGGTCTGGAGGCTCAGATGCGATTACTTTCCGACGCTTGGCTTGCTTCAAAGGGAGGAACCGAGATGGGGTTTGATCTCGGGGCGTTCTCCCTGGAAGTGATAAGAATTCACGGAAGCGGTTGTGTTCTTGATGCCGGCGGTCGTCTGTTGGCCTTCGCCACATGGCCTGCCTATGCTAGGGGGCACGGGCGATCAATCGATCTGATGCGCTCCGCCGAGGGGGTGCGCGGGGCGATGGATTTCCTGATCCTTGAAAGCATCGCTCTTTTCAAGGCGGAGAGAATCGAGGAAGTCTCCCTGGGGAATGCGCCCTTGGCCCGCGTTGCAACGGATGGGGAGAAAGCGCAGGGCGGGGAGAAAGTGGTGGATTATCTCTTTAAACACTTCAATCAGGTCTACGGATACAAACCGCTTTTCGAGTTCAAGCGGAAGTACCATCCGGACTGGCAGGGCAGGGATCTGGTCTTTGAGAGACATGCGCACCTTCCTTCACTCTGTGCCGCCTTAATACGGCTTCATGCTCCGAAAGGACTTTTGCAAATGCTCCTCTCGTGATTTTCATACTCCTGTGATCCTCGATAATCTTACAGAAGCATCTTGTTACCATGGAGTGCACAACTCTTTACCAACGGCTTTCGCTTGGCTTGGTTCTTATGATCCTGCCACACCGGATGGTCGTTATGAAATCGGGGGATCTGGACTGATCGCCATCGTGAACCGATACAGGACCGCTCCTGCGACCGAAAAGAAGTGGGAGACGCACCGGATGCACGGTGATGTTCAGTTCATGGTTTCTGGATCGGAGTTGATCGGATACGCCCGGCGCGAATCACTGATAATCCGTACGCCTTATGACGAGGTGAGGGATGCTGAATTCTACGAGCCACCAGTGGGTGTCGGCTCCAGTTTTACTTTGGGAAGGGGATCCTTCGCGATCTTCTTGCCCCAAGACGGCCATCAACCGGGTGTGATGCTCGGGAATCCGGCGGAGGTCCACAAGCTGGTGATCAAGTTTCGACTTTGATCCAGCTTCCTCGATTCTAGGCGATCGAAAGGTGCGCGGGTGTATCCCCCAAGAGCGCATGATGAGCTTCGCGCGAGGGGTTGGCCTTCTTGGGTTTTGATACCATCAGGTAGATGGAGGGAACCACGAAGAGGGTAAAGATCGTTCCGATTACCATTCCGGAGACCAGCACAATGCCGATGCTGTTGCGCGCACCGGCCCCGGGACCAGTTGCGAGGATCAGAGGAGTATGGCCCACGACCGTTGCCGCCGTGGTCATCAGGATCGGGCGCAAACGCGTTCCCGAAGCAGCTAGGATGGCATGCCACTTGTCCAAGCCACCTTCCTGCAGGTTGTTGGCAAATTCGACAATCAGGATGCCGTTCTTGGCAACAAGGCCGACCAAGGTGATTAGGCCGACTTGGCTGTAAATATTGATCGTTGTGGCACCAAGAAAGGTGAAGACGAGGGCGCCTGAGAGGGCGAGCGGTACGGATCCGAAGAGGATGATAAAGGGGTCCCTGAAACTTTCGAACTGAGCAGCAAGAACCAAGAAGATGAGGATGAATGAGACAATCATCGTGGCGACCAGGGTGTTCCCCTCATGGCGGAGTTGGCGGGACTCGCCAGAGTAGTCGATCACAAAGCCGGGAGGCAGGATCTCCGCGGCACGCTTCTCAAGCACTTGAAGCGCTTGGTCAACAGTGATACCAGGGGGGAGAATGCCCGAAATCTTTGCCGAGTTGAGTTGCTGGAAACGGTTGATCTGGCGCGGTTCGGTACTGGACTTGAGCGTGGCGAAGGTGGAGAGTTGGACGAGTGAGTTGTCGGGCCCGCTGACATAAAGTTTACCCAGTGCTTCAGGATCGAGCCGGCTCTCCCGTTTGAGTTGGGGAATGACCTTATAACTACGTCCTTGGATGCTGAAACGGTTGACATAGTTTCCACCTAGGAGGGTGCCAAGATCCGATCCTACTTTCTGAAGGTCGAGTCCCAGAGCGGCCACCTTGTTGCGGTCAAAGGTGATTTCAACCTGGGGTTGATCGTATTTGAGATCGGTGTCTGCAAAGATGAAGATGCCGCTAGCAAAGGCGGCCTTCACCAAATTGTTGGCAACTTCCAAGAGTTGGATCGGTTCTACGGTGGAGGAGATCACGAACTCGACCGGGAAATTACTTCCTCCGGGAAGGGCTGGTGGGGTCGTTGCAATGATCCTCAATCCCGGAATTTCAGAGAATTTGCCACTCATGATCTTTGCAAGCTGATCACAACTCCGTTTTCTCTCGTTCCAAGGCTTGGTTCGTATGCCGCCGAAGCCGCTGCTCGGATAGGAGAATTGGAAAGTGTGGCCTGTTTCCGGTAGCGAGGCCATGGCGTTGTAGACCAGATCAGCATAGAGAACGGTCTGATCAATCGTGGAGAAAGGGGAGGTCTGGACGATACAATACACAATGCCTTGGTCCTCTTTGGGTGATAGCTCCTTGGGAGATAAGAGATAAAGAACCGGAAGAATAAGGATCCAGAGGCCGGCCACGGAAATTACGGCCCATCGGTTGCGCAACATTGATCCAAGAAGCGAGACATACCCATTCTGAATTGTCGTGAAGCGACGATTCACCCATCCGGAATACCCCAGTTGATCGTCGCCGCGACGAAGAAGGCGCGAGGACATCATCGGCGAAAGAGTCAGGGCGACAATACCCGAGATAATGACGGCTCCAGCTAGAGTGAATGCAAATTCACGGAAAAGTGCCCCCGTGAGCCCGCCTTGGAGCCCGATTGGTGTGTAGACCGCCGCAAGGGTGATCGTCATTGCAATGATCGGTCCAAGAAGTTCTCGGCCGCTTGCGAGGGCCGCTTTAATGGGAGACATCCCTTCGTGAAGATGACGCTCAACGTTCTCCACGACCACGATTGCATCGTCAACCACAAGACCGACCGCGAGCACCACGGCCAGAAGGGTCAGGAGGTTAATCGTGAAACCGAGGATCGCCATGATGAAAGCAGCGCCGATGAGTGAGATCGGGATGGCGATAACTGGAATCAAGACGGAACGTGCGGAGCCCAGAAATAGAAAGATCACCAGCACCACGATTCCAAGGGTCTCGGAGAGCGTCTTAAAAACCTCACTGATTGCGTCACGGATGAAATCAGTGGAGTCATAAGGGACCACAAGCGACATCCCGGGTGGAAGGAGCTTACGAAGTTCTGGGATTTGCTTGTTCACCATCGAGCAGACATCCAGGGTATTCGCCGTTGGAAGGCACCAGATGCCGATGAACTTGGCGGTCTTCCCGTCGAATCGAATATTTGAGTCGTAGTCTTCGGCTCCCAGTTCCACATCAGCCACATCCCTGAGTCTCACGAGAACCCCCCCCTTCTGCTTCACCACTAGCTCCTTGAATTCATCGGAGGTTTTCAGGTTGGTGTTTGCAATCAGGTTAATGGAGGTCATGGAGCCCTTTGTCTTGCCGACGGCCGCAAGATAGTTGTTTGCCTGCAGCGCACGGCTCACGTCAGTTGCTGAGACGCCAAGGGCGGCAAGGCGCTCAGCCTTCAGCCAGATGCGCATTGCATAGACACGTCCACCGAGGATATCGGCACGCTGGATTCCGGGGATTGCGGTAAGTTTTGGCTGGATGACACGAGTCAGGAAATCAGTGATCTGATTGTCCTGCATGTCGGGTGCCGAAAAGCCGAGATACATCGCAGCGCGGAGTTCGTCGGCATTCTGCAGTGCGATAATAGGGCTTTCCGCTTCGGGCGGGAGGTCATTACGGACTTGGGCGAGCTTCGCCTGAATCTGGGTCAAGGCGATGTTCGGGTCGTAATTGAGCTTCAGGTGTACCGTGATGGTGCTGACACCCTGCGAGCTTGCGCTTTCGATATAGTCAATCCCCTCAGCGGCCGCAATCACTCGTTCAAGCGGGGTGGTGATGTAACCTCGTACCAGGTCGGCATTGGCGCCTACATAGTTCGTCGTCACCTGAATGACGGCGATATCACTACGGGGGTATTGACGAATATTCAGCGTTCTTACGGCCTGAAAGCCTGCAAGCAGGATCACCATATTAACCACCAGCGCGAGAACGGGGCGCTTGATGAAGAGATCGGTTATTTTCATGAAATGCTCTAGCGGCAAAAGCTCTAACTGTCGGTCGGCTTTGGCGCAGGATTGTTTCCGGGGTGGACGCTATTGTTGATCTTGACCGCGCCACCCTGTCTAAGTTTGAAAATTCCTGATGTAGCGATCTGGTCGCCGGTCTTAAGGCCTTTCAAAACAGCCACCTGATCACCACGCGTTTTTCCGAGAGTTACTTGTTGCTCCCGCACGCCGAGGTATTCCTTACCGTCGGGATCCTTCATTGTCTCGAGGACGAAGAGTGAATTTCCATAAGGCGCGTACTGGAGAGCTGTCGATGGGACCATGATGGTTTTTTGACGATCCGGAAGGACGACCTGTATGCCTGCGAACATTCCGGAGCGAAGAATGTGATCCGGGTTCTTCACGGTGGCCTGGACTTGAATGTTGCGTGTCGATGTATCGACGGCTGAATTGATGGCCGTGATCGTTCCCGAGAAGATGCGGTCAGGGAATCCATCCGCCTGAACATGGACGGGTTGCCCAACAGAGAGTTGAGCAAGGTTCTGCTGGGGGAGTGCAAAGTTTACATAAATGGGGTCAAGTGATTCGAGTTGCACGATGGGATCACCGCTTTTGAGGTACTGGCCGGCATTCACCTGTCGTATTCCGAGATCTCCGGAAAACGGGGCCCTGATCGTTTTGCGGTCGATGGTTGCTTGTGTCTCCTCAACCGATGCCAAGGCTGCATCGTACTGGCTCTTGGCCTCATCATAAGCGGATTGTGCAATCACTCGTTTCTGGCTAAGATCCTTGGCCCGGTCGAGATTTTGAAGCGCAAGTTCAAGCTTTGCCTTGGCTGTGCGCAACTGTGCCTCCTCTTGGCGGGTGTCGAGTTGAACGAGGAGTTGACCATTGGTGGCATGAGATCCTGATACGAAGCTAATCACCGTGAGGGTGCCGGGGAGGTCCGCGCTGAGCATGACTCCCTGAGGTGAAGAGATGGAGCCGACGGCCTCCAGTACAGGCGAGATAGTTTCTTCTGAGGCGATGACAGTGGTTACTGCATCGGGTGGCATTTTAAAGGCTTTGCCCATGGCGATGGCTTGCGAGATCTGAACGGCCTTCCAAACGCCGAGAGCTACTATCAGGAGAATCATTGCGGAGAGTGCACTCACTAGCACAAGCTTGGGATGCTTTGGAGGTGACTCTTCCTCCTTGATATAGAGCATTCCTGAAGGGATGCTCTCGGATTGGTGAAGTGGGGTGATTTCGTCGCTCATAAGTTAAAATGGAAAGGATCTGCAGAAGTTACAGGACTCTAATCCTTAATGCCATTAACGAAAAAAGACCACATGAAAACTAGTTTGAATCTGCGACCAATTACTGTTGCCCAAAGATTTATGTCAGCGGGAGGCGTCGATACATTTCTTGGCAGACTTTTCTATCAAACCCACATTTGGCCTTAACTGAACGATCTCTTTTTGACGGGAGGATTTCTTTCACCTTTGGGAGAACCTTATTTGAAGGAGATATCGCTAGGAAATGAAAGTGGCAAAAATATGAGTTGAAAAGCAGTCTGCTAAAAAACGTCCACTAGAATCATCTACAAAATGGACTAAACTAATTGACATATTTATGTTTATACATAAAATCATAAATATGAGAACAACTTTAGACCTTCCAGATGAACTACTTACGGAAATAAAGATTCTAGCCGCCCAGGAGAGGGTTACCCTAAAAGATCTCGTTCACGAGATTCTTAGAATGGGTTTACGTGCACGCCAGGTACCAAATAGGGTCTGGTCGCCCCCCGCTACCTACAGGTCATCGTTGAAGATCAGTAGGTCTCTTCTTTCACAAATGAGAAAGGAGGGGAGGGCATGATTGTTGTTGATTCAACGATTATATCGTTCCTCTTTCTCGAGGGAGAGTTGACAGAGTTGGTGAAGGAATTGCATCACATTGATTCGGAGTGGATCACTCCTCCGATTCTCAATCACGAGATGTTGAACATTTTGGCCGTTGTGGGGACTGAAGACCAAGCGATTGCTCCGATGGAACAAATCTGGCGAGACATGCGGGCACTGCTCGGTCCCCGTCAGCAAGTGCCGGATCCCTTGAGATCATTGCATCTAGCGATTGAGTTGGAAGTCTCGGGTTACGAGGCACAGTACGTTGCCCTGGCTCAGCAACTCGATATTCCCCTCGTCACCGAAGAGCAAAGACTTTTGAAACATTTACCTGATCTCTGTCTATCAATCGAAGAAGCGTTAAAGTTAAATCTTTAACAACCAACCCAGGACGAATGTTTTAATTCGACCAGCGTTTAGTGCATCCGCTTAAGCGCACATTGGTTTTTAGTAGAGATATTCCCTACCTGCGTTGGCGTGAGGAACGTGATGCCCTCTGCACACCGGGATCGGGTTTTGATAAACGATCCGCAGGACCGGACCACATGCGAAATCCTCCTTCAAAGGCATTGGCATTGTCTCCGGCGATGCAGGCGGGTGGGAGTTTTTTAAGTAGTTTTGAGTTGCCGCCTCCAAGGACGACATAATCTGGCAGAATGGCCGCAGTGAGTAGCTCCACTGTTTCAAAAACATGCTTTTTCCAACTTGCCTTGCCTTTTTTTTCAAGGGATCGGTTGCCGACATAATCCTCGAAAGTTTTCTTCTTGTAGGGAAGATGGCCCAACTCAAGAGGAAGAAGTGCCTGATCGGTCACAACGGCACTCCCTAGTCCCGTACCAAACCCCAAAAACAGCATCTTTCCCCCCTTGTAACTCCCAAGCGCTTGCATTGCTGCATCATTGATCATCTTGACAGGGCAACGGAAGGCTTTCTCGTAATCAAAATCGACCCATCCTACGCCGAGGTTGAATGGTTCCGCCACAGGAAGATTGTTGTGAACTGGGGCGGGAAATCCGATCGAGATCACATCGTACATCCATCCCTTGGCCAAGATCTCAACGTCCTTAACGAGTTGCTCTGGTGTGAAGCCATGACCGGAAGGTGTTTTGCGGGACTCTTTTTCACCACTCAGGAGAATCTTGACGTGGGTGCCGCCGATATCGATGGAGAGTACTTTCATGGCTTGGATGGATTGTGTTTTCTTGGGATGGAGGTGGTTGACTAGCTGTGACGGAAGTAGGCAGACTGGTCAAGTGGGCTTCTTGATTGATTAGACACGATTTGGATTTTTCATTCATTAAAACCCGAATGGGGTGATCCGTTGACAATTCTCCACTCGAATCTACGCTCTACGCCTCACAGACCATGAACAAGTCGACCCCTGAACCGCGCGTAGAGATGGAATTCGCTACCTCGGCGCCCGGTTATTGGGCGGGTGTCTCCCCGGAGCAGTGGAGTGACTGGAAGTGGCAACTCAAGAACAGGGTCACGACGCTGGAAGGTCTTGAGAAGCATCTTCAACTCACTCCTCAAGAACGTGCAGGTGTTATTCTGGCGGGAAGCAAGCTATCACTGGCTGTCACTCCCCATTATTTCAACCTGATCGAAAGGGATAATCCCAATTGTCCGATACGCCGCCAGATCATTCCACATGTGGGAGAAGGAACGATCTCCCCAGCTGAAATGGCTGATCCCTGCGGCGAGGATGCCCATATGCCCGTACCGGGGTTGGTGCATCGTTACCCGGACAGAGCCCTGTTCCTCATCACCGATCGATGTGCCTCCTACTGCCGCTACTGCACGCGATCGCGTGTTGTCAGCGGCGCGGGGGAGCAGGAACTTCACACTGATTTTGACGAGGCGATAGCCTATCTGAAGAAGCACACCGAAGTCCGTGATGTTCTTCTCTCTGGAGGTGACCCGCTGCTCTTCTCGGATGACAAGCTCGATACCCTGTTGACACGCCTCCGGGAGATCCCACACCTTGAGTTCCTGCGAATCGGAACACGGGTTCCCATATTTCTCCCTCAGCGCATTACTCCGGAACTCTGCCGAATCCTCCAGAAGCATCACCCTCTTTGGATGAGCGTTCACACCAACCATCCGCGAGAACTCACCACCGAAGTGAGGGATGCGTTGGGGATGCTTGCCAATCATGGAGTGCCATTAGGCAATCAGAGTGTCCTACTGTCCGGGGTCAATGATTCTCTACCCGTCATGAAGTCTCTCATCCACAAACTGCTACGCTGCCGTGTGAGGCCCTACTATCTCTATCAGTGTGATCTTATCCAGGGATCATCCCATCTTAGGACATCCGTCCGAAAGGGAATCGAGATCATCGAGGGTCTCAGAGGTCATACAACGGGCTATGCGATTCCGCAGTTTGTGATCGATGCTCCGGGTGGCGGCGGCAAAGTGCCGCTGAATCCCTCGTATGTCTTTTTTCACGATTCGGAAAAAGTTGTCTTCCGCAATTTCGAGGGAAAGGTTTTTGAGTATCCCGAAGTACCGGAACGGGAAGTTCAGGCACCGGTAACGCACCTTTCGGTTCTGCATGAGGAGGCATTCACTTCCTGACCGTTCATCTTATGGGAGGAATCATTGTACGCCCCAGGGCACGCATTTTGCACGGACACGACTGGGTCTACGGTACGGAGGTGTTGAAGTCATTCGGAAGCCCCGTGGATGGTGATATTGTTTCGATCAAGGACGGGCGTGACAGGATGCTCGGGAGTGGCGTCTATAATTCGAAGTCACAGATTGTGGCGCGGCGCTTTTCGCGTCGGCGTCAGGAGTTGGACGCCGAATTTTTCACCCGAAGGCTTGAGCGTGCACAGCAATTCAGGGATAGTCTGGGGGTTAATCCGATGGTGCGTCGTGTCGTCTGGAGTGAAAGCGACGGGCTTCCAGGGGTTATTGTCGATCGCTTTGGTCCGGTGGCCACACTTCAGACCCTCACGATGGCCATGGACCAGCGCCGCGAAATGATCGCCGCCTCCGTGCAGGCTGTGCTCAGTGTGGAGAGTGTGGTGGAACGGAATGACTCCTCTTCCCGAAAACTTGAGGGCCTTGAGATCAGGGCCGGCATGTTGCTCGGGCCGGAGCCGAATTCATTTGAGATCAGCGTGGCGGGAATGATGTTCCACCTTGATCCGATCAAGGGACAGAAGACCGGATTTTATCTCGACCAGGCTTCCACTTACCGGCAGGTCGCGGCGTGGGCTGCGGGCAAGCGTGTGCTCGACTGCTTCTCCAACCAGGGAGCTTTCGCCATAGCCTGTGCCCAGGAAGGAGCTTTGGAGGTAACTGCTGTGGAATCTGGCAAGGACAACCTTCCTCGTATCGAGGCCAACGCCTTTCTTAACAATGTCACGATCAAGGTCATGGGGGCCGATGTCTTTGAAATGCTCTCTTCCGCAGCACGCCGTGGAGAGGAGTATGATCTGATCATTCTTGACCCCCCCCCCTTCACCCGGACCCGCAAGGGGCTTGCCGATGCGCTTCGCGGATACCGGGAACTCCATCTCAAGGCCGCACAACTTCTCTCCAAGGATGGCCTGCTTGCCACCTTCTCCTGCTCACACCATGTTACGGCCGAGGAGTTCGGGGGGAGTGTTGCAGAGGCCTTTGCCGATGCCCGCAGGACAGCGCGGCAGTTGCAGTCATTCGGGCAAAGTCCTGATCATCCGATCCTGATTGGATTTCCCGAAAGTGAATACCTCAAGGGGTTTCTCTACGGGATGACTTCCTCCTTTTAGGAACTTTCCGGGACGGTTTAATGCACAGGGGCAATCGCCTTCAATACGGCATCGACGTTCGAGAGATCGTCAAACAGGAAATCCGGCGAGTGTGAGGATAGCTCCTCCCTGGAGTATTTTCCGGTAGCCACCGCGACCGTTATCGCCCCGAAGGCCTTTCCGCACTCGATGTCACGGGGAGTGTCACCGATCACATAGATCTGATCGGGAGTGAATTCCCTTCCATGTTCCTCAAAGGCCCGTGCTGCCGCGATCGGACCGAGTTGGTTCCTCTCGTGATGGTCATCGGCATAGGCGCCGAATTCGAAGTAGTGCCAGACGCCGTAATGGGTAAGTTTTACCTCGGCGCCTGCGGCAAGATTGCCGGTCAGAAGTGCCAGTACACAGTCCGATCGTTCTTTCAGACGATCGAGAAGGAGAATGATTCCGGGCAGGAGTTTCCCCTGATGGCGGTGAATCCGATCGGCAAGTATTCTCAGGTAGGTGTCATGTAGGGCCACGATGGCTTCTTCGGTCGGGTCCTTGCCCGCAGCCGATAGGATGCTTCGAGCAAGCCCCGTATCGGTGTTTCCGGCGAAATTGAGTCCCTCAAGCGGGGCAAGACTTCCGCAGATCTCCGCGACGGCCTCCCGATAGGAGGTCTCTCCCGCACCACCCGAGGTGATGAGGGTGCCGTCGATATCGAAGAGGTAGAGGCGCTTGGGATAGGGGGGCGCTGCGGGTTTAACCGGCATGCCCGCTCCCCTTTGAAGTCACAGACTCGTTGACCTCGTTTTCAGGAGCCTCTTCTTCCTCATCAGAATCGTCGTCCTCCACATATTCCTCTTCAATCTTGGCGAACTTCCTCTTTCGCTTGGCTGCTGGAAGCGGACTCATGGTCATGCCGACGGCTCGTCCGACAAGTTTCGGAGGCATGTCTACAGCGGCCATGGTCTCAAGGTCCTTGATAATCTTATGCATCATGGCCATGCCGAGATCCTTGTGAGCATTTTCTCGTCCGCGGAACTGGAGCACAATCTTGAGCTTGTTTCCCTTGTCGAGAAACTCTTCTGCGTGCCTCAGTTTCGTCTCGTAGTCGTGACTGCCGATCTTCACCCGGAACTTGATCTCTTTGATCTTGGTGGCGCTATGCTTGCTTTCTTTTTCCTTCTTGGTCAGCTCGTACTTGAATTTACCGAAATCGGCAATGCGGCAGACTGGAGGATTGGCGGTCGGGGCAACTTCGATTAGGTCAAGCCCGTAGGACTTGGCGCGCCGAACGGCTTCCTCCGTTTTTAGGATGCCTAGTTGCTGGCCGGTGGAGCCGATGATGACACGTACTTCGCGTGCGCGAATACGATCGTTGATGCGTATGAGTGCTGGATTAATAGGATCTGGGTGCGACTGGCGCTCTGTGGTTAAAGGCGGTGTGCAATCGTGCACAACGCCCGGTGACTGGTTGACTGGCGGCTGAAATGTTGGAAACCAATGGATTTAGGCTGCGGCGCAAGTTGCACGCTCATACGGTGAGCGTGCGGTCGCGAATTTCGGTTTCAAGTCGTTGGATGAATGCATCTGATTCGATGGACCCCTCGTCGCCATGTTGACGGCTGCGGATGGAGAGTTGGCCTGCGGCTTCCTCCTTGGGTCCGACAACGATCATGTAGGGAACCTTTTCGAGCTGAGCAAGGCGAATCTTGGCTCCGAGTTTTTCAGGGGAAAGGTCGGCAGTCGCCCTGATACCCTTGGCGGTCATCTGGGCGACGGTTTTTTGCGCATAATCCGCCACCTTTTCGGAGACGGGAAGAATTCGGGCCTGCTCGGGCGAAAGCCATGCAGGAAAGCTTCCGGCAAAGTGTTCGATGAGGACTCCGGTGAATCGTTCGAGTGATCCGAAGGGCGCACGATGGATCATGACCGGCACATGGGATTTGCCATCGGAGCCGGTGTAGGAGAGGTCAAAGCGGGCAGGGAGCACGTAGTCGACCTGAACGGTGCCGAGTTGCCACTCACGCCCCAAGACATCCTTGACCACGAAGTCGATCTTCGGGCCGTAGAATGCCGCCTCTCCAGGTTCCTCCGTGTAGGGAACGCCCAGTGTCACGGCGGCGTCACGGCATGCCTGTTCGGCGAGATCCCACTGGACCGTGTTGCCAGTGAACTTGCTGCTGTCAGGATCACGCAGTCCTACCCGAACGCGGTAATCCGACATGCCGAGAGTGGTCAGGACCTTTTTGACGAGTTGGAGGCATCCCTGAATCTCGGCGGCTACCTGCTCTTCCGTGCAGAAGAGGTGAGCGTCATCCTGCGTGAACCCGCGGACGCGGGTCATGCCGTTGAGTTCCCCGGATTGTTCCCAACGATAGACCGTCCCAAATTCTGCAAGTCTTACGGGAAGATCTCGATAGCTGTGTGGCTGTGATGCAAAGATCTTGATGTGGTGGGGGCAGTTCATCGGCTTAAGCATGAAGCCGTCCAGAAGTTGCGTTGGATCCATCACGCGCTCCTTGCCTACGATCTCCTTGCCGGCCCGTTCATTCAGGGCGGTGGCAAAGGATTCCGAGACTCCTTCTAGACGGGCTGTCATCTCGGCACAACCGCATCCTTCCGAAGCAATTTGAGCGAGTTGATCAGGTTCTGGGATGGCGGGAAACTGTGAATCTTTGTAGTAAGGGAAATGCCCCGAAGTCTTGTAGAGAGCTAGCTTGCCGATGTGCGGGGTAAAGACTTGGGAGTAGCCCTGTTTGGCCAGTTCTTCGCTGATAAAATTCTGAAGCTCTTGACGGATCACCGCACCCTTCGGGGTCCATAAAATCAGTCCCTGCCCCACGGAATCATCGATGTGAAAGAGGCCCTGCTCCCGTCCGATCCTCCGATGATCTCGCTTCTTGGCTTCCTCAAGCATGGCAAACCAGCTCTCCATTTCAGCGATGGAAGGGAAGGCTGTTCCGTAGACGCGCTGGAGTTGGGGATTGTTTTCATCACCCTGGTAGAAAGCGCTCGCGACATGCGTGAGCCGGAAGGCTGGAACCTTGGAGGTATCGGGGACATGGGGACCGGCGCAGAGATCGGTGAAGGCACCGTTTCGATAGAGGGTGATCTCTTCTCCCTCGGGGATTCGTGTGATGATATCGAGTTTGAAGCGACTTGGTTCGGGGCGGCTTGTTAGGCCAGCTAGTTCGCCCCTCCTCCCCAAGGCGAGAGCCTCATCGCGGGTGATGACTTCCCTCTGGAAAGGTTGGGCCTCGGCAATGATGGACGTCATCTCCTCCTCGATCCGTGGAAAATCCTCCGGGCTGATTCGGTGGGGGAGATCCACGTCATAGTAGAATCCGTTTTCAACGGGTGGCCCAGCTGCAAACTGAGCCTCGGGCCAGATACGAAGGATGGCGTTTGCCAAGATATGAGCGCAGGAGTGGCGTACGGTTTCTAGTTCGGTCATTGGAGAAGTCGGTATTGGCTAAAGTCTTTTAGGTGTTCAGAAGGAATGAACCGGATCAAGGCGAAGTAAAGACCCAGGTAGATGGGAGGGAATGCCGCTCTTGACAGGGAATGCAGCAGTACCATCTTCACGAACCAGAAAACCATCGGCATCATGGGATGCAAGAGCCCGGAACTCCTCGGGGGTCGCCAGATGCAGTCGCTGTCCCGTGACGGGGCAGCGAAGTAGTGAGGCAAGATCAGTCAGCAGATCCGCCATGGATTAGTATTTCGCAACGGAGGGATCTATCCGGTCGGCCCAAGCGAGAATGCCTCCTTGCACATTGAAGAGTTTGGAGAATCCCGCAACCTGCAGCTCGCGTAGGGCATTTGCCGAGCGGACGCCAGACTTACATTGGAGATAGATTGTGTCCGCACTGTCGAGTTCGCTCATTCGGCTGTGCAGATCACCGAGAGGGATCAGTTTGGCTCCCGGGATCCTGGCGATATCCCATTCGAATTGCTCGCGCACATCGATGAGGTTTATCTTTTCGCCGCTCTTAAGTTTTTCCTGCAGTTCTTCTACCGTGATCTCTGGCACCGGAGTTTCCGCCTTCTCAGCGGCGGCTGCCTGCGGGATGCCGCAGAAGGTGTCGTAGTCGATGAGTTGGGTAACGGTTGGATGATCACCGCAGACGGGGCACTTGGGATCCTTACGAATCTTGAATTCACGGAACTTCATCTTGAGTGCGTCAAAGTGAACAAGGCGGCCGATCAGGGGATCTCCGATGCCGACGATCAACTTGATCGCTTCGATCGCCTGCATGACGCCGATGATGCCCGGCAGGACACCGAGGACTCCTCCCTCCGCACAACTTGGAACCATTCCTGGAGGCGGGGGTTCGGGATAGAGGCATCGGTAACAGGGGCCACCCAGATGGGGGGCGAAAACCGTACATTGTCCGTCGAAACGGAAAATGGAGCCGTAGATATTAGGTTTTTTTTGGAATACGCAGATGTCGTTCGAAAGATAGCGTGTCGGGAAATTGTCCGTCCCGTCGATGACAACATCATATGGTGCTACGAGTTTCTCCGCATTTTCAGAGGTGAAGAGGCAGTCGTGAAGATCGACCTGCACATTGGGGTTGATCTCCTTGATGGTGTCGCGGGCGCTGTTGATTTTTTTCCGCCCCACATCCCTGGTACCGTGAAGTATCTGGCGTTGGAGATTTGAGAAGTCAACGGTATCGAAATCGACGAGACCGATGCGCCCCACGCCGGCGGCAGCCAGATAAAGTGCGATAGGGGAACCGAGCCCCCCTGCTCCGATGCAGAGAATGCTGGCAGCCTTGAGTCGTTTTTGCCCCTCCATCGTCACTTCGGGCATGATAAGATGGCGTGAGTAACGTGCTATTTCGTCATTGCTCAACTCAACTGAGGTGACCCTTGAGGGATCCAGAATGCTTGTGCTCATAGAATGACAGAAAACGCTACCCATGGAACTCGCTCCGTTCAAGGCAAAGAGACGCAAGAACCCAGTCCTGTCACTCATTCATTGATTTGATGCTGCGAACTTGCCAATCTCTTGAGCTCCGAAGACACATTTTCTCCCGTGCCAATTTCATTACGCTTCTTCGGTCTCTTGCTGGTGTTATCAGTTCTGACGATCTGCGCATGTGCTGATGTCCAAGGACAGGACTCTTCTGCCGACCCGTCCGCATCATCTGATGGGGCTGATCAAGCTACTCAGTCAGCACCTTTTTCAACCCCCGATACGCAGCCTCCGATCATTGCCCCCAAGCCTGTCCAGAAAGCCCCGGCGCTCGACTCAAGTTATCAGGTAGCTGCTCCCTCTGTGACGTTACCCACACCGCCCCTTCCAGAGGCAACTCCCTCGCCAGTTCCCTCGGCAACGCCGGGAGAGCAGGCTCAGGCGACCCCACAACCATCACCTGCGCCGCAATTTAATCCCCCCTCCGCCCAAGAGTTAAATCTTCCAAGCGCGCAACCCGCTGGCATTCCTCAATTTGCTCCCGCTTCCGTTGGCATGCCTAGCCTCAAATTGGACGATCAACTTGGATCGAGTCCGGGCGTCTTGTCTGGACTATTTGACTGGGCCAGAAAGCTTCGTTTTTTGGCTGCTCTTCGCGGTGGGTATGACAGCAATATCAACAGTGCCAACGGCACGAATGCAATCGGCAGCACTTTTGCAAATCTCAACGGCGGGGTGAATTACCGTTTTGGTGCGCCGCGCCTTAATATCAATATGGACCTTACCGGCGGGTTGACCGAGTACGCTAACAGTGCCATCAACCAAAGCTCGAAAACTCAGGAAACCGTTGGTCTTGGAATGGCTGTTGAGTACCGCTACGCCCCCAAGGTTGTCCTCACGTTTAATACCTCCACCTCCTATCAGATGCAGCCGAACATAGCCCTTGCCGGCACGGCCAACAACTCCAACGACTCCTACTATTACTCCTCCAGCAGTTTTGCTGCCGCCTATCAGTGGTCGGATCTCTTCACAACCGTTTCCCGTTTCAACTACACGGCAAGCTACTATCCCCAAAATAAGATTCAGAATTTTACGGAACCGGGGTTTTCGCAGTCCTTTCGATATCTTTATCAGCCGACTACAACTGCTGTTGTGGATTACAGCACCTATCTCTATCGTTATCCCACGCAGACGTCACAAAACAGCTGGGGACAGACGTTATCGGCAGGCTTTGATCATATTTTCAATCCCAAGTGGTACTGGAACTTTCGCGTCGGTGCTCAAAACCAGAGCTCTCAAAATAGTTCCCATGGAAATGGGCTCTACATAGGTCCCTATTTGGATAACACCCTCAGTTGGCAGTTTGGAAAAGTCTCAAGCATCAATTGGAATTCCAATCTCAGCACTCAACCATCTAGTGGTCAGGGGATCAGCTACACAACCGCTCTTCGGTCAGGCCTTGTCTACTCTCAGGGGCTTTTTGCAAAGATGAAGTTGAACAGCGGACTCTATTATTTATTGACCAATTACAAGGACGTTCCAAGCGGGCCTCGTGGGCAAACGATCACCTACAATATCACCAATTATCAGGGGAACCTTGATCTGACCTACGATCTGAATCGAATCATCCAACTGGCTCTTGGCTATCAATATATCAGCAGTGTTTCGCCATCGGTCGAAGCCTATGCGTACGACAGGGGGATCAGTTATTTTCAAGTCAGGGGAAGTTTTTAGAGGAAAGCAAACAATTCGGATCCTCTCTTTTACAGAAAAATTGTTTCAGGAGTTGTATATCAGGGAAGATGAGGTAAATGTGTAAAGCTTCTCATTACCTTTCATGCAGTCCAACATTCAAACAACAGAAAGCGGTACGGGTGAAATAAAGCTTCATTTGCTTGATTATTGGAGGGTGGTAAGAGTCAGGTTACCACTAATCATCCTTGTTTTTCTTCTGGTAGTCATCACGGCAGGAATCGGCACTTACCTGACGCCTCGCCAGTTTTTATCCTCAGTCACGATGCAAGTGAAGGAGGATAACAACAAAATGCAGATCTTTGGCATGGATTCGGGACAACATTACGACCCGCGGTTCTCCACAACCCAGTTTCAGATAATTCAACGCAAGGAAATCCTCTACCCTGTCATCGATGCCCTGAAATTGATGCAGAAGTGGGAACTGAATTCCAAAGACATTGCTTACCTTAAGCTACGCTCCATGCTTACCGTCTCCGAAGTACGCAATACAGACCTCATTCAGATCTCTGTCCTGGATCAGGACCGTCAGGAGGCCGCGGATCTGGCAAATACTATTGCTGTCGAGTACCAGAAGAAAAGGATCGACGAACAACAGGGATGGGTGGCTCGGTCGCTTGTTCAACTTGAAGATGAGGTCAACAAGCAGCGAAAAAAAACGGAGGATCTTCGTGACGAGATGACGCGCATCCGACTGGAATCAAAGATCAACGATCTTAACCCTGAAAGCATGGAAGATCCGCGCATGGCGGAAGAAAACATCCTTGTTGCGGACGAAGCGACCGTGAATGACATGCGACTCAAGGTCGCATCGCTTCAATCCAAGTCGCAACAGATCGACATGATGACCGATGAACAAATCATGCGAAGTCTCAAGACATTTGAAATGGATGATGCCACCATTTCCCAAATTCTCCCCCAGTATGAAGCCAGCATCTCCGAGGAGGCCCATATGCTGAACTCAGGGCTTGGTCCCAACCATCCCTCAGTGAAGTCCCTGGAGGCAAGAAAGAGCGTTTATGCCCAGCAACTGAAGGATCAGATCGCTGTTCTCCGTCAGTCATTGAAAGCAAATCTCGATATTGCCCAGAAATCCCTCCAGGCCATGGAGCAGAAACTAAGCGAAGCAAAAACGGGCCAGCAGGATGCCAAAACAAATTCCCTCCACTATCAAGAGGCAAAAAACAACTACCTCAAGGCCAAGCGCATCCTTGAGTCCGCCGAGACACGTTATTCCACGGAGGCCATGCAGCGGACGATGCCGCAAAGCCCTGCCACCATTTGGGAGAAGGCTGAAGTGTCGGACTTCCCCGCAAAACCAAAAGTTGCTCAAAATATGATTGTTGCCGTGGCTGTTGGTCTTGCTCTGGGAGTGGGTATGGCTTTTCTCATTGAGTATCTGGACACGAGCGTCAAAACCATGCACGACATTGAAACGGCGCTTGGTTTCCAAGTCCTAGCCATTATTCCCAAGGATGTAGCTGTGCTTAAGGATGCGCCTTCGGACTGCCCTGATGCAGAGGGTTATCGCATCCTCAGAACTAATATTGAGTTCAACCGTAAAACTCCCAACGCCAATACCCTAACACTTGTCAGCGGTGGCCCCGGAGAGGGAAAATCAACGACTCTCAACAATCTTGCATTCACTTTTGCCAAAGGTGGCTATCGGACGCTAATTGTGGATGCGGATTTGCGTCGCCCCTCTCAACATCGTTTCTTTGGGATTGAAAACGACAAAGGACTCACTGATTTTCTGACCCAAAACATTGCTTTTGAACCCTTGGTTCATTCAACAGAGGTCGAGAATCTTTTCTTCATGCCCAGCGGGCGTCTACCCATTGATGCTGTTGGTATCCTTAATTCCCAACGTATGGTTGATCTGGTTGCAGCAACCAAAGCAGCTTACGATATCGTCTTTTTTGATTCGCCTCCGATTCTTGGAGTGAGTGATGCCTCCGTGATAGCAAGTTCTGTCGATCTGACACTGGTGGTTGTCCAGCACCGACGTTTTCCGCGAGCAATGCTTGTTCGGGTGAAGCAGGCGCTTGCAAATGTGGGTGCCCACGTCATTGGTTGCATTCTCAATAACACAGATACACGCAGCGACGAATATTATGAGTATTACACCAGCTACTATAGCTATTATCAGCCCAAGCAATTTTCCGAGAAGCCCTCTAGCAATCAACCCTTGATAAATGCAGAGGCGGATAGAAGGGAGAAAAGGGTGGCCGTGGCCGACACTGAAGCAGGCACGTCCGGTGATTACTGAGGATTGAACTTTTAGAAGTGATGAAATCTTTATTGTTCCGCCTTACTGCAATCGTGGTGATTGGCTTTGGAGGCCAGTTTTTGCATGCCGATGATGTTGCCCTTCGTTCTGGTGACCAGTTGACGATAAGGCTGGCTGGAGTGCCGGTTGAAGATGGCGCTCAAGTCTCTGGTGTCTACACCGTGGATGGCGCCGGTAACGTTAACCTCCCCTATATAGGAAAAATCCGTGCCTCCGATCTCAAACAGGCCGAGGTTCAGAGCAACATCGAAAACGCATACAAGTCCAGCGGTATCTACTCCACACCGATCGTCACGGTATCCGTCCAGTTTGACCGTCTAGTTGATGTGGAGGGTGATGTTCGTTCCCCCCAACGTGTTCGATATACTCCGGATCTCACCCTGCTGGGGGCCATTGCTGCAACGGGTGGCTTCACCGACTATGCAGACGAATCGAAAGTCAGTATCCTCAGAGGCGGTAAAAGGGTATTCGTGAATGTGAAAAAAGTTCGCAAGAGCACCGAAGCCGACCCCGCACTGCAGCCAGGTGACAAAGTTTCGGTGCCTAGAAGTTTCTGGTAAACTGATTTCTGTTTTTAGCGGGACCATGCCCACCCTGCCGTTCGTTCGGAATTAAAGATACGAATGTAGAATTACTTATCAGCTGATTCCAGATCCGCAACCTGCTGGACATCCTTGTCACCGCGGCCAGAAAGATTCACAACAATCAACCCGTCTGACGCCATGGTCGGAGCGACCTTGATGACTTCGGCGATGGCATGTGCCGTCTCCAGTGCTGGAATGATACCCTCTAAAGAAGAAAGCTTATGAAAAGCCGACAGGGCTTCGTCATCAGTAGCGTAGGAGTAATCAACTCTGCCGGCGTCTCGAAGGAAGCTGTGCTCGGGTCCCACAGCCGCATAGTCGAGTCCTGCTGAAACAGAGTGGGTCAGCTCGATCTGACCGTCCCCATCGGCCAAAAGCCAAGTCTTTGTGCCTTGAAGAACCCCCAGTTTACCGCCCTGAAACCTTGCGGCATGCCGGCCCAGGATGATCCCATCACCACCGGCTTCGACACCCGTCATGCGAACCTGCTCGTCATTGAGAAACGCATAGAAGAGCCCGATGGCATTGCTACCTCCTCCGACGCAGGCGACCAGCAGGTCTGGTAGGCGATCTTCACGCTGGAGAATTTGCCTTCTGGCCTCATCCCCGATGATCCGGTGGAAATCCCGCACGATCATCGGATAGGGATGAGCCCCCAGTGCGGAGCCAAGAATATAATGTGTTTCGCGCACATTGGTCACCCAGTCCCTCATTGCCTCGTTGATGGCCTCCTTGAGTGTTGCCTGCCCCGCAGTCACGCCGACAACCTCTGCTCCCAAAAAGCGCATTCGCGCCACGTTGAGGGCCTGACGTTCCATGTCGACAGCGCCCATGTAGATCCTGCATTGAAAGCCAAAACGTGCCGCCGCTGTTGCCGTGGCCACGCCGTGTTGGCCTGCCCCCGTCTCCGCAATGATACGTTTTTTACCCATTCGGCGGGCCAGAAGGATTTGGCCGAGCGCGTTATTGATCTTATGGGCCCCCGTGTGGAGGAGATCCTCTCGCTTTAGATAGATCTTAGCGCCTCCAAGCTCCTTGGTAAGGCGTTCCGCAAAATATAGGGGGGTTGGTCGTCCGACAAACTCCTGTAAAAGGGAGGCAAGTTCATTGCGGAAGGAGGGATCCTTTCGCGCAGCTACATACTGGTGCTCCAGTTCGAGCAACGCCGTCATCAGAGTCTCAGGAACAAAACGGCCCCCATACGGACCAAAGTGTCCGTATTGGTCGGGAAAACTTGTGAGATTGCTCTCCAGATTGTTCGGTGAACTGCTTTTTAAATCGGTCATGTCAGGTGCTGTGATGGCCAGCCCCAAGCACTATGACTTGTTCGCTGTTTCGCGGCAACCGCTCATCGAAGGGAACTTCCCGATGATTTTCCGGATGGGTGATGGCATCGGCAGAAATAAGAGTTCAGCGGCGCTGAATCCCCGGAGTCGGCTTGGCACTACCCCCTCCATCTTGTGAACCTTCATTGTGACACTGTAGCGGGTGATGGGGTAGGTAATCTGGGCAATCGACCTTCCGAAGGGCTTCACATTACCGAGTTCGGGAAGAACCCAGAGTCCCTCCCAGCGCGGCCCTCGCGATTGTTCAAGATAAAGCAGCCCATCACGCTGGAAGCATGCGCGGTACTCGACGAGTTTCGTTGTGACCGAGCGGGGTGACTTTTTTGGAAGTCTTGCAGGATCGATTGCACTGCAGGTTTTTTGGAGCGGGCATGTTGTGCATTCGGGTAAGCCCGCAGTGCAGATCGCTGCTCCCAAGTCCATCAGCGCTGAAGCGAAAGTCCGGGAATCCGAGTGATGGAAGAACTTTTTTGCGATGGCATTAAGGCCCGCTTTGCCAAGGGATGTGTCGATGGGATGGTTCATGTTGCTCCAGCGTGCCAGCACGCGGGTGATATTCGTGTCGAGAACGATAGCTGGCATGTCATGCGCAAAGGCCATAATCGCCGCTGCTGTATAGGGGCCTATGCCGGGAAGCTTGATGAGGGTTTCTTCATCTTTTGGAATGACACCATCGTGATCCGTAACGATAACCTTTGCTGCCCCGTGAAGCCTGCGGGCGCGTGAATAGTAGCCGAGTCCTTCCCATGCCGACAAAATCTCCTGTTCCTCCGCAAAGGCGAGATCACGAATGGAGGGGAAACGTTCCATCCAAGCACGGAAGCGGGGAATGACTGTGGTCACCGTGGTCTGTTGAAGCATGAACTCCGAAACGAGCACGGCATAGGGTGAGTGATTCAAGCGCCAGGGCAGACTTTTTCTCCCGTGAACGGAGTGCCATTCCAAGAGGGCCTTACGTGCCTTCATGATGGTGCCGACACTTAAAAAATCGACACTATGGGATGGGTTCTTCTGCTTGTCCACAGTAGCCTCGTAGGGCACCGTGATGAAAACAGCAAGTCGCCACAACGTTTCGACCAGATGCCACCGATTCATTCCCAGACGTATCCCCTGACCCTGGATCAGGCGGAGAAGCTCCGCCGACTTCTTCTGGAACGTGGGTTCAGCTTTGTCGAAAAGCCCTACACGCTCTTTGCGGGAAGCAAGGAGAAGCTGAGCATCGTTGTTTATGAAAAGGGTCCGAAGGTTCTTCTGCAGGGTAGGGGGCTTGAGGATTTCATTACCTTTGTGATGGAACCTGAGATTCTTGGTGAAGCCCGTCTTGGCTACGAGGAAGTCAACTCACCCGATCAGTTTAGTCCCCATTTCGGTGTCGATGAGAGTGGAAAGGGGGACCTTTTGGGACCCTTGGTGATCGCCGGTGTGTTCGTTGACGCGGATCTGGCGCGCAAACTCCGGGACGCCGGGATCAGGGACAGCAAGGGGATCGGTACAGACAAAAAGATCAAGGAACTTGCCGAGGTGATCCGCAGGTCCGGAGCCCCCTCCGAGGTGATTGTGATCGGACCGGAAAAGTACAATCAGCTTTATGGGTCGATCGGTAATCTTAATCGACTCCTTGCCTGGGGCCACGCCCGGATCATCGAGAATCTCTGCATCCGGGTTCCCTCCTGCCCCCGCGCACTTTCCGACAAGTTTGCCGATGCGCGGATCCTTCAGAAGGCCCTGCTTGAAAATGGGCGCAAGCTCCAACTTGATCAGCGAACGAAGGCCGAAAGCGACTATGCCGTGGCTGCGGCCTCGATCCTTGCTCGAGAGGGTTTCATTGATTGGCTAGAAAGGCATGGGAAGGAACTGGGGATCACCCTACCCAAGGGAGTCTCTTCCAAGGTTAAGGGTGCCGCCATTGAGGTTATCAGGATGTACGGGCCTGGCATGCTCAACAAAGTGGCCAAAATGCATTTCAAAACCGCCACCGAGGTGCTCTCTGCGGCGGGTATGAAGTAACCTCCGATTCTTGTTTCCCTTGGAGCATTCAATGAACGCAACAGCAAGGAATCGTATGGTAGGTTGGATTGCCTCCACGCTCTTGGTTGAAGGGGCGATTCTTTTGATTGCGACCCTGCTACGACTCTGGGCCCTTGATCTGAAACCCGCACACTTCGATGAGGGCATTAACGGATGGTTTGTGGATCAGATGAGGGATAGCGGCTTCTATCGATACGACCCCGAGAATTACCATGGGCCGCTTTACTTCTATGTGCTGTTTGTATCTCTCTCCCTGCTCGGCAGAAACCTTTGGGCGCTGAGGCTTCCAGCTGTGCTCTCCAGCATTGCCTCGGTTTGGATGGCTTTGAGGTTTGACCGTTTCTTTGGGATCACTGCGGCTCGGTTGGGGGCATTGGCTCTGGCTGTTTCTCCAGCCGCCGTTTTTTATGGTCGCTATGCCATCCATGAGTCGATGTTCGTCCTGGCACTGATGATCACGATATCGGGCGTGTTGGGTTTGTGGCAGAGCGGTGATAAAAGAGATCTGGCGGTGATGATGACCGGGGTCACTCTTCTCCTTCTGCTCAAGGAGACTGCTGCCATCCATCTAGGATGTCTCGTGTTGGCTGGCTTTTGCCTTCACCTCTTGCAAAAGACAATCCTGTCGGATCCGGTGATGCCGCCTGCCAAACCTTGCTGGGGGCGGACGGATCTCTTCTGGTGCCTGGGAACCTCACTCCTCACGCTCCTCTTTTTCTACTCCGGAACATTTCTTAACTGGGGGGGGATTCCTGATTTCGGACGGGCCTACCTGAAGTGGTTCCATACCGGAACTGGCGCAGGAGGACATGTGAAGGCCGAGTATCAGGTAGGGCCCTTCAACTATTACTGGCTAGCCCTCATGGGTCGATACGAGTGGCCCTCACTAATTGGGTTAATTTATGCGGTGCGCCTTGCGCTGCCTTCGCCACCCCTCCAACGATTTCTTGCCCTCTACGGGGTCGGAGTCCTGCTTGTTTATTCTTACGTTCCCTACAAGACCCCTTGGTGTATCATTTCCATTCTTTGGCCCTTATGCCTCCTCTTTGGAGGTGCAGTCGCCGAGACATGGCGACGATTCGATCGGCTCAGGCCATGTGCCGTGATCGTTGTGGCAGGCATACTGGTTGTGACGCTTGCTAAGGCTGTCACACTGAATTTTAGTCATTTTGCCGACCCTTCGGAGCCCTATGTCTATGTGCAGACTTTACCCGAGATCTCGGTGCTTACCGAGCCAGTGCTCCGGATTGCCAAGCATGATCCCAGAGGTCATTCCATGAGCGGTGAGATCATCCTGGAAAGTTATTACCCCTTGCCATGGATTTTCGGCGATTTCAACCGTATCGGTTATTATGGAAAGAATAATCTCCCTGCCGCTTTGGATGGGGATTTTATCGTTGCATTGACCTCCCAGCAGAAGTTGATCGAGGAGCGCATCAAGGGGCCTTATTTTCGGAGACGTTTCCATCTTCGTGACTCGATGGAGGAGTGCACGGTCTGGTTTCGTGAGTCCCTCTTCAACGATTGGTTTCATGAAGTTGGTCACGGTAAACCCGACCGAGTTGATTCCCTTAAAGATAAAAACGGAATAAAAACCGCTTCATGAGGCTCTCTATTGCCATTCTCTCAGGAGTTGCCGCTGCGGTGCTTTCAGTGCTCCCCCTGGCGTGGTTCTGGCATGGATTACGGGGTGGACACGATGCGGTCTCATGGATTGCCCTCACGGTGGGAGTGATATGCGGAATGATTGTGCGGTTCACGCTTGCGCCGGACAATCGTACCGGGCCATCCCGCTGGGGATGGATTATGATCGCGGTTTTTGCCTGTGCCTCGGCAAGGGCATTCCTCTGGCTTGTCTATCCTGTCGGCAATGAATGGAAGATTCTCTCCCCGAATAATCTCGGGGATCTCTCATTGCACCTTTCATTCATCAACTGGCTCTCATCGACGTCCCACTGGTGGCCTGGAAGCCCTATTCTTGCCGGGGATTCACTTCGCTACCCACTCGGCACCGATCTCTTCAATGCGTTGCTTGTGGTTGCCGGAGTTCCCCCCATCATGGGGTTGATTTGGTGCGGTTTGATCGGTTGTGCACTCACGGGCTATGCTCTCTGGCGTTGGGGGGGGGCTGTTGCACTGGCAGCCCTTCTCTTCAATGGAGGGATTGCCGGCTTTATTCTACTGAAGACGGGATGGGGGGGCAATCCCGATGAAGTGAGTGAGTGGAAAAATCTCTTCCTGACTGTTTTTGTGACGCAGCGCGGCTTTCTTTACGCCCTGCCCGCAGGCTTTTTGCTCCTCACCACATGGCGAGAGGAGAGTTTTGGTCCAGAGAAAAAAAGAGTCCTAACCCTTGGAATTCAGGCCCTTCTTCTCGGAGTGGTGCCCCTGTTCAGTATCCATGCTGCTCTCTTTCTAGGAGCGGCGATGGCGGGACTCGCTCTTCTTGCCCCCTCTTCCCGCGAAAGGATCGGTCGGTTGGCCCTCGTAGCGTGGCCTCCAATGGCTCTCTTCGGATGGATGATCACCACCGGCGCGGGCGGTCATTCGCCCATGCATGCCGTTGGATGGCTGATAGGTTGGATGTCGGACGGCACTCCCTGGTTTTGGTTTTGGAACTTCGGCATGACCCTGCCGATTGCTCTTCTACTCTGTTTTCATTTATTTGGAAAAAGAGAGAGCGTCAAAGCACGGGCCTTTGTATGGCCAGCAAGCCTCGTCTTCACCGCGTGCCTCTTTATTCGCTTTGCACCCTGGCCTTGGGATAACACAAAACTCATGATCTGGTCGTGGATCGTGGTGGCTCCTTTTCTTTGGGATGAATTACTGGCCCGTCGCTCCATCTTGATAAGAGCGTGTGCAGCCATCCTGCTCTTCGGATCAGGGGCAGTCACCCTTGCCACTGGGCTCGATGACAGGCATGGCTACACACTCATCGGGCGCAGTACCCTGGATAATACTGCTTGGGATTTACGCGGCCTCCCCCCCGAGGCGGTGATCGCCTGCGCCCCTGAATATAACCAACCGGTCCTGATGCTGGGCCACCCTGTAGTCTGCGGGTACGAGGGGCACCTCTGGAGCCATGGACTCGATTACAAAAAGAGGCTCGAATCGCTGAACAGCTTGATGATGGGCGAGCCTGGATGGCAAGAGAAAGCCTCCGGATTAGGTGTTGCCTATGTTTACTGGGGAGAGCTTGAACGAAAGCGTTGGCCGGATTCCAAGCTCCCGTGGTCCAAGGAATTGACTCCATCCCTACACCGGATCCAGGTTTTTTAAGAGATCATGAGAGGGGGCGAATCTAGGCCATATATCCCATTGATTTTCCTCAAGGCAGTTTGATACTGAAAGGGTATGAAGATCTTACCTTTGTTTTCCATCGCGACGGTTTCAGCCCTCCTCACAAGTGGTTGCACGACAGAAACAGGTCCCAACGGGCAACCCCGTTCCGTGATGACGCCCATGGGGGCCGCTGTTGTGCAGGGACTCTCTGCCGCCGCGATCGGTGCGGGAACGGGTGCTCTCATGAAGGGGGTGAATCCTGTTGCCGCTGG
>Ga0208497_1000209_pt1 | contig 32132 bp, 30 predicted proteins | sample CryBogCBE25Aug07_FD_184555 | JGI IMG/M metagenome (GOLD analysis project Ga0208497, IMG submission 184555) | Freshwater microbial communities from Crystal Bog, Wisconsin, USA - CBE25Aug07 (SPAdes) | ecosystem: Environmental > Aquatic > Freshwater > Lake | place: Crystal Bog, Wisconsin, USA...
CGTTGCAGGGTTTTTTCGACCCCGTCGCGGGCGTTCTCCAGAAGTTCCTCGGAGAGCCGCTCCACACCGAATTCAATTCCCTGGGCATCAAGCGCCTCGGTGACTCCATCGGTATAGAGGAGCAGCAGATCCCCCTCGCCAATATGGAAAGGATAATCGGTGCAAAACCTATCGAAGACGCCGCCGCTGTCAATCCCGACGGCCATACCCTTGGGATTGAATCGCTCCACTTGGTGGTGTGCGGATCGGTACATCAGGGGGGCATCATGACCCGCTCTCGCCAGCAAAGCATCCCCGCTATGCCTGTTCATGACGACATAGGCCATGCTGATGAACATATCCTCTTTCATGTCGGGATAAAGCTGCCTGTTGACGGCGCTCAGCACGGATGCCGGCGAAAGACGCCCGGGTGCCTGACTCCTGAGGGCGCTACGGCACATGGCCATGATGAGGGAGGCGGGAACGCCCTTCCCCGAGACATCCGCGATCACTATGCCGAGATGATCCTCATCAACCGGCAGGTAATCAAAATAGTCACCACTGAGAGTTTTGGCCGGAAGGTTCAGGCCACTGATCTGGAATCCCTGCAGATTTGGTGCCCCGGAGGGAAGAAGGATCTTCTGAATCTCACGAGCAATCTGGAGATCGTGATCCAAGGCGAGCTTCTCTCCCGCCGCAAGATGGATGGCCTGGTTGAAAAGGGCGAAGGCTGATTGCTCCAGAATCGCCTGGAAGACCTCAATCTTGGTTTGTCCAAAGGAATCGGTTCCCGCGTGCTCGGCAAGAGCAAGGACGCCCAAGAACTTTTGACGATAATAGAGCGGTCCGAGCATTGCGGAGCCCAGGCCCTGCGTCAGCAGCCTCGCGTCAAAATCCTCTTGGCGACGAAAAAAACGCGCCTCTTTCCAGTCGGCAACCTCTCCGAGAAGACCTCTACCCATCGGCACCGCCTGGAGTCGCACAAAGCTTTCCACCGCTTGGCTAGCGACTCCCGTGGCGGCCTCGACTGCCAATGCCTCGGGTAAAATCACAAGTGGAGGACATCCCTTAGTCAGGAAGGTCGGGAGGAGATTCTCTCCGGTGCGATCGACGAGATACAGAGCGCCCCCACCCGCCTTCAGAATATGGCAGGCCCCCTCGACGATGAGTCGGTGAAGTTCCCCCGCAGGAACACCTTCCGAAAACGCAGCACCCAATCCGTGTAGGAAGTCGAAGACACGACGTTCCTCCTGCTGAATATCAGCAGACCTGCGCTTCAATTGCCCGACCCGCCGACGGGATCCGATCACGATGACTCCCAGGGAAATCATCGTTAGCGTCAGGAAACCGATGATCACAGGCTCAATGGTCTGAAGCGTCATGGTTTACGAGTATGAACAACCTTCCAAAGGTTGGCGAGACTTCGCCTGCTTGGCGAGTGACTCAGCCGGCAGGCTGGGTTTCACTCTCTTTTTTCAGATATTCCACCACATCTTTAAAACGAGAGGCATTATCCGAATTGGCGGCCACAAGAGCCTCATGAGCTGCCAGGACGATCTCCTTTTCAGGATTTCCCATCATCGGAAGTTCCATGAGTTCCGCCCCCACCTCTGCTGGAATACGTTGGGGATCCCCAAGCGCCTCAACGATGAAAAGCAAGTGCAGCCCAAGATTTTCAAGGAGCTCTATGTTCCGTGGGTTAACATTGATGACCGTGAGCGTTCCGTGGGAAAGGGTCCCGATGCTCTGTGACAGTCCGGCCAACGTACCCATGAACGTCGAGTCCATGTGGTCACAAGCCGCCAGGTCGACAACATAGCGCTGATAGCCGCGCTGAATCATTGCCTGAACGAACTTACGGATAGGTCCGCTACTCTGATAATTTCCGCGCCCCTCGGCCCTAATCCAAACCACGTCCTCAAAGCAGGCGACCCTGACTTTGGTGGGGGCTTTGGCTGAATTGGAAGCGTTCTGTTCGCTCATTGAAAACAGGGGTAGCTTCCACAAACCGTGACTGGGATATGGTTTGAACGGAGTCCCTCCAGTGAAAGTTTCAGCAAAGGATCGTGGGCGTGTCCGGCAACTTCAAGGAAGAGATGCAACCCGCCTTCCCGGGCGCGGCGACTATGGATGGAAATGACATTCGCTCCTGAAGCTTTGAACGGCTCCATCGCAGATGCGAGAGCCCCTGACTGATCATTAAGACGGATCAGCAAGGCGGTCTGATCATCTCCGGAGGGCGTATTAAGCACAGACCCGAGAACCAAGTGCCTGCCTTTGCCGACCTCTTCCCCTTCGTCGAGAACGATTTGGGAACAAAGTTGCACCGTGCCACAGGCGAGCAACTCGAGCACGGCCGCATCGGGGCCCTCCTCTCCGAATGGGATGACCCCGCAATCAGCGCCCCCCCGGGCAATGGCCTCGAAGAGGGAGCTTGGTGAGGCATGGAATGTGTAGCGGACACAGGATCCGAACTGTTGCTTTGCGGCCCGATGGGATCGTCCTCCAACAGCGCCGTCGCAGGCGATCACCGTGTCTTTCTCAAGCGCCAGCGAAGCAGACATGATCTCACGGTAGATTGCCCGGATCGCCAAGGCATCAAGGGGCCCCTGACTTGCCGCTGCCAACCGTCTCATCAATTGCTCGGCCCGCTCGGGTGCATAAACCGGGCGACCATTGCGCTCCTTGATCAGCCCTATCTCCTGGGCAAAGCGAGCCCTCTCATTGAGAAGGCCCAGAAGCTTCCCGTCGATTGCATCGATGGCATCGCGAAGCTGGCTTAAATTTTCCATGCAGAAAAACGTTATTCCACCGCGTGCTTTTCCCCGGAAGGCTTTTTCTCTTCGCCTGAACCATCGGGGGGTTCCCCAACGACAGCATCAAAGGTAATTTCCTCCATCACAACAGATTCGCGAACTTCCAAAATGTCACTCACCTCGATGATCTCAACGACCGACTCCTTCCCTTCTGGATCATTCACCAAAACGCCGGGAAGTTCCGGGATGGATTCATCAACGGGAGCCTCCTCAACTGGCTCGTTTGTCGCCTTGGGGAGAGGAATATGCCGAAGTTCGGATGCGTTCGGAAGTTCATCGAGATGACGAAGGCCGAAATGATCAAGAAAGTATTGCGTTGTCGCGTAGAGGAGGGGTCGGCCCGGTACTTCGGCTCGTCCGGAGATCTTCACCAGACCGCGGTCGAGAAGCGTCTGCATCACCCCGTCAACGGAGACACCGCGCACGGCCTCCATGTCAGCACGAGCTATCGGTTGACGATAGGCAATGATGGCAAGCGTCTCGAGGGCGGAAGCACTCAGCCTCGTGGGCTTGGCCTCGGGATAGAGGGCCCGAAGCCATGGTGCAAATCCGGGAGCGCTCGAGAGAAGCCAACCCGTCGCCGTTTCCCTGACCTGATAAGCTCTTCCGGAGGCGGCCACCTCGGCTTGAAGCTCCTGCAGGGCCTCCTGGATCTCGCTCTCCCGGATCCTGGCGAAGGCGGTTGCCACGGAATTGGGCTCTGCCGTCGCAGCACTCTTGAGGTGGGCCAGCAATTCCTTGGGTGAAACCGCTTTCTGAGATGCGAAAAGAATTGCCTCGATCACATGGGCGAGTCGAGGCATGACCCCCTCCGGCACGTCTGCGCCAAGCGCCCCGGCAGGAACACTTTGGGGGAGGGAGGGTATAGCCTCGTCCACATAGCCGGATTCCTCACCACTATCATCGCCGGCGCCCAGGACCTCACCTGAGGAAGATTCCTCCATACTAGCAACCCCATCGGAGAGCTCTTCGCCACCACCCATCTCGGGATCGCATGGCGCATCTTCCGCTTGGGTCTCGTCCGTCTTCTCCTCACGGAGATCCTCCTCGATGGTTCGACTCTTACGCGATTTTGGGTTCTTGCTCATGGGGTTTCTTGAGGATTCGACTCCTCGGAGGTTTTCTCGTCGTTTTCCTCGCCCTCCAAGGTGCGATTCAGCCAGATTTCACCGAATTGTTGCTCCTGACGCACGCGAAATTGTTTCATCCGGATGAGTTCCAGGATTGCCAAGAACGTCACAACAAGTTCGGAGCGCGTGGCGGCCAACCCGAAGAGTTCCTCAAAACGCATTGAAACGCCCCGATCGACCACCGCCATGAGATGGTTGATCCTGTCGGTGACGGTGAATGTCTCCCCGTGAATTTCACCCTGCTTCTCCTCGGCAGGAAGCCGCCGAAGGGCCTTCTGAAAAGCATTGATAAGATCGAATATCCCAACATCGCCGATCATCATCGTCTCATCCAGGAGCGGAGCGTGTGCAGGATCAAGGGAAGCGGCCCTGGGAAAAAGTGCTGCCTGAAGCTCTTCCTGGCTGCGCAAATGGGCGGCGGCTTCCTTGAACTTGCGGTACTCAATGAGCTGTCGGATCAACTCCCAGCGGGGATCATCTTCTTCAGCCTCCTCCTCGGGCATCTGCTGGTCCTTAGGCAAAAGCGTGCGACTCTTGATGTAGAGAAGGTTCGCCGCCATCACCAAAAACTCCCCGGCAACCTCAATGTGAAGAACCTCAAAGGTCTCGATGTAAGCCAGATACTGAGTAGTGATCCGCTCGATGGAGATGTCGTAAATATCTACCTCGTCTTTTTTGACGAGGTAGAGCAGCAGATCAAGAGGCCCCTCAAAGGCCTCCAGTTGGACTTTGTATTCCGACTCCATCAATACCGGGACCGGGAACCTTAACGACGATAGCCGTGGCGTTCAATTTCCCGGGCAACCTGGAGCTTGTGCTTACCCTTTTCCTTGATCTTGGTCTTCCGCTTACGGAGTTGCTGGACGATTTTGTGGACGGTTTTGTCGATGGCCGAGTAGAGGTCATCCTCGGCATCCTCGGCGTGGAGATCTTTGCCTGGCATGGCAATGTGAATCTTGACCTGAAAGTCCTTTTTCTTGGAGCGATGCTCGTCAAACAGCAGCACGACATGGGCTGCCAGAATCTGATCCGTATATTCCTCAAGGTGTTCGACTTTTTCAGCCACATGAGTATGGATGGCTGCAGTGAGGGTTATGTGACGAGGGCTGAGGTGAATTTGCATAGTGTTGTCTTTCTTGTTCCTTTTTACGGCCGGAAGCGGCGGTGCGCCACCAAAATGAGAACCAAGGACGGAGCCTCCTTATTTTTTCCCTTCATAAAAAGAGAGGATTGCCAATACCAGACCAGGAATATCGTGCTGAATGGCCTCCACATCGGGCGTAAGGCCTAGATTCACCATCTCTTGGGAGGTGACGGGGCCGATGCTTGCCGTCTTGATTCCGTCAGGGAGAGAAAGGCCCAGGGCCATGAAATGAGCTGCGGTCGATGCACTCGTGAAGGTGATCATGTCCGCCCCCTCTTCCCTGAAGCGCCGGATTCCACCGGAGACATCCTCCGTCTCGGGAATGGTCTGATACACGGCCACGTCATCCACGATGGCGCCGAGATTCTCCAGCTCGACGGCCAGTATTTCACGGGCTCCTGCGGCGCGAGGCAGCAGCATCCGAAGGTTTTCGACATTTAGCTCCTTGAATGCTTTCACCAGTGACTCAGCCACGAACTCCTCCGGAATCAGATCCACGTCGTAGCGGTACTCGCGCACCTTCTTTGCCGTGCCATTGCCGATGACGGCAATACGCGCACCGCCGAGTTCGCGGGCATCTCTGTGCGATGCAAAGAAGGCGTTGAAGAAAGCCTCGACTCCGTTGGGACTAGTGAACACGAGCCAATCGTAAGCGCGCACGTCCATCATCGCCTCGATGAAGGGAGTCTTGTCGGTAGGGGGCTCGATGCGGATCGTTGGTATCTCGAAGGCGTCGGCGCCAAGTTCCCGGAGCGATGCCAGAAGTCCGCCTGACTGCTGCCTGGTACGGGTCACGGCAATGCGGCGCCCGAAGAGTGGGCGAGCCTCGAACCAATTGAGCGCATCACGCAGGTTCACCACATCCCCGAAAACCGCGACAGCCGGTGCCTTGAACTGCAACTCCTCAGCGATCGCGGCAATGGTTCCTAGCGTGCCGGTAAGCGTCTGGTGCCGACCAGTCGTCGCCCATCGCACAAGGGCCACGGGCGTTGTCTCGGACATGCCTGCAGCGGCGAGTTTTCCCGTGATCGCGGCAAGGCGCTCGACCCCCATGAGCATCACCTTGGTTCCGGGTGCCAGGGCGATCGACTTGTAATCAAGTCCGGAGGCCTCCTTTCCAGGCTCCTCATGGCCGGTGAAGATTGTCAGGACAGCGTTGCTGGCCCGGTGCGTGACAGGAATGCCCGCATAGGCAAGGCCTCCGATCGCCGAGGTGACTCCGGGGACGATTTCAAAGCGAAGACCCGACGCCGAGAGCTCTCCCGCCTCCTCCCCACCACGGCCGAAGAGAAAGGGATCTCCCCCCTTGAGTCGGACAACTCTCTTCCCCTCACGTGTGTGCTTCACAAGCAGGGCATTGGTCTGCTCCTGCGTCAGGGCGTGGCTGCCGGCCGTTTTTCCGGCGTAGATCTTTTCCGCCTGTGAGGGAGCAAAGTTGAGGAGCTCGGCATTGCTCAGATAATCGTAGATCACGACGTCGGCACGCTCGAGACACTCGCGTCCCCTCAAGGTCAGGAGTCCCGGATCTCCGGGCCCAGCCCCGACAAGATAACAGACTCCTTCCATTGTTTCTTCTGATGATGACTTCGTGGGATTTAAGGCTTTTGTGGTCGGGGATTTCATGCGGACAAAAGTTGGTTGGCTACCAGCAGCGCCACCTGATCCGCTGACAGCGCTGAGGCGCAAGCCGAACGGAGGGGTGCCTCGGGGGATGGAATAAAGACCGCCTTCAGGGAGATGCGTCCAGAGCATTCGCTTGCCAAGGCTCCGAGGGCCATTTGGCATCCGCCACCAAGATACTTGAGAACGAGACGCTCTGCCTCGACACATCGCGCAGTCATCGGATCATGTAGAGCGGAGAGAAATTCCACGGCTCGGTCGCCGTGACGTGCCTCCACGGTAATGGCCCCCTGACCCGGAGCAGGGAGCATCCAGTCCAAAGGTTCGATCATAAGCGTGACCCCTGCAACCTGTAAGGACCCTTTTGAAAGATCATGACCCAATCGCCCCAATCCGGCAGAGGCCAGGATCGTTGCGTCGAATAGCTCTCCCTCCGCGATCTTGGCGAGACGTGTCGGGACATTTCCGCGGATCGGTACAAACTTCAGGTCGGGTCTGTGACGGCTGAGCAAGAGGGTGCGCCTCGGGCTGCTGCTTCCCACGACAGCCCCCGCGGGAAGCCCCTCAACTCCGCCCAAGTGTCGTGAAATGAGGAGATCTTTGGTGGAAGCGCGGGGAAGGATCGCTGCGAGCGTGAGACCCGGAGGGGTCTCCACGGGAAGATCCTTGAGGCTGTGCACGGCAATATCGATATCCTTGCGCAAGAGCGCCTCCTCAAGCTGCTTGGTGAAGAGGCCGGCCCCCTCGGCGGTGGGCTCATGGAGGGGCATTGTGGTGCGCTCATCGCCCGTGGTGGTGATGATCTTCTGCTGCATCGACAGGCCGGGATGGGCCGCTTCCAGCAACTCACTGACAAGCTTCGACTGCGCAAGGGCCAGGGCGCTCCCACGCGTTCCTAGGATGAGGGGGCTTGAGGTCGGGCTCATGCCTTTTTCACAAAAGGAGTTGCCTCCGGGCCATGGATGCTTCTCATCCAACTCAGAAATCCTCCCACATGCTGCTCGATGAGCGACTCGCAACGATCCACCTCCTGACGGCGTACATCCAATGTCTGGGATGCTATCTGCTCCAGGCTGTCGATATCATAGAGAAAGACTCCGTCCATCTCATTGATGGATGGATCGGCATCCCGGGGAACCGCCAGGTCGATCACAAAGAGAGGAGCTCCGCGGCGAAGTTTCAGGAGAGGTTCGAGCTTCTCGGGCGTCAGGATCATGTGCGGCGCATTTGTCGAACTGATCAGGATGTCGATGTCGGCGAAGCCTTTCTCCCAGTGATCAAAATGAAGCGCCATGCCGCCGATTTCAGCAGCCAGGGCTGCGGCCCGGTCATATGTCCGATTGGAAACAATCACGCTGCGCACTCCGCGTGACTGAAGGCTGCGGGCGGTGCGCTCGCTGATTTCTCCCGCCCCGAGAATCATGACACGGCGGTCTTCCAGCGACCCGAAGATCTTGCCAGCGAGTTCCACGGCGACGGAACCGATGGAAGTGGGACCGCTTGTGATCTGGGTCTCCGTGCGAACCGACTTGGCCACACGAAAGGCATGCTGGAAGAGCTTGTGCAACGGACGGGTCGCCGAACCCGCCTCAGCGGCCACTGCATAAGCTTTTTTGACCTGTCCCAAGATCTCCGTCTCCCCGATCACCATGGAATCAAGGCCGCTGGCGACACGGAACAGATGCCTCACCGCACGAGGAGTATCATGATGATAGAGAGGTGCTTCAAATCCGGCCCGGTCGGCAAGAATCATCTGAAAACCCTCAAGCGCCCTGAGGGGGCAGAGACTGGAGGCATAGAGTTCCACTCTGTTGCAGGTCGAGAGCATCACGGCACCGGTGACTCCCTCGATCTGACGGAGACGTCGAAGCATTTCGCCCATCTCGGTTTCACGGACGGCAAAACGCTCCCTCACGTCGATATGAGCCATTCGGTGATTAAGACCGGCGCAGAGGATGTTCATGCGTGCGCGGAGAGTTTCTCGATCACCGGCAGGAGAATCAGTGCGAGCGCGAAGGCTGCAGCGGTGGCGATCGCAAGCCGTCTTCCTGAAAGCAGGCCCTTCTTTGAACCCACAATGATCACGGCATAGATCAACCAGATGAGAAGCGAGAACCAGAACTTACCACCGGAAACCAGAAGACGGGCAAGGAATCCCGCGGCAAAGCTGAGGGAAAGCAGAAGAAAACCGATCCAGACCAATCGGGTGATCGCCTCGGACAGGATGCTGATCGGTGGAAGATGATGGAAAATCGGCGCGGGACGGCGGGACTTGATCTGTCCCTCTTGGACCAAAAACATGAGGCCTGCCACGCAGGCGAGACCGTAGGCACCGTAAGCCACGATCGAGAGTGCGGCATGTGCCTCGACCCAGGGATTGGGTCGGAAAAATCCATGCCGGGTTTCCCCCGGCAGTAGCAGGGCCACGATCTGGAGGAGAAGGACCAAGGGAGCCGTGAAAGCCCCCATCAGGGAGAGTCGGTAGGCTGGTCCGATCACCAGATAGATCAGGGCGATCGACCACGAGAGGAAGATCAGGATCTCGGAGAGGTTGCCAATCGGACAGGCATGCTCTGCCGCGCCCCGCATCGAGAGATACCACCCCTGAGCCAGGGCTCCCATCGCCATCGCGATGAAGTTGAACCTACCCGGCTGAAACCGTCCCGCCCCCAGGGCAAAGAGGGTGTGACCGAAGCTGAAAAGATAGCAAATGGTTGCCAGCAGGAGGGCGATGCGTTCCATGGCTGCAGGGAAATGACCCTAGTTACCCCCGTCGCGGGAGCCCTTTCTCTCAACGAGAGCATAGGCATTGTGGTTGTGGATTGACTCGAAGTTCTCGGCCTCGACGCGGTACCAAAGGATATTTGCATCCTCCTCGGATCGACCCGCGACATTCCTCACAAGATCCTCCACAAAGACGGGATTCGCATAGGCACGCTCGGTCACGTATTTCTCATCCGGACGCTTGAGCAGACTGTAGAGCTCGGAACTGGCCGAGTCCTCGACCAGACGGATCATCTCCTCGATCCACATCGGCTTGGCGCACCGGACTGAGAAGGTCACATGACCCCGCTGGTTATGCGCTCCGGTTTCGCTGATCGCCTTGGAGCAAGGGCAGAGCGTTGTGACAGGAACCACCACCGTGACGATGAAATCCACCTTCCCCTTCGGGCCACCGGTGAGCGTCGCGCTGAAGCGGACCGTATAGTCAAGCAGGCCAATGGATCCCGTGACCGGGGCAGGCTTCTCCAGAAAATAGGGAAACTCAAAGTCGACATGCGCTTGATCACTCTCAAGTCGCTCCGAGAGTTGGACAAGGATATCGCGGATATTGCGGACATGAAGGACAGGCCCGTGGGAGTTCAAGGCCTCCACGAAGCGGCTCATATGCGTTCCCTTGAAATGGTGGGGAAGATCGACCGTTAACTGCACCGTGGCGATCGTTCCCTGCTCAAGGTGATTCTTGTCGCGTACCCGGATCGGATAGCGGAGATCCTTGACCCCCACGCGATCGATCGGAATTTGCCGGTCATCGGGAAGGTTCTGGGTATCGGACAGATGGGCGGCGGACATCGGGATAACGTTACAAGCTGAAAGGCAAAGGCTGAAGGCTAAAGAAAGGAAAAGGGAATGATGCTCCGGTTCTAAAAAAGTTCATGTCCCAGCACACTCAGGCAGTAGAGGGCAGCCGTTTCAGCACGGAGAATCGTCGGCCCCAGCGTCACTGGTCGCGCCCCCGCTTGCTTCAGGAGCTCAATTTCCGTGGGCGTGAAGTCACCCTCCGGCCCCACCACCACTGCAACGCTATCCGGCAATCCACCGGTGGCATCGGAGTGCTTGGCAAGCACCTCTTTGATCGGGCGGGCATCGGGCTGCAGTGAGGCCAGGAGCAGCAGATCGGGGACTGGAACCCGAGCAAGGAACTGCTCCAATGTCGAGGGATCCTCAATCAGGGGCACAGTGTTGCGACCACACTGCTTGCAGGCCTCAAGGGCAATCTGTTGCCATCGTTCTCTTTTGCGCTCACCATCATCAGCGCCATCAAGGCGAACGATGGTTCGTGAGGTCATCAAGGGGACGATCTCAGCCGCCCCCAGTTCAACACCTTTCTGCAGAATGAGGTCCATGTTTTTCCCCTTGGGCACCGCTTGGGCGAGTGTGATGGCACGCCGCGGGGTGGGCGTCTGATGAGGGTTCCCGATAAGGAGAGAGCAGCGCTTCCGGTGCACTTCAAGAAGCTCGGCTTCCGCAACGGTGCCGCGGCCATTGAAGATCACGATCTTGTCGCCAACCCCAAGCCTTAGCACATCGGCGCAGTGATGGGAGTCAGGCCCATCAAGGGCAGGGCCCTCCGAGATCCATCTTTCAGGTTCCAGATAAAAGCGGTGAGCGGACATTCAGGGGCGCCAATGCGTGAAGTGTTCTTCCACCGCTTCCTTCCAGGGACGCGGCGTGATGCCGGTAATCCTCGTGAATTTGGAGGTGTCGAGAGCCGTGCGTGGTGGACGCACGGCAACGAAGGCCAGCATTTCCGAAAGCTTCAACGGTGCAACGCTTGTCGTAAGAACAGGAATGCCGCTCCGATGAGCGCACTCGAGCGCAAATTCCCCATAATCGCGCCAGGAACAAGTGCCGCCGTTGCAGAGGTGATAGATTCCCCCGGGAAAAGCCGCTTTCAAAAACTCGTCCAACCAGAGAGCCAGATCCTCGGTATAGGAGGGTGACGAGGTCTTGTCATGGACCGCGGCGGCATCTGGATTGGTCAGGGCGCGACGCACGATCGCATCCACAAAGCTCGGCTTATCCGGGCCGAAAACCCAAGAGACACGAGCAACGCAATGCTGCGGCGAAGCGGCGAGGACTTCGCGATCACCCTCCAGTTTGGTGACTCCGTAATGGCTCAAGGGATTGGCCTGATCCTCCTCGGTGTAGGGGCGGTCGAGCATCCCGTCGAAGACATAGTCGGTGCCGATATGGACGAGGCGCGCTCCCCGTGCCGCACAGAGTCGGGCGATCCGACCCGGTGCCTCGGCATTAATCCGGCGCGCCATATCCCGGTCCCGTTCGCAGCCGTCAACATCGGTCGCGGCGGCGCAGTTGACGATGACATCACCCGTTCCGAATGTCAGGGCCTCCAACACAGCCTCGGCTTTCTCGGGATCGGAGAGATCGACCTCCGCACGGGTCAGGGGGATCATTTCTCTCTCCGCAAACTTACTCCATAATCGGGTCAGGGCAGATCCGAGCCTGCCATTGGATCCAAGGATGAGAATTTTCATGAACAAAAGGATAGATTCAGTTCTTCATAATTCATAATCCATAATTCATTCTTTCTGCCATGCCTCCCACCTATCTCTGCCAACGCTGCACGGCCTGTTGCCGTTGGCCTGGCTTCGTGAGGGTGACGGAGGGCGAAATCGGGGCGATCGCCGCCCATCTCGGGATCGAGGAAAATGCCTTTATTCAGGATTTCACCCGCCTCCGCCCCAACCGGGGCGGATTGGCACTGATCGACAGGGAGGATGGGGCCTGTTATTTCCTTGAGGGGAACAAGTGTACGATTCAGGCCGTGAAACCCCAGCAGTGCAAAGACTTTCCGAATGCATGGAACTTCCCCGGTTGGAGGGATATCTGTAAAGCCATCGAGGTTCCCCACTCCCCCTCCAGAGGAGAGGCTTAATATTGCCTTCGGGGATATCGTCTTTGACCAAGCACGCTCACTTCTGTACATCAACTGGTTGTGGGTAATCGTTCACGTAAAAAAATTCCTTTTTCCCAGTCCGCTCCCTCCTCCGGGACAGAACGGATTTTTCAGGGCATGGCTGTCGCCCCGGGGATTTCGGAAGGAAAGGTGCTCATCCATTTCCAAGAAGAAGAATCGATCCCGTTTCGGGACCTTCAAGATCATGAATTGGATGCAGAAGTCGCTCGTTTTGAGGCATCTTTGCTTGCAACGCGCGGCGAACTCCAAGCCCTTCAGGAACGATTGGCCGAATCCGCTGCATCCGGTGACGCCGGTATTTTTGATGCCCACCTGCTGGTGCTTGAAGATCCCTCGTTGATCGAGGAGGTCATCAAGGGGATAAGACGGGAAAAGCATAACGCCGAATTTGTCTTTCACGGCGTCTCCCATCGCTTCATCAAGACTCTGTCGGCTATCGAGGATCCCTACCTGAGAGAAAGGGCGGTCGATTTGGAGGATGTTGCTCGCCGCATCATCCGCCACTTGCTCGGAAAATCGGGACATCACATCACCGGACATGACCGGAGCCATATCATTGTAGCGGATGAACTGACACCCTCCGATACCGCGATGTTGAACCGCGACAATGTCGCGGGATTCGTTACGGAAAAGGGTAGCAAGACCTCCCACACGGCGATCATGGCCCGCTCCCTTGGCATTCCCGCGATTGTGGGACTGGAAGGAATCTGCTCCGATCTTGAAAACGGCTCCATTGTCCTCATGGATGGATACAGTGGGAAGGTCTTTCTCAACCCGTCGCCGGAGACGCTCGCTCATTACCAGCAACTCGCCCAGGAGAAGGAGCATGTGGAGGCGGGCCTTGAAACACTCCGCGAAAGCGACTCATCGACCCTGGACGGACGCCATATCACGCTGGCCGCCAATATTGAACTTCCCGAGGAGTTGGATGAGGTTTCTGCCTGTGGAGCGGATGGAATAGGCCTCTACCGGACGGAGTTTCTTTACTTCAACAGAAACACCCCGCCCGATGAGGAGGAGCAGTTCGCTATCTACAAACATGTTGCGGAGCGGATCAAACCCGCCGCCGTGATCATCAGGACTCTCGACATCGGTGGAGACAAGCCCACCGAGTGCCTGGACCTTGCCCACGAGGAAAATCCCTTCCTTGGATGCCGGGCAATCCGCTTCTGCCTGAATAATCCTGAGATATTCAAGACCCAACTGAGAGCCATCTTACGGGCGGGTGTGCATGGAAATCTCAAAATGATGTTCCCGATGATCTCCGGTCATGAAGAACTCCTCCACGCCAAGGCATTGGTGGCGGAGTCGGTCAAAGAACTGCGTGAACGGGGCATCCCCTTCCAGGAGGACATGGATCTCGGCATCATGATCGAGGTGCCAAGCGCCGCTATCAGTGCAGACATTCTGGCCCGCGAAGTGAAGTTCTTCAGTATCGGGACCAATGATCTCCTCCAGTACCTGATGGCGGTTGACAGAGGTAACGAACGGATCGCCCATCTCCACGATGCATCGAATCCCGCCGTGGTGCGCATCCTCAAGACCATCATTGATGCCGCCCACGCCGAAGGGATCTGGGTCGGCGTTTGCGGGGAGCTTGCAGGAGATATCGAATTCACACCGATCCTCATTGGGCTCGGGATCGATGAACTGAGTGCCAGCGGAGTCCTTGTTCCCAGGGTAAAAAAGGCGATCCGAAGCCTCGATATGGAGGCCTGCCGCGAGGTGGTTGCCCAAGCCTTGAACGCTCAGCGGGCCGCCGAAATTTATGCCTTCTCCACGGGACTTGCACGAACCCGTTACCCTGATCTCTTTTAAGCAGCCTTAGTCATCAATCAGCCACAAATACCGTGATATGAAAAGCATCCTCCTCCTTGCCGCCACCCTCCTGCTCGGCGCCTCCTTGCCAAACTTGAAAGCCGGCCCGACAACGGGCACAACGGGCGACTCAGCTACAAACCTAGAGTACAAGGTCATCTCCGGATTCAAGCAACCCTTCAACGACGACCTTCAACTTCATTTTTCCAAGGGCTGGAAGCCAGTTGGGGGCATTGCCGTGACAACTTGGAACGACGATCTCTATTTTGCCCAACTTCTCAGTAGAACGGCCAAAACCAACGCCAATCCCTGATGTAGATCTTCCTGGGAAACCGATCCCTTTACCGGCCTTCTCTCCCAAGAACGAAGGCTGCGATATCCCGGCTTGCGCTGGGGTTTGAGAGGGAAGCTAAATTTTTCTTCCAGCGCTTCCAAGTCGCCCCGTCATTGGAAAAGATTTCCCTCACGGATGATGCAATAGTCTCAGGAAAGTGGGCAGGAAGGCGGCCGACATCATGCCGCTCGATCAATTCGATGTTTCCCTCCTCCTGCCCTGGAACAACGTGTGTCACGAGGACCGGGCACTGTGCCGCCAGGGCCTCCTGAACAATGGCCCCACCAGCCTTGCCAAGATAGAGATGATGGGAGCAGAGTAGTTCTGGAACCTTGTCGGTCCAGCCCACGAGATGGGCCTTTACACCGTCAATAATCCCCGCGCTTCCAATCGCCTTGTGGAGTCCCTTGAGGCGACCAGTGACAATGGTGAGCTCTGTGCCGGATATTGCCATCAACTCACGGATGACAGCCAGTGTATGGGCCACCCGTGAAGAAGGAAAATAGAGAAGTCGCACGGCGCCTTGAATAACCGGTTCGAGCGGTCTTAGGGAGGCAAGCCGTGGTGTAACGGGAAATCCCAACGTCCGTAGATTAGCCGGGTCCACTCCGCCACGGCGAAGCACATCCGCCGTCTCCTCATCCGCCACCAGGAAGGATTCGCTTCCAGCCCTGTACCAGGAGGAGTTGATGGCCGTGGAATCGGTCACCATCGTCATCAGCGGAACGCGTGAAGCCTCATGGCCCCTTTTGCGGAGTTCACGGATCAGGTAGGCGTAGAGTGGGTAAGTCGAGACCAGGACATCCGGACGATACTCGTCCAAAACCCTGCGCAGAGCCTCTCGAAGGTTGCCCGCAAGCGGGAGGGTAGCCTCCAGCTTTCCTGGGCGGTCGAGAAGGTTGAAAATGGCGCCCCAGAGCGAGGGAATCTTATTAATGGCAAAGACATATCCCGCCTGCAGGACCTTGGTAAAGCGGGGCATCTTCTCGATGTACACATCGGCAATCCTGACATCGACACCGACATGTTCGCGGAGAGCCTCGGCTATGCAGCGCGCCGCCGTGTTATGACCTTCACCGAATCCAGCGGTGAGAATGAGTATGCGGGGCATCAGTGATGAAAATTGAAGTTAGAAAAATGAGGGAAGGGAAGTCGATCCGCAGATGCCTGCTTCCGCATCTTTGCTAATTTCCTGCTTCCCTCTTTTCCAGATTAATCGGCACACAAGCTTACTTCGTGAAGAGATAGTGGGAGACGATCCACTCCTCGCCACCGCGGTAGCCCCAGAGTTCGGCGCAGGACATGAAGAAAGTACGCCAGTACGCACGCCACTTGGCAGCCTCGGCAAGGCCGTAGGTCCTTTCCAAAATCGGGGTAATCAGCTTGCTATTGGCGTCCATGGATTGAAGCCAGGCTTCGGAGGTCCGGGCGTAATGGGTGCCGTTGACCTTCCAGCGTTCCTCGATCTTGAGCTCATTCTGATAGTGAAGGAGAAGGTCGTGAGAAGGCATGGTTCCTCCGGAGAAGAAATAGCGTGTGATCCAGTCGGAAGGATCTGTTCCCTCAAAGTGGTAGGCATACTCACGGTGGGTGAAGATGTGAACAAAGAGCTTTCCGATGGGGCTTAGCCAGGAGGCGATCCGCTGCATCAGCTCACGGTAGTTCTTCATGTGTTCCATCATCTCGACGGAGACAACCCTGTCGTAGGTTCCGGGCTCGGGGGGGGCAAAGACATTCATATCCGCCGTGATGACACGGACATTGTACAGTTCCCGGCGCTTTGCCTCGCTCTCGATGTGCAACCGCTGGGTGTAGGAGTTGGAGACCGCGGTGATCGTGGCCTTGGGGTAATGCTCGGCCATCCAGAGGGTCAAGGAGCCCCATCCACATCCTAGCTCAAGGATCTTCTGACCATCTTGGAGTTGGGCCCTTCTGCAGGTGAGCTCAAGCATCGCCTCCTCAGACTCGGCAAACGTGGTGTGCTCCGAGGCCCAATAGCCGCTACTATACTTGAGTCGCGGCCCCAACACCTGAAGGTAAAACTCCGTCGGCACCTGATAGTGCTGCTCGTTCGCATCAGCCGTGTTGATGGCAATGGGAGACTCGTCGAGTTGCTTCCGGAAGGCGGCGAAACGGCGGTCACGCTCCTCAAGATCACCGGCCCCCTCCGCGCGGAGTTTGGCGGATAGCAGGTGCCTAATGCCTGCACTCACCACGGCGTCGGGGATAAGGCCTTTCGAGAGAAGGATATCTAGCTGGCTCATAAATCGGTGTCGTTGGGTGTTTCGGTTAATGCTTGGGAAACCAAGGTACGAAGGGGCTGGTTGTCCGCTGGTAGGCGCGGTAGGCCTCCCCACGCGAGCGCAGGGACTGCTCCTCTGTGTAAGGGATCCCTGTGACGCGCAGCAGGAAGAAGAGCATCAGCGCTGGACAGAAAATTGTCACCCATCCCCAGGCCGCCGGGAAGGCAAAGACGAAGAAAGCAACCCAGATCAGCCACTCGAAGAAATAGTTTGGATGACGGGAAAAACGCCAGAGCCCCAAGGAGCAGACTTTATCGCGGTTCAGCGGGTTCGACTTGAAGACTTGAAGCTGATGGTCCGATATCCACTCGCCGCCGATGGCGAGCACCCAGATGCCAAATCCCAGATAATCGGAGCATCCCGACTGCACGCGGGAGTCAAAATTTGAAAGGAGGGCTGGGATACTCAGGAAAGCCAGCAGGAGTGCCTGCGCCTGAAAGAACCAGAAAAAAAAGAAATTCTCATGCCCGCCCACCCCTTTCCGGAGTTCACGATACCGTCCATCCTCCTCGGGGTGGTGACCCATCACGCGTTTCCACAGATGGACTCCGAGCCTCACACTCCAGACCACCACCATCAGCGTGATCAGGTTCTGACGGAATGGCTCCCCATCACCGAACACACGGTAAAGCAGTGCAAGGGGGGCAAATCCAAGCGCCCACGCGATATCCACAATGCCGGCATTCCTGATACGGACGGCAATGATCCAAACCACCGCCATCATCAGGCTGGAAAAAACCAACCCGGCTAGAAAAAGTCCGAGTGGGCTCATTGCACCGCTTTCTTAGCACTGCTTCCGGCATGAGGGGTTGCCGGATCGCGATGATGACCCAGATCGTAGGCGGGAGAATGGATGTTCAGGTTATCGGGGCGGGTGTAAACGATCTGTGCCACCGAAATGTGACGGGTGCCGAATCCAGCCTCGCAGTAACAGAGGTAATAAAGCCACTTGCGGATGAAGGGTTCGTCATAACCGAGGGCACGCACCTGGGGCAGAGCCCTGACGAAGGCCTCCCTCCAGTCTTTCAACGTGCGGGCATAGAAGGGGGTCATGTCTTCGTAATCGAGAAGATTCAGGTCGCCCGTTGTATTGAGGGCCTCGGTGATCCGGCGATTGGAGAGGAGGAGTGATCCGGGAAAGATGTGCTTCTGTATGAAATCCACACCGTCCCGCAGGATCGGAAACTGATTGTCTGGACAGAGGATGGTCTGGATTCCAACCAACCCTCGCGGCGCCAGGAGTTCGGAGATCTTTGCAAAATAAGTCTCCACATACCGGTCGCCCACGGCCTCAAGCATCTCGATCGAAACGATCTTGTCAAAACGGCCGGCCAGATCCCGATAATCGCAGAAGATCACCTCGACCAGATCGGCTACCCCTGCCTCTTCTACCCGCGCGGCGGCCTCACGGAACTGTTCCTCGCTGATGGTCGCCGCCGTGACGCGGCATCCGTAGTTCTTCGCGGCATGGATGGCAAATCCTCCCCAGCCACAGCCAATCTCGAGAACCAGATCATGCGGGGCAAGCTGCAGCTTCTTGCAGAGCCGATCCCACTTTTCCCGCTGAGCCTCCTCCATCGAGAGGTTCGGCGGGTCGAAGTAGGCGGCCGAATAGGTCATCGTGGGATCGAGCCACAGCTTGAAGAAATCATTTCCCAAATCGTAGTGCTCGCTGATGTTGTCACGGCTCTTGCGCTTGCTGTTGGGACGTAGTGCATGTCCGATCCTGTTGATCGTTCCGAGAAGGTCGAAGGCACCGCGCGTGCGCGACTCCTTGGTGCGAATGCCCGCAAGGTGATCACCATTGAGCACGAACCAGGCGAGCGTTCTGGTCAGGTCGGAGGCAACCCATTCCCCGGCCAGGTACGACTCCGCAAATCCAATCGGTCCGAAGAGCACGCAGCGGCGGTAAAAATTCTCGTCGAGCACCGTCAACTCGGCCTGCAATTCCTTCCCAAGTCCGCCGAAAAGCCGACGGGATCCGCCAGGCATCGTGAACCTGAGTTCACCCCGACGTGCTCTTGAGAAGGCATCCAGAACGAGCTTGCGGAAAAATTTGTCGGTATAGGCCATGATGCTGGTGAACTGCGTTAGTAAGCACTCCTTTATCCTAGGTTCTCCCTTCCTGCGCCAGCCCGAGTTTTAAATCCCTAAGGGAGAGAGTGGGGCGGAAGATTTTTTCAAGGCGGCTCGTTCTGATGGAGGTGATGGGCCGATTGCAGTCCCCTATGATGGGACTATCGATCTTGTTAGCATGCCCTTTTAAGCAGATACGCCCCTATCTCACCCAGCCTCGACCCCCCGGATCCCAAGATCTTCAACGCTTGATCGGCTTTTTTGGTAAGGCGAGCCGCCTCCTTATGGGAAGCCTTCAGCCCAATCACGGCGGGATAGGTGGCCTTTGCAGCCGTCAGATCTTTTCCGGCACTCTTGCCTAGCTGTTCGCTGGACTGGGTGACATCGAGGATGTCATCGATGATTTGAAAGGCTAAGCCTAAAGCCTGACCGAATTGAGTGACTGCCTTCAGTTCTCGTGGCGTCGCATTGGCGATCATCCCTCCCAACCGAAGTGGGAGGACAAACATGGCGGCCGTCTTTCGCTCGTGGATAAAACGCACGTCGGCAATCGAAAGTTTTTTTCCCTCGGCCTCCAAGTCAGCCACCTGACCCGCAATCAGTTGAAGACTTCCTGCGGCCGTGGCAGTCTCCTCAAGCATCACCGAGAGAGGATACCGCTTGGGTAATTTCACCGTGGCAAGCAACCCAAAGGCCCGCGTCAGAAGCGCGTCACCAGCCAGTACGGCGACACCCTCGCCGAAGACTTTGTGGGAAGTTGGTCGTCCACGGCGCAGATCATCGTCATCCATGCAGGGAAGATCGTCATGGATAAGGGAGTAGGTATGGATGAGTTCCACGGCGCAGGCGGCGGGAAGCACGTTCTTGAGATCAACGACTCCGCAGGCCTCCGCGGCGGCAAGTGCGAGGATCGGTCGGAGACGCTTGCCACCCGCAAGCAGGCTGTGACGCATCGCCTTGTGGATGGTTGCCGGACGGACAGAAGCCGCAGGCAAAGAGCGACTCAGAGCCTTTTCGACCTCACGCCGCCGAACCTCCAGATAATCGAAAAGGCCACCCGTTTCGCAGGTGGCCTTTCGTGAATTCATGTTGGTTGTCGGGGCAGCCCCGTGAACGCAAACTTAGAGCGTCTTGCAGAAGTCCTCAAAGCGGTCGAGGCCCGGCTTGATCACGTCAAGGCCCGTCGCGTAGCTGAGGCGCACCACACGGTCATCACCGAAGGCGATCCCCGGAACAACGGCGACATTCGACTTGCTTAGCAGGCGGTCAGCGAAGTTCGTCGAATTCATGCCGAGCTTGGAGACGTTAGCCAGCATGTAGAAGGCCCCCTTGGGCTTCACGGCGGTCACGTTGTGCATCGCGGAGAGACGCTCAAACATATACTCGCGGCGGAGGTTGAACTCCTCGCGCATGTCGGCAACACACTGCTGGCTGCCAGTGAGGGCGGCCAGACCGCCCTTCTGGGCGAATGAGCAGGGTCCAGAGGTGCTGTGGCTCTGCATGGAGTCGATCGCCTTCGCGATCTTCTCGGGAGCGCCGAGGTAGCCGAGACGCCATCCGGTCATTGCATAGGCCTTGCTGAATCCATTCACGGTGATCGTGAGGTCGCGCGCCTCGGGCGTGAGGGAGGCGATGGAGACATGCTCGGCGCCGTCGTAGGTGAGGCTCTCGTAGATTTCATCGGAGAGAATCGTGATCTCCTCGTCCGCCGCCACTTCGACGATGGCGCGAAGCTCCTCTTTCGAATAGACGGATCCGGTCGGATTGCCCGGGGAGTTGATGATGACCATCTTGGTGCGGGGGCTCATCGCCTCCTCAAACTGCTGAGGGGTCATCTTCCAGTCGTTCTCCTCGGTCGTCTGGACGATGATCGGTTCGGCACCGGCCAAGCGAACCATGTCAGGGTAGCTGAGCCAGTAGGGAGCAGGGATGATGACTTCATCACCCTCGCCGCAGACGGCCATGATGGCGTTGAAGCAGCTCTGCTTGGCGCCATTGCTGACGATGATCTCGCTCGGCTTGTACTCCAGGGAGTTGTCCCGCTTGAACTTCTCGCTGATCGCGGTGCGGAGTTCCGGCATGCCGGAGCTCGGGGTGTACTTCGTGAATCCGGCATTCAGGGCCTCGATGGCGGCGGCCTTGATGTGCTCGGGTGTGTCGAAGTCAGGCTCTCCTGCTCCGAAGCTGAAGATCTCGATTCCCTCGGCGCGAAGGGCCTTGGCCTTGCTGTCGATGGCGAGTGTGAGAGAAGGGGTCAGTTGGCTGACGCGGGATGCTAGGTCCATGGGAACGATTGGTTGATGGTTGGTTGGGATGTGGCTTTAAAATCAGCGGCTCAGAGAGCGGCGAAAATCTTTGTTTTGAAGTCGTTCTCGGAGAGGCGGATAATTCCCGTCTCGCGGGCGACATTCTCGACGGAGTCGGAGGCGTGGGCGCCGTTGATCATGATCGTGGTGCCGAACTCCTTGCGGATCGTTCCGTGAATTGCATTGGCGGGATTCGTGGAACCGAGGGCCTCGCGGATCTTTGCCACGGCACCGGGCCCCTGATAGATCAGGGCGACGCAAGGCTGGGTACCTGGGGCGGTTTTCTCATCGGAGGTGCACTCAGAGGGACGCTTCCCCGACATGAAGGCCACGATCGACTCCCACTGGGCGCGGCCATCGGGGAGCTTCTCCACCAGAAAATCGAGCACAGGCCCATAGAACTCCTCACCCTGAGCAACGGACATATGGAAAGGCTTGAAGCCGACAAGAGCCAGCCCCGTCCTTGCAAAGAGATCGATCACTCCACCGGGACGGGTGTTCGGATAGGTAAAATTATCGGGCTTGATCAGTACCAGCGTCTTTTCCGTGGCCTCAGCAAAGGATGAAGCGGCATCAAGGATACCGCCCTCGGCATCAGAGGCATCGGCCAGGAATTTCAGGCCGGCTTCCGCCTCGGCTGCATTGGCGGGGGCAATCACACCGGGCTCGAAGTAGACAATCTTGCCGTTCTCCTCCACGAGGTCTCCGAAAGTGTCGCGAAGGGTCTCCCCGCGTCCGCTCATGGAGAGATCATTGCCCACAATTGAAGCCACCTTGGCCACTGCATCCTCTCCACGGAGCACGAGCACGAGCGCCTGAGAACCTGCGGGCAGGCCTTTCAGGTAAGCCGAGGTCTTGGCCTGACCGGCAAGGCTTCCGGAAAGTGCCGCAAGCAGATCGGCGGAGGGGGCAAAGAGGCGGCCGGTGTGCAGTTCCAAGCCGCTGCGGGAGATCAGGCGCCCAAGAATACCCCCTGTCCGTCCCTTTCGGAGGGCGGTCGGGCTGATGATGACGTACGTGAGTTGGGTGGCCATGAATTCTAAAGTGTTGCCGCCCCAAGAGGGCGCGGTGTGATGGCGTTCCAAGGCGGACGAAAAAGGTAGAAGGAGGGACCTTCAGAGTCAAAAGGTTTCTCCTTTGGGCTATAATTCAGCTACCAGAGAGAATGCCGCGAAGATCCAGATTTCGGCTTTCCTCCCGGATCCTTACCCGTTCATCCTTGGGCCATGTCGTCCACCATCCATCTGCGCGCCCGCGGCCTGAAACAGACCTATGATCTTGCCGGGACTCACCTGCATGTCCTTACCGGAGTGGATCTGGATGTCGCGAAGGGGGAGGTACTCTTCCTCAGGGGGGCCTCGGGAGCCGGCAAGTCGACGCTTCTCTACATTCTTGCCGGACTCGAGCATCCCCGCGAAGGGACCGTGGAGTTCGAGGAAAAGCAACTCTTTGCCATCAAGGGTGACCGACAGGCGGTTCTGCGGAACCAGCACATGGGATTTGTCTTCCAATCCTATTTCCTACTCCCGGAACTGACCGCCCTTGAGAATGTGCTCCTGCCGGCGATGATCGGCGGCCGCCAGAGCAAGGGGCACGACGCCAAGGCTCGGAGTCTCCTCGACAGGGTCGGCCTCTCGGGCCGGTTGGATCACCTTCCTTCACAGCTCAGCGGCGGCGAGCAGCAGCGTGTCGCGATCGCCCGCGCCCTGATCAATGATCCGAGCATCCTCTTTGCCGACGAGCCCACCGGCAACCTTGATGCCGCCACCGGCGCCGGGATCATCGATATCCTCCTCGGCTTGGCCAGAGAGGATGGGCGCACTTTTGTGGCAGTCACCCATGATCCGGCTCTGGCGGCGCTGGGCGATCGCCAGCTCTACCTCAAGGATGGCCACTTGGTGGATGCCCAACTTCAAGAAGCACGTTAGCCTTCAGATTCAACCGCTTCGGCCTATGTCCTCCACGATCATCACGCCCGTACAGGTCATGTTCTTCGACACCGATGCAGGCGGGGTGGTTCACAACATCGCCTACCTGCGCTTCATCGAGACAGCCCGCACCCTCCTGGCGGTCCAACTCGGGATGGATTGGGCCTGCATGGCGCGTACCTCTGTTTTCCCGGTGGTGGTGAGGACCGAGATCGACTATAAGCGGCCGGCCATCCTGGGCGACGAGTTAGAGGTCCACGGACGCCTCGGCGAAGCAACGCCGGCACGATTCTGGTGTCACTTCGAGATCCGGCGCCCACGCGACAGTGCCCTGCTGATCACATGCCAACAGGCCCTGGCTTTCGTTAAGATGCCGGAGGGGCGCCCTCTCCGACTCCCCAAAGGATGGCCCACCCCCTTTGCGCCGGAGATTTAGTCGAGAATTCGAATTTTCAGGTTCCTGCTTTCAGGTTTCGGGATTTATCATCCCCGGATGGAACAAGTCGTCATCATCGGATCCGGTTGCGCCGGATGGACCGCCGCCATCTACACCGCGCGAGCCAATCTCAATCCACTCCTCATAACGGGCCAGCAACCTGGAGGACTCCTCACGACCACCTCGAGCGTCGAGAACTTCCCCGGCTTCCGCAACGGAATCGAGGGGACGGAGCTCATGACGGAGATGCAGGAACAAGCCAGTCGCTTCGGTACCCGGATCCAGTATCTAAGCCGGGTGGAGTCGGTCGATTTCTCCTCCTCACCTTTCAAGCTGACTGTTGACGGCAAGGTGATCGAAGCCAAGAGCGTCATCGTGGCCGTCGGGGCTGGGCACCGCCACCTCGGAGTGGGTGGGGAACACGAACTGGAGAACAAGGGTGTCACCTACTGCGCCACCTGTGACGGGGCCCTCCCCGTATTCCGCAACCAACCCCTCGTCGTGGTCGGTGGTGGTGATTCCGCTTGCGAAGAGGCCAGCTACCTGACTCGCTTTGCCTCCCAAGTCTATCTCGTTCACCGCCGTGATTCACTCAGGGCCTCCAAGATCATGGCCGAGCGCACCCTAGCCAATCCTAAGATCATCCCGGTCTGGAACTCCGTCGTCGAGGAGGTGCTCGACATCACGCAGGACCGCGTGACCGGAGTCCGGATCAAGAATATCGTCTCGGGCGAGACCGGCACGATCGACTGCGCGGGAGTTTTCGTCGCCGTGGGACACACCCCGAATACGCAGATCTTCCAAGGCCAGCTCACCATGAGCGAGGCAGGATACATCACTCTCGGGGAGGGAAGCCGCACGAATATTCCCGGCGTCTTCGCCGCGGGCGACTGCGCCGACTCCGTCTATCGTCAGGCGATCACGGCGGCAGGAATGGGCTGCGCGGCGGCCATCGATGCGGAACGGTGGCTGGCGGGGCTAGAGTGACAAAAGGGGCTGTAATCATTGCTTGGGGGAGGCAGACCTCCCGCCCTTCGATCGTTCCATTTAGCCCAAGGAGCCGTTGACTCAACCCCGCCCGTGACCATCTGCGACCTCACCCAATTCTACTCCCCCTTCTCGGGAGGAGTGAGGCGGTATGTCGCGGAGAAGGCCTCCCATCTCGAGGCTGCGGGAGACCGCCATGTGCTCATCATCCCGGGGGAGAAGACCGAACGCCTTGTGAGCGGACTCCAGACCATCTACACGATCGAGTCACCGCTGGTCTCCCGCACTGCCCGCTACAGGGCTCTCCTGAACCTGAACCTCGTCGAGGAGGCGCTGGAACGGGAGAAGCCCGATCTCATCGAGTCGGGAGATCCCTACCAGGTCGCCTGGAAGGCGCAGGCCTCCGGCAGGGCGCTAGGCATTCCGACGATCGGATTCTACCACTCCCATTTTCCCGATGCTGTCCTCCGCTCGGTGGCCAAATACTTCGGCTCTATCTCGGTCATGATGGCCGAGGAAATCGGACGCCGCTACGTCACCAACCTTTACAACCGGTTCGAGCGCACCCTCGTTCCAAGCGCGGGTCTCTCGGAGCTCCTCCGCTCCTGGGGGCTTGAGAATGTCGAGACCTTGGAACTGGGAGTCGACACCGGTCTCTTCTTCCCCGATGCGAAGCGAGGGCGGGCGGCGCGCCTCAGGCTCGGCTGGCCCACGGATCGCCAGATCCTGCTCTACGTCGGTCGGCTCAATCCGGACAAGAATGTGAAGCGGCTTCTCGAGACCTTTGCACTCCTCCACCGGTCAGATCCGGGACGCTTCCACCTCGTCGTGGTAGGGGATGGCATGCTGCGGGGAGCCCTCCTTCACCTTCGGGAGGAGACGGACTCCGTCAGCTGGATGCAGTTCTGCTCAGGATCGGCGGAGCTTGCGGACATCTACCGGGCAGCCGATCTCTTCGTTCACCCCGGCGTGAAGGAGACCTTCGGCCTCGTCACGCTTGAGAGCCAGGCCTGCGGCACCCCCGTGGTGGGAATCAGGGGAAGCTACATGGATGCGATCAACTTCAGCGGCCTGCACAACTGGTCGTCTGATAATAGCGCGGAAGCCCTTGCCAAAGCGATCCGCTCGGTCGCCAATGCCGATCTCCCGGCATCGGGCCTCCGTGCCGCGGCCAGCGTCGGAAGCCGTTACGCCTGGAAGGATGTCTTCGAGCGCCTCTTTACGATTTACCGCGGGGTCATCGCCTCGTACAACCCTTGATGTGCCTTCCATCTCGCCGCCCGTGAACGCCCCATTATCCGGGACTACCATCACCCCGGAGAAGGTCGTGATACGTCCCTACCAGCCCTCTGACAGGAAGGCTGTGCGTTATCTTTGCTGTGAAACCGGGTTCTTGGGCAAGCCGATCGATCCCGTCTTTCAGGATCGCGAACTCTTTGCCGATTACCTGACACGTTATTACACCGACATCGAGCCCGAGTCCTCCTTTGTGATGGTGCAGAACGGCGCTGTCAAAGGGTACCTTCTCGGCTCCTACCGCCCCTTCCGTCAGCAGTTGTTCAATTTCTTCAACAACCTGCACCTCTTTGCCCGGGGCATGGCAAAGTACCCCTTCTATAACAGGGCGACCCGCGACTTCATCGGCTGGATCTTGCGCAACTCCTGGCGAGAGGTGCCGGTCACTCCGCGCCGTTGCGCCCACTTCCATTTCAACGTGCTCCCCGAGGCGCAGGGACTTGCCCAGGTCACGCGCCTCATGAACTGCTATCTCGACCACCTCAGGAGTAAAGGGGTCAGACAGGTCTACGGTCAGGTGGTCACCTTTGAATCCCGTCGTGGGGCCAAGCTCTTCGAGCGGTATGGCTTCCAAGTCATCGAGCGCAAGGAGATCACGAAGTACCGAAAGACCCACCCGGAGCCGGTCTACCTCACCACCGTCCTGAGAGAGTTGCAGTAGGGAACCTCTTCTCGGGCGATAATAATTCCAGGAGGTCCTCCTGTAAGGTGGGGCCTTGATATTTTCGCATCGGAGGCGATTGTTTGGACTCTCCCCATGAACGATACGGAAGCCTCCCTGATCCTGAACATGCTCCCACAGGCGGGGCCGGTCCGGGTGAAACGCTTGGGTGAACGGTTCGGTTCCCCCTCCGCCATTCTGGAAGCCACTGGAAGCGCCTTGCGCTCCGTCGAGGGGATTGGTCCCGAGGTCTCCTCGGTGATCACCAACTGGCAGGCGCACGCCGATCTGGAGAGGGAGCTCTCCCTTGTGGAGAAAGCCGGGGCACGTGTCCTCTCCCCGAACGATCCCGAATATCCGCCACTCCTCCGGGAAATCCACGACCCGCCGATCGCCCTCTACATCCTTGGCAAGTTGGAGGAGCGCGACCACCGCAACGGGATCGGGATCGTGGGAACGCGGAAGGCCAGCCACTACGCGATGGAATCGGCCAAGAAGCTCGGCTACCAGCTCGCCTATTCCGGACTCACCATTTACAGCGGTATGGCGCGGGGCATCGATACGGCGTCACATCAGGCGGCGCTAGCGGCCAACGGACGCACCGTTGCGGTGCTCGGGAGCGGACTGGCTCATCCCTACCCGGAAGAGAACATTCCCTTGGCCGAGAAGATCGCCGCAGGTCATGGTGCTGTGATCAGCGAATTCCCGATGGGAACCACTCCCTCGAAACAGACCTTCCCCAGACGCAACCGCATCATCAGCGGCTGCTGCTTCGGCTTGCTAGTGGTCGAGGCCGGCCAGCATAGCGGTGCCCTGATCAGCGCTCGGGAGGCGGGCGAGCAGGGCCGTTCCCTGTATGCCGTGCCCGGACGGATCGACCTGCCCGGCACCTTGGGGTCCAACCGACTGATCCAGCAGGGGGCGAAGCTCGTGATTGATGCTGGGGATATCCTCGCCGACTTCCCGATGCTCTTTGCCTCACCGCCAGCACTCTCCACCAGCAGGCCGCGCTCGAACCTAAGCGGTGAGGAGTTGCTTGTCTACGAGGCGATCAGTGACGACCCGACAGCCGTCGATGCGATCATTGCAACTTCCGGCCTTCCTCCGGCCACGGTCTCCTCCAAGTTGCTCGGCCTCGAACTTGCCCGTCACGTCCGTTCCCAACCGGGCGGCCGTTACGTCAAACTGATCTGATCCGGGGCTCCAGAAAAATTCTCCCATTGCAATTCGGGAGGGATGCCATTATCGGTTCACGCCCCGCCTTCATTCCCACCATCCACGATTTTACCGCTGAACTCTGCCGTTTCCGAAGCGGCCACTGGAATTCAGCCCACAACATTTTCCCATGTCCAAGACCCTAGTCATCGCCGAGAAACCGAGTGTTGCCGCTGATCTGGCAAGGGCCCTGGGAGGGAAGGCCGCGCGAGCCGAGTTCTTCGAGGTTGACGACTATATCATCACCTCCGCGGTGGGTCACCTGGTCGAGCTCTGCCTGCCGAACAAGATGACGGGCGGGAAGGGTCTCTCCTGGAAACTGGATGCCCTGCCGATCATTCCCGAAGAGTTTGAGCTACAGCCCATTCAGCGATCGGCCGACCGCTTCAAGGTGGTCAAAAAGCTCCTGAAGGATCCCTCGGTGACCACGGTCATCAATGCCTGCGACGCCGGCCGTGAGGGAGAGCTGATTTTCCACAACATCATCCAGCTCACCGGCTGCAAAAAGCCGATCAAGCGGCTCTGGCTTCAGTCGATGACCAAGGAGGCGATCAAGGAGGGGTTCGCTCACCTGCGCGACGATGCCGACATGCAGCCTCTCGCCGCAGCCGCGGTCTGCCGCTCCGAGAGCGACTGGCTCGTCGGGATCAACAGTACCCGCGCCCTCACCGCCGTGAACTCGGGTCAGGGGGGATTCCAGCTCACCCCCGTGGGTCGCGTCCAAACACCGACGCTTGCGATCCTGGTCGAGCGTGAGGAGAAGATCCGTGCCTTCGTGCCGAAGACCTACTTTGAGGTCCATGCCGAGTTTGCAGTCGCGGCTGGTAGCTATACGGGTCGCTGGTTCGACGAGAGCTTCAAGAAGGCCGAGGGTGACGAGCCGAACGATAAGAAAGCCGAGCGTCTCTGGGACCTTGCCAGGGCCGACGGAATTCGCACCAAGTGCACCGGCAAGCCCGGGATCATCGAAGAGACCAAGAAGGCGACCTCCCAAGCCTCCCCTCTCCTCTACGATCTGACCACCCTCCAGCGCGAGGCCAACGGGCGCTTCGGATTCAGCGCCAAGCGCACCCTTCAGTTGGCCCAGCGCCTCTACGAGCACCACAAGGTGCTCACCTACCCGCGTACCGATTCCCGTTATCTTCCCGAAGATGCGCTGCCAGCTGTAAAAGCATCCCTCAAGTCCTTCGAGGAAAAGGAGCTGCGCAAGCATGCCCAGCATGCCTTGGATCAGAATTGGGTCATCAAGACCGGAAAGGTCTTCAATAATGCCAAGGTCTCCGACCACCACGCCATCATCCCGACCGGAGCCTCAACTTCTGGGCTCGACGAGGTCGAGGCGAAGCTCTTTCAGATGGTGGCCCAGCGGTTTGTGGCCGTCTTTTACCCGCCCGCCCGCTTCGATGTCACCACCCGCATCACCCGCGTGGAGGGGGAACCCTTCAAGAGCGAGGGAAAGGTGCTCACCGATCCGGGTTGGCAGGCCGTTTATGGCAAGCAGGCCCTCGCCGAGGGAGAGGAAGATGCCAAGACTCTGGTCCCAGTTACTTCTGGTTCCAATGGAGCCCTTGAACCGGCACGAACGGATTCCGTCGAGGTGCGTGAGGCGCAGACCCGGCCCCCGGCCCGATTCAACGAAGCGACCCTGCTCAGCGCCATGGAAGGTGCCGGCAAACTCGTCGAGGATGAAGAACTCCGTGAAGCGATGAGCCAGCGAGGCCTCGGCACACCCGCCACACGCGCGGCCATTATCGAGGGACTCCTTGGCGACGGCTACGTGCTCCGCGAAGGGCGTGACCTGAGCGCCACCAGCAAGGGGATGGCGCTGGTCAACCTGCTCCGACACATGGGCGTGGCCGTCCTGACCTCACCGGAACTGACCGGTGAGTGGGAACACAAGCTCAAGCAGATGGAGGCCGGGGAGTTCAAGCGTCCCGAGTTCATGGAAGAGATCCGTCTCTTCACCCGTGACATCGTGTCGAAGGCGCAGGGCTTTACCGATGACTCCGAGGGAGCTTTCCCTGATCTTGATGTCCTCTGTCCAAAGTGCGGCAAGGGCCCCTTCAAGGAGAATGTCCGCCAGTTCAAGTGCAGGAGCTGCGATCTCAGCCTCTGGAAGTCCCTGGCCGGACGCCCGCTCGAGCGACCCGAGATCACCCAACTTCTCACGAAGAAGACCGTCGGTCCGCTGGATGGCTTCCGCAGTCGCTTCGGCAAACCCTTCTCTGCAGAATTGGAATTCGATCCCGAGTACAAGCTGAAGTTCGTCTTTGGTGAGCGTGAGGGGGATCCCGCCGCTGAGGAGGCCCTTCGTAACTCCGAGGCCATTGCCCCCTGTCCTGTCTGCAAGAAGGGCACGATCCGCGAGGGCGTGACCAGCTACGTCTGCGACCAATCGATCGGAGCTGAAAAGTCGTGCGAATTCCGCACGGGCAAGACCATTCTCCAGCGTGCCATTCCGCGTGAAGAGATCATCAAGCTCTCCGAGACAGGCAGAACGAGCCTGATCGCCGGATTCGTGTCCAAAAAGGGCCGCAAGTTTGCCGCCTACCTCAAGCTCGACGGGAAGAAAGTCACCTTTGAGTTCGAGCCCAGGGAGCCCAAGGCTCCCAAAGGTCAAGGCGAAGCTGGAAGGGACGGATCAACCGTCCAGCGAGGACGCTTCGGCAAGCCGCTGAAGCCGAACCTCAACACGGATGCGGTTGCCGGTGTGATCGAGAAAAAGACCGCTAAAACATCACCAACGAAGAAGACTGCCCCCAAGAAGAGGGCATCCGCTAAAAAATCTCCTTCCAAGAAAAAGCCGGCCTCAATCTTAGCGGCACATTCAACGGCGGAGGAATAAATCCCGCAACCGCGAAAGCGGGGGGATCAAGGTGAGGTCATGCATGTGGCGAAATTTTTACGTTGGACCCCTTGAAAAAAGGGCCCACTTGGGGTTCCTTCTCTGGAATGAATCCACAAGAATCCAACCTCATCAACGAACTCTTTGATCGGATCGCTCAATCCGCAGCGCAACAGCGTGACCCCGAGGCGGAGCAACTCATCCAGCAAAAGATGGCCGCCAACCCCCATGCGCCCTACGTCCTCGCCCAGAGCACCATCATCCTCCAACAGGCCGTCTCAGCGGCACAGTCCAAGATTGCCTCACTGGAGCAGCAACTCGCCAGCGCCGGAACGTCGCAGGGTGGCGGGTTTCTCTCCGGAGTTGCCAACCTCTTCGGATCACCGCAACCCGCCTCAGCTCGGCCGATTGCACCCCCACCGGCTCAACCAGTTCAAACCATCCCACAGCAGATGAGCGCACCACAAGGCGGGGGATTCCTTCAGAATGCCATGGCCACCGCGGCTGGCGTCGCAGGAGGCGCCCTTCTCTTCCAAGGTATCGAGGGTCTCATGGGCCACGGGGGTGGCTATGGTGGAGTTGGTGGCGGCTTCATGGGAGGCAATCAACCTTCCGAGGTCGTGAACAATTACTACATGGACCAAGGCAACGACCCGTCACTGGGATCGCCGGACGACGGAGGATCAACAATCGCCGACAACGATGATTCGGATTTTGATAGCGGTGGCTTCGATGGGGGGGATGACGGCGGTGATTACTCCTAGATCGAACGCGGAATCTTCTATCTCAACGCTTCCTTCCGGAACAACCGCACCCACCCGCGCATCCCGGCTTCTTACGCGCCCTGAGCCAACGGGTGAAGAAGAAGCCTACGGTCGCAACGACAAGGCCTAGAGCAATGTCTGTCTGTAGCTCTGGAGTCATACATCAAGCATAGCAGCTTTTTGTTAATATCCTTCTTTTCTCTGCGTCTCCATGCCGCGTCGGAAAATTCATTTTGATGCTAATGGAATCCAAGCAATCGTCCGCCCTGGTACGCCAGAAAAGAAAGCATATACGCCGTACCCGTCATGTAGAGGAACTGGAAGAGGGGCCAACGGTAGCTATTGGTCTCGCGACGAACCACGGCCAGCGTGCTGACACACTGCATCGAGAAGACGAAGAAGAGTAGGATCGAAAGACAGGTCAGGGGCGTGACGAGGAGCGTGCCATCGGGACGCTGCTGCTTGCGGAGCGTCTCCCCCAGCATGTCCGGGGCGTCTCCCTTCTTACGCTCGACATTGTAGACAACCGACATGGTCCCGACGAAGACCTCGCGCGCAGCCTGGGCCGCAATGAGACCGATGCCGATCTTCCAATCCATGCCGAGAGGCGTAAGCGCGGGCTCAAGGGTGCGTCCGATATGTCCCGCGAAGCTCTGCTGAAGCTGTTCCGTCTTGGTGGGTTCGGGCGCGCCTTCCAGGACATGAATCTTCGGGAAGCTGGCCAGGAACCAGAGAATGATCGAGATGCCCAG
>Ga0208497_1000210_pt1 | contig 32040 bp, 48 predicted proteins | sample CryBogCBE25Aug07_FD_184555 | JGI IMG/M metagenome (GOLD analysis project Ga0208497, IMG submission 184555) | Freshwater microbial communities from Crystal Bog, Wisconsin, USA - CBE25Aug07 (SPAdes) | ecosystem: Environmental > Aquatic > Freshwater > Lake | place: Crystal Bog, Wisconsin, USA...
AACTGAAGCCGCCTTACCTGATCGTCAGCGTCCGCAAGACCAAGGCCGGGATGGTGGCCCACGCCTACGACCAGACGGAGGATAAGAGCCATGACGCTTAAAGAAAAGATCAACGACACGCTGCTCCAGTTGGGCATGGGCGGCATCAGCCATTACGAGGCCGAAGACACGATCCTCGCCGCGATCAAGGCCCACATGACCAGCCCCGAGGCGGTGGAGCGGGCTGTAGCCAAATTCTATGCGCACAATGACCGATTTGATCAGGCCATGAACGCCGCAATCCTCGCCGCCCTTGAAGGTGAACCGTGACCGATCTCATCAACCACCCACCGCACTACACCGCTTCCCGTCTGGCGTGGAATGCATCCAGATCACCGAGCACATGGGGTTCAACCTGGGCAATGCACTAAAGTACATATGGCGCTGCGATCTGAAGGCCGATGCGGTCGAGGATCTCAAGAAGGCTGTGTGGTACCTAGAGCGTGAAATAGCCAGGCGGACGGCATGAAAAAAGCCCGGTCAAACTCGGTTAGAGTTGCAGCATTGCGTAAAGGCTCGCGTCAATGTCTGCGCTGCGACGGCAAAACAGGAATACAAGTGCACCACATTGTGGCTTTGGCGGACGGTGGGAAAGACGTTGTTGAAAACACCGTTTTGCTTTGCGTCACATGTCACCGCGATTGGCATCAGCGATTTGAAGGCCGATACGATTTTGACAAATTTGCGGTAACGCCGCCTAATTGGCTCATCAATCATTTCCTCATTGAAGAAGAACTCGAAAACGCGACAATCAACGATATTTACAATGCGTGGCTTTGCTATCGGTTCGAGAAACGCGGACTTTTAATCAACAATCGTTTGGCTTTGCCATGATCCAGCCGAGCCTGTTCCCCGAACAAATCAAAGGCGCATGCTCGCGAGATCCAAACGCAGGCCCCGGCACATGCTGGTACTGGTGGGAAGGATGCCCGAAGGCAACTAAGCGCGGCTGCTATTTTCTCGCGCAAGCCGAATCATCGAAACAAACGCAACGTCAGTGATGGTGCCATCAACCACCGTCATGTCCACAACACCCCACCACCAGCCGGTGCTTGAGTGCTGGGCGTAGGATTCAATCTCCCCCCAAGGCATCCCGCACCCTACCTCGACCATGCTGATGCTATCAGTTGGCCCGATCTTGGGAGCATCATGCACCTGCCGGCGGTGAGTGTGGCCTGACACAATTGGACATGTTGTGTGATTAGCTGCCCGCTGGGGTCCTGTAGCGCCTCCGTAGGCCCGTCCAGCGCCATTGACCGGGTGATGCACAAAGCCCACGCCATTGACGTAGAACAGCTCCCCGTAGGGCCGCACACGCCACCCGAACTGCGTGAAGAGTTCATCCCGTTGAACGGTGAAACTCTCCGCTGTCTCAGGGTTGGCGTTGCACCATCTCTCCAGGCGATATTCGTGATTGCCTAAGAGGATGTCCTGCTTGGGGCGATAGTCCGAAGCTATCCCCGCCCGCCACGCTTGCAGGCTCTGCTTGAGGTTCTCCATGTCTTGGCGGATGGAAGGCTTGTGCCGGCCAGCCATGGTGTCGTTGCGGTCGTGTGCCAATACGCTATCCCAGCTTGACCAATCCCCGACCTGGATGATGCGTTCGAACTTCTCCTTGGAAGCATACCGAGCAATCCAGGTGAGGACTTCCAGCCTGTGAGGCTGGCCAGGGTTCTGATGGAGGTCGCCAATAACAAGAAGCCGGGATCCATGTCCCGGCGTTGATATCACTGGCTGTGCAGCTGGTGTGATGACTTGTCGCGGGACCGGCTGCTGGTATCTCTGCGGACGGTAGAGCGTCCAATCCGGCTCCAGACCCATCGCAGCGCAACGGGTGATCCGCGTTTCAAAAGATGATGTGGTTTTCACAAACCCATCTGCGACCGCCTTTTGAGCAGCCGCAGCTATGGCACCCATGCCCGATCCCGTCATGCCACGGGGTCGGTATCCCGCCCGCAACTCAACCTCCACTCGCTCCATGGTTTCGCGAGCAGCCTCAAGGTTGAGAGGCGGAGTACCCATCAGGGATTGTGCGGTGCCGTGAGCTTGGCAAGCTCGGTCTTGAGGAGATCAATCACGTTGACCGCGAACAGCCCGCCGGCAGATGCCGCAATGTAGGCTTCCAGCTTGTTCAGCAGCCACGTTTCCACCGAGATCACACCGGGGATTACCTGGAACCATTGCACGGCCTTGTACACGTCAGCCGCAGCCTTCACGGCGAAGTCTTCAGCGGTGATCTGGTTCTTGAGCAGTTGCGAGGTGAGCGACATTAGTGACCCTTCAGCATGGCTTGCTTGTGTTTGTAAGACAGGTAAATTCCAATCAGCGCCATGACACCACCCACCACGGCCTGCGCCTGGTCATTGGTGGAATATCCATGGGCAACGAGTACGCCAGCAAAGCCGGTCAAGGCGTGGCGGATAACGGCGTCAATCATTTCTTGAAGCATGATGCACCTCTGCCCGCCCTATATCACGCAACCCCTTGATTTACAACCACACCCGCTCGTTCAGCAGCATCTGCCTAGCTTGGCGTTTCCACCGGGCAGGCGTCTGACATGCTGCTCGAGAGTCCAGCATATGCGCCGCCGCTCCAGACCAGTCCCCGCTTCGTAGGCAAGCCAGCGTCTGGGTGAAGGTCATCAAACCCGCCACACCGAGTTGGTAAGCCATCTGGACCACCACGTCCTGGCGAACATCAGACAGATCGCGCCACCAAGGGATTTTCGCATCTAGCTCGCCGCAGATCATCTCCACCCGATGGTCTAGTTCAGCATCCACCTGAGCGTCGGTCATCGTCGTATTGGGTCCGATGTCAGGCCCCGTAAACCCCACACCCACCGTCCACGGGGCCGCATGCGTCAGCGGATCGGGATAGGCGTGGAGAAACCGGCCTTCCTCGTTCTCAATGTCGTCAACGAGGAACGGCGTCGTCACTTGTCCTGTTTCCCGTCAAGCTTGTCCTCTATCCTACGCAGCGTGGCGCGGACTTCGGAGATCAGGTCCTTGAGGTCATCCCGGCGGGCATACGTGTTCGGAAGCTCCTGCACCAAGTCGGTGAGGTTCTGTTCCAGAGACCGCATGTCCCGATAGAGCGTGGCGAGAAACCAGCCGATCCCGGTAAAGACCAGAGCCACTGCGCCGTCAAATGCTGCCTGCCAGTCGGTCATGATCAATGCCCCAGTGCGCGAATGTAGATGGTGGTAGCAGAACCGGAACCGTTGGTGCCGCCGTTGACCTGCCAGAACCACGCCACCTGCGAAGCACTGGTAGAGGCAGAGTTGACAGTGATGATGTAATTCAAGCTGGGGCTAAACACCGAGGCGGCAGTGAACGAAATCTGCACGTTGTCACAGGCCGTGGGGAAAGCGACCGGCCACGTGTAACTGCCGTTGGTATTGATGTTGCCCGATACGGCGGTCCACTTTTCAATGTAACCGCCAGGCAGTGATATGGAGCCGTTGGAACCCGTGGTGACATTGCCCGCGATAGAGGACGGCGTCAGCACCACACTACCGGAGGAAGCCTTGGCTTGGGCATTGGTTGCGAGACCAGCACCCGCAAAGCTGTCCACCGTTAGGCCATTGGTCACCGTCGGAGCATTAAGATAGCCGGTGGATCCCGTGTTGGACATCACCCAGCTGGTGCCGTTGTAAACGCAGATGCACGTACTGTTGGCCAAGATCTGGTTGGCAATCAGCGCAGCGCCCGCCTGGTTAACAATCGCCTTCGCCCCGAGGCCCGACACGTTCAGCGTGGCCGCCGTAGTGTTGGCGTTTGCAGCGATAAAAGTGATGATTTGCCCGGTGGTCAACGCGGAAAGCACATTGGTCGGATTGACCACGTAGGCGTTGGCTGCACCCGTATCGGCACCATAGAGCAGCTGCTGCGGGTTGATGGACAAGTAGAGCGCAAAGCCGCCAGCCCCGGAGTTCAAAGCGGAGTTGTAGACCGCGATGATGATCTCACCGGACTGGATCTGTCCCGTCGTAGCTTGGACGCCGTTGATGTAGGCGTTGAGATATCCAAGCGATCCCACCTGAAGCGTCACAGGACCCGTAGAGGTCGCAGGAGCGGCGAAGACGTATGTGTTGTAGTTTGCATAGGCGACAGGCGTAGGCGTGTTTGATCCTGGCGTCAGGGCAATGGCGTTGGTTCCAGTGGCCGTGTAGCTGGTCCCGGTGAGCTGGCCGGCAGTGATGTTGTCGATGGTCCAGATGGCATTCGTCGGCGGGTCGGTATCGGTCGAAGGCGACAACACGAACTTGTAAGCCGTGGAGTTGGTCAGCCAGAGGCCCACCGAGTTACCCAGCGTGTTCTGCGGTTCCCCTCTGGCATTCAGGACAATCGGGTTTGTCTGAGGAGTGGATCCCGTGGAATCCGTATAGGTCGCGAGCTTGGTCGTGGTCCCCGCTGCATAGGTATACAGCAGCCCCCCAGAGGCCGGGACGCCCTGGATCAGGAACTCAGGGATGATGCTGGGGAGCAGAGAGACGGACATAGTTTAATCCTCACGCGGCGGCGTTGAAGTCATGAAGGTTGCGGTATGCGTCGGTCACGGATTCCCTCACAAACACTATTCAATTGTTTTGGCCATGCCAGGCAAAACAGAATAGGTCACAACAACAGATTTACCCGCACCCAATCTTACGGTTACGTTTGAAGATTGGAAAACGCCCACTCCGTCCACAGTTACCAAACTAACCGTGCCGCCGTTAATATAAACGGTTTCCGGCCTATCACCCGCAGTGTAGGTAAATGGAGATGCGGTCACGGAAATGTTGGACGTTGCGCCGGGATCAATTCCGTTGTTTCCATAAATGTTTTTCCCGCCTCCGGTTCCGCCATCGGACAACGATGAACCAGTGTTTCCGGTCAAATCGCATCCAATAATGGAAAAATTACCGCTTGTGCCAGGCGCAATGAAAATCCCGTTTCCCGCGCTCCCGGATTTGCCGTAACCATTTCCAAGTCTCATTCCGATAAATGAGAAAAACGAAACGTTGGCCGCAATCGATGCACCGCTTCCAGACGTTGATCCGCAAGAAGCCCCCCCCACAAAACGAATATCGGTCCCGCCAGAAACAACAATGCCATTTGCTGCGTTTGAAAACGCATACAGCGAAACAAATTCAACACCAAAAATTGAGCCAACATTGCCAATATAAACGCCCACGTTAGTGTGAGCAGAGGCCCAACATCCCACAAAACGAACACCCTGAACGGTTCCGCCAGCATTTGTTGGAGCAATAACAATTCCATTGGTCGCGGTGTCAAAATACGTGTTTTCCACATAAATTGATGTCACGACTTGCGATGCACCCGGGTTTATCAACAAATCAGACCCGTGCCTGATAATATCGCAGTCGGTGATATTAACTGCGCCAACATTAATAAGATTAATGCCCGCGGATGCGACAATTGACGAACCCGACATTGTTATTTTATTTAGATAGATATCATTGCCGCCGCCCGTTAATTGGACGCCAAATCCACTGGCAACGGTGTTGTAAATTGTTCCCGTGTCGATCCAAATAGAATTGGTATTTGTTCCTAAAATCCCAATGTAAGGAGAATTCATATAAAAATCGCGCACTCGCGAATTTGAACAATTTGCAGTAATGCTAATGTAAGCGCCAGCCGTCCGCGTAACGGACGATGTAAAGGTCATTGAAGCTATCATTTGATAGCCAGCATTCATCACAAAAACATTGGCGGTTGCTGACGACGTTGAAATAATAGTTACGCCAACACCATCTCCCAAAATCTGACAAGGTTTGCTTATTGTAATTGTTCCGGCGACGTTGTACGTGCCTCCGGGAATAATCACCTTTCCGCTAGATGCAATTATTGCGTTATTAATTGCAGTGGTGCTATCGGCAACGCCGGTTGGGTCCGCGCCAAAATCAAGCACGCTCACAAAATCACCCAACTTTGCAGTTACAGAACGCGCCATAGCGCCCGTGCCGCTGCCCAAGTACTGGATGTTGCTGGTCGCTGCCGTTGCCGTCGTAGCATTTGTGCCGCCATTCGCGATGGGCAGCGTTCCCGTGACACCCGTCGTCAACGGCAAGCCAGTCAGATTTGTCGCGACACCCGAAGCTGGCGTTCCCAGGGCAGGAGCTACAAGCGTCGCATTGTTAGACAGCACAAGGTTGCCGGTGCCAGTCAACGTGGTCGTGCCCGTACCTCCGCCGGTGGTGTTCAGCACGCCGCCGGAAGTGATGTTTTCAGCAAACAGCGCAAGGTTCCTGGGGATAGACATTAGGTGACCCTCACCTGGACAACGGAACCATTCCGATAAAGCTGACCCACTTGCACCCCACCCGCTGCGGCAGCGGCATCGTTGGCGTAGTTGGAAAGGCTGACGCTTGCCACGTTGTTAAGCGACGTAGTGGCCGCGTTGTAGATCGAGATGGTGGAAAGGCTGAACACATCGATTGTGTCACTCGCACCCGCCGCAACGGATAGCGTGATCGTCGTGCCGTTGGTTGCGGTGTAATCACTGGGAGCCAGCAAAACGCCGTTCAAGTACACCAACACATAACCCGGCGTGTAATTGGCGGTGATGGTGGTCTGGCCTACCGTGGTATTGCGAACATAGTTCTGGCTGATCGTGTTAAGACCGGAAGATCGATACCAGTAAGCAGGAGGATACGTTGTGGGGACCACCGTCGTGATGCCGCCGTCATCCGTCGCTGATCCCAGCGCATAATAAAAGAAGCCTTGCCCGCCGTCGTTGATGGTGGAAAATCCGCGCACGTAGACCATTTGTCCAGGCTGCGCCACAAACGCTCGCAGCTGGATCACGCTATCGCAGGACTGGATGAACGTGTTGAGCTGGTCGCCGGTGATGGCGGTGGCCGGCGTTCCAGTATTGTACGTTGTAAGCTTGGGCGCACTCATGGCTGCATATCCATCGCATAGCCGAACTTGTGCAGCTCAGGCAGCTTCTTGATGACACCGTCTCCGACATCGTTGCGGACGATCATGTTCGAGAACTTGATCTTGTCCACGGCGCCATAGACCTTGTCTTTCGCCTTGGAAACCGTCTTCCCAAGTCCGGTCACCACCATAACATATTCGCCGCTGGTTTGATAAATCGGCTTCTCGACGACCTTGCCATCCTGCATGGCCGGTCCTTTCCCGATCATCATATCCACCGGGTGTACCTGGTCCCACATCTCGTCCGCACCAGCAATCGGATTCCCCTCAACCTCCTTGGGTTCAGCGTCACCGTAAGGATAACGAGGCTGCGCCAGCACCACACCCATGGAAACATCGCGTGAGACCTTAAGGCTGTCCTCACCCTTCAGAAGGTCAAACATCCACTGAGCAGGGTCGCAGGGGTGTGACGCGCACTGGATGAAGAACGCAGGCCAGCCCAGCCGGCAGGTGAACTCAAACGGCCAAGCCTTGCCCTTGGAGTCGATCCCGCAGCCGATGGCGAAGTCACCACGGTGGCCAGCCTTCAAAAGCTCAGCCTCCATGGGCATAAGCATCTCGTCAGCCATCTTGTCCTGTTCGACGTATTGGCAGACCGTGCCTTGTTCTCCGGTGTTGGGTCCGAAGTTTCCAGGCATGAGCTTCTTGTGCTCAAAACAGATCTGCCACTTGTTGGGCAGGAAGCCTTCCGGTCCAAACCAGCCACTTACCCCCACCTCGGCGATCATGTCGATCTTCTCTTGAAGCATGACCTGGCCTTTGGGGTTTAGCCCTTGCGCCTGCTTCCTTTGAAGCCAGCCCACCAGATCGGCAGGATCCGTGGAGACGTAGGACAAGGACTTGTCCTCATTGTCGCCCATGGTTTTGAAGACGTAGGACTTGTCGGATTTCCGGGCGAATGTCTCGGCCTCTTTGAGGCTGTTGAACACCTGATAGTCGGGCACATCGATCCCGACGCGCTTCATGGCGTCAAGTCCCGCCTTGCGGTCAATCTCTAGCTTGGAGGACCGAACCGTTGGTGAGAATATTGTAAACCCCATGTCACGGTAACGATCCAGCTCGGGCATGAACTTGGCGTTGGCCGTGGTGACGATCAGGCCATTCTTCGCCCAGGACATGGACGGCTTCCAATCGTCCACAATGGTGATGCCGGGGAAGCCTTCACCGTTGCGCGTGGGTTTCTTGCTGTAGCGATACCACCGGACCTCATGCCCATAGGCTTCGCAGCGAACCGCGAAGTCGAGGCCGATGTTGTCTGCATCGATAAGCAAAACTCTCATTTGCAGATCCCGTAGCCATCAAGCCCCAGCTCATGAGCTAATAGCATTTCCATGAGCATGGAGAAACGATGCTCACGCCGGTACGGTGCGCGGGGATCATCACCCGGCTCGGCGTCATCTGGGTGCAGCTTGGCCTCCAGTTCGGCCTGGAACCGCCAATCGTGGGCATCCACTGTTTCTTGGGATACTCCCCGCCGCTTGCAGAGATAAGCCTCCACAAGCTCGTGCAGGGCGATCAGCAGGGCTTCCGGCTCATCCCCCGTGGCGCGAATATGCAGGCAGTCGTCCGCGAACCACCAGTCACCCAGCGTGTCGTAGCGTTGCTCTTCGCCGGGAATGAAGCGGATGTCTATACGATTCATTGTTGCATACTCGGAGGCAGTACTTGGCCAGCGGCTTGTGTCGTGACTGGCAAGGCATTCACGTTAGGACGTGGCGGGGCTTTCACACCTCGTCGCAGCATTTGCGATGCAAGCGCATTGGTTGTTGGCGCCACAACAAAATTATTCAGCAGTCCACCAACACCCTTGGCGGTTGAGCGTTCAGCCGTGCCGGAATCCGGGATGAGATCGCGCATCACCGTATGATTGCGCTCGGCAAATGGTTGCAGCAATGCATCGCCCGCCGCGTAGACCTTGTGCCTGACACCTCCAGCTTGGCGTTTTACCTCGCTGAGAAGATCGCCAGTGCTAAAGATGCCTTCGCTGTTCAGCCGACGAGCCGATGCCTCCTCAACCCGAGTGAGCATCGCATAGGATTTATTGGTTGCTCGCAATGCGTCCCGCACACTTGGGTCCGAATGCCGTTCAGCAGCGGATCGCAGCGCCATTTGGATATTGGACAATTCATCGCCCAACAGTTGCTGCGCTGTGTCTCCAGAGCGTTTGTATATTCTCGACAGATGCCCAACTTGCGATTCAATGTCCTTGAATGTCTGGCCATCGATCCGGTCGCCGGGCTTGAGACGTTTCAAAACGCGCCCATTGATAATCGCTTCAAGTTGCTTCTCTTGCGCGGGCGGCAGTTCAGCGCCGCCAGCCCTGATCATGCTCAGATCGTGAACAAATTCATCGTCGGCTTTGACCTTGATTTTGGGAATTATTTTTTCGTATTGATTGCTAAGGATTTGCTGAAGGTTTGAAATGCCTTCGCGTCCGACCTTGCCAGTGTATTTGATCCCAAGCGGCTTCAGCACCTCGTTGTACGCCGCAACGTTCATGCTGCGAACGGAGCGGTCTTCTTCTTGGCGGATGGCCTGGCTGACAAACGGATTGCTTTTCGCACGTTGTTCAGCCCGCGCTAAAGCACCGCCGGCCTTTCGTCCTGGCGTGAGATAGATGCCGTCAGCTTCCATGCCGGTTACATGCTGCGGATTGATCTCAAACGTTTCCGCTTCCCACGGCTCACGCACAACCGGCTTCACAACACCCTTCAGAGCGTTCTTTCCAGCCGATACAGCACCCCCAAGGCCAGCTTCCAGGATGCGACCTCCCATGACACCAGCAGCGCCTTCGGGAACATCCATAGCCGCACGTTTGGCTTGCTCGGTAAGCGTGGTTCTTGGGGCAGCACCAGATTGCTGAGTGGCCCAATCATATAACTGACCGCCAAGGCCAGCGCCCAGACCGACACCCGCAACCTCCGTTGCTATACCGCCAAGACCAAGCGTCGGGATTGCCGCCACTCCAGCTTCCGGCAATGCCAATGCGCCACCGATGATTCCGCCCGCACCCGTCGCGAGTGCTCGACCCGTGTCGCGCCATTTGTCGGCGGGCGTTTGCGCCCTGGCAACCGGTTGCGGTTTCTTGGGCTGCAAACCAATCTTTGCCTTGAATTGCGCTTCGGGCATGTCGGCGTAATATTTCTTGTGCAGCGCCTCTGCCAGTTGGTCATCTGACAGGTCACTGTACTGCGGGAATTTCTGGCGAACTTCTGCGATTGTAGGCATCAGCGAATCCCCAGCGGATCTTCTTTACCGGCAGGCGCACCGCCACCCTTACCGCCGCGACCGCCCTCAACCGCGCCCATCCTGCCCGCCGAAGCCTTTTCGGCAATGTCGGTCTCTTTCTTGATCTGCGCCACCAAAGCATCCACCTGGCCAGAGGCAAGATACGGAGCAATCAGTTTGCGCGTGACGGCCTTGTCGCTTTCCTTCGGCGTTCCTCGAGACTTGAGCGCCGCCCACTCGGACGCGAGGAAGTCAGCCGATGCCAGCGCGGCTGTAATTTCTGGGTTGCCGGTTTCAAATTGTCCGCCCTGCACAAACCTGTTGAGCACCGGGCTTGGCACCTTCACGTTCAAGGCGCTCTGCGTTTCGCGGAAGTTGTCGGCAGCTTGACGAACCGTCGGGATGACGTACTCCATGGAACCGGCCAGCTTGCCGGTGGTGCGAGCCTCTGCGGTTTCAGCAGCCAAGCCCATCTTGGCACGGTTCAATTGGTCGGGCGTGATACCGCGACCAGCCGCAGTCTTCGCCAGCAGATTGTTCAGTTTCTCAAGGTTCTTTGCGCCTTGGGTCCCGCGCCCATAGCCTTGGAACGCAGTGGTGTCGCCGCTGAGATAGCGGTCTACGGCAAACTGAGCGCCCTCATCCGTCAGGCCGCCCGCTTCCTTTTCCTTGGCCGCACGTTCTTCGCGAGACTCCCGGCGTTGTTCAACCCCCAGACGCCCACGTTCAACCGCCAGCTTGCCGGTTTCAATCTTTTCTTTGAAGCCTTGTTCGCGGCGTTTTTCCTGACGGTCGAGATAATCCTTTGACGCAACGGAAAACACGCCAGGATCGAACTGGCGAGGCATTTTGTGACCCTTCGGCGCAATCTCACTGAGGTCGGCAAAGTCCTGATCCCAGACTTTTTGCGCGGCTGCTTGCTTTTCACCAACCGAACCTTTGGTGCTGGTGTAGGCTTCCATGGCTCGGCCAGCAGCGTCGTGCTGGGCTTCCTCAAACTTCATCATCCGCTCGGATTCCTTAGCATCCGTTTCGGCTTGAAGCTTCGCAGTTTCAGCAACCGACTTGTCCATCAGTTGGTTTGCGGTGGCCAATTTGGAATATGTGTCGAAGTCAATTCCACGGATCTTGGCAAGCGTATTGGTGTCCACCTTGCCACCAGGTGTGAAGTCGCTCTGTCCCAGCAGTTCCTGGATCGCATTGGCTTTCTGCGAAGCCGCCTGCGCCGCCTGCATTTCCATCTGCTGGGCTTTGAGCTTTTGCAGCATGTTCGCTTGGTTCATGGCATTCGACGGATCGAATTGCGGGAACTGCGTGTTCAACATGCCATAGATTGAGGTGTCGAGCGCCATTGGTTACGGTCCCGTATAGGTGAAGTCCAGCGGGCTGGAAGCCATAGGAGCGCCGGTCATAGCGTAATTGGGCGACACAATCGGGTTACCGCCGCCAAACACGCCGCCAGAACCGCCGTAAAGCTGCTGCATCAGATAGGCGTTGGACAATGAACTAGCCCCGCCGCTTAAAGCGCCGGTCAGGGCGTTTGCTCCGGCAATGCCAGCAGCACCCTGCACGTTAGCCGCGCCCATCAGGTTTTGACCGGCTTGCGTTGCGTATTGTTGTTGGGCCGCGCCAACCCCAGCCGCTGACGCCTGACCAATGCCGGTCAGACCCATCAGCTGGTTGTATTGCTGTTGCTGTTGGGCTTGGTAGTTTTGAAGCTGCTGTTGATAGTCCATCTGGGCTAGGCCCTGACCTTGCTGTTGCAGCGCAAGCAATTGATTGCCGCCGAGACCGCCCGTGCGCGAGGCCGCGCTCTGTGCCGATTGCAGGCCCTGTTGCAGTTCAAACTGATAGGCAGGCGAGGCTTGAAATTGTTGCTGGCTGAACGGGGTGTTTAACGCGCCCTGACCAATTGCACCCGTAGAACCCGGCATCAGGCCCAAACCCTGTTGCAGGGCGGTAAGCGCAGGAAGTCCCGCTTGCTGATATGGCGCAAGATTGGCTTGTTGTTGAGCCAGCGCCTGCGCTTGAAGCTGGTTTGCCTGTTGCGCGGACGCCGCCTGTTGCGAAGCAGCATCAGATGCCGCGCCCGCAGAAATCAGTGATCCACCGATGGCGCCTGCCGCACCAACCGCCGCAGCAATGAAAAAAGGCATGGTCTATTCCTTCAATTCGTCAGGCACCCACCATTCATTAACACCGTGCGCCATCTCAACGTTATAACTCATATCTGATTGGATGTTCAGATGCATAAGTTGGTGCAGCATGGGCTGGGAAGTGCCGGGTGTTAGCCAGTCAATGGCGTCCGACACAGCCCAATAGTCCAGCTCCTCATACGGGATCACCTTGACCAATGGGTGGTCCTCGTAGATCCGCAGCATGTCCTGGAGAGCATCCAGACGACGACGCACGCGAGGACTGGATATCCCAAACTGATTGAGGCTTGTCTCCACCTGATCCACTGACCGGCGGATGATCAATGTCCGCGGGCGCAGTTCATCCAGGATCGAAGGCAGCAGCATTCCCAAGCCGGAATCCGAGATGCCCACATAGCGAAACTTGCTCTCAGTCCACAACCGCACCAGCTCGGGCCAATCACTTAGCCAAGCGGTGGGTTCATGATGGCACACGCTCTCCGGTGTGGATGCCGCAACAGAGAACCAAGCCGTCCGAGATCTGGGCAAGCCGGTGATGAAGAACGGTGTGCTCATGGACCCGTTAGCGCCGCGATGATGGCGTTGACCGCAGTCACGATCTGCGTGGTGGTTGGGCTGACCGGAAGCGGGGTGATGGTGGAGCAGGACTTCTGCAAGTTGCTCACCGCATTGGCCAGCGTGACGTTGTATTGGTAGTAGGCCGGCACCGGCTGACCGTTGGGCTGCACCCATGGGCTAGGCGCAACCGGGGATACCTTGACGACCATCAGCCAATCTCCGCAGACAGCAGAGCCACCTTGTAGGGATCGGTGGACGATAGCTCGAAGATCCGATCTTGAGCCAATCCCCGGCGCTCAATCCCGAGCCGGTTGAACTTGATCCGTTGCGCGGTCTGACCGATCAAGCCCACAGGCTGAAAGAACTCTGACGTGAAGCTGGAAGAGTCAAAACTCTGGCGCAGCATCATCTGCGGATTGGCAACGGTGGAATAGTTCCCGGTGTCAGCCTGTATCTCAAGCCAAGAGATGCGGAAGGCATTGGCCGTGGTCTGGGGAAGCGCCCGCCAGCTCCGCAGCCATTTCCTCTGCTGACCGGCGTCAGTGTAGGTGTTCAGGTCATACGCATACAGCTTGCCAGCGTTGTAATCCCCCACCACAACCTTGCCCGCAAAGAACTGACACGTGGCCGTCTGGTGCCGGGAGAAGTTGCCGTTGCTGAACGCAAGCCGCTTGTGCCAGGCGGGATATCCCAGCTGTCGGGTTGCAGTAAGGTCCAGCACCCAGGTCTCATTCCCAGAGGGGAAAGTGATTTGGTAGAAATAGTGCCCTTCCTGCTGGTAGGCATAGGCGATGGCGTCCGTCATCGTGGGATACTGAGCGGTGGCGTATTCCATGCCATGGGTTGACACACGTTCCGGCTGGTATCCATTGGCAAGGTAGACCACGCCCTGGCCTTGATCGTTCTGCGAGAGCCACAAGAGATTGTCGCCCACATTGCAGATCGAACCCTGTGCAATGCACCCGATCTCAAGCGACACACCGTCCAGACGCTGGAAGGCAAACGGGGATAACCCAGCATTCACCCACACAAACGTCCCGCGTTCCTTAAACACGTAGATCTGCCGGTGAAGCTCACCAATGCCCACGATGTTGGAGAGCTTGCCGTTTTCCACGCCGTAGTTCAGTGCTGGCCAGCTGGTCAGGTCGTTGATGGCCGATTGCCAGATGTTGGACGTGCCGTTCTGGCTGACCACACCAAAGCCGTCCTGGTACACCGCAAGGCCGGGATTGGTGAACGGCAGGCTGATGGAATTAAGCGCACCGTTGACGATGCTATATCCCCCAATGCCATCAAACAGCGCCACCTGAGTCGCGTTGGCGATCATGAAGACCTGACCGGAACCCGTGGCTATATTCCCCAACAGCGACACGTTGAAGTTCGAGGTGACGATATAAACGCCCGTCCCCGACACCACATACAGGTTGCCGTTAAAGGTCAGCATTCCACGAATGGGGCCATTCCCCACAGTTGCCAAAAGATCCAGACCCGGTGTGCCATAGAACGCACCGACCTGTGCGCCTTGCTTGGTCTCTACGATCTCAGGATAAAGGTTGATGCACTGCTCAAGCGACAAGTCCCGCGAACGGGACACGTAAGCCGTGCCAAGGAAGGGCGTCTTCATTCACCCTCCATCCAATGATTGAGATACCGTGCCTGCAAGCCCGTCAGAGCCGCCAGCATGACATGCGTGCCCGCATTGTCCCCATGACACCAGCCTAGCGTAGTGTCCCTGTTGGGGGCCGCGTAGGCGTAAGCAATGGCCACGATCTCGCCACGTTTGGCTTCTTCCAGAATGCGTTCAAGATCCGCCACGATGTCAGCATCTGCTGTACCGGGAGGAACCCTGCCGAACGGCGAGATGACTTCACCCATCAGGTTCCTCCGGCGCGATCTCGGTAGATGTTGTAAACTGGAGATGCGCGGCTCACAATCTCAGGATCAAACACGGCCTTGATGGGCGTCATGTTGGTCCGCTTGATGTTGCCAAGCGCCTTGGCTGCGGAGCGCACCAGCAGGGGGTTAGCTTCCGCGTCGGTAAAGTAAGGTTGAAGCTCAAGGGCGAGATTGGTGGTGATCGCCAGCTTATAGCCCAGCGGCAGCGACATGTTCGTCGAGAGGCTAGAGAACTCTTGAAGCTGGAGGTAGCTGTCGAAGAACAGCGTGTACGCCTGCTGCGGCACCGGGAAGACGTTGATGATCCCCAGCGGATATTGCGGGTCATAGAACATGGTGTCGGGGATGTCCGACGTGTTGGTCTTGAGACCAATCAGGTTCCACTGGGTCTGATCAATGACCGCAATGTCATAGTCGTTGTTGTTGGTGTCGCGGATCCGCGCTCGACCAGGACCTTCGGGAATGCGGAGGGGGCGAACCGACACGCCCGTCCCCCCCGTCCCACACGTATACGCAGCGGTGCCAGGAACCAGAGTGAAGGACTGTTCCAGGTTGGCATACGTGACAAGGTTCTCATTCGACCATGAGTCCATCAGGTCGTTGAGAACAGACAGACCAAGCTGCGCGTCAGAACTGTTGAGAGTTTCCGTCGCGGCATACACCCCAATCTTCTGGAGTGCGTCTAGGATCAGCTGGCCTGCGTTTACGGTCATGACGGTTCTTTCTGCCTACCTCGCTTCGGAGCCAGCTCACGCTCTTCCTCGGCACTGTGAACGAGCTTGTCACCGACCCACTTGGGATATTCCTCGGGGATGTAGTCCGGTGCAGGAGGGATCGCCGCTGCTTGGGCGAAGGCTTCCGGCGAAGACGATCCGATGGTGTAATATCCCTGAGCGCGGTGTTGCTCCTCCTGGTCCACATTATACACCAACACCGGCGGATATTTATCGGGCGTGCCTTGCCAGTTTGCCTTTTTGTCGGAAAGGTATTCCTCGACCTTTTCCGTCTTTCCCCGCTGGCTGTGCGGGTGATGCATGTGTTTCGGATACTCGTTGTGTTCCATCGATAGTCCTCGCCCGGTCTCTGAAGGTGGAAACACCGTCGGTCAGTGTGCCGGTCCACGTCTTGGACCCACGGTGCTTAAAGGCAATGTCAGGATCAACCCACATCTCATAACCCGCAGCGGTCAGGGCATTCGAGAACGCATAGTCCTCGCCCCACCACCATTCATCCGCGCCAGGGCCTGAGTTGAACACGGCGTGGTACTTCACCCGGTCCCCATTGATCTCCACGTCACGGAACACCGGAGCCTTGTAGTACAGGTCCTCGAGCACATGGCGCTTGATACGCAGAAAGCCCGTGGGCACGTGCGTTGCCATGATGAGCCCATCACGTTCCACCAGCTTGCGGGTGTCTGCATGAGCTGCCAAGGACACCGGCCAGTCGGGCGTGTCCTGCTTCTTGGGATACACGCCGCAGATCACATCTTCCGGGCGGTTCAGAAATTCAATGACCTTGTGCGCCGGCCAGCCGAGGTCGTCATCAAGGAAGAAGAGATCCGTGGCCGCGGGCGTGTCCAGAAACTCCGCCACCATCTTGCTGCGGGCCTTGGCGATGAACGGATCACCGCATCGTTGCGCCCAGCCCCTGGTGAACCCAACCTTCTCGCAGGCGTTATCCGTTGCTATCGCACAACGCAAAAAATCCACCGTGACTTTGTGATCTAACGAGGGAGTCGCGAAAATCACGTAGGTCACGGTGGATATCCAGTCGGGGAGGAACACACCCCGATACAGTATTACGGCGCAGCCACCAAGCCAAGCGAAACCAGAGCCGCGTGGTCAGCGGTGGGTCCACCGTTCATGGAGGTGTAGGCGGTGGAGGAACCAGCCGCAGGCACCGCACCGGGGAACACGCCGATGGTGTAGGTTTCCGACGGAGGCACAATCGCCGCCGAGGTGTTGTTGACGTAGGTGATCGCCACCGTGTTGGCAGCCGACACGCGATAGCCGCCAATGCCGAGACCCGTGGTGAAGGTCGGCTTGTTGACGTAGATCTGCATGTTGGCGTTGATGCCGGGAACGGTGAAGGTCTGTTCCGCCGTGGTGTTGGCAGCGACAGAAGCCGGGGTCAGCGTGGCGGTCACGGTCTTCAGCACCGGGGCAACCTGGATCTCCGGCGAAGCATACACAAGGTAGCTTTCCGCAGCGGTCGGGGTGATGGTGGCAGCCGTCAGGTTCTGGTAGGTGATGCCCAGCGTGTTGGCAGCCACGGCGCGAGCACCGAGGATGGCCAGACCCGCCTGAGAAGCCGCCTTGTTGACGATGACCGGCGAGCCAGCAGCCAGACCCGACACCGTGAACTGCTGCTCAATGGCAGTGTTCGGACCCACCGCAGTCGGGGTGAGCGTAGCCGTCAGCAGCATGGTGGCCGGGATGGCGGTGACCAGATAGGTTTCACCAGCGGTCGGGGTGATGGCAGCCGCCGTGTCGTTGGCGAAGTTCACCGCCAGGGTGTTGGTGGCCGACACGCGAGCCGACGGAGACAGGGCCAGACCCGCCTGCGTGGTGGGCTTGGTCACCACGACCAGCTGACCGGTGGCGAGACCCGTGACCGTCAGGGTCTGTTCAGCAGCCGTGTTGGCAGCCACAGACACCGGGGTCAGCGTCACAGCGTAGGTGGTCACCACACCCACATAGCCCTTAAGGGAGCCCTGCGAGGCCGGCTGCACGATGCCGGGGTTGGCACCGTAGAAGCCGATCAGGTCGGTGGACGAGGCACCAAGGACAGTGCCCTGGCTATTCTGATCCGAAAGTTGCTTCGGACCCTTCGTGGCAGTGGAGGCGGCGGAGACGACGGGCATGGTTCTGGTTCCTTACGAGGGCTTTACGAGCAGCATCTGCGGGTTGGACCAGCGTGTTTCCATGCCGGTCTTGATGGATTGAGCAATGGCGTCCTTGAACGGACCAAGCACTTCCTTGGTTGCCATCGGGCCGACCGGGAGGACACGGCCATCCTCAGTCCGCTCGACGACAACCTGGTAGAGATCCACCTTGAAGGGCGACTTCCACCCTTTAGGCATCTTTTTCCGTTCGAACATCTTTGCCTCAATCAGCCGGTCAGGCGCACGCCCAGTTCGGGGTAGAAGGTAGTCGTTCCGTAGAGGATGTCGATACGCGCGGGAAAAACGTCGTTATTGATGTCGTAAGCCCGGATGATCCGCATCGAGATCCCCTTGTAGGTTTCGCGAGCCTTGAAGTCGACGCCTTCCGGCAGCTCCAGCGGCACGGTGACGAGACCGAAGCAATCCTTCACGAAGCCGACGTTCTGCGGATAGGTCACGTTGGCGGTGCCGGAGATGACCGTCACACCGGCGAGGTTCGCAGGCGAGACAGACACGGTTTGGTAGGCACCCGTGGTGCTGATGGCCGGGTAGATCGGCAGCGTGGCGTTGCCGCTCGCGTCCGACGAGACCGGGCCGGTGACCAAGAAGTTCTGAAGGGCGCCGGTGGACTTGCGGGACTTCGGGTTGATCGCATACACGCCCGCGATGGTGATGACTTCACCGCCGAGGAACAGGTTGGTACGAGAAGCCGTCCAGCCGTTGGTGACGAGGTTCGAACCCGACTGGCTGGCACCGTTCACCACACCCGTACCGGCGTAGTTACCGTTGGTGAGGTTGGCCACGTTCTGGTCTTCGTAGATCTCGAAGTTGGCGATGTTCGCCAGGTAACCCTTCAGGGCGGGTTCAGCCACCGACTTCACGTAGACGCCGATGAGCGCATTCGCGAGCGCCCAGTAGGCGGCGGGGTTCAACACCAGCACGCGACCGTCCTGCGGCACCGCGCCTTCGTCCATCCGCTGACCGACAGCGGCCAGAGCAGCGAAACTGTTCGGAGCCGTACCAGCACCCTGCGGGCCGACCCAGTTCTGGAGGGAGGTGGTGTTTTGGAGAACGTCATAGTCTAGCTGGTTGGCAAGTTCGGCAGCAGCCGGCTTGATGTACCGCTCGGAGAACTCTTCCACCGTCAGCGTCAGGTCCTGAGACGAGAACTGGAAGTCCACGTGCTTCTGGTTGGAGATCGTGATGCTGGTGGACGGTTCGCTGATGTCCTGGATGGACAGGCCCGGACCCGAGGACACGAGGAAGCGGTTGGGCTTGCGGATCGTGACCGAGGAACCGATCTTGACGAACTGGTTCTCGAACTGGCGGTTCACCTTACCGGCGGCGACCAGGTTGTTTTCGAGGATAACCAGCGTCTCCTTGGTGATGACGCTAGGATTAAGAAGAGCGTTGTTAGACATCCGAGGCTTCCTTATGACGCCCCGGATGTCCGAGGCTTAACGGCGACGAGAGGCAGCGATTTCGGAGGCACGCCGTGCAGCGTACTCCTCCATGGTTTCCTGGTCGGGAGATTTGGGACCGGCGTTTGAACGCGAACCAACAGGCTTGATTGGATCAGGCTTGCGGCTCGGCGTCGGTGCTTCAGACTGAGCACTCAACCGGGCTTCGATCTTCCCAATTTCACGAACAGCCTGGATCGGGTCCAGTTTGGCGATCCTTGCCGCAGTCTCGGGGTTCTGACCGAGATAATACGCGACAGCGGGACCGTCTTCGGACTCAAGCATGGCCTGCGCCATCGGCAGACTGATCTGGAGATCGTCGCGTTCGGCAACCGCCTCGAAGTCGGGGTGGTCAGCCATGAACGTTGCGCGGCGATCAGACCATTGAGCCTGTGTGCGCTCCATCTGAGCCTTTTGGCTTTCCTGAGAAACCCTTTGCCGCTCCTCTGCCCTCGCAAGCTGTTCAGCTCGGCGTGAGGACCAGTTGATCAGAGCCTCGTCATACGAATCAGGATCGTCGAACTGATGCCGCCCAGGGCGGGGATCGTCCGTCTCGACCTTCTTCGCCTCGGCCTTGGTGCTGATAGCTTCCAAAGCGCGAGAAAGGTCCTGCTGGAGTTGCGTGGCCTTCTCTTCAGCCGCCCGCCTCTTGTTGCGCTCAATAGTAATTTCGCGCTTCAACCAAGCCGGTGTGCCATCGGATTTGTCGTCCTTTGGACTTTCGCCTGCGGATTTCTCAGCAGTATCTGCCTTATCCTCTTTTTCCGGCTTGTCGTCAACTTGACCAGTCGGGTTAGCCTTGAACTGGGGGAAGTCCGAGGTCGCTGACGTCGGAGGCCCCGCCTTGGGGGTTGTTTCCATCGTCGTTGCGAGTTGATCCGGCATTCATCATTCCTTCTGGTTGCCCGCTTGATTGCGGTTTCGGTAGCGCAGACATCAGCTGCGTTACGTTCTGTGCCAGGTCCTCAATCTTTGATCCGACCTGTTTGTTCATGCTGTCTTCGGCCTTCTGGATGATGGCCATCAACTTGACTTCGAAGTCCGCATTGATCTTGGCCATCATGATGTCGCGGTCCTTCTGCTTGTCGTTAAGCTGGAACGCGGCTTGCTGGAGCTGGGCTTGTGCTGCCTTAAGCTCCTGCTGCATGTTGTTGATGGCCGCTTGCACTTGCGGGGGAATGTCCTTCATGTCCTGGCCCATCAGGTTCGCAGGGACAGCCTTGGCCAGACGGGTTGCCATCTCTTCAGCACCCGGCCAGTCCTGGTTCTTGGCAATGAGATCCGCGACGAGCTGGCCGGTCTGCGGCATGGCACGGACGAAGTCCATCATGCTCTCGCTGGCCTCAATGCGCTTGCTGGCATAGGACGGACCGATATCAACGGTTACACCGAACTTGCCGATGGTCGGGTTGAACACCTTCATCTTCTTGCCGTTCGGGCCGGGTTGTTCCTGGTAAGGAAGATTGGCCGACGGGTCGATGACCACCTTCTCTTCCTTGTCGTCCTCCCGCAGGATGGTGATCTGCCGCTTGGTGTCGTAGATCTTCGGGATGAGGTCGATGAGCTGCCGGCCACAGTGCTTCAGCGAACGTGCCAGGTTGTCCATGTAGTGGAACGAGCCAAGGTCGCCAGAGCGTCGAAGCTCTCTAATAGCGCGGCCAGACTCATCCATCATCCTTTCGTTAGGAGAGGCATCAAACCTGATCCCGGTCGTCGCCATCATGTCCTGAGCCGCCCCTTGTGCAGCCTGGACAACACCCGCAGGAACGCCCGCAAACTGCTGACGTTGCGGCGGTGGGGCGAGGGTCCCACCCAGCGACACACCTCGGTACGGGAGGTAGGGATAGTTCCTCACGTTGGCCGAGCGCCACTGTTCCTCGTAGCCTTCGATCTGCCCCTCTTCCACAATCCACGGAGCCTTCGGAGCCAGAGCGATCAGCTCGGTCTCGCTTGTCTTCCAGTAATTGTACATCCGCTGGGGGTCTTTGGCGTTTCGAATGACGCCGCTGTAGAACACCTTGCCCTCGATATCGATCTCTTCGCCGATGACGGGGATGATGGGTATCCACAGGCCGAGCCATTCAGACTCCTCTAGCACTTCGGTCGCGGTGATTTTGTACCATTTGATCTTGCGCTTCTCGGACTTGCGTTCGTCCACGATCTCCAGGGCACCGGACTTGATCATGTCCTTGGTCCGTTGGGCGAGATCGTCCTTCCAGCCGACGTAGCCGTTGGAGAGCTTGACCAAGTCCTCCATGTCGATCTTGGTCTCGAAGTACTCCGCAATGCGGATGCCGTCCTTGCTGGACCATTCCTTGTACTTGTCGCCAATGCCGCCCAGGTCATAGGCTTCCGTATCAGCGTCGGGATACTGAGCCTTGAACTCGTTTATGGGGATCATCTCGGTCACGAACGCATACTTGCAATCCGCGCCGTCTGGCTCCTGGTGGTCGGGGTCGAGGTAAACGGTGAACGGGTTGCGGATCCGCTCAATCTTGATCACCTGGTCGAAGCTGTCCGGTGCTTCCCAGTCGGTGCGGATGCGGAAATACCCGAACCCATTGGACACCGCCGACTCAAACGCCGTGTCATAGGCAATGTCTGCCGTGCTCTCGCGTTCAATGGCGCGGATCAGACCACGATACACCTTCGCTGCGTCAGGATCGGAGCGGTCCCCAACAGGCGACACGTTGATGGCTGGGCGGTTCTGGCGCTGGTCGTTGGTGATCTGGTGGACAAACGTTTGCATCTTGTTGATGGTCAAGCACGGGCGTTTGTCGGTGTTGCGCTGTGCAGCCACGTCAGCCGGCCACTGTTCGCCACGCTTGAACTTCAGATCCTCCAGCGCAGCCTTGCGGTTGTCGGACTCAGAGTCGATGCAGCGGGTCATGCGCTTGCGGGCGCGTTCCAGAACCTCGTCGTGGGTCTCTTCTTCCTTGCGCTTCTCGGTCCCGAGAGGCTTCCAGTCGTCGCCCCATTCGTCGTCGTCGTATGCCCTCTTGTCGCCCTTGCCCATCATCGGGCCGCGCTTGTTCATTCCCGCCTGGACAGACGGCATCTTGATCTTGCCGTCGTTGGGAGCTTTGCGGGGATTGTTCAATTCGGCCACGGGACTACCTCACCAGGGTCGAGGCCCAAGCGCATCGCCTCTTCAATCAATTCTAACGCTTCCGCCCGCTTTTGGCGATAGGCCCTGCCCTCGGGCATAGGGATCACCATGAAGTACTCTTGGCCTGCGTGGTCGAACATGGACAGCCTGACCGCATGACAGCCAAGCACCACCGACCAGAAGCGAAACTCCTTATGCACCCAGCCACCCTTGCGAGCCGCTCATGGTCGTCACCCGCAAGGCCGGCGGGGTCTTTGGCTTGGCGATCTTGTGAGCCACACCCAACGTCCTTAGCGCATCAGCGCCGTGAGAAGACCAATCATGGACAGGGCTAGACTTATACTCGCCAAGTCGAGAATTATAATCACGCCGATAATGGCTAAGCGCATCCAGTCCAGCCTTGCACCGCGTTTCGTCGAACCATAGCTTTGAGAAGAGCATCCGCGTCGCGTGGATTCCGTCCTCAAGCCCCAACGACGGCGCGGTCTCAAATTTGATGCCGAGGTCTCTAGCCGCTTCGATCCGAGAACGGCCAGTGCCAAGCTCTCGCACAGCAATGTCCGCCGGTGCCGTGTGTCGTCCATACAGATACCCCTTTTTGTCCAGGACTGCTGCATAGTGCGGGAAACCCTCGCCCGTGCATTCGTAGTAATCCACCACGCGGATCTCGCGGCCCACGTCTTGCGTGAACCAAATGCACATGGCATCGCGCATGCCGAGGTCCCACCAAGTATCCACCCTGACCGTAGGCTCGACAGGGACACGGGTGATCCGGCCCTCATTGCGAGCGGCCTGGAGCTGGTCGGTGTAGATCGCACCACCGACGATAGGCTCATCCCACCTACCATCAAGCAGGGCTCTGCGGGTCTGGTCGGGGAGCATCATCAGGCGTTCGCGATAGCCTGAGTTGGTCAGGTGCGGATTGTCATGCAGGCGCGAGGGGATGAAACGCCGACTCCATGTCTTGTCCCCGTATGTCGTGCGGGTGAATGTCGCATCACCCTCTGGCCCGATGCCGAACCTATCAGCGATCCACTTCGCTCCTGGTCCATCAGGGTTGCACGTGGCCCTCACGTACACCGGAACGTCCAGCCGATCGGGAGCACGTAGGCGGGAGATCATGTACTCGTAGGCGTGAGGCGAGGACCATTGCGCCAGCTCTTCCCAGCCGATCCACTGGAACTGCCGGGACTGGTAGCGCTGCACGTCACTGTCTCGGTCGAGGTAGCCAAACTCAATGCGGGCGCCAGACGGGAAGCGCCATTCGCTGCCTTGCGAGTTGAACTGAGCAGTCGGGCATATCACCGGATAGATTGCCCTGGTGCGGTCCACCACTTCCTTCAGCTCTGGGTAGGTCCTGCGGAGAATAAGCGCCCTATACTCCGCTTTGGTGTAGGCATCCCAGCCAAGCGCATCCATGATGAGGGCATCGGTCTTACCGCCCCCGGCTGCGCCGCCATACAACACCTCATCCTCTGGCGCTGCGAGGAACTCATGCTGCCGTGGGGTGGGCGTCCAGACTGTTGGGATCATTTGCCTTTGCGGGCTTGGTTCAGTGCAATGGCAATGGCCTGCTTCAACGGCTTGCCGGCCTTGCGCTCGGTCTTGATGTTCGAGCTGATAGCCTTGCGGGACTTACCCTTTTTCAGCGGCATCAGATCAGGTTCTGCACTGTAGATTCTGGCTGCCACATCTCCGCCAAGAGCATCATCGCTTCGTCTTGGTTCTCGCCTCGAGCCATGCGGACTGCCAGTGCGGCATTCAGCACCGACAGGTCAGGGTCATACAGTCCTTGGGTGTTGAACTCATCAAACATTTCGCGGCGCATCCTTCCTCGGAAGTTCAACCACACCCATCGGCATCAGCGTAGGATCCTGACCCACTGCGACAGATTGCTGGGACTTCCCATACCCTCTGTCCAGTAGCTCCTTGATCGCCGCCACTCTAACCGACTCTGTTTCCGACTGGAGCGCCAGCCTAGCAAGCTCTTGGATGATGTCACCCGCATGCTCACTGGCTAGCGCTCTGATGTCCACCTTGTCCTTTGATCCTTTGGGCCTACCTGGACCGGCTGTGCGTTTCAGGTTGGCAAGGCTTCGGGGGTTAACGGCCATCGGATTTTATTCGGTTAGTTACCGACTCACTTGGACTTCATCTTCATGCCGCCGTGCGGCTTGGTCGGGTGCTTCGGACCCATGGAACCGGAGACGCCCAGAGCGCCAGGAACGTGGCGGCTGTCCAGCATGCGGGGATGGTGCGGGCTGGTGGTTTGGATCTGGTGCATGGACTTGGTCGGGCGCGAGCCGCTGCCGACGTGGTTCTTGTGAGGCGAGGACATCTGGGTCTTGATGGAGAGACCCTTGGCGTGCTTGGCGCTATGGCGGTTGGTCGAGCCGGGGGCGTCGTGAAGAATGGCCATCTTGTAAACTCCTGCCCCGTCGGGCGTTAATCTTTGGTTGATAATAAACCGTTAAGGACGTTTCCGCAATTAGCTCATAGCTTCCTGAGCGATGAGGCTTGCACCCACCGTGCCAGCAAAGCCCGAAGGCGTGGTGATGGCCACAGTCAGGATGTCCGGCTGGTTGCCCTGGACGTTGTTGTACAGCGGGAAAAACTGGCTAAGGTCGTAGGTCTGTAGACCACCGGACGGCAGCGGCGCGTTGTACACCACCTCTCCCCCAGTCAGTGCCGTGGCGCTAACGTCCCGCTCTCCAAAGCTGTTCAGAGATCCGAGGCTGTACATGGTCGCAAAGCTGGCACCCGTCAGCGTGACCGGCGAGGAGTAGGTTGAGCTGATGAGTTCAAGCGTACAGTTGGCCGACGAATAGATTTGCAAGGTCTGCGGGAGAATTTGGCCACGGTCGATCATGCCGAGGATGTAATTGCCCGAGCTGGCCGGCAGAACGGGAAGCGGGCCGCCCTGGACGTTGTCCACCACGGTCAGGGTGTTCTGAGTGTTGGCAATGATGCGGCCAACAGTGCCCTGGCCGGTTTGATAGGTGATAGTCCCCGTCACCGTACCCGACGCCGTCGTGTTGAACGTGAACGTGGAGGCAGTTACCCCAGTGATCTGCACCTGGCCGTTGATGGTGCCGGTCGCAGTCGCCCCCGCGATGATGACCCAGCGGCCCACCGTCAGATAGTTGGGATTGGCTGCCGTGGTGGCCGTGGCGACGCCGCTTGTGATCGTGATGCCGGTGATGGATGCCGTGGCACCTCGGCAGAAGATTGACTTACCCACCCACGCGTTGGGCGTCAACGGCGTTCCAGTCAGGACCACAGTGGACGATGTGGCGCTTGAGCTGGCCGCGGTGATTGCCGCGCCGGTGGCCGGGAGCGTACCGTTGGAGCCGGAGTAGTTGGAATCAACCCCATATTCCATCGTACCCATCGGACGATAGCGAAGCGACAGCAGCGGATAACGGGTCGCAGCGGATCCAGGCGAGCGGGTCGGCGTACCTGCGGCCATGCCGTAGCCGTAGGTAAATCCACGCTGTTGGTCCCGCTGTCCTTCCACGATAACCGAGACACCCCAATGATTGAGGGTCTGAGCGGAAGCAACCGCGCCGGAATTGCGGAGTTCATACCGAACCGGAAGGTTGCCGGTCCGAGCCCAGGGAACGTTTTGACCGCCGTTACCTTGGCCGATCTGATGGAGGGTGTAGGGCTCCCCGTTGAGGATCACACCCCAGCGCATAAGGCCCGCGCCGTACCAAGCAAATTCCATCCACAGCATCTGGATTTGCGTCCAGTTCAGGGACTGAGCCACACCGTACGGGTCCTGCCACTGATTGAGCGGGATGACGGTGTCGTAGGGAACGCCCTTGATGTCGGAGCGGTACATCACGCACATTCCAGTCGGATTCGTGGCAGTCGGCGTTTGGATCTGGAAGCACATGCCGTTGTTGTCGTCCAGGAACCCGACCCGCTCAATGTGGTTCGTTGCGGGTCCACCGAACGTGATCCCGGTTGCCATGTACATGGTTTTACCGGGCTGGTAGCGGTGATATGGCCGGGTCTGACGGATCGCCACGTCACCGGCGGCAGTGGTCACGGCGAGCTGAACGCCACCAATGTTAGAGGTCGGGGTGATGGTGGCAGCGCCAACAATGTAGTTTTCCCAGCGCATCGGCTGGGCGCCGTACTCGAAATCCGCTTCGTACACGTTCTGGTGCGACGTGATCTTGAGACGCCCGGTGTTGTCGCGGATCCGCTGCGGGAACTGGGTGACGAGGCTGTTCTTCTCTCCGACCGTGGTCATGACGTTGGTCAGGTTGTTGAATTGGTCAATCGTCGCCATCGTCAGACCCTTAAATCGATTTTGCGCACTTTATCACGGCGTTGCCTCTCTTCATAGGCACGCACCCCATGCAGGATTGTGGTGTGGTCTCGACCCCCAAATAGCTTACCAAGCAAGGGATAGGACAAGCTTGACACCTTCCGGGCTTTCCACATTGCTTCCCGGCGAATAGACGATATGTCCTCATGCGAGTCGTAAGACATCATCCGTTCTAGGCTCACGTTGTGGGCTTCCGCGACCTCCCGAATAGCTTTCTTGGCCAGCTGGTGGCGCTGCTGTGTGGTGGGCTCCACGTTACCCCGCCAGATCGAGAGCATCGTCTGCCTCCGCCGCCCTGTTGGTTTCACCCAGTCCTCGCGGCCTCACCTTGGAGCGGTAGATCCCGGCCTCCGGCAAACCCATGTAACGCCGCCATACTGCCCTGGCAAAACGATACCAATTTTGCTTTTCAGCGTCGGTCATGATCTCAATCCCATAAGTTCCCGTGCCTTTATCCTGCGGAGGCGGGCCTTTTCCATCAAATCTTTCCCAGCCGGCGGCATCTGGGTGATGTCCCGAGTGCCGGTCTCCTTCAGCAGCATCTGGATGGCTGCGGTCTCATGCTCATCCGCCAGCATCTTCTGGATCCGCGCTTTGTCGAACAGGCTCATGCTTTCGTAAGCCACCACGGCGGCCTTCTTGGTTGGCTTGGCGAGCTGAATGCCTAACTCCCGAACGGTTCCCATCGCCTGGTCACGAATGCGTTCGTAGGCAGTCATGGTGCGCGGTGTGAGCGTCATGTTGTCATACCGCCAAGTTGCGCCTGACAGGTAGCTGTACGCAAATTCCTCGCCATGCAGCTCCACAAACTTGGCTCGAACGTGCGCGGGTCCGTCAAATTGGGACCTCTCCCCATCCTCCATCAGCGGCGATGTTTTCCGCTTCCGCCTGCTGGCGCTTCCATTGTTGGTGTCGGCGTTCCATTGCTGCGTAGTCAATTTGTGGTCCTTTCGGTTTGGTTGGCTTGGCGGATCGGAGCCAGTTCCTGGCAACGGCGTTCCAGTCGGATCTGGCGGTCTTGAATTCGTAATCCTCGAGCTTGGTCAGTTCCTGTTCGATCTGGTCGGCAGTCAGACCGGCTTTCTCGCCGGTATCGAAAACGGAATCGTCGAATTCGAAATTGGGAGGGCAGCGCCGAGACTTTCGAGGCCCTCTCTCTTTCTTAATTGATTCTGGTTCTGGTTCTGGTTGGTTGATTTTCGGTTGAACGTCCGTTGACCGAATTTCGTTGATTTTATTGGCTCTTTTCGATGCACTCTGAATTCCAGCCTTTCGAGCGTTACAAATCCTGTTCTCGTACTTCGCCATCTCCTTCGTCACCCGCTTGTGCAAAAGGTGACCACCACGGTGGTGGAAAAACTCCAGGATGACCTCGCGGATCTCGTCCCACTCCTCCGCAGAGCACTGAGCAAGTTTGGCGAGTTTGATCTCGTTGTTGGGGAGCCTTCCACCAGCTCGCCACATGGCCATCAGGAGCAACAAATAGGCTCCATGCTCCGACCTGGTCAGGTGGGTTGTGTCCGCCAGATAGTCGGCGGGATACAGAGGCATGTAGGGTGGGGCGCTCATCGTGGACCTCAAAAACGGTTGTCCACGGGTCGGCATTTGCGTAAGATCATCTCGCGAATGCCAATCACTTTGGACCAGTGATTGTAGAAGGGGTCGAGTTTGCCGCTCGGCCCCTTCGCCCTAACATCCTCCAATTCTCTCAGAGAGGCAATCCATGAAGAAGCCTATGAAGTCCAAGGGTTCGAAGCAGACGCCGCTCATGAGGGCTTCTGAGATGAAGGCCATGAAGGGTGCCAAGCCGTCCAAGAAGGACATGAAGAAGGCGAAGAAGGGCTAACGCCCGACAATCGTCCGCCAGTGCCAGCGGATCCTGGCGCAGAATACCTGCACCTCTAGCGTGACATAACCTGACACGGCCCAAGTCCTGGCGATCTTGTCGAGCTTGGGTTCGTGGCGGCTGGTCATCGCCCGCCGGACAGCCTCGTCGATTAGTTTTTCTCTCAGGACCACCGCCTGATCCTGCGATGCTCCAGGTCCTTCATCCCGCCTTGCCAGGTCGTCTGAACAAATGCTCGTGTCATGTGATACGGGCAATATATTTTCCCTCCCGTAGGTTCAGCGCAGAATAAATGCTCATCGGTCTGTAACACCGGCCAGTGACATTCAAATTTGCCAAGCTGACCGAGAGTTTTCATTTTTCTGCCGCCAAGCTGAGAAGATGGAGGAACGTGTCCTCCTCCAGATAGAAACGCCAGTCACCGTGGTCGGCCCTGATGGCCAGAATTTCTACACCCGCTAGCCAGCCTTCCAACGTCATGGGTGGGAGTTTCCGGCGCTTCACTTCCACGCGGAAGGTCTGATCGCCAAACACCATGCGAAGGTCGCCTTGGAGGCCGGCGGATCCGATGCGGGTGCCGAATGCCCCGGAGGCCGGCTGTTTACGCACAGTCACGCCGGGCACACGCTCAAGGAGCTTCAGCAGTTCCGTCTCACCGCGTGAGCCTTTGGACTTTGCTTTTATGCCCACGTGACGCACTCCACACCCAGCTCCAGCTCCAGCCGGATCGCCAGTTTGAGACTGGGCCTGGCCGCTCGGCTCAGGATCTTGCAGATCATGCCCGGTGAGGTTCCAAACCTCCGTGCAATCTGCGTCTGGCTGACGCCGTGCTCGCTCATGTACTCTTGCAATGTCATGACGCCGTTCTACCCTATTTTGAATTTCATGCAATCCCCGCTTGACAGTTCGTTGAAGCGCGTTCACAGTAGGCACGAAAACAAGGGAGACACACACATGCAACTCACCCACCAAATGGCCTTGGACTACGCCGCTAAGACGCTTCCCGGAATGTGCCGGGACGCCTTCCGCATTCTTGGTGCTCGCGATGGAGAAGACGGCACGGTCGTCGTCACCTTTCAAGAATCCGACAGCGGGGAGCGCGTTCAGTGCTTCGACGTGTGGATTGAAGACATGGGCGATGGCCCGGTCGTTTACGGGGAGTGGTAATTATGTCCATTTACGCAACAAGCGGTTTCGAAATCGAAGTCGGCATTACGGCGACCTATGATCGCCCCGACCCCAGCGTCGGTGACCAAGGTGGTTATTACGACCATGAGGTTGTCGATCTGAGTGCCATCCACGGCAAGCTGGACTCGGTGACCAAAAAGTACACCTGGACCACAACCAGCTTGCTCAAGGGCGTAGACCTTCGCAGCAAAGACATTCAGCAACTATTTGCCAACATCCTCGAGCATTGCGACCTTGATGCCTTCGCCGCTGAAGCCGATGCCGCAGCCTGTGACGCGGAAGACTACGAATACGAGCTCCGTCGCGAAAGCGCACTGATGGCCGGTCAAGCTGGGCGGGGGCTGTGATGATCTGGCACAGTGGTGGCGACGTGATGTGGAACGGCGCCCGCTTGCAGGCTTGGCAGGCTGAGTTTCTGGATGACTTGTGGGCCGATGAATGCCGCGCTGCGTTCCAGGCTAACGACTGGCTCAACGCCGCCCGCATCCTTGTCCTTCGCGATGAACTCAACGCAGCGCTCACCGCTGCAATCAATTGGAAAAAGTGCTCATGACCCCCGAATTTGCGAAGGCGCTTGTCGCTGCACAGAAGGCGACCTACCCGGTCTACAAGCAAGCCACTAACCCTGCGTTCCGTTCCAAATATGCCGATCTGGCAGCGGTTGTGGAGGCCACCATCCCGGCACTCAATGAAGCTGGAATCTCCGTCCTCCAGATGCCAGACTTTGACGGTGAGCAGCTGATCCTCACCACGCTGCTGATGCACGTGTCGGGAGACAGTTTGTCTCACGTCATGCGTATGCCGGTGAGCAAGCGGGATCCGCAAGGCATTGGATCGGCCACCACCTACGCCAGGCGCTACAGCCTGCTGGCTATGACCGGCGCCGCACCGGAGGACGATGACGGCAACGCGGCATCTGGCCCAGCCCCGGCCGCAAAGAAGTCCAGCGCACAAGCGAAGAAGGACGGCGACTGGGACCGCATCATGGCAGCTATCAACGCCTGCGACAGCGAACAGGAGCTGGACACGTGGTGGGCGAAGATGGAACGGTTCTGGGGTCAGATGCCCGCCAGATGGCCCGACGCTGCTGCCAATGAGGTGGAGAAGCGCCGGAACGAGATTCTGGACCGATTGGCCGAGGCATGAATAGCGGAGGCAATCAGATTGTGGCCGAGTTCAGTGTGGACGATAAAACCGTCCGGTACTGTCTCAAAGTCCTCCAGTCCCCCGACGCAGCACGGGCAAGAGCGGCCTACGAATGGAGCGAAAAGCACCTCAAGGTCGTCCTTGCCCAAGCTGCCGGCCAATCAAACGCAACCACCGAAGCAGGCAGAGAGCGGGACGCTCTTCGATCTGAAGCGTACCAGGAAGCGTTGACATTATACCGGCTGAACGCCGAGACGTACTTCACCGCCAAGGATCGGAGAGACGCAGCCAGCGCCACTTTCGAAGCCTGGAGAACCCTTCAATCTAACGAACGAGCTTTTGCGAGGACCTAATGGCTTACGAACAACGCCCCGGCGACATCTCCGTGTTCAAGGAGAAAACCAAGACCAACCCCAAGGCACCCGACTGGCGGGGCACGTACACCGACCAGGACGGCATCAAGTGGGAAGTGAGCTTCTGGGAGAAGAGCGACACCATGCTGGCCGGGTCGATCAAGCCCGCATTCGTCAAGAAGGTTCCGACCAACAAACTGGACGACGAGATCCCGTTTTAGGGATCTGTTAACTTTCCCGCGATAAATTAACACAACAGAGGAGAAACGTTATGTGGAACTACACACCACCGCACAAGAACCCGAACATGTTCGACAACATGACAGTCGGCCAGCTGGTCCGCATCGCCATCGAAGGCGCGGTGCTGGGTCTGGTGATATTCACTGCGCTGGTGCTTTGGCTGTGACGTTCCTCATCACCGTAGCGATCTCCTTTGTTGTGGCCTACCTGGTCATCAGTTTGGTGAAAGGTGAAGAATGAACACCCCAGACGGTGGCGTAACAGACGAACCCATGCCCCTCGAGTGGGAGCGCGCGTACGCGGAGGCTTATCCCGATCGCGTGCCCCCGTATGTGCAGAAGGCCGTCAGAAAGAAAAGGCAACCCAAATGACCGAAGACTGGAGCGAGCTTGGCCATCACGGCCCCAAAGACAGGGACCGGGTCGGCCCCGGCGCTGTGCCGCGCAACATCGCAGACACCATCCACACAGAACAATTCGATGTCCGCAATCGCTGGACCAATGCCGTTCAATTTACGGCTGAGATCACATGCGCACCTGACGCGACTTACAGCGTGAAGCTTGGCTTGGCGGTGAAGTGGGCGGTGAATGCGCGTGCCAACCTCACGGATGCCAACCTCGCGGGTGCCAACCTCGCGGATGCCAACCTCGCGCG
>Ga0208497_1000213_pt1 | contig 31842 bp, 39 predicted proteins | sample CryBogCBE25Aug07_FD_184555 | JGI IMG/M metagenome (GOLD analysis project Ga0208497, IMG submission 184555) | Freshwater microbial communities from Crystal Bog, Wisconsin, USA - CBE25Aug07 (SPAdes) | ecosystem: Environmental > Aquatic > Freshwater > Lake | place: Crystal Bog, Wisconsin, USA...
TAATGAACCAGTAGCGTGGGCAGTATGGGAAGGAAACCCGCATGATGTATTTCTTTATAAAGAAGAAGCAGATGAACTGTGCCGTCTTAAAGGTGGTGATGCTAAATCTGTACCACTCTACACCCATCCAGCAAAAGAACTACACCTATCACTTCAAAAAAGTAAAGAAACAGGTGAACTACTAGCTGTTACTTATACAGATGATGAGCATAGGATTGTGGAAGTGTTATGGCAAAAACCACCAGCAAAGACACTAACAGATGCTGTAGTAAACGAATTGTGGGCAGAATCACAGGAAGATGGTATTGCTATGCAACAAGGTTTTACTACACAACAACATTATTTTGCTTATCTAATACTAAGAAAGGCACAGGAGATATGAACAGACATGAACTAGCAGATCGTTTGGAAGAGCTTTACATTGGCACGCACATCACTGAAGCCGCTAACCTTATACGTTATCAAGATGCCAAAATCAAAATGCTTGAAGCAGTCAATGCACGTTTAACAGAGCTAACTCAAAACCACATTGGAAATCTAACCAAAATCGCCGAGAATCTACATAAATGACTACCTTCACAACCGAAGACCGGAAAGAAGCAGAGAAGAGATACACATGCTCAACATGTGCCTGTGAGTTCACAGAGGGAGAGGGAGGCACTAGTGGATACTTCGGATCCATCCCAGTATCATTTTGTCCATACTGCCTATCCTCTATACATGAGATGCTGGATCATCAATATGATTAGACAGAAAGAATTCCGGCTTGCTAAAAGACAATTCGCCGGAGTAACTGAATATCTCACTCAATGGAGATACGTCTACGCCGATACTAAGAAGGTATCTAAATGGTGGCAGATATGGTTACAGAACTATGAGATGGTCTATGAATACGGAGAGTGGGTAGACATGCCTGCTGTGGATATCACTTCACAAAGCCTGTAATAATCGATTACACTTCCTATCATCAATGCACTGAAAATATGTGTGAAAGGATAGAAGATGTATATGCAATTACAAACGATAGTAGTCACTAACATCCTGAATAAACAATTCAAAAATATTGGGGTGAGATATGACTACAGCTAAGAAAGGTGCTGGCAGACCAGCAGGAAGCCCCAACAAGAGCACAGGAGAGGCACGACAGGCCATAGCCCTATTCGTAGACTCGAACGCTCCTAGGCTCACTGAGTGGCTCGAAAGGGTTGCTGATGGTGTGAAGGATGAAGAGGGCAAATACGTTGTCCCACCTAACCCAGCCAAAGCATTCGACATGTTCCAAAGCGTGGTGGAATACCATGTGCCTAAACTAGCAAGGACTGAAATAGCCGGGGATCCCAATGCCCCAGTGAGAGTTGAGGGCCAGTTCGATATATTCGACGAGCTCTTGAAGCATTACTCTATGTCTAGGCAAGAAGGTCAATGAGCTCGATAGTCGAGCTATTAAAGAGCCCCGACATCAGGGATAGGTTTAGAAGCCTAGACCCTAGAGAGCAGATCACCTTCGAGTGGCGTGCTAAATGGAACAGTAAGGCCCACAAGTTCCAACTGGAACCTGCTGGCGACTGGAACATATGGCTTATGCTCGGTGGGCGAGGCTCAGGTAAGACACGCACCAGTGCTGAGACACTTGGCTACTGGGCCGCTAGTGAGCCCAATACTCGCTGGCTCGTATCCGCTCCGACTAGCTCGGACTTACGCAATACCTGCTTTGAAGGTGAGTCCGGCCTATTGGCTGTAATCCCTAAAGAGCTCGTGGTCGACTACAACAAATCCCTGCACCAGCTCAAGCTGTGGAATGGCTCCATCATTACTGGCGTGCCAGCGTCAGAGCCTGAGCGTCATCGTGGTGGTCAGTACCATGGAGCGTGGCTAGATGAGCTCGCCGCATGGGACTATTTGCAAGAGACGTGGGACATGATCCAGTTCTCTGTACGTCTGATCGGTAAGCGTGGCACCAAGATACTGTGCTCTACCACGCCCAAACCAAAACCATTGATCATGGATCTGCTCCACCGAGAAGGTGACGACGTAACAGTGACCAAGGCATCAACCTACGTCAACATCAAGAACCTCGCCCCATCCTTTCAGAAACAGATCCTCCAGTACGAGGGCACGAACCTAGGCCGCCAAGAGATCCACGCAGAGATCATCGACCCTGAAGAGGGAGGCATCGTCAAGCGTGAATGGTTCCGACTATGGCCTGATGGTAAGAAATTTCCCAAGTTCGAGTACGTCATCCAGTCATACGACTGTGCGACATCCGATAAGACCTACAACGATCCGACAGGCTCGATCACCATGGCGGTATTCAAACCATTGGATGGCGGCATGTCAGTACTAATCCTTGATTGCTGGCAGGAACACCTTCAATACCCTGACCTTCGACCCAAGGTGCTGGAAGAGTTCGAGGTCGTCTATGGTGAGGGCCGAGACCGTAAGCTGGTTGACATCGTACTAGTTGAGGACAAGTCAGCAGGCATCAGTCTTATACAAGACTTGCAACGTGCCCATCTGCCAGTCCATGCATATAACCCCGGCAGAGCTGACAAAGTCCAGCGGCTATCGATCGTGGCGAACATCATCAAAGCAGGCCGAGTGTGGGTGCCTGAGTCATCAGTACGCAGGGGATTTGTAAGAGACTGGGCCGAGGGCATGGTCAGTCAGATCTGCTCCTTCCCTGAAGGCACAGCTCATGACGAGTTCGTCGACTGCATCAGCCAAGGGCTCCGCTATCTGCGTGATGCCGGGTGGATCAGTATCGATGCACCACCAAGAGAAGAGATTGAACAAGAGGACATTTCTGATGCAGAGATCTACAATAGTCGTGGTAGAGAGAACCCTTATTCAGCATAGCAATACTAATTAAATTAGTAAGGGAAAACCCTAGGAAAGGATGAAGATGAGTGATGACTACATGTACTACAAAAAAGACCACGAGACGTACGAGCGAACGCTCTATCTCGATGGGGTTCGATGTACTGTCAGAAACAATAGCTTCGAGATCAGCGTCCAAACCAACACCGAAATTTGGGAACAACTCGCCGTCCAACAACTCAGAGAATGGATCAAGTGGAGAAAAGAGCAAGCGGAGTTGCGAGAGTCTCGGAGTGTGCCAAGGTGATGGGCGTTGCCCTAATTGCCCTCCCATAGCATAATTACACTATTACTCAAATTGGATACTATCGTGCCCGACAAGTTACCCCCACACATTCGTGCTCAGATCGAAGACTTCAAGCGTAAAGCCACGCACAACGAAGCACTGAGTAAAGAATACCGGGACAAGTACGATCGGACGCACACACCTAACCAACCGACCTATGAGCAATGGCTCAAGGACAACGGTAAGCAAAGAATGGCTAAAGGCGGCACCGCAGACCTAAAAGAGATGCGTGAATACATCCTCCAGCGTGAAGGCACCCATGGGGCAAAACGTCTAGAGCGTGCCGCTGATGAGATACCCAACCTTGAGAAGATGTATCACACTGATGCCCTAAAGAGTGCGTTTAGTGGTGACAACGCTAGAGCTGTAGCTACCATTAATCCCAAAGACTTTGAGAAGTACGCCATGCCACTTCCCATGAGTTTGGCTAATGACAAAGCTTATTTTAGAGATAACGCTCGTAATCCTACTATGCGTGAAGCATTTATGGCATCAGGTCTGACCAATGAACAATGGCACGAATTGAGCGATGTGCAAAAAATGGACGTGTTTAATGCATTCAGTAAGAAGCATTCTAAGATGCGTGTCAATCAGCCTATGGACTATGACCAGTACATCAAGCACTTGGCAAAGCTTAAGGGTGGATTCTCTGACGTGCCATTCCTGCAATTAAACAAGCAGGAGCAAGGATTGCCTATCACGCCCCACATCAGTGGGCATGAAGGCCGTCACCGTAGCCGAGCTCTCGCATCCAAAGGCGTAAATAAATCTTTGGTACAAGTCCACCCACGAGCTGAACTGCGTGAACCATTCCCTCGTCGTAGTCATGAGGAGTACATTGATGCATTGCGTAAAGAAATGGCAATGACTGGAAACATGGTTCGCCCTGAAGATGAAGACATCTATGGCTCAGGACAGATCAAGACAGTTAAACGCCCACCGATTCAATTGCCTGACCTCTATGCAGGAGGCGGCGACGTACAAGGAAAACCTATGAATACCCCAACACTGGCACAGATGCGTCATAGCATCAACACCCATGGCAATCCTGAAATCATGGACAACATTGGTATCAATGAAGCCATGGACATGGATCCCAAGATCTTTGTTAGTCCTAACCCACACGATTCAGGAGTTCCTGCAACAGGTGGCGTAGCTGATAGCCATGGCCTGCCAATTGGTGGAGTAGATACCAATAACATGCAACCCGGACAACAGTTAAACCCACAAGATCCTAGTCAACAGCAACAACCCGGTCAGGCACCACAAGCTGGACAGCCTCCAGCTCCCGGCGGTATGCCTACAGGTGCACCCGGTGGAATGCCAAGTGGCCCAACACCTCCTGAAGGCAATATGCTGTCTATGACTCCTCAAGGTCAGACCATGCAAGCTATGCAAGGTGACCAAGGCCAGCAACAACAGCAACAGCCACAGGGATTAGCAGAAGGTGGACAGCCTAAGCGTATGTTCAAAATCCAAACAGCTCATCAACATGAGGCGAGAAAAGAACCTGAGTTCACGCCCTATGAGCCAAAAGACATCAGCATTAAGAAATTGGCACGAGCATTCGATGAGGCAATAGCTCACCACAGGAGCCTGCCAAACGAAGAGCGGATCATGAATAGCTTCAATGCCGCACAGAAGCTGGGCAAGATTATTGGCGTGAACCCTAACGGAATGACTAAAGACTTGCTGGGTAAGAATGCCAAGTTGCTCAAGACCGAGCAAGGCAAAGTAGAAGAACTCAAGCTTCCTGATGGACGTGGCGTAGAGACTACTGGTTTGGCCTTGGCTCCAGCGTACGAAGAAGAAGGATTTACCACCTGCCCTAATTCAGCATCCTGTAAGAAAGAGTGCTTGGGTAAGACATCGGGCAACTATCATAAGCTGGGTGGCGGTGCTGACCTTTCCGAGTTCAAAGGCCCACGTTTGAACAGTCTAAAGAAGACTCAGGCGTTCTTGCATGACCCACATTCATTCGCAGTACGTCTACACGATGAGATCCAAGCCGCTAAAGAGATGGCTGGAGCAAACAACAATCACCTAGGCGTACGCTTAAACGTACTATCGGACATCAACCCACGAGTACACAAGTCTATTATCGAAGCACACCCTGACGTTACCTTCTATGACTACACCAAGAACAACACTAATCCGATAGCACCGAACCACCATTACACCTACTCTTCTACTGGTGTAAGCCAAGAAGGCGTAGAGAATCCAAACACCAACTGGAAGCAGATGCGTAAGCGTCTAACTGGTGGCGACAACGTAGCCATGGCATTTAGCCACAAGGGCCACATTCCTGAGACTGTTCATGATGAAGAAACAGGCCAAAAGTTCCGAGTAATCAATGGTGACACCCATGATTTCCGTCCGATGGATCTGCAACCGGAAGGGAAACATGGAGTTATTGTTGGTCTTAAGAACAAGAAAGCAACTGGTAGAATGAACGAGGCTCATATCGATTCACAGGGATTCTTTGTTCACCATGATCCTAAAGAAAAGATTGTGCTCAATAAGAGTGGTAAGCCGATCTATGCAAGAGATGCTAAAGGCAAGACCATTGCACAGAATAAAGAAGTACGGATCAAGCCACAGTATGAAGAAATGAAACTGGCTACTAATGATGATGGGGATAAAGTATGATCAAGAAGACTAAACTAGCCGTCGAAGACTTTTACCATCAGTTCCATGGTCATGAGCACCACAACGATCCGGGCACCTATAACAAACCTGAGTGGCATGAAGTAAAAGGACGTGGTAAGCATCGTGGTTTAGACCTGCGTGCCCTTCGCAATACCAAGATTAGGGGCACGAAGTTGGCACAGACTATCGAGCAAATGCGTCAAGAACTAATGAAGAGAGCTAAATAATGGCAGACGATATTAACATTGACGAACAAGATGATGGCTCTGCATTCGTTGACATGCCCAGCATGGATACTGAAGAGCAAGCTGATGGTTCAGCAATCATTGAGTTAGATGATGGCCCTGAATTCAATCCTGAGTTCTATGACAACTTAGCAGATACAGTCGATGCTGGTACATTGGGAGATCTAGTATTTCAATACATGGATCTATTGGAAAGCGATAAACAAGCTCGTGAACTAAGAGATAAGCAGTATGAAGAGGGTATTAAACGGACTGGTATGGGCAATGATGCCCCCGGAGGTGCGACCTTTATGGGTGCTTCTAAAGTCGTGCACCCTGCTATGGCTGAAGGATGCGTTGACTTCGCCGCACGAGCAATTAAAGAAATGTTCCCACCGGATGGCCCGGTCAAATCCAAGATCATTGGTAAGCAGGATGACCTCAAAGCGGCGGTAGCAGAACGCAAGGTCGACTACCTTAACTGGCAGATTACCGAGCAGATCGAAGAGTTCCGGGATGAGCAAGAACAGCTCCTGACTCAGCTACCACTAGGTGGCTCACAGTACTTCAAGCTTTGGTTTGATGAGGATAAGAAACGCCCATGCGTTGAGTTCTTGCCTATCGACCGAGTGATCCTGCCTTTTGCGGCAACAAATTTCTATACCGCTCAACGTGCGGCTGAAGTCCACGAGATTACTACCTATGAATTTGAGCGTCGTATCAGATCCGGTATGTATCGTGACATCAGCTACGCAAAAGCGACTGAGAATTTAGAAGAGGGCAAAGTAGCCCAAGCCAACAACAAGATTGAAGGCAAACAATACGAATCAAACAAAGATGGCCTGCGTAAGGTCTATCACATCTATACATGGTTGGAGCTAGACGACGATAAATCCACTAAAGGTAAAAACGCCCCTTACATCTTGATGATCGACGAGCTCGATAACGAGGTAGTGGGCTTGTACCGCAACTGGGAGGAGTCCGATGAGACCCGAACTAAGCTTGATTGGATTGTTGAATTTAAATTTATACCTTGGCGTGGTGCCTTTGCTATTGGGCTCCCTCATCTTATCGGTGGTCTTAGTGCCGCTCTTACTGGTTCATTGCGTGCTTTACTGGATAGTGCACACATTAATAATGCGGCTACGATGCTCAAGCTCAAAGGAGCAAAGATCAGTGGACAAAGCCAGCAAGTAGACGTTACACAAATCGTAGAAATCGAAGGTGCACCCGGCGTGCAGGACATTCGCCAAATTGCGATGCCTATGCCATTCAATCCACCTAGTCAGGTTCTATTTGAGCTCCTAGGCTTCTTGGATAAGGCTACAAGCTCCGTAGTAACCACTGCTGAAGAGAAGATAGCTGACATCTCTGCAAACGCTCCTGTGGGCACTACACAAGCTTTGATTGAGCAGGGCTCACAAGTTTACTCATCGATCCACGCCCGACTCCATGAGTCACAAGCAAGGGTTCTTAAAATCCTTTGCCGACTCAATCGCTGGCATTTTGATGACATGCAAAAAGGGGACATTGTCTCCGACTTGGATGTAACTCGTGAAGATTTCTCCAAGAACACAGATGTGGTTCCTGTCTCTGATCCGCATATATTCTCCGAGACTCAACGGATGGCACAGTCACAAGCTGTGCTCGCCTTGGCTGAGAAGCATCCTGATCAGTTTAAGATGGGCCCAGTAATTGCCCGGTTCCTAAAGCAGATGAAGATACCAAACATCAATGAGATTATGGTTGACACTCCTGCTCCGGAACAACGTACCTCGGCAGATGAGAATGCGGCATTACTGATTGGACAGCCTGCCTATGCTTATATCCAGCAGGATCATATTGCTCACATTCAGGATCACTTGCAGTTTGCGATGAACCCATTCATGGGCCAGTCACCATTTGCAGATCCATCCTATCTGAACAATCTGATCGAGCATCTCAAGCAACATATGACCCTTTGGTATCTCAACCGTTCCAATGGTTATGTGCAAGAAACCACCAAGAAGCCTGTGGACGATTACGAGAATCCAAACTACACACCAATCATCGACAAGCTGTACACGACTGTTGGTGCCCATGTGATGATGGACGTAACCGAAGTGATGGGTCAGTTTGCCCCATCGTTCCAAAAACTTATTCAAATGGCACAAGCCAAGAATGCACCTCCACAATTGCCACCTGATGCACAAGTGGTTAAGGACACTGCAACGGCTGAGACACAACGTAAGACTGCTAAAGATCAAGCTGATGCACAGATTGCACAGGCTAAGATCACAGCAGACGCACAAAAAGCCGCTCTTGATAATCAAACCAAGATTGAAATTAAGAACGCAGAATTGACGCATCAAACGATACAAAATATCGCTAATGCTCAACCGCAGGCCCAACCGCCTGCACCCCCAGTAGCACCAACCCCTCAACAAGGAGAACCAAATGGCAACATCGTCGGATAAAGAGCAGAAAGGCATTGACGTGCGTTACCACGCTCGTTTAGCCATGGGCGTTAAGCTCGATGGCACATCAATGCAACCTAAAGGTGGCAGTGAAGAATCAAAAGCAAAATCAGGTGGTCTTTCTCACGCAAGTAAGAAAAATAAATGATTGAGCAGTTGATTCACAGAGTTAAGATACGACAAGCAGAATTACAGTTGGCCCTAGCTTCAGGGTCACCTATAAACTGGGAATCGTATCAAAGACTTGTCGGTGAGTATCAAGGGCTCCAAAAAGCCATGGATATGATCGACGAAATGTTGGACGAAGAAAAGAATCAAGATTAACCCCCTGCACTGAAAAGTGCGTATATGCATCTGAAATATGATGTGAAAGGAAAACAATGAGTGAGCAACAACCTATTCCCACTATTGATGGGAATGACGGAACGCCTGATCCAACTGAGTTGGCTTGGGCCTTTCCTGATGTAAAGCCGGGACAGCGTCCTTTTGGCGGTCGAGTGATTATTCAACTGCGTCGTATTAAAAAAACCGCAGGCCGAATCATCATCGTAGATGAAACTAAAGAGAATGAGAAATGGAACAACATGATCGGTAAGGTCGTGGCTGTTGGCCCATTGGCATTCAAGAACAGAGACACTATGCAACCATGGGCTGAAGGCTCTTGGGCTGAAGTTGGTGACTATGTTCGTGTTCCTAGGTGGGGTGGTGATCGTTGGGAGCGTTTTGACCCAGCAGAAACTGACTCAGACTACAAAGAACCAGTTTTATTTATGACTATTAATGACCATGAACTGATTGCGGCAGTCACTGACGACCCGTTATCGTTCAAAGCCTACGTTTAAGGAGACCTAAATGGCTGATACAAATCAAACAGAATTAGCACTAGACGCAATAGAGGCAGATGATGGCTCTGCGGTAGTGGAAGTCGACCCAAAATTGCTAACTCCGGAAGAAAATACCGAGCAAAATGGGTTTGAGAGAGCAAAAGAAGGTGGAGAAGTCACAGATCCTGCTGACGAAGACCACGAAGACGACAATGAAGAGCTCAGAGCGGCTAAACGCAACCGTCGTCGTGCCAAAAAAGACTTGGTTCGCAAGACAAATCAAGAAAAAGACGCACGATTACAGATGCTTCAGCGTGAAAACGAAGAATTTAAGCGTCGTTTGAACCAATTGGAGCGTAGCACCAAGACCGAAGGGCTAATTCGTATCGATAAGAACATCGAAGACGCTCAAACTCGCTTGGAATACGCAAAAATGAAGATTGCCGAGGCCACACAGAACGGTGATGGTCAAGGAATGGTAGAAGCACAGACTTTGATGCAGAACGCATCAGAAGAAGTACGCCATTTAAACAATCTACGTTACCAAGCTGACAAAGAACTCAAGCAACGTCCTCAACAAAACAACCAACCTGCTGTAGATCCTGATGCCGCACGCTTGGCACAGCAATGGATGAGGAAAAACTCTTGGTATAACCCACAAAACAATGATGCCGATAGCCGTATTGCTAAACGTATCGATGATTTGATGGCGGCAACCAATTGGGATCCAGCAGATCCTGATTATTGGGAGGAATTAGATAGCCGTTTGCAAAAAGAATTACCTCATAGATATAATGGAAACAATGACGACGATTCCCGTAATGTCAGACGACCAAGGAATGTTGTGGGGAGTTCAGGAAGAGAAGCATCAGCCGCCTATGGGGGATCTAATCGCTCCCAGTTCGTACTATCGCCTGATAGGGTGAGAGCTATGAAGGATGCTGGAGCTTGGGAAAATCCTGAACGTAAAGCTAAGATGATTAAGCAATTTATTGCTTATGATCGTGCAAATCGAAACAACTAATCTAAGGGGAATACATTATGGAATCACGTTTAAAAAAATCTTTGAATGCTGGTGGTCGCCAAGACCGTTCAAATGGGGAAGCAAGCCACACAGCACCCGAAGAGAAGTTCATTTCAACGCAGGAACGTAAAAATATGTGGAGCGAGGAATGGACGCAATCAGCATTGCCCAAACTACCCAGTATGGACGGGTGGCATCTTTGCTGGCTCTCAACAACCAACAGTTATGATTCAATCGATAAGCGGATTCGCTTAGGGTACGTTCCAGTTAAGTCTGAAGAGTTACCCGGCTATGAAGATTACCGAGTGAAGTCAGGTGAACATGTTGGATATATCTCATGTAACGAGATGTTACTGTTCAAGTTACCAATGGAAATTTTCCAAGAGGTCATGACTCATATGCATCACGATAAACCTCGTGAAGAAGCAGATAAGATCAAAGTCCAGTTGGAAAGCCTCCAAGGTCGTGACAGTCACGGTCGTTCATTAGTTAGCGTTGAAGGCGAAGGTATGGGTTCTATTGATCAGCAACCAACCAAATTGCCTGTATTTTCAGGCTAACTTTTAGGAGAATTGATATGTCAGCAACTTCAGCTCCGTTTGGCTTGCGTCCTGCGTTCCATCCCTCCGGTTTGGATCGTGCTCAGGCGTTAGCTGGCGGCATTACATCGGGTTATGCAACCCAAATTCTTAAGGGCCAACCAGTTGCTTATTCAGCTTCTGCTGGTGTTATCGTTCCTGTTACTGCTAACAGCACCAATGCCGCATGGTCAGGTGCTTTCGCAGGTGTACAGTGGACTGATACTACTGGACGTGCTCGTGTGTCTAACTATTGGCCTGCAAACACTGCTTACACAGCAGGTACTTGCACAGCTTACTTCTACAACGACAACAACATCGTTTATGAAATCCAAGCTGATGCTTCAATGGCTCAGACCACAATTGGTAACGAATATTTGTTCACCAATGTGACCAATGGTTCATCTACTACAGGTTTGTCACAAGCAACTTTAGGTGCTTCGACTGCTGTTGGTAATGCAACTCAAGGTCAAATGCGTGTTGTTGACTTAGCACCATATGTCGACAATGCATGGGGCGATTCATACACAATTGTACGAGTCGTAAACAGTAACTCACAAATGTTCGGTGCCTTCACCGCTTTTGCTTAATCTAGGGAGCTAAATCATGGCCGCACCGATGAGAAGTACGGACTTCCGATCAATCGTTGAACCAATCCTCAACGAATGTTTCGATGGAGTTTATGACCAACGTGCAGACGAATGGAGCCGAGTATTCCGTGAGGAAGACGGTATTCCACGCAACTACCACGAAGAACCAGTCCTTTATGGATTTGGAGCCGCTCCACAATTGCCTGACGGTACACCTGTTACCTATCAGCAAGGTGGCGTATTGTTCCTCAAGCGTTACCTATACAAAGTGTATGGCCTTGCCTTCGCTTTGACTAAGGTATTGGTTGAAGACGGCGACCATATTCGTATCGGTCAAGTATATGCACGTCACTTGGCACAATCCTTGGTGGAAACCAAAGAATTGTTAGCCGCTAACGTGTTGAATACAGCTTTCAACTCTGCCTATCCGGGCGGCGATGGCGTGTCTTTGATTAACACTGCACACCCAATCGTAAACGGTACATTCAGCAACCAGTTAGCTACAGCCGCTGTTCTGTCACAAACATCTTTAGAACAGATGTTGATTCAGATCCGTCAAGCAGTAGACAACAACGGTAAGCGTATTCGTTTGGTTCCACGTCAATTGATCGTGGCTCCGGGCAATATCTTCCAAGCTGAAGTATTGTTGAAATCTGTATTGCGTACTGGTAACGCAAACAACGACATCAACCCAATCAAGTCTATTGGCTTGCTTGACGAAGGTGCCGCTGTATTGTCACGTTTGACATCAGCAACTGCTTGGTGGGTTCAAACCGATGCTCCTGAAGGCTTTAAGCTTCTGATGCGTCGTCGTTTGGAGAAAACCATGGAAGGTGATTTCGAGACTGACACAATGCGTTACAAGGCTACTGAGCGTTACGATTTGGGCTTTACTGACCCACGTTGTGCGTACGGTACACCCGGTATCTAAAGTTGTATGGGTCGGCGTAAAAACCGACCCTTTTTAAAATTTATTTATGTCAAGCTTTTCAAGGAGAAGACAAAATGCCACAATTCGGTGATGATTTATTCTTAGGTGGAAATAGCGGTCAGACCTATATGGGTACTGGGCCACAATCAGCTACTTCCGTTTTTACAGGTTCTATTACAACTACAACTTTGACTGTTAATGCTTTGTTGTCAGGCGACCCATTGGTTGTCGGTCAATACATTACTGGCTCAGGCGTAACAGCTAATACATACATTACAGCTTCATTAGGTCAAAATTCTAGTGGACTCAACACATACACATTATCTGCTTCTACTACATCAGTAAGTTCAGTAACTATGTATGCCGCTGGTAATGCATTGTTAGGAGATCCATCCCCAATGTCTTTAGGTGTTGGCCCATTAGGTCGTATCTATATTTGGGACACAATTCCACAAACATTGCAAACAGCAAACGTAGCCGCTTCTCAAGCTCCAGCCGCATCAGGTTCGTTGACTTTGACAGCAGGTACATCTGCTAAGTCCATCGTTCGTCAAGATGGCACAACTGTTATCCAGTTGGACGTACCTCGTGCATTGCAAGTTAACTCTTCAACCACTGCTCGTACATTCACAGTAAGCGGTTGGGATTACTATGGTCAGCCAATGACTGAAAGCATCGTTGTTGCTACTGCAGGCACACCTAAGTTTGGTAAAAAAGCTTGGTATCAAATCTCAAGCGTTACCATTTCAGGTTCTGCAACAGCCGTAACTGTTGGTACTACCGACATTTTAGGTTCTCCAGTTCGTATTATTGATGGTGGATACATCATTGATCCGGGTTGGGCTGGTGCATTAGCTCCTGATACTGGAACATTCGTAGCCGCAGATACAACCAATCCTGCTACAAGCACAACTGGTGACGTTCGTGGTACTTACCAACCATCTTCAGCAACCAACGGTTCAAGCCGCTTAGTTATGTCGATTGCAGTTCCAGCTATCGCTGTAGGCCCTAATGCAACACGCACTGGTGCTCTTGGCGTAACCCAAGCTTAATAGGAGACAAAAATGTCTGAATTTAAACCAATGGTAAAGATGTACACCGATGAGCCTTCAGTATCTTTGAAACTCAAAAAAGGTGGTAAGGTCAAAGCCAAGCATCACAAAGAAGGTGGTGAGCATCATGGTCATAAGAGCATGGAGCATCACGCTATGGGTGGTATGCATCACGCTTTTGAATCAGAGCATGGCAAAGCCCCTAAAAAGCCTTCAATGATGGAGCGTATGAAGGCAATGAACCCTAATCAGTACAAAAAGGGTGGCAAAGTTGCTCATAAGGTTATGGGTGGCGGTATGCCAATGGCTAATCCAGCAATGGATCCGGGTCGTGCTCCTATGACTCCAATGGGCCCTAAAGCAATTGGTGCAATGAATCCTATGCAACGTAATGCTCGTGCAATGGCTGTTCGCAAAGCACTTACAGGCATGAAAAAAGGTGGATCTGCTGACCATAAGATGATTGAGAAGCTTGAAAAAGAACTCCATCACCATGAGTCATTACCAATGTCTAAAGCCCATCACAAGGCTTCCGGCGGTGCTATCGATCGTGATGAAACTCGTACAACTATTGAAAAAGGCGTTAAGAAATTTGCCAAGACTAAAGTAGATGACGGTGATCATAAAGATCGTGCACATGGCACAGGAATGATTAAAGAAGGTCGTCCGGGTGGTTATGCCCATGGTGGTAAAGTTCATCGTATTTCAGGTCATCCTGAAGGTTCACATGAGCATCACAAAGCTATGGCTAAACATCACAAGAAAATGTGTGATGAAACTGGCTCTGCACACCATGCTCGCAAGTGCGAAGAGCACAAGCATATGGCTAAGATGTGCAAAGGTGGTAGCTATGCCAAAGGTGGTACAACTGGTGATCGCACTCCTGCTGATACTCATGAGTCATATAACAAGGGTAAAACCAAGTTTGGTGGCACTATTGAGGACAACGAGCACGATTATGAAGATACTCAGATGCATTCTGCTAAACCTGATCGTGGACAAAAATCCACAGGTGGTGTAGCAATGAGTAATGCTGGTGGCTTCAAGCATGGCGGCAAAATGCATCACAAAGCAACAGGTGGTGCAATTCCAGCGGCTACTGAGAAAAACAAGAGGGAAGGTCATTTTAAGCATGATGCTGTAGAAGGCGGCGATTGGGAAAATCGTGCGGCTGATACAGCGACCGCTGGCGTTAAAAACACACGCACTGGAGAAGTAAAAGAATCCAATGCTGGTGGTTTTAAGCGTGGAGGTCATGCTTCAAAAAAGCACTACGCCACGGGCGGTAATGTTGTCGATGATGGTAAGGCAGTAAAAATGCCTCGTCATTTCGTCAGCCGTCCCGTGGCTAATAGCCTTCAGTCCGGTACTTTCAAGACTGGTGGTGGAGTAAAAAAGCTCGCTAAGGGTGGTCGTGCGGAGAAGGAGGAAAAACCCAACCTCCGGTTAATTTCTACGCACACAGGCCCTAAAGGCCATGTAGCAAAGGTTTATAAAGACAAGGATTGGGGTGAGCATCGTGTTCGGTTTTATAGTCCTGAAGGAAAGCATTTTCCTGATTCCGACTATCACACCGATGATAAAGAAGATGCTCACGATACAGCCAAGTTTGCATTAAACCGTTACAAACATGGTGGAAAGGCAAAGCGTTATGCTGATGGTGACTCAGTTGTTGATGATGCTCAAACAAGAGCAAACAACAAGGCATATGCCAACTGGGAGAAAAGTCAGAGAGAAGAGAACGAAGCAGATGCCAACATCATTCCAAACATGGTTAAACGTGGAGTGAGTGCTGTTAAAGGTTTGTTTGGTTCAAAGGCTCCTGAAAGCGTGACAAAGACTGAGAAATCAGTAACAGTTACGCCAGCTAAAAGACGTGGCGGCTCAATGAAGAGGTAATTAAGTCGGGGGGCTTCGGCTCCCCACTTTTAAAGGATAAATTATGAGTAATGGAATTGTTTCATCAGTTACCCGTGGTGGTGCATATGAGCCATTTGATCTTCAAGTAGCTCGTGGTCAAATTTTAGGTCACAGTATTGTTAGCGTGTTTGGATATAACGGCAACATTACATCGTCAACTGCACCAACAACTGCACCTATTCCAATGTGGGAAAACGCAACTGCGTATACATTTCCGACATCTGCGGCAACTTTGACAGTTGTAAGTTCATCAGCATCTGACAATACTTCAGCATCTATTTTGATTAGTGGTTTAGATGCAAGCTATAACCCTCTTTCAGAAACATTGTTCTTGAATGGAACAGCCGCTGTAACTTCTGTAAATAGTTACTACAGAGTTAATAGTGTATTTATGGTATCTGCTGGTACAAGCCAAGTTACCAATGTAGGAACAATTACGTTTAAACAAGGTACAAATATTGTTGCCCAAATCAACCCTAAAGTTGGTAAAAATCAAGCAAGTATTTATTCTGTTCCTGCTGGATACACATTCTATTTAAATGAAGTAGAAGTTAATTCAGACAATACATTGGGTAGTGGTAATGGCATGTATTACAACGTACAGCAAACTGTAAATGGCGTGCAATACAATGTATTGACACAAGGTTTTAGCTCTGTTTATATAATCGATAGATCATCTGCACCATTTCCTTACCCACAAAAATCAGATATTCAATGGCAAATTGCTACAACTAGCTCAACAGCTATTTTGTCCGGAGCAATTATTATTGGTAAATTGATTCAGAACAACAACAATACAACTGGCGTAGGCACTTAATCATGCCAAGCAAATCCAAAGCTCAACATAATTTGATGGAAGCCGCCGCTCACACCAAGGGTGGATATGGTGGCGTACCTCAAAAAGTTGGTAAAGAATTTGCACAAGCAGATGAAGAAAAGAAGTTTAAAAGTGGCGGTTTGTATGAAAACATCCACCGAAAACAAGAAAGGATTAAACGTGAAAAAGCTAAAGGATTACCTGTTGAGCATATGCGTAAACCCGGTTCAAAGGGTGCTCCAACTAAAGACGCTTTTGTCCAATCTGCTAAAACAGCTAAGAAAAAAGTAGGCGGCTGTGTATGGTAAGCCCTATAAGCAAAACCACTAAAGGCAAAAAACGTCATTACCTTAGCACCAAAGAAGGTGCTGGTATGACCGAAGCTGGTCGTAAAGCTTACAATGCTAAAACTGGCAGTCATCTCAAAGCTCCACAACCCGAAGGGGGGTCGAGAAAAGACTCATTTTGTGCAAGAATGAGTGGAGTAGTAAAACATGCAAGTGGTGATGCACCAAGGGCGAAAGCCTCATTAAAACGCTGGAAATGCCCCGGCTGGTAAGGAGAAAATAATGCCAACAAACGGTGATGATTTATTAAAAAAAATTCAAGATTTAAGAAAATCAGGTAAAGATTTAGATTCCGGTTTCTATCGTGATGTATCTCCACAGCCTAATGAAGCATTAAATAAAGCAATTGGTGCTCCTAAAGGCACAATTATGAAGCCAGTACCTATGCCTTCTTATGAACCTGATCCAAATGAAATGGTTGATTTTCCCGGTATTGGAAAAGTGCGTCGTGGAAACATTAAAGGTTTGAAACAAGGTGGAAAAATTAGCTTAGACCATTGCAAGGTAAATACTGCTGAAAGCAAAAACTCTAAACACAAAAATTGCTGGTGAGGTAACCAATGGCTTACAGCGGAACGGTAGGACAGACTGTAGTTACAGTACAGAATTTTATTGATCAAGGTGCCCGTTTAGCTGGCAAGCTTGCGGAAGAGCTCACTGTTGAACAAGTGCAGGGCTCCAAGCAAGCTTTGTTTTTTGTTTTAAGCAACCTAATTAACCAAGGTATTAACTATTGGGCAATCAATAAACAGGTCTATGGCCTGATTCCTGACCAATATGAGTATTTACTACCAGTAGGTGGCGTTGACGTATTGAACGCCCTTTATCGCACGATGACACGCCCTTCAGGAGCGTATTCATCCAGTGCAGGGGGAACGGTGTCAAACATCTATGACAACAATACTCAAACCTATTGCCAACAAACATCCCCAAACGGATATTTTTCTGTCAATTACGGTACTAATAACTCACAGTACATTGGCTCCATTGGATTTATGCCATATATCGCTGGTGGCGGTTCTTCCACATGGAACTATTACCTACAGTACTCCTACGATGGAACCAATTGGGTAAACCTGTATACAGGCACCAACGTAGCTGTGACTGATGGACAGTGGATTTGGCAAGATATTGATCCGGGTGCAACTGCTCAGTACTACAGAATGCAGGCGTTTAATGGCACAACTTTGGCCTTGCGTGAGCTCTACTTTGGCGATAATTCAACCGAAGTGACCATGTCTCGCCTTAATCGTGATGACTATACAAACCTGCCAAACAAGAATTTCAATGCCAATCAGCCTTATCAATATTGGTTAAACCGCACAATTCCACAGGCAAAAATCACTTTATGGCCTGCTCCATCTAATGCGTTTGTACAAATGACTATTTGGTATTCACGCCAAATCATGGACGTAGGTGATTTGAATGGTCAATTGGAGATCCCACAGCGTTGGAATCAGGCTATTCAATTCCTATTGGCCCATCAGATGAGCATGATTTTGCCTGCTGTTGAGCTGACTAGAATTCAGTATTTGGACACACAAGCCCAGCTATATTTCACTATGGCTGAAAACGAAGAGCGTGATAAGTCTCCGATTTACTTTGCTCCTAACATTTCTGTGTACACAAGATAATGCCTAAATGGTTAAACACAACTGGCAACGCAGTAATAGCAATCTTCATTTGCGATCGATGCAAGATGAAGAGGGCCATTACTGAGGCCATGCCTGACCCCAATTTTCCGGGTCTAAAAGTGTGTCAACAGGGATGTGCGGATCAGAAAGACCCTTACAGACTACCTGCTCGTAAAACTGAGCGTATCAATTTACAATATCCAAGACCTGACCTCAGTGTTGCGGCAGATGATGCTGGATTAGTAATTGGCCCTAACGATACAAGCATACCGGGCGGTAATCCAAGCGAATTCTATATCAGCACTGAAAACGGGACTGCGGTACCACAGCAAGATGGCAATACAGACATAATTTCACCAAGCCCTAATTCACCGACGAGCCAATAATATGAGTGGACAAGTAACGATAACCCAATTACCAGTCGCTGGTGCTCTAACAGGTACTGAAGGCGTTCCAATCGTTCAAAATGGCGTAACGGTACAAACTACTACGGGTGCTATTGCTGGTGCTGGTGCTCTTAACTATCCATTTTTGACAGTAGGATCTACTGCTGGTCTAACTCAGGCACGCTACATTGCCACAGGTTCAGGTTTAACTGTTACCGATAACGGGGCAGGAAATAGCCTACAAATCAACTTAATCGGTGCCGCACTGTCATTGGATAATGCAGGCACTGGAATAATCGTCAAAACAGGCTCTACAACGGTCACCAATCGACTTTTAACAGTAGGTGCAGGCATGACTATTGCCAATGCCGATGCGATCGCTGGTAACCCTTTAATTGGCTTGAATACTAATCTACAGAACTTGGCAAGCTTGTCAGGCACTGGTATTTTGGCTATCAATGGAAGCACTTTTTCCCCATTCACATTACAGGGAACTACTAATCAGATTAGTATTGCCAACGGAAATGCGGCTAGTGGATCACCTACGATTAGCATTGTTTCCAATCCAATTTTGCCCGGCAATGGCGGCGTTCAAGTCCCATCAGGATCTACATTACAAAGATTAGCTGTCAATGGCGTAGTTCGCTATAACACCGATACAGCTAGATTTGAGTTTTATGAAGGCAGTTCTTGGGCAACCATAGGTACTGGAGATGGTACTGTCACCAGCGTACAGGGAACAGTCAATCAAATTGCAGTCGCTAACAGTACAACTACTCCAGTTGTCAGCATTGCTCCAAACCCAACATTGCCCGGTACAAACTTTGTTCAGTTGCCTATTGGTACAACTGCACAGCGTGGCACACCATCATATGGTGCTTTCCGATACAACACTGATACTGGGGCCCTAGAGGTTTATACCAATCTAGGATGGAATACCGTATCTGCTGGTACAGGTGTTGTGACATTTAGTGCAGGCACTACTGGATTGACACCTAATACGCCTACAGCAGGCGGTATTGTTTTGGGTGGCATCGTAAACCCAGCGACTGGCGGTACTGGAGTTAACAACGGCACAAACACAATTACTGTTGCTGGAAACTTTGCAACTTCAGGGGCATACGCATTAACCCTAACAGCAACTGGTGCAACTAACGTCACAGTGCCTACAACTGGCACTTTAGCGACTTTAGGGGGAGTAGAAACCCTTACTAACAAGTCGATGTCGGGTTCTGCCAATACATTCACAAACATTCCAAATAGTGCCCTGACAAACAATTCAGTGACCTATAACGGCGTGACTGTGGCTCTCGGTGCATCAGGAACAATCACTGCGGTAAATCCTTATGCATTGACTATTGGAACTGGTTTAAGCGGAACTTCATACAATGGATCTGCCGCAGTAACTATTGCCAATACTGGTGTATTAAGCTTCTCAGCAGGCACAACTGGACTTACACCTAACACAGCGACGACTGGTGCCATTACTTTGGCTGGTACTTTGGCTATCGCCAATGGTGGTACTGGACTCACAGCAACACCTTCCAACGGTCAAATTGACATTGGTAATGGCACAGGATTTACTCGTACAACAATTACTGCTGGTACTGGTATCACTATTACCAATGGTTCAGGAAGCATTACTCCATCGATTACAGCAACTGGTGTAACCGCAGGAACTTATGGTTCTTCAGCAGTTATTCCAGTTATTGCAGTTAACGCTCAAGGTCAAATCACCTCGATCAGCACACAAGCGACTAATGCTCCTGCCTATCAAGGCACATGGAACGCCAATACAAACAGTCCTACTTTGACATCTAGCGTCGGTACAGCAGGCTACTACTATGTGGTAACGACTGCAGGTAACACGACTTTGAATGGTGTTTCAGGTTGGAACGTAGGTGATTGGGCCATCTTCAGTAACGGTGCATGGCAAAAGATCCCCGGTTCTACCACTGAGTCATTCACAAATCTGATCACTACTAACTTGCAAGTTGGCGGTTTGACTGGATTCGTATACGCAAATAACACCACTGGATATGCTACTGCGGCAACAACAGCTCAATTGTTGAGCCTGTTGGGCACGACTCCAGTAGCTAACGGCGGTACAGGATTGACTAGCTTGACTGCTGGATCATTGGTATATGGCAACGGTACATCTGCTTACAACACCCTTGCAATTGGTACTAGCGGTCAGATTCTGACATCTACTGGTACAGCTCCTCAGTGGTCAACATTGAGTGGCGTGGCTGTGACTACATTCAGCGGCGGCACAACTGGTTTGACTCCATCGACTGCGACTTCAGGTGCGATTACTCTTGGCGGCACATTAGCCATTGCAAACGGCGGTACAGGTCAGACTTCATTTACTGCTGGATATGTCCACTACGGATCATTTAGCACAAGCGCAAACCTTCAATTTGACGGCACAAATCTTGGTATTGGAGTCGCCCCTGTAAGCTCTAAAGGTCAATTGCAAGTTGGCAATATTGGCTATACAGACACTGGCATTTTGGCTGGATTTGCATCTAGTGTTGCTGGATACAATCAAATCATTCTGCAGAACACAAATTCCGGTTCTACTGCTTCGACAAACTTTAACGTCTCGAACAATAACGGTACTGCAACTACAAACTTTGGTGAGTTTGGTATCAACTCATCAGGATTTACTGGAACTGGTGCGTTTAGTACAGCAGGAAACGTCTACCTAGCCGCCGCAACAACAGATTTGGCAATTGGTACATATGGATCTAACGCAATACATTTTGTAGTAAACAGCGGAGCAACTGACGCAATGACTATCCCAGCGAGTGGCCCAATTGTGGCACCCGTCGGCATTGCTGGCGGTGCATTCTGATGGCAAAATACATGAAAGTTAAAAGGACTTAAAAATGGCACAAAGCGGATATACACCCATTCTGATCTACGGTAGTGGTACAGCTACGAATGTACCATTAGCGGCTAATTTGACTAGCTCTGCTTCAGGAACAGAGCTTGCTCTTAACTATGCTGATGGAAAGCTTTTTTATAAAGATTCAGGTGGTGTAGTTCAAGTATTGGCGACAAAAGGAGCCGCTCAAAATTCCATCAGTTTTGGAACAACAGGCTTAACTCCTAATACAGCTACGCAAGGTGCTGTGACTGTTGCAGGCACATTGATTACATCTAATGGTGGAACTGGTCTTTCGTCATATACAGCAGGTGATTTGCCTTACTATGCGTCAGGTACTGCACTTAGCAAACTTGGAATTGGAACAAATGGTCAGATTCTTACTTCTACAGGTACCGCACCTCAATGGACAACTTTGTCAGGAGTTGCAGTAACCACATTCAGTGCTGGAACAACTGGTTTAACCCCATCTTCTGCAACAAGCGGAGCAATTACCCTTGCTGGTACATTAAATGTAGCTAACGGCGGTACAGGTCTTAATTCATTGACCGCTGGTTATATTCCTTACGGAAATGGAACAAGTGCATTTAGCTCTAGTTCAAATTTGTATTTTAATGGCAGTTATTTAGGTATTGGAACTAGCAGTCCATCTTATCCATTAACAGTAAATGGAACAACTTTTACAACTGGAATAACCATTTCAACTGGTGGCGGTACAAATAGTGCCAATACAGTAAATATTGATACCGATGGTGCTGGTACTGCTCGTTATTATTCTCATGGTGGTAATACAACGACAGTGGGTTCTCATTCTTGGCATTTAGTGTCTTCCAATGGTTCTGTTGATACTACAGCCATGTCACTTAACTATAGTGGTAATTTGTTGGTTGGTACTACAGATAATAATGCAAATGGAAGAGGCGCTGCTACAAGAGCAGTAATTGCATCCCCATCTAGCGGTGGTGGAGATACATTAGGTCTTTTGCAAGTATCTAATTCAGCGTTTAATATTTCCAGCCTTGTAAATACTACAAGTGGAACTAGATACCACATAGGGTTTAGTGATGGCACAACATGGGTAGAGCGAGGAACAATCTCTACCAATGGAACAGGTACTTCTTATAACACCACTTCTGATTATCGTTTAAAAGAAAATGTAGCACCAATGTCAGGTGCATTAGCAAAAGTGGCTGCATTAAAACCAGTTACATATACTTGGAAAGAAACAGGCACAAATGGTGAAGGTTTTATTGCTCACGAATTAGCCGAAATTTGCCGTGATGCTGTTGTTGGTGAAAAAGATGGAGTTAAAGAAGATGGAACTCCGCAATATCAACAAATTGATACTTCATTCTTAGTGGCTACATTGACTTGCGCTATCCAAGAACAACAAGCCCTTATAGAATCATTAACCACTCGCCTTACTGCATTGGAAAACAAATGAATACTTACACTTGGAATATCGTTAATTTAGACCGCAATACTTCTGACGGTTTCGTAATCACAGCGCATTATGTTGTATCAGCTACAGATGGTGATTACACGGCTTCTACCTATGGCATAGTAAGCTACACACAAGAAGAGAAGGCTTACAAGCCTTATGCTGATTTGACACAAGCTGAAGTTATTGGCTGGGTACAGGAGTCACTTGGTCAAGACACAGTAGAGGCGAGTTTGACTGCACAGATTGAAGCGTTAAAGAATCCAGTACAAGAGACTGGATTGCCTTGGGCTACACAGCAAGCACCAGCTCAGGCATAATATTTAAAGGGAAGCCACCACCCTAATTTGGTGGCAACTTCATGGAGATTAAAAAATGGATGGTATCAAACTATCAACTGATCTAGTAAACGCAATCCTGCAATATTTGGGTAACCAAAAATTTGTAGAAGTTGCAGGTTTAGTACAAGCTATTCAACAACAAGCTCAAGCACAAGGTGCACAACCTGCAGAAGCTCCAGCTCCTGCTGAAGCTCCTGCTGAGACACCAGCTCAATAAGGAATTTAATCATGTCCGAGAATTGGATAGTAGGAGCCATTAAGCATCCCGGTGCTCTTCGTAAGGAATTACATGTCAAAGAAGGACATGACATCCCTAAGAAGAAACTGGATGCCGCCGCTAAAAAATCAGGGAAACTTGGTCAACGTGCTCGCTTGGCGAAGACACTTCGTGGATATGATTAATCATGAGCTTCGATTTCGACCCCGTCAAATATGGCGTTCTTTGGCAAAAAGTCGAAGGATATGAGAACAAATTCAATGATATGTCCAAGAAAATGGACAAGATGGAATCTCAGCTAGAAGAATTATGTGCCTTGGCTAATAAGAGCCGAGGAGGATTTTGGATGGGGATGGCTATTGTTTCAGCCATTAGTGGATTAATCAGCTTCATAGCTGGATTTTGGCACGCAAAATGAAAGAATTTTTCATTCATCTATTGACTGGCAAAGACAATCAAACTTTTGATATAGGTCGGGTTACTTGGCTTATTGGATTTTTAGCTATTTTAGGAATAGCGGCTTATGAAGTAATGAGTGGGCCAGTATCCTTAAGAGAGTTAGCTGAATCACTAGGAATCGTATCCGGTGCTGGAGGGGCTTCCGTCATGATGAAAAAAGATGCGGAGCCTAGTTAATGTTCCCACTATCAATAGGCACCTATGTCAAAATTATCATTGGTGGTCTCATTGTATTTGGTGCTTGGTATAACGGCTATAGCATTGGGTATGGCAAGCTTACGACATATAAGTTGGAGCAAGAAGCCGCCACACGAGCCAAAGAAGCAGAACAACAAACAGCAACAGACCAAATAAGGAAAGATAAAGATGCTCAAATTAGTGCTATCAACAATCAGCTCGCTAATGCTCTTGTCGAGTTGCGGAACCGCCCCAGTAGGGCCAGTCAAAGCACCGTCAATGGACAAGTTACCTGCGGAAACACTGGAGCCAGCCTTTCTGCCGAGGATTCAGAATTTCTTGAACGGGAAGCTTCCCGTGCAGACCAAATCAGAGTAGCCCTTGAGGCGTGTTATTCCCAATACGATGCGGTGACAAAATGAACAAAGACGAACTAGCTACATGGGTGACCATGATTGCCTCTTTTACTTTATGCATAACAGTGCTGTCTATGGTGACAGTATTTATGTTTGGGTTTTTTAACCCACAAGTCGATAACAACAAGCTTTTTGAGATAGTCGGGCCAGCATTCCAAACCATTATTGGTGGATTTATTGGCTTAATTACAGGCATTAAGATAGGATCTGAGCAATGAAAGAGAACTACCAGTCTGCCCTAAACCATGTTCTTCAAAGCGAAGGATTATGGAGTGACAACCCAGCCGATCCCGGCGGTGCCACTATGAAGGGCATTACTTTGGAGACTTATCGTTCTTGGAAGGGAAATCCACACATCAGCAAGGATGACCTAAAGAACATTTCTGATCAGGATGTCTACAACCTTTACAAGCAAAACTACTGGGACAAGGTAAAGGGCGACGACCTACCTTCAGGCGTGGATTACGCAGTCTTTGATGCATCTGTGAACATGGGTGTAGGTAGGGCTTCAAAGCTTATCCAAGAGGCCGCAGGAGTGCCTGCTGATGGGGTTATTGGCAATGGAACCCTACAGGTTATCAAGAATGCCAATCCAATCGATTTGATCAACAAATTTAGTGACGAAAAAGATGCGTTTTATAAGAGTCTTCCGACCTTTGGTACATTCGGAAAAGGGTGGTTGAATCGTGTCGCACAAGTCAAAAGTACATCAGAATCTATGATTGCATAAGCGACCTTGTGAGATTGTCAACCTGATGGGAAAATAGACGGAACAATGGGGAAAAAATGACCACAGCTACACCATCATGGGTAATGACCTACGATAGTCTGACATCGACTGTTCTACAGTACTTGGAGCGGTCAGATCAGGCCACTATCAATGCTATTCCTACATTTATTACCTTGGCTGAATTTGAAATTGCTCAGGAGATCAAGACTCTTGGTCAATTGCAGGTAGCACAGGCAACCATGCTTGCTGGAAATCCAGTATTGGCTAAACCAGCTAGATGGCGTAAGACTGTGTCTTTTAATTTCACAGATGCCACTGGGACAAGAAAGCCTGTATTTCTTCGCAAATATGAGTATTTAACTAATTTTTGGCCTGACAATAATGAAATGGCTCCTCCTCAGTTCTATGCAGATACTGACTGGGAACACTGGTATTTGGCCCCTACTCCTGACCAAAACTATGATTTTGAAGTGCTCTACTACGAGCGTATTGCTCCATTGAGCTCTACTAATCAAACTAATTGGTTGACTCAAAATGCTCCAACAGCAATGTTGTTTGGCACCCTTTTACAAGCAATGCCGTTCCTAAAGAACGATCAGCGTCAGATTTTCCAACAAAAGTACACTGAGGCAATTCAATCTCTCAAAACAGAAGATGTGGATCGTCTTGGTGATCGTCAAGCAGTTGCCGTGGATAGCTAATGAAATACGCAATCTATATCATCACAAATATTTTGAATGCTAAACAATATGTTGGCATAACAAAGAATTTGAAAAAAAGATGGGGACAACATAAAACCATCAATGGTAGTGCTCCAGCTTTGCATTCTGCTATTAAAAAATATGGAATAGAAAATTTTATTTTTAGTCATATTGCAGATGCGTTTGATTCTGAATCTGCATGCGACATTGAAAAGATGTTAATCAAAGAACACAATACCATGAGCCCAAATGGGTATAACCTCACTCCGGGTGGTGAGGGTGTGCATGGAGTTCTTTTATCAAATGATCACAAAGAAAAAATAAAAGAATCAGTTCATAAATACATTTCTTCTTTATCAAAATCTGAAAAGCAAAAAAAATATACTGCTAAAAAACCAGTTTCTCGTGCTGGATCTAAGCAAAAAGATGAATCTAAAAAGAAAACAAGCATTTCTACAAAGAAAATGTGGGATGAACGTAGAGATGAAATACTCGCAAAAAGAGCAACTACTAGGGCTATAAATAAGGCCAAGAAAGAATTGGAGCAATTATGACCTCATACGTTAGTCCATATACTGGTCAACTCATCAGCCCATCACAGGTGGGCTATGAGTCTTTGTCAATTTCAACCGATACCATTCTTCAGTGGCCCGTCAACGGCAACACATCAGACGTTGTTGCAAACATCATTGAGGTGACTGCAACCGTAGGAGCAGGTTCCTACACTGGAAGCATCAGCGGAACCACTTTGACAATTACTGCGGTCGCATCAGGAACTTTGCAAGTTGGTCAATTTATCAATGGTGCAGGAATCACTTCAGGAACCTACATCACTGCATACGGTACAGGTTCAGGCGGTCTTGGCACATATACAGTCTCAAATTCACAGACAATTAGTTCGAGAACGATTTTTACAAATAATCTAAATTTGTTCATGCCTCCAGCTACTGAGGTATCTGAAGGTCAATCTACTCTGATTCGTAATATCGGAGCAAACACTTTTACCGTTGTAGATACCAGTGGAAACACGATTGTCAGCATCGCTTCAGGAGTTGCTCAGTACATTTATGTGACTGATAACACCACTATTGATGGTGCTTGGGAAAGTGTGACTTTTGGTGCCGGAACATCCGCCGCAAATGCCGCTACCCTTGCTGGATATGGATTGACTGCTCTTGGCTCTACTCTTAATGAATCAACTCCAGTATCACTATTCTCATCCAATTACACAATGACTGCTTCAGATCGTGCATCTTTGTATGCATGGACTGGTGGTACTGGCACAGTGACTTTGCCATTGGCCCAGTCAGTCGGTGCAGGATGGTATGTGACCATTAAGAATGATGGTACAGGTATCCTAAATATTGCCCCACAGGGTACAAATACAATTGACATTGACTTCACTGCATGGCAATTGCAAATTCAAGAATCTCTTGTTTTAGCTACTGATGGCTTGAATTGGTACACCTACGCATATGGTCAGTCCTCATTGTTTGCCTTTACCCAGCTATATTTGGTAGTAACTGGTGGTACTGTGACTTTGACTGATGCTCAAGCATCAAACATTATTCAAGAATACGCAGGTACTTTGACAAGCAATTGCACGATTGTTTTGCCTCCTACAGTTCAGATTTATTCATTTAGAAATCTGACAACAGGTGCTTACACTCTGACTTTCACTACTGGAATTGCAGGCGGAACAACTATTGTCCTACCGCAAAATCAAACGATTATTGCTATTTGCGATGGAACAAACGTCTATAACGCTCAGACATCAACATCCAGCTTTATTAATGCATTGACACTGGGTAATGGTTCTTCATCAGCTCCTTCTTTATCTTTCCAAGGTGACGCTACAACTGGTCTGTATTTAGCCGCATCCGGTCAATTAGGATTTGCAATTGCAGGAATAGCCGCAGGCCAAATCACGTCGACTGGTCTGCTCTTGCCAGTAGGTATCAATGCTGGAGCGTTTTAATGACAACAAAAGTTGCCGTCTTACAAGTTGGTGCAGGTATCCAGCGAGATGGAACTCAGTTCGCCGCACCAGCTTACGTTGATGGCGAATGGGTTCGATTTCAGTATGGTCGCCCTCGTAAGATAGGTGGCTATACAGGTGCTTTCCTAAACGCCCAAGGCATTAGTCGTGGAATGACACTGAGCTCTCAAAATGGAGAGACTTGGGTAATATCCGGATTTAGTGATGGCCTTCAGCAATGGACGATTGACAATGATGATGCAGTGGGAACAGGCCCACAGGAAATTACCCCAGTCGGCGGAGCTCTTACTGCAACTATAAAAAACCAAGGTACTGGATATACAAACGGCACCTATACAAACGTGCCTATCGTCACAGCGTTGGGTACTGGAGCTCTTGCAACTGTAGTTGTTTCAAGCAACTTAGTTTTTAGCGTTACGTTCACGAATAACGGTATTGGCTATCCATATACCGAGACATTCACAATTAATAATGCAAGCATTGGCGGAACTGGCTCAGGATTCCAAGGGATCATTAGTGCAGTCACTTCTTATTCTCCTAATGAGAATACTTTGTGGCAATTTGATATTGGTTATGACCCATACGGTACTGGTCAAAACAATTTGATTGCTCACCCCGGTCTTAATCTTAATGATATCGACCAAACAGTAAACACACGTCCTTTGATTGGCCCATTTACAGGCCTGACATTGAGCCCTGTAGGGGTCTTTTCTGAGACTGCAACTCTGACTTCAGGATCAGAATTAATCACCTTTGCAACCACGATTGCGGCGATTGGTGCTGGCGTTTCAGTATCAGGCACTGGTATTCCTGCTAACACAACTGTTGTGTCTTCAAATTTAGAAGAATATGGCTCTGTAGGATCAGTCTCAATCAATACTTCAGGCTCCGGATATACCACTGGAACTCATACTGGCGTATCCATCGTAGGAGGCCAAATTGGCTCAGGTGCGACAGCGACAGTAGTAGTGACTGGCGGAGCTGTGACATCAGTGACTGTGACTGCAGGCGGATCAAATTACCTATTAGGTGACACATTCACCCTTAGCGGTGGTGGTATTGGAGCAGGTACAGGATTCCAAGGAGCAATTGGTGCTCTATCTGCAGTTACTGCAAACTTGTGGACAGCATTTTTAAGTAATGCCGTTACGACTTCAGGTTTGCAAACCCTTGTTTTTGACAATAACATCAGCGTATCCGGTGGAGTTGTCATGCTGTACCCATACCTGTTCGTATATGGCAACAATGGATTGATTCAAAACTGTGCGGCAGGAGACTTTAATAATTGGACTTCTGCTGACTCCAATGCCAATAACGTGGCATCTACTAAGGTAGTCAAGGGATTACCATTGAGGGGCGGTACAACTTCTCCATCAGGCTTATTTTGGACTTTAGACTCAGTAGTTAGGGTTACTTACTCTCCTCAATCTGTGGGGACATCTACCCTTTACTGGCGTTATGACCTAATTACCCAGCAGTCTTCCATCATGTCCAGCTCATCTGTTATTGAATATGACGGAATCTTCTATTGGATTGGTGTGGATCGATTCTTGATGTACAACGGCGTGGTTCAAGAAGTGTCAAATACTCAAAATACAAACTGGTTCTTTGACAATATCAATACTAAAGAACGTCAAAAGGTGTGGGTATCAAAAGTGCCTCGCTGGGGCGAGATTTGGTGGTTCTACCCTCGTGGTGATGCAACCGAGTGTACTGATGCCATCATCTATAACGTGCGTGAGAAGTGCTGGTATGACGCAGGACAGGCCCTAGGAGCTCGCCGCTCTGCAGGTACCTTTTCTGAGGTATTCAAAAAGCCTATTTGGGCTAGTAATACACCTAACGGAGTTGAAGGATATACCTTGTGGGTTCATGAACAGGGAGTCAATGAGGTCTTCCTGAGAAACGTCAATGCCATCAAGTCATCTTTCGAGACCAATATTTTGGGAGTTAGTGCTGGTTTAGTAGGTTCAGCACAAGGCTTTGGAGACAACTTGTGGACTCGTGTTGAGCGTGTCGAGCCTGACTTCCAGCAAGTTGGTCAGATGAGTTTAGTAGTTACAGGTCGTGGTTATGCGGATGATACCGACATAGCGTCCAAACCCTATCTATTTGATGAATCCACACTTAAAATAGACATGAAAGAACAGCGTCGTGAGATGCGTTTAAAATTTGAAAGTAATACTCAAAACGGCAATTACTTCATGGGTCGTGTCGTATTGAACGTAGAGTCCGGCGATGTTCGTGGTACAGGTAACCCATGATAGCGTACGATCCACGAGGCATGACATGGGATCAGTACAACAGACTGATGTACGAGTTATTTGGTTCAAACCAATTGGGCACTGTAGAAGAGTCCAACTGGCGGCAGTGGGTAGATGGTATGAACGGTATCGGATATTTTGTTCAGTCAGGAATGCCTGATCATCGACCATATGAAAATTGGCAAGATTGGGCAAAAGCTGTGGCAGGAATTATGTCTATAGCACCAAATTTGGGGAGCATATATTGAAAGCGTCACAAGTCATAACAAGCTTTGCACAAAAAGAAGGCTTGAATCCACAGGTGGTATTGCACACTGTTGCATATATCGTTAAGAATAAATTGGGTTTTGTTTTGAGTAAAAACGATACTGTCGTATTGTTTTATGAAATTGCTCCCAAATCCTACGAATGCCATATCGCTACCATGGATACCCCAATTACTTTAATGAGATCTATGACAGACATCTTCAATAGATTGCATAAATTGAATGTCAAAAAAATGTATGGTCATGCCGATAACTTTGAAATTGTCTCCCTGATGCGAAGAATAGTCGCTAGAGAAGGTGGCGAATTAAAAGTATCTGATATTAAAGACTACAACTGGATGATTACACTATGAACCGCTACTACTCTAGACGTGAACTATATGCATTAGGGGAGCCATTAGGCTGTTCAGCTACCGCAAATAAAGTAGGCGGTGGTCGTATTTACGGTGGTGGCGGTGGTGGCGGTGGTGGTAAAGGCGGTGGCGGTGCCAAGTCTGTCATTACTCCAGTGATTTCTATTGGTTTGGCGATTGCCACTGATGGTGCTTCTTTAGCCCTCTGTGCGGCAGAAGCAGTTGATACTGCGGTAACCGTAGCAGACGTAGCCTCAGCCGCTAGTGATGTATCTTGTGCAGTCTGTGTAATCAGCGATGTAACCAATGCAGTGAGTTGCATTCCTGATATTCCTGTTTGCACTCCTGTTTGTGTGCCTAGTTGCATTCCTACTTGTGCACCATCCCCTTCTTGTATGCCTCAAGGATGTGTGCCTTCATGCACACCTCCAGTTTGCTCTCCAGCACCTAGCTGTGGCCCATTGCCTAGCTGTACACCTCCTACCCCATCATGTGGCCCATTGCCTACATGCAATGTACCTAATCCATGTGCTCCGGCTCCTTGTGTGCCTACACCTTGCGTGCCTTCTACTCCTGTATGTCAGACATTGCCATGTTTGCCATGCATTAAGTGCATTTCTAATGCCGCTAAAGTTGCCAAGATTGCAGGCCAAGTTACTGGATGCAAGACTTTAGGTGACATCGGACGTATTGGTGCTTTGCCGGGTCAGATTTGCGGAATTATGAATCTACCTTGTACGATTTCAAATATGGCTTGTCAAGCAGGCACTTTCCTATGTAATGTAGGAACAAAAATCTCTTGTGCATTCGGCGGTGGTTGCGTACCTTGCGGATGCATGGGTTGCGGTTCCGTAGGGGCTGGATTCTATTGCGGAACTCCTACAAGTTGCTTGCCTGATGGTTGCACACCTTCAAATTGTTTGCCTGCTTGCACCTCAGCTTTATGCACACCGGATTGCAACGCAGTAAACGAATGCGGTATTTCTTGCACAA